>Ga0315294_10006528_pt1 | contig 12795 bp, 8 predicted proteins | sample YL17G13_40_MG_FD_203626 | JGI IMG/M metagenome (GOLD analysis project Ga0315294, IMG submission 203626) | Sediment microbial communities from Yellowstone Lake, YNP, Wyoming, USA - YL17G13_40 | ecosystem: Environmental > Aquatic > Freshwater > Lake > Sediment | place: USA: Wyoming | collected... | reverse complement strand
AAGGAGGCGATTCTCGGCGTCCGGCCCGAGGATATCCATGATCGGGGGTTGCTCGGGCCGCAGTCCCAGGGCGGGAGCCCGCTGCGGGCGACCGTCGAGGTGATGGAGCCTTTGGGGGCCAACTGCCTCCTTTACCTGAAAGTTGGCGACGAGACCCTGGTGGCGAGCGTGCCGTCCGAGACTCAGGCTGTCGAGGGCCAGCCGCTGGAAGTAGTGGTGGACGGAGCGCGCTGCCACCTCTTTGACAAGGATACCGAGGATGCCGTTTTTTGAGGGCGATCCTTGTAAATTGATGCTTCGCACGAACTTGAACATGATTGAACGTCATGTATCTAGACCGTCATCTCAGCAGATCGTGCGAGAAGCGCTAGGAGGAAGGCTGCTTTGACTGAAGGCGAACGAACTGACTTCTATTTTCATCTTGAGGAACTTCGCTTCACCATCATTCGCTCCCTTATCTATCTGGTCATCGCCGTCGTGGTGACTTTCTCTTTCTGGCAGGATCTGGCTGCCCTCTTGATGCTGCCGGTGAAGCATCTGCTCGACTCGGGGTTGTTGCTGGTTACCAATCAGCCGGCGGAGGCTCTCACGCTTGCCATCCAGTTGTCTTTGATAGGCGGTCTGGTGGTGGCTGCGCCGGCAATACTGGTTGAACTGTGGGCCTTTGTCGCGCCCGGATTGCTGCCGGGGGAGAGGCGATACGTTGCTTATGCGCTTCCCGTCGCCTTCATTCTTTTCGTCCTTGGGGTCGCTTTTGCCTACCTGGTGCTGCCGGTGGGAATGAGATTCCTCTACAGTTTTTCCACGGGGGCGAACCTCAAGCCTCTTTGGAGCATCACCAGTTACCTTAGGTTCCTTCTTTGGAGTTGTGTGGCGGTCGGCATCGTCTTTGAACTGCCCCTGGTCACTGGTGTGCTATCCATGCTCGGGATTGTCTCCTCTCGCTTCCTGGTGACAAAGCGGCGACATGCCATCATAGTCATCCTACTCTTGGCCGCCATCATAACCCCCAGCGTGGATTTCATTACCATGTTGGTGGTCACCCTTCCGATCATCGTGCTCTATGAGGTTAGCATCCTGGTGTCGAAGAGGGTGGAGGGCTTGCGAAGGCGCCGGGAGGCAGGGGGACGAGGTGGAACCGCTCCGGGTCATTGAGGAGATCAAAGCCCAGCGCTGGTATGCCGCACAGATAACCCATCTTGAGTTGGTAAAGGGGAGGGAGGCAAAGTTCGAAGAGCCTGATCCGCCCCTGTCGGAGAAGGTTTCGGCCTGGCTGGTCGGGATGGGCGTCCGGCGCCTTTACGTCCATCAGGCGCGGGCGATAGAGTTGGCCAGGCAGGGCAGGCACGCGGTGGTGGCGACGGGCACCGCCAGCGGAAAGAGCCTTTGCTATCTCGTTCCCATCCTGGAAGGCGTCGCTTCGAACCCCGGGGATTGTTCCCTTCTCCTCTATCCGACGAAGGCGCTGGCGCAGGACCAACTTCGCAAGACCAGGGAACTTCTCGGCGGCCATCCTCTTACGATGAACGTCTACGACGGCGATACCCCTCTCCATCAACGCGCTGACATCCGCCGTTCCTCCCAACTCATCTTCAGCAATCCGGACATGTTGCACATGGCGCTGCTGCCGCACCATGGGGATTGGCGCCGATTCTTCTCCCACCTCCGCTACGTCGTCGTGGACGAGGTGCATACCTACCGCGGCGTCTTCGGGGCGCACGCCGCCAACGTCTTCCGCCGGCTCAGGCGCATCTGCGATTTCTACGGCTCTGCTCCTACCTTCATCTGCAGCTCAGCCACTATCCCCAATCCAGGGGAATTGGCGAACCAATTGCTCGGGGTGAATTTCGAGGTGGTGGACGAGGACGGCTCGCCCAGCGGCGACAAGTATTTCCTTCTTTGGAACCCGCGTCTGGGAAACCCGAGGCCAGAGACCCTTCCCACGGAGGACGTTGGCGGAGACGACGAGCCGAAACAGCGGCGAGGCGGGAGTCCCTACACGGATGCCACCCGACTCCTAACCTTCCTGATTGAAAGGGGAACCAGGACCATCGTGTTCGTCCGGGCGAGGGCAGTGGCGGAATTGGTGCTCCGATTCGCTCAACAGGCCCTGGAAAGTGAAAACCCGGAATTGGCTGAAAGGATCATGTCCTATCGTGCCGGCTACCTGCCGCGGCAGCGGAGGAAAATCGAGAAAGCCCTTTTTGACGGCGAACTGCTCGGCGTGGTATCCACCTCTGCCCTGGAGATGGGAGTGGACATAGGAGGGCTGGAGGCGACGGTAATGACCGGCTACCCCGGCACCATCGCCAGCGTCTGGCAGCAGGCGGGCAGGAGCGGCAGGACTGAGGAGGAATCGCTCGCTGTCTTGATCGGCCAGGAAGACCCCCTCGAGCAGTATATCCTGACCCATCCCGAGTTCCTCTTCGCTTCGCCATCGGAAAAGGCCGTCATCAACCCGGAGAATCCGTATATCCTGGGTGGCCACCTCTTGTGTGCGGCCTTCGAGAAGCCGCTCGAGGAGAAGGAACTCGACCGCTTCGGCCAAAAGGCCCGGGAATTGCTGCCGCTATTGGTCGAGGAGGGTTACCTCAAGCGTCTTCATGCCTGGCACTGGGCCGGCGAAGGATACCCTCCGGCCGAAGTCCAGATTCGCAGCATCGGAGACGTCTATGCCATCAAGTTGCTAAAGAATGCAGAGGAACTGGGAACCGTAGATTCCTCAATGGTCTTCTTCCACGTCCATCCGGGCGCGATCTACCTTCACCAGGGCCAGACCTACATCGTCAGGGAACTTGACCTGACGGAGAGGATCGCCTGGGTGGAGGAGATCGAAGCCGATTATTACACCGAACCGACGGAAGACGGCGCGGTGCGGATATTGCGGAGGTTGGATGAGCGCGCGGCCGGCCGGTGGCGAGCCTTTCTCGGGGACGTCAAGGTCAGGGAAAGGGTTACCGGTTTCCGTCGCCGGCGCGTATTCACCCAGGAAGTGCTGGACGTGACTAAACTCGACCTGCCGCCGGTGGAGTTTGAGACGCAGGGATTCTGGCTCACCCCCGGAACGGGAGGAGATGCCCTGGGCGGCGAATTCGACTTCCTCGGCAGCCTCCACGCCCTCGAGCATTGCCTGATCGGGGTCATGCCCCTCTTTGCCTCTTGTGACCGCTATGACCTCGGCGGCGTTTCCAGCCCCTTCCACGAGGACGTGGGCGCTCCCGTCATCGCTATTTACGATGCCTATCCGGGCGGAATGGGGCTTGTCGAGAGGGGTTTCGAGGTGCTGCCTCTTTTACTGGATGCCGCCCGGGAAACGATAGGCAATTGTCCTTGCGAAAGCGGCTGTCCGGCCTGCGTTCAATCTCCCAGATGCGGGAGCAATAATGAGCCGTTGGACAAACAAGGGGCCCTCGCTTTGGTGGAATTGATGAGAACCGTGTCTCCGCTCAGCCGGGCCTGAGTTTCTGATGAGACCGGACGCGGAGGGCGGGGGTTGCCTCCCCCAACCCCACCTCTTGCGTCTTGCAGAAATGAAGAGAATGTGCTATTTGACTTCTGAATAGGAGCGAGGAGCGTCTTTTGAGCGGCCTGCTGAACTGGAGCATAGAGGTGGCGACCAGGGGGTTTGGCAGCGGGACGATGGGTGCGGAAGGCATCTCCACCAGTTGGCAGGGTGGGCGGAAGGCCCAAGGTGGTCGCTGGAGACGGGTGGCGATGCACTGGTTCTAAGGGGGAAGGATTTCGGGTAACGGCAGGCCTTTGGTTTCGTAGATGCAAAGGAGCTAAAGATGACCCTATCCGACCGAGCGAGGGACCTCACTAGTAAAGCAAAGACGGGCGTGATCAGAGTGGGAGGGGGTCAACTTGCCTACCTCCTCTGGGTGTTGAGCAGAACATCCGACAGGAACCTCCTCCGGCTCATCGGCGTGTTCGAGAAAATCGCAGTCTCCGAACATCATCGCAAGCAACTACGACAGTTGGCAGAATTGGTGGAGAGAAAACATCCGGCAATGGATCTCATCCGAAGGCTGCTGAGTCTTCATCCTAACTACCGACGGCGGCTGATTCAGAATCTGGCTATCAATGCCACCTGGCTGGGCGAAGTCAAGCGGAAGGAGTTTGCTCTCCAGACCGGCGTCTTTCCTCCATACTTGCTGGTCATCAGCCCAACTATGCGCTGTAATTTGAGGTGCCTGGGGTGCTATGCGGGGCAATATCCTCGCAGCCGCGATCCGCTTTCCTTTGCGACCCTGGATCGGATCGTGACCGAGGCCAAGGAGATGGGCACCTACTTCTTCACCATCTCCGGAGGGGAGCCCTTCGTGCGCAGGGACTTGCTTGATCTCTACGAAAAGCACGACGACGCCACCTTCCTTGTCTATACGAATGGAACCAGGATAGATGATGAGGCGATAGCAGCGATGCAACGCGCTGGGAACGTGGCCCCGGCGTTGAGCCTGGAGGGTTCCGAGCAGGAGACGGACTTCCGCCGAGGCGCAGGGGTCTATGCCCAGGTGATGGAGACGATGGATCGCCTGCGAGAAGCGGGAATACTCTTCGGCTACTCGGGAACGGCCACGCGGCTGAATGCGGAGGCCTACCTGAGAGAAGAGTTCTACGACCTGATGATAGAAAAAGGGTGCCTTTTCGGGTGGATATTCATTTTCGTTCCGGTCGGACGGGACGATGACGTGAACTTGATGGTGACGCCGGAGCAAAGGGATCAGCTCAGGGCCATGTCCATGCAAGTGCGGCGCACCAAGGCTCTGTTCTCCGCCGACTTCTGGAACGACGGCTGTTTGACCGATGGGTGCATGTCGGGCGGCCGCCTCTACCTCCACGTCAACTACCGGGGGGATGTAGAACCCTGTGTCTTCATTCACTTTGCAACCCATAACATTGTGGATATGTTTGAGAAAGGGCAACGCTTGTGGGACGTCTTGAATTCTCCTTTCTTCTGCGCCATTCGTGAGGTAAACAGAAAGGACCGCAACCGCTTGCGCCCTTGCCTCATAATTGACCATAACGAGTGGCTGGTGAAGGCTGTCAATTCCTGCGGGGCAAAGCCAACCCATCCCGGGGCCGAGGACATAATTACGGTCTTGAGTCCCCAGGTGCAGCAATGGGGAAAGGCCTATGCGGTGCTGGCCGAGAGGGCGTGGCATAGCGGAGAATATGATTGGACCAAGGATTACCCTGGACCCGTTCGCTCGGAAGTGCCGCTTGACCTCCCCCCTGCTTAGACTCGGATGAAACTGCTGTTGATCGCCCCCGACGAGCACCGCAGGAGCCCGGAAGCGGCCGATAGGCGAGCCAAGGCACTGTTACCCCCCCTGGGCCTCCTGACGGTAGCCGGGCTGACTCCCCCGGATATAGATGTGGAACTCATTGACGAGTCGGTGACTGGCGTGGATTACTGCCGGTCAGCCGACCTGGTGGGCCTGACCGCCACGACCGCCAATGCCCCCAGGGCTTATGAAATAGCCGGTGAGTTCAGAAACAGGGGGGTGCCGGTGGTGATGGGAGGGATTCATGCCACGGCCCTTCCCCATGAGGCCCTCCAGTACGTGGACGCGGTGGGATGGGGCGAGGCAGAGGGCTTCTGGACGGATTTGCTCACCGACTTTAAAGCCGGAAAGTTAAAGAAGTTGTATCGAGGGAGTGGCCTTGCTCCTGGCGAGGCCTTCGGGAGGCCCCGCCGTGAACTTATCACCCCCCGAGATTACCTCCTTTTCAACAGTTTGCAGACTACCAGGGGATGCCCCATGGATTGCTCTTTCTGTTCGGTGACCAAGTTCTACGGCAGAAGATACCGCCAATATCCGGTGGAATCGGTGATGGAAGAGTTGCGCGCCTTGCCTCCGGGGCCCATAGTCTTTGTGGATGACAACATACTTTGCTCCCCGGCCCATGCTCGCAGGCTCTTCAAGGAGATGATACCCCTGCGCCGCGAATGGCTTGGCCAGGCCTCGACCAATTGCCTGGAGGACGACGAGACGATTGCCCTGGCGGCCCAATCCGGTTGCCGATGTTTTTTCGTGGGGCTGGAAAGCGTCCGTCAGGACAATTTGAAAAGCGTCCACAAGAGCTTCAACCGGGTGGAGCGTTTTGCCGGCATGATTAAGAAACTTCATAGATTTGGGATCGGAATCATAGGAGCGTTCATCTTTGGGCTCGACCACGACGACGAGAAGGTGTTCAGGCAAACTGTTAAATTCGCGCAACGGGCCAAGGTGGACGCTGCTCAATTCTCGGTTCTGATTCCCCTTCCGGGCACGACCGACTCAGATGCCCTCGAGAATCAGGGCCGCATCTTTGACAGAGATTGGAGCCATTACAACGGCACCTGCGTGGTCTTTCAGCCTCGTGGGTTGCAGCCTCCTGTGCTCGAGGCTGGATTGCACTGGGCCTACAACCACTTCTATTCCCTGGGTTCCATCGTTCGGCGTATGTGGGGCCATCGGGGAAAGCATAAACCCCTCTCCTGGAAGATCAACCTGGCCTTCCGAGTCAGGGTGGAGAATTGGCTTAGGGTTCTGGGCTCTGAATTATCCACTTCTTGCGCGGCAAGCCCCTCAGCGTCTGACGGCTCCTTGGTCTCCAGAGGTTGAGGCGTTTACCCCATTTTATCTCGTTTTGTGAGGCCAATGGCCAGTCAGATCGTCATTAGTCACCAGCCGACTTGGAATGTCCTTGAACAGCTGAAGGGTCTGCCGGTTCCCCTCTACGTCGTGGGAGGAACCGTTAGAGACCTCCTCCTTTTCGGGAAGGTCAGAGACGTGGACGCCTTGGTGCGGGGTGATGCCTCGGAGGCGGCCCATCTTCTGGCCTCGCTGCTGCAAGGGACGTGCTTCCAGATGCACGGCGAGCCGATCACCTTCCGGGTGGTCCCGGGCGACCTCGATCTGCCCCACGTTGATCTCCTCCAGATGGGATCGGGCGACGAACCTGAGGAGGACGCTCTCAGGGGGGATCTCCTGAGAAGGGATTTCACCGTCAACGCCATGGCAGCAAGGTTGACCGGGTTGAACCAGGGGGTCAGCACCCTCGACATTGTGGACCCCTGTCGCGGCAGAGACGACCTCTCGGCGCGCCTCCTCCGACCTGTCTCCCGCTCCGCCCTCGCCGATGATCCCGTGAGGATGCTCAGGTGCTTCCGGCTCGCCGCCGGCCTTGATTTTCAGATAGCCCCTGAGGCCCTGGAGCAAATTAGCCGAGACCATCAGTTGGTGACTCAGTCCGCGCCTGAGCGCATCCAGGAGGAACTCATGCTGCTCCTGGACATAACCCCATGCTCGACCCATCTCGAATTGGCGCAGAGGACGGGCCTCCTCTACGGGATAATACCCGAACTACAGGCCATGGATGGGGTCCCCCAGGACGGCTACCATCATTTGGACGTTCTCGAGCACACCCTGGAGGCCTTCAGACAATTGGAGCGAATGCTCCGGATGGCAGATGGAGAAAAGGTCCAGATCGGGGAGGACTTGATGCGCAAGTCGCTTGCCCATCTCGACAAGGCCGTTCGGCCCGGCATTACGAGGCGGGCGCTGCTGAAACTGGCCGTGCTCTTGCACGACGTGGGCAAGCCCCAGGCTAAGACCGTCGAACCGGAAGGCCGCATCCGCTTCATCGGTCACAATCTGCTCGGCGCGGAGATGGCCCGCGAGGTCGGGCGGCGGCTCCGGCTGGGGAAAAGGCCGGCCGAAATGCTTGCCAAGATGGTGCGGGAGCACATGCGGCCGGGATTTCTCGCCTCGGAATCCTCCCCAACCGAGAGGGCGACTAATCGTTTCCTCAACCAGGCGGGAGATCTGGCGGTGGAAATCCTGCTTCTCGAGTTGGCAGACCGGTTTGCAGCCCGTGGTCCCGCTCCCAGGCGCCTCTCGATGGAAAGACATGCTCGATTCACCCGCTCCCTCCTCGCCACCTATTGGGCCAGGCAAGGCCAGGAGGGCCCACCTCGGTTGGTGGATGGGCATGAGATAATGGCCCGCTTCAACATTCGCCCCGGCCGGCTGGTGGGACAACTCCTCGCCATCGTCAAGGAAGCCCAGCAGGAGGGGCGCCTCCGCACCAAAGAGGAGGCCATCTCTCTGCTCGATGAGGTCTTTCCTTCAGCCAATGAACACGTCGAAGACGCGGGAGGCTGAGGCGGTTCGACACGCTCACGGCTCGACTGAGCTCGCCGAAGTCCACCCCGAGCTCCATCGAGGGGTGCAGCCTGCTCTTGGCTTCCAATCCCTGAACCACGGACCCTGCCATGGCTACTGACCTTCACATCCATACCATCTATTCCGACGGCACCCTCACCCCGGCCCAGGCCGTGGAAGAAGGGCTCCACCTGGGCCTCAAGGCAATAGCCATCGCAGATCACGACACCGTTGACGGCACGGTGGAGGCGCTTGCCGCCGCCGAGGGGCTGCCCCTGGAAGTCCTGCCTGCCGTCGAGATCAACGTAGAGGAGCAGGGCCAGGAGATCCACATCCTCGGTTATTTCTTCGAGTTGAACTATGCTCAACTGGCTCAGACCATGGAACCGCTGCGGCAGAGCCGCTTGGATAGGGTCAGGAGGTTTGTCGCTAAACTCAGCGAAGCCGGGGTTCGTCTGACTCTGGAAGAAGTTCTGGAAAGGGCTGGGCCGGGAACCGTCGGGCGTCCCCACATAGCCCAGGCGCTGGCCGCCGCTGGCTATGCCCTCGACGACCGCGATGCCTTTCGCCGATACCTCTCCCCAGGGGCCGCCACTTACGTGCCGCGGCAACATATCTCCCCCTCGGAGGCCATAGATGTCATCCGCAGCCGGGCCGGGGTGCCGGTGCTGGCGCACCCGGCCAAAATCAAGATACCGGCGCTCAGACAAAAGATGTTAGAACTGGGCGTGATGGGTATCGAGGTCTATCACCCCGAGCACAACCCTGCCCAGGAGGCCAGCCTTCGGGCCTACGCGGAAGAGCACGGCCTTCTCATTTCCGGCGGCTCCGACTATCACGGTCGCAGCAGCATCAGGGACTTCTTCCTTGGGCAAAAAACTTGCCCCGATGAGGACTACCTGCGCCTCAAGGCGGCGACGCAGGATGCCCTATCGCGGGTCTCAGGATAGGTGATGGCACGGATGGACGAGGCTCCCAACTCCCGGAAGGCTCACATCCTGACCTATGGATGCCAGATGAACGTCTACGAATCGGCGGTCATGAAGCGCCTTCTCGAGCGACACGGCTACTCTTTGGTGGGCAGCCCCGACCAGGCGCATCTGGTCATCCTGAATACCTGTTCGGTGCGAAGGAGGCCGGAACGGAAGGTTTTCGGCAAGTTGGCGGAACTGGCGAAGGCCAGAAAGTCCCGCCCGGAGATGAAAATCGTGGTCTCCGGCTGCATGGCGCAGTTGCGCGCCGATGAATTGAGGCAGCGGTTCCGGATAGATGCCATCTTCGGCCCCCGCAACCTGGCCGAGTTTGCGGCTTTCCTGGCACGAATTGAGGGCGGCGACGTGCAGCCCGAGATCGCCACCTGTCTGGCCTCCAATCCTTTCACCGGTGTGAGGCCGGCCGTTGAGCCAGGATGCCCGTCTGCCTTCGTGAGCATCATGGAGGGATGCTCCAACTTCTGCGCCTACTGCATTGTGCCCTACGTCCGTGGGCCTGAATTGAGCCGCCCCGAGGAGGACGTGATCGCTGAGATCGAGGCCCTGGTTGCAGAGGGGGTCAGGGAAGTAACCTTGCTTGGGCAAAACGTGAACGCTTACGGCCGCGACCTCCCGGATGGGCAGACTTTCGTGGGGTTGTTGCGCCGCGCCTGTCAGATAAAGGGACTGGCCCGCGTCCGCTTTACCACTTCCCACCCCAGGGACTTCGACCGCGAAATCGTTCGGGCGGTAGCCGAACTTCCCCAGGTTTGCGAGCATTTCCATCTTCCGGTTCAATCCGGTGACGATGAGATTCTAAGACAGATGGGAAGGGGCTATACCCTCCATGATTATCGGGCGCTCGCGGACTACATTCGAGGAACCATCCCCGAGGCGGCGATTTCGACCGATGTGATGGTCGGCTTCCCTGGCGAGACGGAAGCCCAGTTTGAGAACACGTTGCGAGCCTTCGAAGAAATTCGCTTCGACCAGGCCTTCACGTTCATCTACACCGACCGGCCCAACACCGCGGCCAGTCGGATGACCGAAAAGGTCCCCCGAGAGACGGCGGTCGAAAGGCTGCGGCGGCTTTCCGAACTCCAGAATCGAATAAGCAAGGAGATCAACGAGCGGCAGGTCGGGCGGGTCTTTGAGGTGCTGGTGGAAGGGCCAAGCGAGAAAGATCCCTCCCTCCTCACCGGCCGCACCAGGACGAACAAGATCGTCCATTTCGAAGGCCCGCCGGAACTGCGCGGGAGCCTGGTCAAGGTGAGGGCTTGTGAGGCCCACTTGTGGGGATTCACGGGCCAGAGAGCGGATAAGGAGAATGACGCGTGAGCGTGAACACAGACACCCCCATGTTTCAGCAGTATCAGCGGGTGAAGAAGGAGCACCCGGACGCCCTCGTCCTCTTCCGGCTCGGCGACTTTTACGAACTCTTTGGGAAGGACGCCGAGGTCGCCGCTCCAGCCCTTGGGCTTATGCTCACCTCCAGGGAGATAGGAAAGGGCAACCGCGTGGCCATGTGTGGGGTGCCCCATCATTCCATCGAGAAATACGTCTCGCTCCTGCTTTCCCAGGGCTTCAAGGCCGCCGTCTGCGAGCAGATGGAAGATCCTCGGCTGACCAACCGGCTGGTCAAGAGGGAGGTAGTTCGGGTCTTCACCCCCGGAACCGTGGTCGAGGAAAACCTGCTCGATTCCCAGGCGAATAATTACCTCGCCTCCGTCACCCTGGGGGAGGGCGCTGCCGGCCTTGCCTATGCCGACGTATCCACCGGCGATTTCCTGGCGGCGGAGTTTCCCCACCTGGAGGATGCCCTCCAGGAACTGGCGCTCCTCTCTCCGGCGGAATGTCTCTACTCCGGCGATGGCACCGACCTGCTGGCGCAACGGTTGGGCGAAAGGCTAACCTGTCCTCTGACCAGGGTGGATCCCTCCGCCAGCCTCCTCCAACCAAGCACCGAACTCCTGCTCAAGCATTTCGGCACGCTCTCCCTGGCCGGTTTTGGCCTGGATGACCTGCCATTGGCCACCGAGAGCGCCGCCAATCTGCTCCGCTATCTCGAGAAAACCCATCCCGAAGCCGCGCCCCAACTCAAATCAATCCGGGTTTATTCCACCGGAACCCATATGGTCATTGACGCCACCACCCGCAGGAACCTGGAACTCACCTCCCCGTTTCGTCCCGGCTCACCCTTCACCCTGCTGAACGAGGTGGACAAGACCCAGACCCCCATGGGCGCTCGCCTGCTCAAGAGTTGGCTCCTGGCTCCGCTCCTGGACTTGGACGAAATCAACCAAAGGCTCGATTCGGTTCAGGCCCTCTTGGAAAATGGCGCGGCCCGCGAAGAGTTGCGCCGGCTGCTCAAGGACATTGGCGACCTCCAGCGACTCACCTCCAAACTGGCCGCCAACCGGGGCAATCCCAGGGACCTCGCCCGGCTGCGTGATTCGCTGGCGGTGGTGCCCCGCCTTGAAACGGCGCTTTCCCCCTTTTCTGCTCCGCTTTTACAGGCCATTCGCGCTCAGATAGACCCGTGTGAAGAGGTGCATCGTCAGTTGGCGGATGGCTTGATTGAACTTCCTCCCGCCTCCCCGACCGAGGGGGGATTCATCAAGGATGGTTTCTCCGAGGAACTTGACCGCCTGCGCAATTCGGCCGGCCAGGGGAAGGAATGGATAGCCTCCCTCGAAGCCGGAGAACGCGATCGCACCGGCATAAAATCCTTAAAGGTCGGTTACAACCAGGTCTTCGGCTACTACATCGAGGTTTCGAAGCCGAACCTGCACCTGATCCCTTCCGATTACGTCCGAAAGCAGACGCTGTCCAATGCAGAGCGATTCTATACCCCCGAATTAAAGGAGCACGAGGCCATGGTCTTGGGGGCCGAGGAGAGGATAGGTGCCCTGGAATATGACCTCTTCTGTCGGCTGAGGGATATGGTCACTGAAAACTCCCAGCGGGTTCTTCGGACGGCTCAGGCCGCAGCCGTCGTGGACGCTCTCTGCAGCCTGGCCCAGGCGGCGCTGACGAACGGATACGTCAGGCCCTCGGTCAACGAAGGAACCGAGATCCTCATCTACGACGGGCGGCATCCCGTCCTCGAGCAGGCTCTGGGAAAGGGACGTTTCGTCCCTAATGACGCCTCCCTGAACCGCCAGGACCGTCAATTGCTGGTCATTACCGGCCCCAATATGGCCGGCAAATCCACCTACCTCCGCCAGGTGGCCCTGATAGTCATCCTGGCCCAGATGGGCTCCTTCGTCCCGGCAAGGCAGGCGGAGATCGGGCTGGTGGATCGCATTTTCACCCGCGTCGGCGCCTTTGATGACCTGGTGGGCGGTCAGAGCACCTTCATGTTGGAGATGACCGAGACCGCGAACATCCTCAACAACTGCACCCCCAAAAGCCTCCTGCTCTTCGACGAAATCGGTCGGGGCACCTCAACCTACGACGGCCTCTCCATCGCCTGGGCGGTTGCCGAGCACGTCCATGAACTGGGGGCCAAGGCCCTCTTCGCCACCCATTTCCACCAGTTGAACCAATTGGGCGATCAGCTTCCCCGAGCCAGAAACCTCCGCATAGCCGTCCGGGAGGAGCAGGGCAAGATGGTCTTCCTCTATCGCATCATGGAAGGCGGCACCGACCGCTCCTACGGCATCCAGGTC
>Ga0315294_10006525_pt1 | contig 12796 bp, 15 predicted proteins | sample YL17G13_40_MG_FD_203626 | JGI IMG/M metagenome (GOLD analysis project Ga0315294, IMG submission 203626) | Sediment microbial communities from Yellowstone Lake, YNP, Wyoming, USA - YL17G13_40 | ecosystem: Environmental > Aquatic > Freshwater > Lake > Sediment | place: USA: Wyoming | collected... | reverse complement strand
AGCTCTTGCCTACGGCTAATGGACTCTCACTCTGGGCCGGACGACGGCTGGCTTACGCTGAACCCGCCGAAGGCGGGTTGAACTCGGGCTTCTCCTGGGGATGTCCCTTATTGCAATCCTGCTTACACCCGACAGCACCATTCGCCGAGGACTGGCCCTGGTTTCTGCATGTAAAGGAGCCCTTCCCTCAGCCCTGTCTGTGAGCAACCTCAATGTGTGAGAACATACCTCTCGGACACTGCTATTGGGGTGGCTCAGGCCCTCGTTAATAACTTCCAAGGCCATTTTTTTCATCCTGCCGTTCATGCTCCTCAGTCCGTAACCGGCGGCGTATTTTGCTGTTATAGGAGTATCATTCTTAAACAGGATTTCCTTCAGGATGTCCAAGCCATCTTCCTGCATCCAGGACAACTTGAAGGCAGCACAACGGCGTGCAGAGGCATCACCAAAAAACAGCCTTTCCCGCAATTTCTCAAGGAGCTTAGTAGCAGCCTCACTTGTCTCTCTGCCAGAGACCTTCCTTTGTTCTACCCTCATAAAACCCTTCCTTAAAACCTTCCTTCTAAAACCTCCTTTATATTTACCTCCCTTATATCTATCGGTAAATGTATGCGAATTTCTAAAGGGTTAGTTATCAGACTTTCAAAATGGGTGTGCCAATTTTTGTATGCGTTGCGGTGAGATGTCATAACCTATGATAGATGCAGGATTTGTAAGCGGCAGTAGTCTGCCTGAGGGCGGAGAGAGATTTAAAGTAGTAAGAGGTGAGATTACCACATCGTCCCGACAAGTCGGGACTCGCAATGATTTTGTGCAATGGTAAGATGCCGGCTGGTCAGCCAGTGATAGCTTTCCAGCTCCGATTAAGTTCTTCCATAAGGGTGATTACATCCCGAATCATTTGAGGGTCGCGCTTTGTATTAGCCTCAGAGAGACGGGTATTCATAAAACAATAGAGCTTGCGGAGGTTGGCGGCTATTTCGCCTCCGGCTTTCGTATCCAGGACCGTGTTAAGTTCGTTGATTATGTCCTGTGCCCTGCCAATGTATCGGCCCTTTGCTTCGTAGTTGCTTGCTTCCATCTCCTTAATTGCCAGTTTCAAAAATTTGATTGCACCATCGTAAAGGAGAACGATGAGACGACCTTTACCTTGTGTGGCGATTGCGGCCTCTTGATATGCTGCGATTCCCTTCATAGTATCGCTCCATTGTCTTGTGATTAAGGCTTCGAGCCTCGCTTATGACCTTCAAAAGGCTGGAAGCCGAACCCGCCGGAGGTGGGCTTTGCTGCTCATATTTTTTAAGCTTGGGGGAGACGACGGATGGTTTGTACCACAGTCGTCTCCCCCGATAAACACTATATCTGAATGGCTGGGGCCGTTATCTTAGTAGAGTCAATGCCATTTGAGGCATCGCATTGGCCTGCGCCAACATAGCAATGCCGGCTTGTGCCAGCACCTGGTTCCTGGTCATAGCAGACATTTCGGTAGCTACGTCAACGTCGGAAATACGTGACTCTGCAGTCATCAGGTTCTCAGCCTGAATGTTAAGAACCTCGACGGTGCTTTGCAGACGGTTCATTTTAGCACCGAAGTGGGCACGCCCAGTATTCACGGTCCCAAGAGCGGTGTCCAAGGCTGTCAAAGCTGCCGAGGCGCTGGCGGCGGTACTGAGGCCCAGTACATTGGTACCGAGACCGGCCTCTGTCAACTTCTGCTTGGTGATAGTGATGGTGTCAGTCGCACCACCAAAGACGATTGACACGGACGCACTGGAATCGAGCAGGGTAGTGCCGTTAAACTTAGCTGAAGTGGCAATACGCCCGATTTCCGCGGACAATTCTTTGAACTCACTGCTCATAATGGTCCGCTGGTCGGAAGTATACGTGCCGGTTGCAGCTTGTTCCGCCAGTTGTTTCATACGGTTGAGCAGATTGTCAATCGTTTGCGTGCCGCCTTCCGCCGTCTGTATCAAACTGACGGCATCCTGAGCATTGCGGGCACCCTGCTGGAGGACACCGATGTCAGCACGCATCAATTCACGCACTGCCAGGCCGGCTGCGTCGTCCTTCGCAGTGATAATACGCAAGCCCGATGAGAGCCTTTCGACCGATTTGGCCAAGGCATCGTAGCTCTGGCTCAAGTTCCGTGCGGCATTTGCAGCCATAATATTGTTTTTAATTGCTAACATATCTCTGACTCCTTAAAAAAATCGCAAAACTGTTTTTTGGCTTTGTCAAGCCAGACTTACTCAGACAACATAACAAGCACGGCACAAAAAATGTGTTTTCCAACCCCCATTATCGATTAAGATGAGAAGGACTTAAGGGATTTATTTGTGTAAAATAACTACAAACTCACTGGACCTGTAATGTCACTACTGGAGATACTGATATTGTAGTCGGACTGCGAAAGAGCCTTAAGAAAGCTTCCTTTTGCGAGATATAGAAGTGTTGCCGGGAAATTGTTGCCCGGAGTTTCGCAGGAAAGTATAGTTCAAGGCAAGACCGGCAGAACACTTTACTTTAGCTATGTTCAAAGGGTTGTATGCAGAAAGAAGAAGGACAAGCTCACAAAAGGACATTACTTGTATTTAATTGCCACGAGGCATGGGTATATCAGCTTGGGGCGTTGGGATATCAGCTTGATATAATCATAGGTCTTAAGGGCAGGTACAAACCGACGTGGGATGAGCAGATGCGTCCTGTTCCTGCTAATTCTCGGCTGGTCACTTTGACGGAAGCACTGCGGTCGCCGACCTGTTACTACTGTATCATAACACATAACATAACCGATTTGCTTGATATCAAGTCCCGGCCAGAACCGCGGCTTCTGGTTATTCACTCAACTCTTGAGGGTCGGGCGCTGGAGGAAAAATCCAACATTACTCCGCAGAAAATGAAGGAGATGGTACATAGATATTTAGAATTAGTTGGCGGCCATGCGATAGCTGTTTCCATGCTTAAGGGAAAGTCGTGGGGCTTTACCGAGGATATTGTGCCTTTCGGGGTTGACGTAGATGGTTATTTGCCGTACTGCGGTGAAACACCTGCCGGCCTTCGTATTTGCAATTTCGTCGAGAGCCGAAAGATGATTTTGTCGTGGGATTTTTACGAGAAGACAGTTGAGGGCATACCCATACGGCTTGTCGGATACAATCCCGGGATGGCGGGAGTCAGGGCCAGCGAGAACTGGGACGACCTAAAGAAAATATTACAGTCTCACCGGTTCTATATCCATACTGCCAGTGTGGAACTTGAAGATGGATATAATATGGCCAGCTTAGAAGCGATGGCGGCGGGGCTACCTGTTATAGGGAATCGACACCCCACTTCGCCGGTTGAACATGGTGTAAGCGGTTTTCTCAGTGACGACCCTGACGAATTACGAAGATACGCTCGAATGCTGTTAGAGGACCGAGATTTAGCGGCCAGGATGGGCCAGCGAGCTCGTGAGACTGTTAAAGAGCGATTCTCGATAGGCAGGTTCAGAGAGGCTTTTCTTGGGTTTATTGAAATCGCCCGAAGGATTTGGGAGAACAAAAGGACGATGGTGTAGTTGTCAGTGAAAGACAGAGCCGATTTGCGAGCCGGCTCTTGGCTTTACTTGCGCATCAAGGAAGACGTGTTATCAGATTATTCGGATACATTTATATTAGAATATTTATGGAGCTATCCGTTATTTGAGGATGGGGCAATAACTTATCCTGATAGCTGTCATTATCTGTCAGCCATTCGTTAGGCGATTTGTCACCGGCTGGAGTGCCGTATGCAGTGAAGTTATGCTGTTGAAGCCAGCCATCCGGCTGTGATTGGTCTGTGAGAGCGTAGTGGTCGGTTTGTTGTGCGAGTACGACTTCGAGCCGCTTTATCTGAATGCCTGAATCCTGAAGGTTCTGGATTATCTGCGGCAGCGCCTGCTCAATTTCATACCGAGTTTGAGTTTTGCTGACCTCCAACAAGCCGGTTATCTGGGCATCGTGCTCCTGGAGTTTTATGAAAACCTTCCCCAGCTCCGGGGGGTTGAGACGGATGGTAATCTGGCGGTGGCTGCCGCTTAAAGAGCTGTAAATAGATTCCATAATCTGTTTTGTCACGTCTGCAGAGACATCGCCGGGATAAGCGTTGCCGGCTGCCTGGCCAGCTTCGGCGGCGGCGGACGATTGCTGTGCAACAGCAATCTGGGCGTCATTGTGAGCGAGTAGCTGGTCGAAATTTGAATTAGAGCTACCATTGGAGTCCGAGCGGCTGCCGTTTTTTGCCTGGCGTGTGGATATTTGCACTTCTGTAACATTCAGCTTCTGTAGAGCGGAGTCGGCTAATAGATTGTTGGTGCTCTTTTTGCCACTGCTATCGGCTGATTCTGAAACTATAGCTATTTGACCCTTCTGACCAGCAGCGGCTTTGTTGTCAATTGGTTTCCCTGCAACAGAAGGATATTTTTCGGTATTAGGCGATACGCTCTGGGCAAGTAACGAGGTGTTGGGCTGAGCTGTCGGCACAGGGGTATCCGGTGGGGGTATTTTTTGGTCACCAGAGGTAGCGATTTTGTCAGGCACAGGCGTCTTTTGGTCTGGAGCGTCTGTTTTAGCGGTGGTGGAGACCATCTCAGTTATATTAGGTGCGACACGGTTAGGAGGGACATCAGCCTTAGTCTGAGTCTGGTCAATACCGGTTAGAATGGGTTTTGTGGCGTTTAAGTCTGGCGATGGGAGGGCAACGACGGCGAATTTGGGGTTAGGAGGCATATTGATTAACCAGGCGGGAGTGGCTGGAGGTTTTGGCTCTGCCTGCTGCAGGGGTAGGCTCTGAATTTTTGCAGCGATGTCTTTGTCAGGAACCAGATTAACAGTTGCTGATGCCTTTTGTGTTGTCAACCGTGCCTGGTCAGAGGCTGGGATAACCAAAAAGCTCTGGATTTGGGTTCCAGATTTTGCTTTGTCTTGACCTTCCTGTGGGAGCTGCGGAATAACTTCCTCGTCAGACGTACCGATATACTTTGCGGGCTGACACTGGGCGTTGACAAGGGCGCTATTGAATTTGGCTATCTGGTTGCCGACGGTCGAGGGTAAATTATCAGGTGAGGCTGTAAAGAACTGCGCTAAGTTGCCGGCTGCTGAGGGCTTTGACGAGACAGGACGCACAGCGACTGCGCCTGCAACCTTAACATCAACTGTCAGCAAGGTTGTATTCATAGTGCAGTTCTCGGAAACTACCTTATTAGAAGCAAGAATTGTGCCAGGGGCGGGGAGAAGGTTGCCGTTAAGAGATAACTATCTGTCAGTGCAGGACTTATGGATAGGAGAAAGAGGCGGCTGATAGAAGATGCGATAATATTGGCCACGGTTGTGGAGAAATATTCCGAGGGGTAGGAAAAGATTTCCGGTTTATGCTGGAGACAAGTTGAAGGACCTGCCCGGGACGCTTCTATGTAAAAAAACCTGCCCGTTTGTATAGAATCCTGACATTGTTGGTGCTACCCAAGACAGGTATTTGTTCAGCTCAAAGCAATTTATCGCATAAGATAAGCAGCCAACAATGAAAAGCAATTAGCTTTGAGCATCTGGCACGATTATTGCTAATTTTTGTGAGCAGGTAAGGTTTTGCGTGGGATACATAGTATAGAGATGTCCAAAACAATCGACACAATAGAGCTTCTGGAAGCCGGGTTAAGGGCCGAGAGCCTGCGGCAGAAGGCGATTGCCAATAACGTTGCCAATCTTGAGACGCCCGGATACCGCAGGATTGATGTCAAGTTTGAAGAGCTGCTTGCCAAAGCTCTGGATTCATCCAGCGGGTCGGGTGACGTCACGGAAATTGAGCCACAGATATACCAGCCCAAACAGACAGCGGTAAAGTCGAACGGTAACGACGTTAATTTCGAAGTCGAAGTGGGTGAAATGGTCAAGAATACTATTCGCCACAAAGCGTATATTCGGCTGCTGAGCAAGAAGTTCAAACAGATTGAACTGGCGCTGGACATAAAGTAGCAGAATTTGAAATCTCAAATTTCAAATTTGAAATTGTTGACACCTTGTTGAAGTCTCTTTGCTGGAGATTCTAAATAACGTAGTAAAAGAAAGCAGAAAGGGATAGGGCAAATGAAAGTAGATAATGTTTTTGGCCCCATAGATATAGCGGTGTCGGGTTTGCGGGCGCAGAGCAAAAAGATGGAAGTGATTTCATCGAATGTTGCCAACGCCCAGACGACCGACGCGGGCAAGGGTGAGCCATATCGGCGGCTTGAGGCGGTGCTCAAAACGGACGAGGAAACCGGTGGGGTAAGTCTGCAAAAGATAGTGAAAGATATGAGTGATTTTCCGGCGGTTTTTGACCCAGGCAATCCTGAAGCGGATGAGGACGGTTACGTTGAAATGCCCAATGTGAACCTGCCTATCGAGATGATGAATCTGACTATTGCAACGCGGACATACCAGGCGAACGCAGCGGTACTGAAACGTTATCAGCAAATGGTAGAAACGACTCTGGAATTACTTCGTTAAGCGAGGAAAAGAGATGATTAATCTAAACGCGAATGTTAGCGCGGTACTGCCAAGAACGGGCGCGGATTTTGTCAGCGTGCCAAAAGCCGGTGGCGCCGAGACCAAACAGACAGATTTTGCTGACGCTATTAAGGCCGTCCGGAACTACGTATCCAACGTTGATGACCTTCAACAATCGTCAGATATGTCCATAAAGGATTTGCTAAACGGCAAGAATGAAGACATCACCTCCGCAGTCTCGGCGATGGCTAAAGCCGATTTGAGTTTTAAGCTTCTTGTGGGCGTCAGAAACAAGTTAATTGAAGCTTACAAACAAACTATGAATATGCCGTTGTGATGCGCAGAGTGTAAGACTTAAGAGGTGATACCAGAGGGACTTATCGGAGGTAAGATACAAGAAAAATGGGATTTTTCCAAAAGATAAGGGCAATCTTACAAAAGATAAGCGTGGTTCAGCAGGTTCTGCTTGTCACGGTTGTTCTGACATTTACCATTGTCGGCGCATTGCTTGTTCACTGGGCCCGTAAACCCGATATGAGAATGCTGTACCAGGAACTGGCCCCCGAAGAAGCTGCTAAAATCACGGAGAAAATCGCTGAAAAAGGCATTCCGTATGAATTGCGCGACGGGGGGACAAGTATTTATGCGCCGAAAGAAAAAATCTATCAGCTTCGTTTAGATATGGCCAGAGAAGGACTTCCTGAGGGCGAACAGGGCGGCTATAAGATATTCGAGAAAGAAAAAATCGGCGTCAGCCCATTTGTTCAAACTGTTAACCTCAAGCGAGCACTACAGGATGAGCTTGCAAAAAGTATCCAGATGATAGAAGGAGTAGTTCACGCACGTGTGCACATAGTAAGCTCGGAACAGACACTTTTTAGCTCTGATGCCGGGAAAACTACCGCTTCTGTGGTTCTCCGGCTAAAACCCGGTTACAGACTAAGCGGTCAGACTGTAGCAGCAATTGCGCATATGGCAGCCGGGAGCGTCGAGGGTCTTAAATCAGAAAATGTAACGGTGATAGATAGTCAAGGAAGTCTTCTATCCGGCCAGGCGGACCGAACTATGGCAAGCGGGGCAGGCACTGTTCAAGACTACAGAGAACGTGTGGAGCAGAGTCTGACACACAAAATTGAGGATATGCTCACGGCTGTTTTAGGGCCCGGTCGGGCGGCAGTAGGTGTTAGTGCCGTCATTGATATGAACAGCGTCAACACCGTTACAGAAACTTACGACCCAACCGCAAAGGTGGCATCGAAAGAGGAAATTAAAACTGGTAATGAAACCGGGGCCGGCGGTACGGCTGCTGCCGGTCAGCCAGCCACACCGGGCAGCACAAAGAAGGATGAAACGATTGTCACTGAATATGAGGTAGGCAAAACGATTAAGCAGGCGGTTATTTTGCCGGGCGAAATAAAATCCCTGTCGGTGGCTGCCTTTGTTGACTTATCGAAAGCCGATGCCAACGAAGCAGGAGCCGGCGGCACCGGCACAATGATAATGCAATTAACTGAGGTGGAGCAAATTATCAAAAACGCAATCGGCCTGCGAGAGGCAGACTTACTCAAAGTGGTCAACGTTAAGTTTCATCGCGAGGCCGAATTGCTGCCGGATGAAGAACAATCGAATTGGCCGCGATACATAGCGATTGCTCGTCACGCTTCTTTAGGGGTTATGGCGATTTGCGCGTTGCTTGTGCTGCGGATATTCAGGGGCGCCAAGAAAAAGGTGGAATCAGCAGCTATGCCAGGACAGTTGCCTGCAGGCGTAGGAGCCGTCGGTTTTCTTCCTGGTGAAGTCGGCAGAACCGAGGCGTCAGCGGTGCGCAGGCAGATAGCCAGTGCTTTACAACGCAACCCTGAGCAGGTCAAACAATTGTTTGCCAGTTGGATTGAAGAAAAAGGAGATTAGACAGGTGGTATTAACAGGCAGACAGAAAGCTGCGATGTTGTTGATGAGCTTAGACGCGACGACTGCTGTGGAATTGCTCAAAGGTATTAACCCGCAGGTAGTCCAAGACCTGGCGGTGGAATTGGCATACCTTGATACAGCAGGCTATCGCAACGACAAGCAGAGCCTGGAGCTTGCACGACAATTCTACAACTCGCTGCAGGCCAAAGAAGAGGGATTTCAGCTCAATAGTTTCCTGAAGGAAATGCTGAGAAGCACGGTAGGCAGCGATAAGGCCGAGCAGATTCAGACCAGGCTGCAGGATTTGCTGCGCAAACGCGACCCTTTTATATCCATTCGTTCTGTTGATTCGCGAACAATGGCAACGGTTCTTGAGAGCGAACATCCGCAAGCTGCTGCGGTGGTTTTATCGGAATTGCCGGCAAAGAAAAGTTCAGAGGTGCTCGGCCTTTTAGGTGAGGGTGTTCGTATCAGCGCGATTAGAAGGATGATCAGTTGCGATGCGGTCGCTACGGAAGCAAAGTCGCGGATAGCGGAAATAGTCTGGAGGCGTATTGAGGCCGTTAAGACCGGGGGTGCAGGTGAGGCGGTACAAGCCCGGCCTGAGCAATCCCTGAGGAAAGTGGCTGTGATTTTGCGAAGTCTGGGTAAAGAGCTTCGGGACGGTCTGCTTAGCGCCATACATGGGAAAGACGACAAGGCCGGTGAAATGGTAGCTAACTTAATGATAGTCTGGGAGGATATTCCGCAGGTTGCCGACAGGCCGCTGCAAGAGGCCTTGAGAGGAATTGATACGAGGAAATTAGCGTTAGCATTGCATAAGGCCGACGAAGTAATCGTCGGGAAGATCAGGTCTAATATCTCCGAGCGGATGGCTGCTACGGTGGACGAGGAAACGTCACTTATGTCGGCTCCGAAGAAGATAGATATTGAGGAGGCCAGAGAAGAAATTGTGCGAATTTTGCGTCAAATGAATGAGAAAGGTGAACTTGCATTTATAGAAGAATGATAGGATGACTGGCGAGCTTACGGTTAATCTTTCCAAACCGATTAAATCGGCAGAAATTTTAGGCGATACCAACCGGTCGCCATCGTATGAGGTATCGGTGGATGGGGCTGCTGCCGGACAGAATCTAACAGAGGATTTAGAGGCTCAGAAGACTTCATTTTCGCAAGCGTGCCAAACACTCAACGGCGTAGTTGCCAAGTTAAATCAATTTTGCGACAAGGTATTCGCCGAACACAGAGAAGAAATTGCGAAACTTTCGGTGGAAATCGCCAGAAAGATACTAGTGCAAAAAGTGCAAAATGGGGATTATGAAACCGAATCTATTGTCAAAGAAGCACTTAAAAACAGTCCTACGCGCCAGGACGTGGTAGTGCACCTGAATCCTGAAGACTTTGTTCAATGCCAAAAGGCGCAGCAAGATGAGCCGACCGGTGCGTTAGCCGGTATCAAGTTTGTTTCTGACCCGAACATTGGACGGGCAGAGTGTCTGGTCGAGAGTTCCAAAGGAATCATCGAGTCGTTAATTGATGAACATCTTGAACGAATTGGTAAGGCACTTAAGAAGGTGGAATGATTTATGCCTGCAAGTAAGGTTCGTACCTTCTCAATCGATTTTGAGAAATTTCACTCTGCACTTCGGCAGGTGAATTTGTTAACCTGTCAGGGTTCTGTGGTGCGAGTGTCGGGGCTGACGGTCGAGTCGGCGGGTCCAATGGTGGCTTTAGGAGAACTATGCGGCATTCAGATTCGCGATGGTCGGCGTGTGCTGGCTGAAGTGGTGGGTTTCCAGAATGACCACCTTATTCTGCTGCCATTAGAGCACATAGAGGGCATATCGCCGGGCGACACGGTTACTGCCCGAACTACTCCGCGCTATATTACGTTAAGTGAGGGTATATTGGGCAGGGTGATAAATGGGCTTGGCGAACCCATTGATAATAAGGGACCACTAACAGGCACAGATAAGAGGGCATTGGATGCAAGCAGTCCGCCACCTTTAAGCCGGGAGAAAATCAGCAGCCGTCTGGCTTTGGGAATCAGGTCGATTGACGGGGTACTAACCTTCGGCAAAGGACAGCGAGTAGGTATCTTCTCAGGCAGCGGCGTGGGTAAGAGCGTGCTACTTGGTGACATTGCCAATTCGAGCGAGGCGGACGTCAATGTTGTGGCACTGATAGGCGAGCGTGGAAGGGAGGTTCGTGAATTCCTTGAGGGGGACCTCGGTTCAGAGGGTCTGGCCCACAGCGTAGTTATGGTTGCCACATCCGACTCGCCGCCGATTCAGCGGGTAAAGGCGGCATTTGTGGCTGTTACGGTTGCCGAGTATTTCAGGGACAAGGGTAAGAACGTTCTATTTATGATGGATTCGCTTACGCGTTTTGCGCAGGCACAGCGTGAAATAGGTCTTGCTGCAGGCGAACCTCCGGCAACAAAGGGCTACTGTCCGAGCGTTTTTTCACTTATGCCGAGACTTGTCGAGCGTCTGGGATGTGCCGAGAGCGGAAGCATCACCGGTATTCTGACCGTGCTGGTTGAGAACGATGACCTGGCCGACCCCGTGGCTGATAGCGCCAGGAGCCTGCTGGACGGGCATATAGTTCTGTCGAGAAAATTGGCTGACAGAGGACATTATCCTGCTGTGGATATTTTACAAAGTGTCAGCCGATTGATGCCTGCGGTGGTAAGCAAGGAGCACAGACTTGCCGCTCAGAAGCTCAAGGAAATATATGCGATTTATGCTGACGCTGAAGACCTGATAAACATCGGGGCGCTTTCGCCCGGAAGCAATCGGCGCATCGACGGAGCAATAGCTTTGATTGACAGGATAAACAAATTTCTCGTGCAGCCCATTCGGGAGAGGACTGCGTTTGAGGAAACAGTCAAGCAGTTGGCTACGATTAGCAGGTCGTGGGGCAAGCTGATAGGCGTTGAGAGTTGAAAATCGGGAAATAAATGAAACGGTTTGTATGGCGATTGCAACGTGTCCTTGACGTAAAGACGAAACTGGAACAAAAGAAAAGGGCGGAACTACTTGAAATAACCGAAAGGCTGGCCGGGACTCGCGGTGAACTATTTGCACGGCGGAAGATATTACAGGATATAATCGATGGTATAAATAAAGAAAATCCCCGGAAGCGATTAGGCAAACAAGAATTCTTTTTGAGACATTCGGCAGCGAGCGATGAGCAGATTAAAAAGCTCAAAGACAGGGCAAGCGAACTGGAACTGCAACAAAAAGAGAAAATTGCCGAGGTTTTGAAGATCAGGCGGTTCAAAGAAGGTTTGGAAAGATTACGTGAGGAAGCAAAAAGAAAATTTATAAGAGAACAGGAGAGACTTGAGCAAAAAGAACTGGACGAGGGAGCCACGGTTTGCTTTGCTCGAAAAATGATAGAAGAAACCAATGTCGGCAATAATAAGGATTAAGATTCTTCGGCATTTTGCAAATATGGCAGCGTAAAGTTGGGAGAAAAGCAGTGAGTAAGAAACTAATAATAATAACGGGGGCGGCAGGACTGGTGAGCTTTGCGGGGGCATTTGTCATCGGGTGGCTTACCAGGCCGGGTCCGGCGGCCCAGAGCGGTGAGCCAAATCAGACAGCAGTCGCCGGTGGGGAAAGTCAGTTGAAGCCGATGCAATCGGTAGCTGGAACTGTAGGCAATGGTGCCGCGAAGACAGTTTTGACGGAAAAGCAACTACAAGACTTTGTCATCGAGGTGCGAGAAAAGATGCGAGAGTATAACAACAGGCTGCAAAGTCTTGAGACATGGGAGCAGAGGTTGAAAATGGCCCAGGATGTGTTGAAAAAGGACACTGAAAACCTCAACAATCTGCGAGTCGAAGTTGCTGCAATGATTGCCAGTCTCAAAGAGGAGCGGGATAAGCTACAAAAGAGCAGGCTTGAGATTGTACAGGCAGAAAAGGCCAACCTAACATCAATAGCGGCTACTTACGACAAGATGGATGCGAGCAGTGCCAGCAAGATACTCATCAGCATGTGTACGAGCGGTGAGCCCAAAAAGCAAATTGGAGGCGCTGGACGATGGGAAATCGGCTTTGATGACGCCGTGAAGATTCTGCACTATATGAGCGAAAGGACCAAGGCCAAGGTATTAGCTGAATTGGTCGATTTCCAGCCCAAACTTGCAGCAGCTTTATGCGAGCGATTGAAACAAATAACTGAAGGAAAATAGTTGTATATGGACGTTGCAACAATAATAGGAACGGTTCTCGGATTTCTGGTTATCACGTGGGCAATTATGGCCGGCGGTAGCTGGACGATATTTGTCGATTACCCTTCGATGGCAATTACTATTGGCGGAATGCTGTGTGCGACAATGATACACTTTTCGCTGCCGCAGTTTTTGGGGATATT
>Ga0315294_10006522_pt1 | contig 12799 bp, 10 predicted proteins | sample YL17G13_40_MG_FD_203626 | JGI IMG/M metagenome (GOLD analysis project Ga0315294, IMG submission 203626) | Sediment microbial communities from Yellowstone Lake, YNP, Wyoming, USA - YL17G13_40 | ecosystem: Environmental > Aquatic > Freshwater > Lake > Sediment | place: USA: Wyoming | collected... | reverse complement strand
GGGCTTAATAGAACAATCTTGCTAACATCTTCCAATGTTGCAACAGATTCCATTCCTAGGAATTTCTTCATGCGGTTAGCTTCAAGGGCACCGAACTGGCGCCATACGCCTTCGTCGAGTTTCATCGCTGTTTCAATCCCCATTATCTTTTCTGCCCCCACAAACCATAAACCATCAATGGTGAGCATAAGTTGGGCAGACATTTTAAATAACTCAATCAGTTGTTCTTTGGATATTGTTTCAAATGCCTCCTTCTCCGACCATTTTGGCATTCCTATCGCCTCCTTTCATGCAGAATCATTACATTCTAATATGTGTCAGACCTTGAAATGTGAATGAAGCCTCTTATTTCAATTGTCAGGACCTGATACGCCTACCTTTATTCTGAGATTCCAAGAAAATAGAACTGTCCCCTTTGCTTTTCTACTCACTCTGAAACGTTAGTTTAACGATCTGCCTGTTTTGCAAAGACGTACGAAAAAGGTATGGCTATTAGGTCTCCAATAATATAGGTGGCGAATATAACAACGTACAATATTGCGTAGGACGGAAACTTTGCTGTCACCACAATAGGAAGAATGACACCAATGAACCATACCACCTTGTAGCCCAACTGGAGTAATAAAATAGGAGCAAATTTGAGAGGAGACCGGAGGCCCAATATGGACAGAAGTGCGGATGACAGATAGACGCTACCGGTAACACCCAAAACGATTGGATCTTGACCTGGCCAGCCGAACATTGATCGGATCACATCGGGCATGGTAATTATTCCCAACCCGAATCCACCTGCGCCAACGATAGTATAAATATACATTCCCTTGAGCCAGCCCCATCTAACATTTTTGTCTTGAGACATTCCTACCCCCCCTTTCTTGTAATTGTTATTTATAGGCCACCCTCAAATAACAATGATTAGGTTAATGCGATGTTTCTCCTAAGAACCAAACCTTTCTTTTTTCTTAGCGTTCAGCTTTTCCACAAAATTCTGGAAATGGTGACATTATAACCCCGACCCTGAGGCTCTTTCAGGGAAAGAAATCCCCCTATAGTTCAATCTTCGTCCCCAACACTTTCAAGAACTTCGCCAGCCACTGAGGATGAGCTGGCCACGCGGGTGCGGTAACGAGGTTGCCATCCACGTGAGCCTGATCCACTGCTATGTCGACGTACTTGCCGCCCGCACTCCTCACATCAGGCCCCACGGCCGGATAAGCTGAACACGCTTTACCCTGAATCACTCCCGCCGCTGCCAGCACCTGCGCGCCATGGCAAATGGTAGCAATGGGCTTATTCGCCTTGGCAAAGTGTCGAACCGCCTCAAGTACCTTCTCGTTTAGACGAATGTATTCCGGCGCTCGTCCACCAGGGATCACCAGGGCATCATAGGTTTCGGGCTTGACTTCGTCAAACGTTGCGTTCAGTGTGAAGTTGTGGCCTGGCTTCTCGCTGTAGGTCTGGTCTCCTTCAAAATCATGGATCGCTGTCCGAACTCTTTCACCGGCCTTCTTCCCGGGACAAACGGCATGGATGGTGTGCCCAACCATCAATAATGCTTGGAAAGGAACCATTACCTCATAATCCTCAACGAAATCACCAACGATCATCAAGATTTTCTTCGCAGCCATATCTAACTCTCCTTTCTTTAGTGTTATGAAAAATGCCGAAACCTATGGGATCGAATCTTTATTCTCGACTAAATTGCAACCGCTTTCTCGAAATGAAGATTAATGGGGCCAAGTCTATTTTCTTAGCGCTCACCTTTTCCACCAAATGCTGCCAAGAGAAGTAAACATACCCTCGAAGTGCAACATAATAGGCCTGACACCGGAGCCCATGTCCTTCATTTCATTTTATCCACGAAGTATTGCTTTATAGCAACCATGGCTTTGCAATCGTCCTCATTATATTGAAGAATGCGGTCAATAGTTTCCTGCCGTGAAGGATCTGCCAGATACTCGTTGTACCAGACAATGGAGTTTACGCCTGAAGGGTCTGGGTCTCGCCACAAAAAGCCAATCTGTTTGGCAATGAACTTAATACCGTAAGAAAACGTTGGCCAATCGGAATAATCAACAACAAGTTTTTGATAAAGATCATACTCCACCTCAACGTACTTTTGGAAAACATCGGGGTCAAGGCCATATTTCTGCATTAATTTCTTTAAAGTCGTCCGTTCCTTGTGCGAATAGACATAATAGCAAGCATTATCAGTATTCCGTAAAAATTCCCAGAACTGCCGGATGGCTTGGTCTTCATCCTGGGGGCGCAAAGCGACAAAATAATGATAATATGGTTTTTCTCCCTTATTGAGCTCCAGGAGACCATATAGGTATGTCACCCCACGTGTCGGATCGTCCTCAATATCAAAATAGATTTCAGTCTCAACCGTGGGGAATGAATACCCTTGCCGAATTTTGGGCTTCCCGTCAAGAACGACCTGCGCCCGCTCTTTGGCACGTTCCAAGGTTCGCTCACCCATGCGTGGTACTTTAAACGGTTGTTTAAGATATTTCTTGACATCCATTCTTGCGAGATCGCTTACCGTTTTTAGACCAACCTGTTTGAGACCGAATTTCACAGAACCAATAAAGAACACCATTGTTGGATCACTTTTCTCTTCCACCCAGTTCTCACAATGATCGAACCATTCACATTGCAAACAATGGCTCCCTAGTACGGGTTCGGAATTCTCCTTACCGTCCACAAGCTTTTCCACCTCAGCCCTGGCCTCGCGGTAATCCTTTTCAAATAGGACCGGGTCGAATTCCTCAATCTCCTGTTCAACATTAATAATCCTTCCCACTGGGGGCACGTATCCCTGTATAGCCTTAAGTAACTCTCGATAGAACATGATCTGATAGGCGTAATGCTCTTTAAACTTAACAGGTCTCCCTTCTCGCACCTCCCACCCCTTCCCGGCCTTAATATCTATTGGTTCATAATAATATGGGCCTAATTTCGATGCTGCATCATCACTTTTTATAAGGAGGTCGGGACGACCCCGATAGCGCTCAAAAACCAGGCAACCCTGATAGATCAACTCATCTCCTCTCTTCATGGCCTCTAAGGTTCTATCCCTAGCCGTTTCAAGATCAAAGGTACTCAGGTCAGTAATGGGTTTTTCTCCTAGGCTTTCCAAATAGTCACGCTCAGTCTGAAGCCCCATTTCCCACAACAGTTTAGCAAATTCGCTGACCTCACCCTTTTCAGATGGATTTCCATTAGTATCAAGATACACCCGATAGAGACACTTCGTATAATTATACAGGTCTCTTGCAGCAATCCAGCGATCTATTGGCATCTAAGGAGCCTCATCTGAGAGCTAGGTATGAATTTGAAGTCATACTCGGGCGAAGCGGTAATGACCTTTGATCTGATCATTGAAAAATCTGCCGTCTGAATACGCCTTTATTAAAGCTTCGAACACAGCAAGTGGCACGTGACCTTCGGTGTCAGGCATCGGTAACAAGGTATTTTATTTTCTTAGCGTTCACCTTTTCCACCAAATTCTGACAAGACAACCAAACACATTTTCAAAATGCTAACATTATAGACCTGACCCTCGTTTTTCTACTCCGGGAATACATTCACAACTTCTTTTCCGTCAAAATAGTTTCGTCGCAATCCCTTCTTCATCGGGTCTCACTTTCTCACATGAAAAGCTAATGAGACAGACCAATTTGAGTTTTGAAGAGTCGCAATCCCTTATTCATCAGGTCTCACTTTCTCACTTTTTTTGTACAACGGTTCCAGATTGTCCTTTGAAATCTGAGTCGCAATCCCTTATTCATTAGGTCCGAATTTCTCACCATATCCCCTCATATTTGAAGAATCGGAAATCTCGGAAGATTTTCTTCCTTTGTTCCAGAGAATTTCATGATGGATTCAAATAACTTTTGAAATGTCTTCTCGTCCACAGATGTGAATCCGTGAGCCAAAATCGATTTATTTCGAGTAGAAAGAAGATGCTTGATCTCCCTGTCATAGACTTTGAAGAAGCCCCTGGCTAATTCATTGCCCAATTCCTCCAGTAACCGAAAGGCAGCAAGAAGAGGGATTCTTATCTTTGAATCGTTTTTATCCAAATATTTATTTAAATACTCTTCACGCATTGCCTCAGGTATATCCTTCTCCTTTACATCTGAGGTGTCAATTTCATAAGTCCCTTTCAATTCTACTTGAGCTAACACCTCCATGGCCCTGTAGAGCCTGGCTACAGCATCATCAAACTTTTTTTCGAGATCCGCTCTTCGTCTGGCATTGGCCAAAAGATCATAAAAATAGAGAATCGATGGCCTTTTGCTTGAAACAAAATTCTCCAAGAATTGGATATTATTCTGAAGCTGTGTTGTTAGGGACCTATTTTCTTTTCTCGGGGATGCGTGTGAAAACGTCATCAATATGTCTCGGCTTTTGAAAAGTTTTGCCTTGGCCTCTCGATGTTGGAAACGGTCCCATAGGTCATAACCTCTAACCATCTCCTGCAAGGCTTTAAAATAAGGTTTCTGCTCTCGGCTTACCTTCTCAATACATTTGCCGAGCAGATCGGCTGCCGATGCGTATCTCGACTTATTAAACAGGATTGACACCTCTCTTCGTTCGGAGAGGGCAATTTCATCCCAGGGATTGTCCAAGAACCTCATCCTTTCTTTGCCGTTGAGAACGACGCCAACCCCGCCCTTTGAGCGTTCGTCACCGCCCACGTAACTGTAGCAACACGAATTCTCGATTGTCGCCAATACCAAGGCAACGGACATTGTTTTTGTTCCACCTGTATAGTCAACACAAATATCAGCTGGATTAACTTCCCATTTATCGATAATTTCGGGCAAATTCTTCGTCAACTCGGAGTAACATTCCGAAAGCAATTCTGCATTTGGGGTTACGATCCAATCATGGTGGCGGGGTTTGAAATCAAGCCTTGGAAGAATTTCTTCCTCCAACATCTTTTTGGTTTCTCTTGAGATGAAGAAGCAAATAAATTCAGGTCGAGATTTGTTTAAAGAGAGAATCACTGGCGCAGGTGTTCCGCCTACGGACACAACCATTGTTCTTATTCTTTTACCCATGGAGTATCTCCCGATAGTGCATTCTCATCAATCCCTTATTCATCAGGTCTCATTTCCTCACATCAAAAGAACTTTGCTGTCTTTCCCGTTGGCTTAAACTTGTCTCAATCCCTTATTCATCAGGTCCCAATTTCTCACATGATTCGGTTCTGATTGCCTATGACCTACACTTCCCTAAGTCTCAATCCCTTATTCATCAGGTCTCAATTCCTCACGCCACAAACTTGGTGTTGATCCGGTTGCTTATACCAAAAGGTCTCAATCCCTTATTCATCAGGTCTCAATTTCTCACCAAATAGGAGCTAACTTGGGCAAGGCCCCGGCATTTCAGTCGCAATCCCTTATTTATTAGGTCCTCCTTGGATACACAGCCGGCACGGCAAAAGAATAAGCGTATTGAACCACTTCAGGCTTTGCCGGAGCAATTCCCTCCCTGATCATTCGACCGTAATATTCCTTAGGGTTCCCTTCGGTCTTGAAGACCGATCCGGCCCTCACCATTACCAATGGTCTCTTAAATGGATTCCCACAAAATGTAAACTCCTCCCCAAGTTTTCCGTATTTGACAAAGGTTTTATATAATCCCTCGGTTGGATCATCTTCTGCCGGACAGAAGTTGGAGAGGGAAACGAATCCATCTGCCTTTTCTACATTTACAAAACTGAATTCTGATACCTCCAGCAAAGAGAAGTGGCCAATTCCAATAGATTTTTTCTTGCCATATCCAACCTTGGATAGGTCTTCTAAAAGCCCCACAACTTTATTTTTCCATTCTTCTGAGATAACTTTAAGATAAATGTTGATCTCGGAAATATAAATCTGTCTCAAACTAAAAACGCCGCCCTCTTTCGATGTGGAATAGGTTAAGCGATCTATCTTATTGTGGGGTAGCAGATAGACGAAGTAAGGATTCGGGAGGATATCCGGTCTGCATTCTTTGCCCTCCCTAATTGATTCGAAATCTTTTGAGGCAACGAAATCCGTTTTCTTTAAATCCTTCCTCTCCTGGGGGTCTCTTACACAAAATTCTGCTGATAGGGGTTTGGGTAACAATCCGGTGGGGAATCCATCCGAGATCAAAAAAGGTGGGGACTTCTTCTGGAATGGTTCGAAAAATTCCTGGAGCCCTTTTTCTCCCTCCCGATGGGCAACTACCCAGCAAAGATGTCCGAAAAGGGTATCGGCCTGGAAAGGCGTCATTATGCTTCCATGAATTCTCAGTTTGATCTTATACATTTCCATGGAATCACCCTTTTAATTGACTCTTAATGAGACTCTCCTTGTCTTTTTTGCAATTCTCTCTCCAGTCTTTTGGGAACTCCTTCCCGTCAAAAAAGATGTTATTGAATTCAATGTGCCCGGAACCTCTCGTTCCGCTTCCCCCTAAAGCATCCTGTTCCATGAGAAACAACCCCGTAGCCAGCCATCGGCTCAATGAATCCTTGTTGTCATTTTCAAAAACACGGGCAGATATTTCAAAATTAAACTCAAGACCTTCAGGAATCCTTTCCATGGGGAAGAGAGCTCCTGTAGCTGCTTTGCCTGTGGAACGATCGATCCGAACTCCAGGCTTTTCCTCCAACTCGATCTTCTCGAAGACTTCTTCTGACTGTTTTGTCAAGTTGGAATCACGGAATATTAACCGGGAAGGCTCATATGTTTTGCCCGAACTTCCACTGCCAAAGAGGAGACAAATTTGACACTTCCCACACCAGCATGGGGAACCCGGGTCTCTTGGATCCGTATCTACCCTTCCGTAGGTGAGTTCCAGAAGACACCGCATTTTACCTTTAAGGGACGACCCAGGGATATAGGGCAGCTTGGTTCGTGGGGATTCCATGACAGGCAAGGGTTCCCCCCGCTCAGGTCTTTCACCTGTCCCGATATGCAATCCACTTTTTAGTTTAAGGTTGGCAGTTAAGCTGGCATAATCTTTCAGTTTCATTTCAACTCCTCCTTTCTATTTCTTGATGGGGAAATAGCAGACGATGCTATCGAGATGTTGGAAGAAACCTTCCAAGGACTTTTCATCTTTTTCAGCGATAGCCAAGTGGTGCTTCATGAACTGGACGAAACTCTCAGGGATTATGTTCCTTTTAAGTTGGTATTCAAGGTCCCTCTGGCACTCATATAAGATGGACCTTGCGGGATCGATCCCCTTTAATAGAGCCTTCGTTTTTGCCTTTAAGATTTTTCGATGAACATCCCGTAGTTGTTTGATTGCGATTTGAGGTCTGCTATTGAAGAAAAGATTGGCAAGCTTTTGGGGAACATCGATATAAACTTCCTTTAGTGGATGCCCCCCATGATCATAATAGGTTTTTAGCAGAAGGCCGGATAAATCGGGAGTTTCACTTCTCGGTGGTGAGAAGCAGCTCGGGCAAAACTTGAAGTGCGGTTCCCTGGGTTCAAATTCCTTTCCACATCTTTCGCATCTTTTCTTCATCTCTTAACTCCTCGTATAGGTTAAAACATAATCCATGATGGTCCTGAGAAACTCCAGGTTTTCACCTCCCTGGGGTTTGTCAACCGTGGGAATCAAATCCTCTGCCCAATCAAGGGCAATCTCCTGACCTTTTTTCGTGAGATTTCGTTTAATATCGTAGACGAGCAGGGGAACAAATCTTAGAAATTCTGTGTTCACCCCCAAAGAAGGGTCATGGATATTAGAACTTTTGGCCATTTCCCCGTATCTCCTGAGGTTGTTGATGAAACTCCTGGAAACAACAGGAGGCTCCTTCTCCAGCCACTCGATTGCTTGTTTTGCTCCCTTCAGAATCCTTTCCTCCAAATCACCCCAGCTAACCGTTTGATTGAATAATGTTATCTTGTCCTTGCCCTCCTTTCGTTTAGAAAGTTTTAGTTTCTCCTCAACAATCTCAGCACAGTATGAGAGTGGTTCGTATGGCTTTGTAAGGTAAATCCCGGCAGAAAAGGTGAGGTCCGGATTATTGGCACAGAAAAGAGAGAAATCTTTTCTAATCCTATTGGCAAATTCGATGGACTTATTCCACGGTCCAAGGACAAGGAAATCATCTCCTCCAGAGAAAACCGTGTAGTTCTCCTTGAAGTCCGCTTCCATCTTTACCTGGAGATAGCCAGAGAAGAAGGTCTCCAACGAACGGGAGAATGTGGCAAACCTGGAGATGGAGAACCTCGTATCCTTAAATCCATCTCTTAGTATTAAACCCAAATTATCAACATCGGCCTTGACGTAACCAATCAGTTCGTCGCCCTCAGATGTCTTGGCAATATCGGTAAAAGTAACAGGTTGGTCCTTCCCTACTTCGTCGGACGGAACATCTGATGTGGTGGGAATGTGGTTGGCAAGATATTTGAATCCAAGAACAGGGAGCTTGATTTCGGGATTGTTGATAGCCAGTATAAGGTAAGGTTTATCCTTCGTTGCTTTGCTTAAATTCACATCGTCCCAGAGGTCAACGGAGTGGTTCAGCACCTCAAACCCATGAAAATTGTCTTTAAAAAAGGCAAGGTATTTGGTCTTTGGCAGTAACTGTCCGATTCGGGTATCCTGGGAGCACCTTTCACAAAGGGTATCCCCTGCTTGCGGAGGCTCTTTTATTGGGAATTTGTGGCACCCCTGGCAGGCTTTTTCATCCCCCTCGACCACCTCGGGCCTAACGAACTCCCTGGCCAACCATTTTCCTTGGTCGGTTAGTGCTGCCCCATGGGGCTGATATTTCCTATAGCTTAGCTCTTCCTTCAGTCCATCCAATACCTTTGAGAAATCTGCCAGATCCTTTCCTGATATATCTTCGATTACGAGGGAGACAGATAACTCAGCATTCAGTTCCTTCAACGTCCAGTCGTCGAACTCTTTTTGTAGGCCCCCGACCACTTTGGGAGAATCTTTCAGATTTGGGGCAAGGATGTAAAAATTACCCCCAGCTGAAAGGATCAGATTACAGAGAGGTAAATGGAAAGCGTGAAGAATCTTGTGAGAAGCAACTTCCGAGATGAGTTGAACAAAGAGGGATCTGGCGCGGAGCCTTTTGGCAACCTTCCCCTGCTGGGTAAGAACGTCAAAGATATAACTTTGGATTCCTGAGATGTCCCCTCCGATCAGGCACAAGGCCTTGCTTTCTATACTCAAGCCTTCGGCGGGATGTTCTTGTTGGTAAGCATACAAACAACCAGTGATTGCAGCCGTGGTTTTGAGGTGGTCGAATAGTGGAACATCGGGCTCAATCTTGTAGGTAGCGCTGGGAATGCACCAGCAATATTTCCAGAGAGTGAAATACAGAAAGTTGATCACACTATTGTGAGTGAGGTTGCTGAGGTTTGCTGCCCCTATCTCTTTCTCAAATCCCTTTAAGAGCGAGGCATATTCCTTTGGAGAGCATTTCTTGTCATCCGTGGGAAAGGCTTCTTTCAGCTTTTCCTTACCAAGTGGGGCGAATTGGTTAAATTTTTTGAACTTTGGCTTTTCAGAGGTTGAAACCCTGGAAAAGATTGAGATGAGCCTGTCTGTAAAGGGGTCTCCCTTTTCCTCCTCGTCATTAATGGCTATTCGGTCCATGCCAGCTGAAATGGCGTCGGCTAAGGATACATATTTTTCGTATTCATGATGGTTACCTATAGCGGATCTGACGATCTCTTTTTCTCTTTCGCTAAAAATGGAAGTCAATTTCTCAGAAAGATTATTTTGAAACCATTCTTCACCCCAATGGGAATGATCTTGCCTCATTGGATTGTCTTGGGCTCGTTGGACAAACTTCCCTATATCATGCAAGAGCGCTCCCAAAATAACTGCATAGTATTCCTTCAGGCTGGATTCCATCTTCAGTTCCTCATTATCTGATATTTTCCCAATCCAAAACTTGTTCCCTTCCCAGCATGGATAAATTCACCGAGAAGCAAGAAAGGCATGAATGGCTCAAGGTCTCCTCTAAAAGTAATTGAACCAATAAAACCTCCCATCTTCATTTTCGTCTCTTGACGGCTGGAATATCGCTCCCAATCGAACCATGATAGGTTTTCCTTGTCGACTTTTATTTCCTGAGATCTTTCAATCAAACCTTTGTAGTCAAGATCCAAATCTGTGTCACAATGGAAATAAGAGAGGAGAGAAATTCGTCTCAGGACATTCCGAATCAGGATATGAAATTCCAGTTTTGAAGAGAGTTTCCCGTCAAATTTCAATCTTGTTGGGGTAATGAAATTGAGAGTTAAGGTTTTAGTGTTTGAAGAGGACTCAAGAAGTTCTTCTATGTTCCATACCTTAAAGCTCTTATGAAGAATTTTGTCTCTCGAAGAATAAATCGTTTCTTCTTTGTTTCGGTCTTTTTGAGACCTCACCTCCTCTAATTGGTATCTACCCTTACCCTTACCAAGCCCTATCTGTCCCAATTCATCGAAGGTATAAACAAAATAGGGAAGATAATCTATCGATTTCCCAATCAATGTCAATTCAAAACAGAGTGTCTCACCCTTTCCATATTCTCTACTTTCCTCTAACGGAGGTGTAATGACAAATGGATGAGGAGCATAAGGGTATTTTCTCATTCTTGAGGTATCGGAGTGCGGAGGGGTTTCGAAGACATAGGAGTAAACGCATTTCTCTTTTAGAAGGCAGGACCCACAGATTCTTTCCTTATTTACACAGACGACCTTCTTAAAGGCGTGGCCAAAACCGCCCCTTAAAGTAGATCCCTTATAAGCAGGAAGGAGAATATAATCCAAGACCTTTAAAAAAAAGTGAAACGGTGCAAATTGAAAATGGTTAATGGGAGCTTGCATATCCCCTTAATCTCCTACTCTCTCGTTGCACAGTCCCTTCTTAATCAGGTCATTCTTTGCAACCTATCAGAATGAACCGTCGCTTCAAACGAGCCTGGTCTCAATCCCTTCTTAATCAGGTCTTTGTTTGAAACCACCCTATTACGATGATCCGCTGCCTTCAGTTGCCGTCTCAATCCCTTCTTAATCAGGTCTTTGTTTGAAACGGAGTGGCGTGCGTGTATATTTCGGGGTTTTGGAGGTCTCAATCCCTTCTTAATCAGGTCTTTGTTTGAAACATCATGAAACAACTCTTTTTCATCTTAGGCTATGTGTCTCAATCCCTTCTTAATCAGGTCTTTGTTTGAAACTCTCTTCTTGTTTTATTTAGTTTTTTCCGATATCTGGACATAGAATTGCGCGAACCTTCTTCAAATCAGTTTTAGTTAAAATCTTACTCCAGAACTTTAGAGGCTAATTTCATAGTTAACCTGCTGAAATCAAGAAGAAATCTAATTTACCGCGAACCCGAGAACTTCGAGCTCAAATTTCTTCTTAATCCTATGTTATAAAAATCCATGTGTAAAAAAGATTTTCTGTCATCGGTAAATAACAACAAAACCCCATTCCGTTTTCAGAAATGGGGTTTAATTCATCTCCAGACCATATGCCCACCCAATAAGTGGTTAAAGGGTTTGAGAATACTTATGCCTGGCCCGAGCTTTGATGAGAGTTTATTAAATGCGAATGAACAAGTCAACTACAATCTAAAGTTAGGGTTCAAGGGGTCCAATGGCGAATGGCAAAACCGATGACGGGGAGATAGGGGGACGCGGAGAGGGGGAGAACTTTTCGAGAACGGAAAGCAGGAGGCGGAAGGCAGATGGCAGAATCAGATGATGGGGAGAACCTTAAATTGCGGAATTCAAAGGGTTAGACGTGGAGATAAGGGGATCAGGGGATCAAGATATCAGGACATTAGGAAAAATCAAGGGGATATAAGAGGAGAAACCTTGACATAATGTTTTGGAATTCTTAATATTAGAAAAGATTTCGACATTTAGGGAGGTTTTTTGATGGTAACTATTACAAACCTGAAACAGATTGAAAAGAGCCTGGAAAATCACCTGAAGTCTGGTGACCTCGAGTTGATAGTCCTTCCCAGGGCTGAGTACGATGCTCTTCTTGAGAAACTCGATGATCTGAGAGACATCCGTGATTCCATAGAAGCGCTGAAAGAGTATCAATCAGGTAAACGTGTTTCCTTCGATCAATACGATGCCCGCAGGAAGGTAAAACGTGTATAAGATAGAACTTCCTAAACGGGTTACGAAACAGCTCGATAAAGTACCAACCAAAGATTATCCCTCCGTTTCGAAATCAATTCAAAGTCTAAAAGAGAATCCCCGCCCAGTAGATTGTAATCACAAAAGTAGAAAGGCGAAAAGAAAGAACCTACAGACATTTATAAAAGTCGTTCTTTAATTCTCCATACATATGATCCTTCCTCTCGCCCAAGAAAGTTTTGACACATCTTTTCATATTCCTTATTAGGAAAATCCCTCCTCGCCTCCCTTTTCCAAAGGGAGGAATTTGCCCTTGTTTAAGTCTCAACCCAATGATTAAATATGGAGAAAATCGACTGAGTAGGGTTCCAAGCCTGAAGGGCGGAGGGAGGCAAAGGTTTTTAGAAGGCGGGCGATTCGAGCAAATTGATCTCCGGGAATAGTATAAGGCACGATGAGCACTCCATAATGGGGACGATGGTCGTTGAAGAATTGGAGCGTAAGCTTGATGAAATCATCTCTATTCCGTGTTACCAGACATCTCTTCTCTCTGGCTGCAAATTCCAATTGCTGGAGATCCGATGCCCCCACCATTCCAACCTCATGGCAGCTTAAAGCATCAATTCCTTTTTTTCTCAAGATCTGGGCGATCTTCGGACTCTGATCTTCGTCTAAGTAAAACTTCATGAACGGGAGCCCATA
>Ga0315294_10006520_pt1 | contig 12801 bp, 12 predicted proteins | sample YL17G13_40_MG_FD_203626 | JGI IMG/M metagenome (GOLD analysis project Ga0315294, IMG submission 203626) | Sediment microbial communities from Yellowstone Lake, YNP, Wyoming, USA - YL17G13_40 | ecosystem: Environmental > Aquatic > Freshwater > Lake > Sediment | place: USA: Wyoming | collected... | reverse complement strand
GAGCCTTCTTTAAAGAAGTTCAAGAATGATATCGCGACTTTCATTGATGGGACCAGCCACCAATAGAGATATTTAAATGCCTTAAAACTGCACCGTAGGAATCCCCCTTCAAATCCGGGGAAGACAGATCAGATCGCTGAAGGATTTTTAGATAACTCATTTAAGAGACCAACGACTAAGGAACTCCTTTTAAAAATAAAAACTATCAATCAGTAATTTAAATGGAATTGTAGAAAGTGTTATAACTGAAGTGAGTGCTTATTCAAAATCCTGCATTGCTTTTAGCAGTTCTTTTTCAATTGGTTTTTCACTCGCCAAATGTCCTGCTTCTTCGACAATAATCAACTTAGATAAAGGTAATTTCTTATGTAATTTATAGGCAGCAACAGGCGGGCACTCCATATCATATCGTCCATTAATAATGACTGTTGGGATACTTTGAATTTTATATGCGTCTCTCAGTAACTGATCTTCTTCAAAAAAACAACCATTAAATAAATAGTAGTATTCAAAAAGAGTGGTTGTATAAATCTCAGCCGAATTCTTTTCCGATCCGTAATATTCGTCCAGATATTTATCAGTAATATTCAAACCACACGCTTTATATTCATATCGGGATAATAACCTGGCATATTTATCACGGACAGCCAGATTTTCATTTTGAAGCAATTTGAGAACATTTTCGTCATTTAGGGATAAAACAGAATCCGGTAAGGCATCTGTTACAGATTTATACATTTCCGGGAAAAACAATGGTATTACTCTCAAAGGGTTATCTGATTCTTCCTTTGAACCAAACCAGATACCTCTTAGTACCATACCACTTACGTTCTCCGGATATTTCTCAGCGTAAGCAAGACTCAGAGTCGATCCCCATGAACCTCCGAAAAGAATGATTTTTTCAAGACCTAATTTTTGCCTCAGTTGTTCAATATCTTCCACAAGGTTTTGGGTAGTATTTTCACGTATCTCAGCATTTGGCCTTGATTTGCCTGCACCTCTCTGATCATGTAAGACAATAAGAAACTTATCGGGATTAAAAAATTGCCTCATGTAAGGTGAACAGCCTATTCCCGGGCCTCCATGAATAACAAATACAGGTTTACCTTTTGGATTTCCACACAATTCAAAGTATATCTCATGAATGTCGGACACTTTTAGATAACCAGATTGAAATGGCTCAATTTCCGGCCAGAGCTTTATTTTGTCCGTAACATCTTTTTTGTCTTGACAATCACACAAGGTCAGAAATGTGACTAAGACCAGAATCAAATTCCCAAAGTTAATTTTATTCATTTTTCACCTCCTTTTATACATTTTATGTGGATTAATTCTTGAATGAACCTGGATCTAAGGCACTAATTACTTTACTAATAATTCAGAAGGAGTAACCAGATTACACAGCAACCAACTAAAAACCTGCCATCGTGTTTTACCATTCTCGGGAACTCCACTATTAACTTCTACATAGTCTATTGATTCTATTCTGTATTTAGTGAGTGAGTTCACATAAACAAATTTACATTAATAGAACGCCAAAGTCAATTTTTACTCATAGATATAAAATAGCTTTATTAATCGTCAGAGTATCGGTTTCCCTGCTGAAAATTGACTTTGGTTTAAACATGGTGTAACTTTGCAACAGGAATCAGATGCTTTAAGAAAAGATGTCCTGGTATAATTGCGAGCAAGGTTCTCATAGAGAATAACGAAACTCACTGGAAATGTTCAAAATGCAGGAATCAAGGAACAATAACTGGCTGGTAGGTGACGAAATGGGACAACAGGCATTAAAAATACAATCAATAATGTTAGTATTTCTCCCCTTTCTGTGCTCCATTTATTGACCCAATTGTTAATTACAATCATCCACTACAAATAGGAATCCATATTGGAGTTATCCAAAAATTGGTTTTAATTCATTTACTTTTTAAACATTTCCAATAGAGCAATCGTGCCAATTGCTGTTCCTAAAGGGATAGCCGTTAAATCAACTTGAAAGTTTCCATTGTGATAAATAAATGGATATTCTTTACCTTCTTGTTTTGCTTTAGTTGACATTTCAATATTTGCAATACCTACAAATATATAATCATAAACTGTTTTTGAATTTTCAATACATAAAAGAGAGAAGTCTTCTGAAGCCATAATAGCAGGCTTATTTGACATTATACTGTTGGGGTCAATTACTTTTGTAAGTGCTGTATTGATTTTATTTACCATACCTTCATTATTAACAACTGCATTAACACTTCCCACGATAGTTATTTTTGGATATAATTCTTTTGGAAGATTATTAGCCACGGCTATACCATCATTAATATTTTTAATGCCATCCATAATAATGGTTTTGTTTTTTTCATTAAACCATCTTGTGGTTATTATTAAGAACGCTGAGGGCGGTATTACGTTTCCTGCTGCGCCCGACTGAAATGCACCTACCGTTATAACCGCAGCATCTTGCGGTGCAATATTTCGGCTGATAATAGTCTGATATTGAAGAACTGCAGAACTTGCCATTATAATTGGGTCTTTTGTGAGTTCTGGGAAAGCACCATGTCCACCTATTCCAAAAAAGGTAACATCTAATATGTTAGCACCTGCCAATCGTTCTCCAATGCCGTTTTGTATTGTACCTACAGGAAGTGGAATTGCGTGCAATGCCAATAGGTAATCAGGAATCGGGACACCTTTTTCATACATTTTATCATCTATCATTGACTTTGCACCTTGTCCTAATTCTTCAGCAGGTTGTGCCACAAACACCAGTGTGCCTTTCCATTCACTTTTCAGTGCCACCATTATTTTTGCAACCCCCAGCATCCATGTAACATGTGCATCGTGACCGCATGCATGCATTACAGGTACTTCAGTGCCATCTTCTTTTCTCATGGTTTTATTGCTTGCATAAGAAAGTCCCGTAACTTCTTTAACAGGAATACAATCCATATCGGCACGGTACATAACAACTTGTCCTTCTCCATTTTTTAAAATTCCCACTACACCAGTCTTCCCAATCCCCGTAATCACTTCATAACCCAATGACTTCAACTCCTTTGTTACAATGCCCGAAGTACGCACTTCCATAAATCCCAATTCTGGATTTTGATGGATGTCTTTAAAAATTTCAACAAGCCGTAACGAGTCGGCATAAGCCATTTGTTTTACCTGTTTGGAAGTTTGTGCCTGTAATCCATTTGAATAGAGTAACATGAATATAACAATCACTGTGTTAAAACATAATGTTTTCATATGTCTGAATTTGGATTATAAATCACTATTTCACCCGTGTCCAAGTATCAGTCTTTACAGGCTTGTTATTTATTATCGTTGTTTCTACAATCAGATTAGGTGTTTTAAATTCTCCATCAATTTTCCAAGATGCCATTTCAGGAGTGGAAATATCATTATATGGAATAAATTGATATTTATTCTTTGATATAAACCAACCCGCAAAAACATTGATATCCGTTCCCTTCATTATTCCAGAAAAAATGAATTTATCGATATTTCTGTCATACCCCCGAAGTTGTTTTCCTTCCATAACTATTTTCCCTTTAGTAATGAACTTAAAAAAGCAATCAAGTCCAGTTCCATATTGTTTCCCTTCGTAAAAAGCAGTTGTATCTTTTGCCCAATCACACTTCCAAGAGCCTAAAAACTGTTTCATTAACTCCACTTGATTAAGTTCTTTCGATGGTTCTTTGTACTTAACAGTTTTCTCAACATAAGAATCAACAGCATAAATTACTTTCCACCTGTTATTGATTTTCTTAAACATGAATTGCATTACCTCTGGGTCTGCAAGAGTGGAATGACCATCCTTGAAATTCATTAAACTCTTACAATTTGTTGTATATAAGACTGTTGATTTATCAAGAACTGCGTATTCTTCATCTACTATTGTAACTTTTTGATTTAGTAGTGTGCCAAAAAGAGGTTTAAAAGCATCCACCACTTCCTTATAACTTAAAGTCATTCCATTGTTAATGAGAACAAAATCGGGTGAATCAAGCCATGGTTCGGTAGCCATTTCAAAATTTGCCTCTTCAGCACCTTTAAAAATAGTATTTACAACCTCTTTTACATCCCCTTTTATTTTCTCTTTCTGAGCATCAGATACAGGCTTATTGTTTGTTCCACATGAAAAACTTACAATAAGCAAAACCAAAAGAATTAATCTTGTTTTCATTTGAATGGGTTTTTGTAAATGAATAAAACTAAAATAACTGTCAGTCAATTATATAATTAAGGTTTCGCCAATAATCAAGAGTGTTCTTATTAAAAGGATTCATGCCCTTGAAGTAGCGACCAATTGTTGTTGTTCTTAATAAATAAACCAGTAAACGCTGTAGTGTCCTCAAGAATCTCATCATTCATAAATTGAAGTTTAAAATGAAACGACCCTGACATTGCAGCAAGGTTGGTTGTTAGTGGCATGACAGTTCTTTGAAGCCATTCTACATTCATTGATTTGGTTTGCTTATAGTAGTTTTTAATAACAGAATGTATTGAATCTCTGTTAGCGAAAAATAATCCGTTTTCGGCATACTTCATATCAGTTGAAGAATCCCAAAATTCAATTGCTTTATCGGCATTCTTATTTGAGTTTGCTTCTGCCCATTCATCTGACGTTTTTGAAATTTCTTGGACAATCCTGATACTGTCGTCTTTACTAACACTGCAATTCTGGATATTCTTATTTGCCTCTCTTTGACAAGAAATCATTACAATTAGTATAACCGATAAAATAAATCTTGTTTTCATTTGATATTTATTAATTGTGAGCATGTGCAATCTTCCATTTTCCGTCTCTCTTTACAATAAGTAATGTCCATGCATATGGCATTGTTATTTGTGCCCCATTTTTAAAGGTTATTGTCGTTACCTTTGCGGCTGATAAAACTGCAGCCTCTTTATTTATAACATATATTTTTTCAACATTGGTTTTTATTGATTGTTTTTCCATCATTCCAAGATGCTTATTAACTGTATCACGAACTGCTGCGGGATTGGTTACTAATTGACCTAACGTTGCAACTGCAAGTTCATCTGTTTGTAAAAAATAATTGAAATATTCATCTGGTGAAGGTGTTTGTAAGGATGCTTCAACAGATGTCATAAATTGATGGATTTCAGTTTCAACTGGTTTTTTATCCTTTTCGGAAAGAACAGTTTTCTGCGTACATGATAAACTAATGAATATCATGACTATAATTAGCATGCCTGATGTTTTCATATGATTGCATATTGGTTAATGAATAAAACTAAAATAACTGGAAGTCAATTATATGAGGAAAGTTACGCCAATAAAAAACCAAAGTCAAGTAAATCCGTACAAATAGGAATGGTTACTGTCAGGGCTACACATCTTGCCATTAATAATCCAGGTCAACAAGTCTTTCAGACCCAGAGTTAAATGATTGTTGTTTATAAATGTATGTTAAGATTTCTCAGACCTTCTTTTGAAGTGGTCTAAGATGGACGGATTTTACATTATCCCTCACCAGGTTAAATCTGGTTGCTTCTTGGACATTTTCTTGCGATGGTCGAGGAAGATGGTTGGATAACGATGGATATGTTACCAGAGACCTTTAAAACGACCTGATTGGGAAATAAGTTCAGGAATAAAAATGATCGGGGCTTTGGGATTTTGTTTAAATTTAAACGAATTCGAGATTTTCCTGAGTTGGAAATAATTCATCCCTGCAAGAGCATCATCAGATAAATCGTTTTGTGAAATAGCATGGTGAAATTCAACAAGGCTGAATTTTATATGCTGCTGTAACAAAATTGAATCCCCATCTCAGTTTGTTTTACTTGGCTGTTTATCTGAATTCCAAATTCCTACAGTGCATTTCCAACCGTCTTTCCGCTTATTAAAAATATATATACACTTGTCATCAAATTCAATGGTTCCTTTTGGTGTTTTAACCTTGTAATGATTTGTTTCTATCATATACCCAAGGTCACCAGAGGCTGAAACCACGATTGTATCTATCTTGCTGGTAATTTCGTTATGCAGATAAGTTGTATCGTTGAACCATTCTTCCCATCCTTTTTTAATGGCTTCTCTGCCAATGGTAATGGGTTCATTTGGTGGCATTTCTATTGCGTCTGATGCATAGATGTCCAGTACTTTATTTAAATCTTTAGTTCTTACAGCATTTGCCCACTGATTTTCGATTTTACGAATAGCCTCAACATCAAACGAATTAGGGTTAGTTTTGAATTGGCATCCTGTAACTACAATCACTGCGAAAAGTGATAAATAAAAGGTTCTTTTCATTTGATTTGATTAAGTATTTATTAATTAACTGTAATTAAGAATTATGATGCAAGTTAAACATGGAAGAAATAAAATTCAAGAATTTCACTGATTCACCACATAATATATAAGTTCATCTTGTGATGACGTTGATGCGGTTATAAGACAGATAGTCAAAATGTGGAGTTAAATTCTTGTTGTTTCTCAGTGTATGTTAACTGTTATCAGACCGTCTTTTGAAGTGGTCAAAGAAGGACCGATTTTACAGTAAGGTTAACTTATATTGTTTTAATCACATTTTGTATACTAATGCATTAATATTCATTCCTGCTCCAACAGATGCGAAAACAAGAGTGTCGCCTTTGTTTATTTTGTGCGGTTTTAACTTATCTTTCAATATAAGATCCAATAAAGTCGGTATGGTCGCTACAGATGAGTTGCCCAACCATTCAATTGTCATCGGCATTATGTCTTTTGGCACATCAACTATATCATAAAGATTAAAAAGTCGTTTTAATATTGCATCGTCCATTTTCCCATTGGCTTGATGGATTAGCGCTTTCTTTATTTCACTTAGGTGAATATTACTTTTCTCAAGACATTCTTTTATCGTTTGAGGTACTTTTTCAATTGCATATTGATAAAGCTTTCGGCCATGCATTTTTAAAAAACTATCATCTTCATTTTCATTGTCTGGCTTGTATGATTTACCCATATATAACATTTTGGAATTTAATAAGGTATCCGATCGAGTCTTATGTGCAAGTATTCCAATGGGATATTCACTCTGTTTGGCTTCGAAAATAGTAGCTCCCGCACCATCGGCATATAACATACTGTCCCTGTCATGTGGATCAGAAACTCTGGAAAGTGTGTCAGCCCCGATAACCAGTACCTTTCTGGCATCCCCTGATTTTATTAAATAATCGGCTTGAATAGTTGCTTGCAACCAACCTGGACAGCCAAAAAGTAAATCATAAGCTACAGTATTGGGGTTTTCTATTTCTAATTTATGCTTTACCCTTGCGGCTAAACAAGGCACAGCATCCATTAGTTTATTATTCTTTCTTACATCGCCAAAATTATGTGCAACAATTATGTAATCTAATTCTTCTTTATCAATGCCTGCAGATTTAATAGCATCAATAGCAGCGGAACAGGCAATATCAGAGGCCACCAAATTGTCTGTAACATATCTTCTTTCTGAAATAGTTGTAATTTCAAAAAACTTATCAATTATTTCTCGATTTGCTTTTTCGAGGTTTTTCCCGTCTGCATCATAAAATTCATTTATAAGAAAATCTTCATTCCTGATATGTTTTGTCGGGATGTAATTTCCCGTTCCTGTAATGACACTATAGATAGTTCTATTCATATTTAAAGTAAATTATCGTATGTTTTACTTCCAATGTGCCTAGCGATTGAGCAAAGTTAACTGTTTGTGTACCAAAATAAAAAAAGGATCAAGTGCTTTCCATTTTTGTGCAATCTAATGCAAAATCCTATTATTTGGAAATGCCAGTGTCCTTGATCCCCTTTGGCCGCAAAAAACTGACCACCATAAGCCGGAGTTACATTTTTGTTGCTCCCAAAAGTATGTTACTCGTTAACAGACCGACTTTTGAAGTGGTCAAAGAAGGACGGATTTTATACTTCGTTCCAGGTTCCAGGAGGTTTGTAGTCAACGACAGTATAATATAGTGGTCGCTGGTGCGATTTTAGTTCCGCCCACAATGAAAATCAGACATTTACAATCTCAAATTGTGAGTGTCTTTTTTTTTACGCCAGGTTTACGCCAGGTTTTGGGTGGTTTTCAGGGAAATCTACATGACTGAGGAGGGGTTTTGGGATGACTTCTGAGTTTGAGAAAACTCAATTCCCTATTTTTACAATTCTATCTGTTATTAAGGGAAACCTGGTAAAAACAGCAGCGTCATGTCCCGGAATGATTAGATTAGGATCAGTTACCAGCGTTTTCATCCTTTTAATTGCTTCAACATAAGCAGCCTGGTCCAAAACTGCCCAAGGAATCGATACCAGATTGTCGAGATTATAATATACCCATATTGCGTCTGAGGCTATCAGTATTTTGTTATCCTTTGAATTTGAATTCACCAGTAAATACTGATTTTCAAAAGTATGTTTTGACCCCGTATAAACGCGGATTCCCGGGAATATTTCAATATTATCGCCTTTTATAAGTTTCAATCTGCCCTGCAGGTTTATTTCAATAAGATTTCGAACATCATTTTTATTAAATCTTTTTGAAGAATCAGATTCCTGCCAGTATTTTCCTACGAAGTAGTTGAAATCATCTTCCTGCATCCATACTTTTGATTCAAGAAATAAATTAATGCCCCCTATGTGGTCATTGTCAGGATGCGTTAAAATTACATCCGTGATGTCAGCAGGATCCAGGTTTATCGTTTTCAAAAGTGAATCGGGCCTGATATAACCTTTGAAATCAGTTTTCAAAGTGTCAATATATCCGGCATCGACAAGAATATTCTTTCCATTTTCGCCTTTCAGTAACCATACCATCGCGCAAATTTGGATGCTATCGTGCTCATTTGCTCCAACCGCCCAGTTATTTGCAGCACTATAAGCGTTGCCAGTGTAATTAAGTGCATATACCTGATAGGTATCCTTTTTCTGACTGCTCATGGAAAGACATTCCATAAAAAAGACAAGGCTAATGATTAACTTTTTCATTTTTAATAGGATTAAAACCTATACAATTTACACCGTTTAAAAGTGATTGTCAAATCATGGAGCTTTTATTTTGAATCTTTGGTGCGACCTTGAGGAAGGGGTCAAAGAAGGAAGGATTTTACACTTCGTATCAGGTTACAGGAGGTTTTATTCTTTTCTCAAAACAGGGTGATATTATCATTTTACAGCCAAACGCCACCAGTTTGATTCTGGTTCATTCTGGTCAATTCTGGGATATTTTGACGAGTTGATAAAGCAAAAGGTCGGCAAAAGCTGATCTATTATTAAAACCCTTTAAAAAATATTCCAGGACAATCTTTAAATACTATCACCTTCTCACCGATTGAAAGAAACTTGACTTTGGTTTAAACAAGGTTTAACTTTGATGGTGAATTTAATATTCTGATAATTAACTCGTAAATAAAAAGGGGAAATATCACTATTTGAAAATTTATTAAAGAAAGGAGTACTGCTATGAAATTAAAAACTTTATTGATTATTAAAGCAATCGTATGCTTGTGTCTTGGTGTACCCATCTTGCTTGTCCCAAACTTTATATATTCCATCTTTGGGGCTACACTGGCCGCGGGCGGTATTTTTGCAGCCAGGGAATATGGCGCATCTATGATGGGCAATTTAATGCTCACATGGTTTGCCAGGAACTCACAAGAGTCAGATGCCAGGTGGGCAATAATCCTGGCATTATTCGTTTATGACGCCATTGGAGTTATTGTGACTTTAGTAGCTATCCTGTCAGGTGCACTAAATCCTTTGGCATGGCTGGTTGTAGCTCTATACTTATTCTTAGCGTTGGGATTTGGATATTTTTTACTTCACAAAAGAAAATCTTTGTAGGGTAATTAATATTGAATCGGAAAATATTAAAAAATTCCTAATTCGATACACCATCCTATTTGGGCCAACTTCAAAATCAAACACTTACAAACCCATATTGTAAGTGTTTTATAATTTGTGCCAGTTTATGGTGTAAACGAAATGTTTTGACAGGTAGATTTTGCAGAATTGTATGTACCCTTGTAACGTAGGCCGTAAGCTATCAAATATCAAAAAGATACATCCAATAGATCCTCCTTGTAAAAAGACGATGTATAATTCGCTTGAGGAGGCTCAGGATATGATTTATTATATCAAAGAAAATCGGAGTGTCCAAGAATTGTACGCATATAAATGCATGATCTGCGGTTTTTGGCATCTAACGAGTAAACTTAAATAATGCTTCGTAGGTTCGAATATATTTAGTGTTTTTTCCTTTTCGGTTCCCCCCAAATTGGCTTCTAATTCGCATTGAAATTTCATAAATTTGCAGGGCGAATAAAATCATAGTTGATTGTTTCAAATTGACCGCTCAAGCTGGAGTTAAATCCTTTTTGTTTCCAAATGCATGTTTCGTTTTGCCAGACCTTCTTTTGAAGTGGTCAAAGAAGGACGGATTTTGAGCAAAATCAGACACTTAAAATCCAAAATTGGAAGGGTTTTACGCCCATTTGTTTAAATTTAAACAAAGGTCGGTGTCGGCTGCCACCATACTTTCTGATCCTAATCATGATTCTCAATGGGATCTTCCTGACAGGTCATGCCATTTCCCAGGTATGTTATTGATCCCCATATCATAAATTTCTATTCTGGGTGATTCTGGTCGTTTCTGGGACATTTTATTAAATAAGAGGAGCAATTGTTCAGTAAATGATGATCTCCCGTAAAAAGCCTTACAGATATTTACCAGATACCTGATATTAATCTATATTTTACTTTTTCGGCATATTCTTTATAGCCTTCAAGCTTATTTTTCAGAGTATCATCCTCAAATGATGTACGGATTATGAATAGAATAACCGTCATAATTGCTGGTATTAATGCCCAAAAGGATCCAAGAAGTATCGGGGTTGATAAAAGAAAGATGATCATCCCCAGATATCCTGGATGACGAATATAGCGATAAGGGCCACCACTTGAAACTGTATGACCTCTATCATATTGAATACGAACTTTTGTTGAAAAGTAGTTATTAGCTATCATAGCCCAACTTACCAAAGCATTTCCTAAGATAAAAGTAATTAATGCGGTGATATGAACCCATAAAGCTAACTCAGGAGACCATCCAAAGCGGATATCCAATCCTGCTATTATATAAAGTGTAAACCAGGGAATAATAATAATTCCAGTAATGATTTTATCCCATTTCTCAACATTTTCTTTCTTTCGACCTCTTTCAGAGATTAATTCAGTGGGAAAAATAAACGCATTTGTGATTATGACCAACAGAGATGCTAAAGTATATATCCATGCATAAATCCATTTAATTATCCCAGCGGAGACAAGTAAAATAATTAAAGTTATAATTATTGACATCAAGACCTGTATTAGTCGTCTTAAAATGTTTTTCATGGTATCAGGTCTTCTTTTATCCTGTTCTATTTGATCTGTCATTTTTTGATACCTCCCTAATTTTTCTATATAACTCGGAATTTAATGCGACTTAATTCTGTTATATGCAGTCTTATTTCAGTTTCCACTTTAAAGGTAGGAATAAAATATTAAAGCATTTACCTGATTTGAATTGACAAAGACCTTGACGATAGCTGTCCGAAATTAATGAACCACCCAAATTTGGAGTTAAAATAATGTTGTTTCCAAATGTATGTTTTGTTTTATCAGACCTTCTTTTGAAGTGGTCAAAGAAGGAGGGATTTTGAACAAAATCAAAAATATTCAAATCAAGATTGCAAGTGTTTTTGTTATGTGTAGTCCCTAACAAGATTTGTTTAAAATTTAATAAAGATTTCAATTTTGTTTGTGTCGACATATATGGGAACCGGAATAATGGATTAAATTAAATAACTTAAATTTCTTGTCGTTACTTCTTTATTTTTGGTTCTTAACTTAAGCCTCCTTATCTAGTATGAAAATGACTTATATCATCATCTGGGCAATAGTCATTCTGCGGATATTTGCCCCTGACTTGTATGCTCAAAAAACAATACACGCATTTCCGCTTAAAACAACTTTGCAAATCGACGGTAAATTCGATACTGAAGCCTGGTCAGGAGCTGATAGTGCTTCCGCTTTCATCCAGATGGAGCCAAAACCAGGAGAACCCGCAACTGATGCGACATCAGCATGGTTCGGGTACGATGACAAAAATATTTATGCCGTATTCAAATGCTACCAGCTAACACCGTTGATTGCTAAAAACCAGAGTCGTGATGCACTTTCCAAAAATGATGATGAAGTTGGTCTGGTAATCGATACCTACAATGATAACCGCACTGGGTATGGATTCATAGTAAATCCTCTAGGTACCCAGATTGATTTTAAGATAAATGATGATGGTAACATTATAGATCTGAATTGGGACACGGAATGGAAATGTGGTGCAGCAGAATTCAGAGGCGGTTGGTGTGCTGAAATAATGATTCCCCTGAACAGTCTAAAATTCAAAAAAGGTCTGGACATGTGGGGTGTCAACTTCGGAAGGATCATCCGCTCTGATTTTGAAACAGTCTACTGGACAGGTCCTCTTTCAAATGACTTCAGGATATCTCAGGGTGGCAAGGTGGTTGGGCTAAACACAACTGGCATGAAGACGCAGCTTACGCTGTTTCCGTATCTATCGGTATTTAAAACTACAGGGGGAAAAATAAAAGCTGATGGCGGGGGCGATGTAAAATGGCAAATCGCCCCGAATGTTTCTCTGAACGGAACAGTTAATCCTGATTTTTCCACAGTCGAAGCAGACCAGGTGCAGATTAATCTTACACGGTATGAGCTCAGTTACCCAGAGAAGCGTCTTTTCTTCCAGG
>Ga0315294_10006518_pt1 | contig 12802 bp, 8 predicted proteins | sample YL17G13_40_MG_FD_203626 | JGI IMG/M metagenome (GOLD analysis project Ga0315294, IMG submission 203626) | Sediment microbial communities from Yellowstone Lake, YNP, Wyoming, USA - YL17G13_40 | ecosystem: Environmental > Aquatic > Freshwater > Lake > Sediment | place: USA: Wyoming | collected... | reverse complement strand
TCATGATTCCGTTTGGCAAGGAAACCCACGACTTCAGTCGTGGGAGGAATTGCCACGAACTTCCTTTCGAAACCCACGGCTTCAGCCGTGGGAGCCATGGGATCTGATTGCCCCACCCATCTGGGATCTCGCCCAGATGGATGGGGTTACATCTCTCCCCTCAGGTCGCCCCTTGGGGGTAGTGAGACCCCTTCAGTGGTTACCCACCGAAGGGTTCTGCGGTTTGCCTCGACGATGTGTGAGAAGCTTGTCATGCTCAGAACATTGGTCCTGTACCCTGAGGGACTTCATTGTCCTGAACGACAGTTGCATGGGACTGGCGAGCATCCCATGGTGTCATGACCTTACACACGGAGCCCGATGAGGATCTTTCGATCCTCCTGGCTGGGTCTGGTCAACCGAGATCACCGGGTGATCTCCCGATCTCTGTCGGGGCCTGTTGTGGTGGACAAGCCCACGACTTCAGTCGTGGGTGGTTGACCGGGCAGACGGTGGTAGCTGGTAGACAGAACCAGATCCGATGGGGGAACCGCCATCCTCGGTTCCCCCATCTCCACCCCGTGGATAGAGCCGCTCTGGCCTGCTGGAATTGATGTTACTCCGAAATCCGGACCCGTGTCAAGACTTTTTTCGGAGCTTCTCCCACTCATCCTCGGGGACCACGGAGAACCACTCCGGGGGGATCCTACCGGTCCCAGGCGGGACCCTGACCTTGAGCGCATAGTCCTCATTCTCGTCCTCCAAGAAACGCTCCTGCTCGGTTCCCTCGGGAGGTGAGAATCGCAACAGGTTGTTGCGATACTTGATATCCCTCTTTCTCCATCCAACTCCGCTCTCTGGCGCATCGGCAGATGCTCCATAGTAATCGATCTTGTTTGGATCATCTCCGACCCACATCGTGACCTCATCTGGATGTTCTCGAGACCATATCTCAAACAGCTTGCGAGCATATCTCTCCCTCGACGCCTTCCACACATCGACCATCCAGTCGTCTCCTACATGATCGCCATGATAATCTGAATATTCCTTGGAATGACGAAGCTCCAGCCATCCCTTGGGAGACAGCTCGTCTTCGAACCTCTCGTGATGCTCCATGACCTCCCATATGATGCCACCCGGATCATCTCCAAGGAGTCCATCCACCTCACGATCGACATGCACGAAACCCTCATCCGCTATCTTCCTCGCCATCTCCGGACTCCTCTCCCATCGGTACGGCATCGCAGACCTCAACATGATCAGGTCCATCCGATCCGCAATGTCCGATCGTCCGATGTCATCGAGGTGAGAGGAGAGAGATGCGATCCTGTTCATGTGGTCGTCTTCGCCCTCCGGTACCATCCGGTTCCGCCTGCGAACGACTCCGGCGGCTTGGCGAAGGGGCTGCTGACGGTCCTGGAGATCCTCCTGATGGTCTCCAGCATCTCCGGGGAGTTCATCGTCTCGACCTTCTGCCTGTACGCCCTGTCGATGACGGGTCCCCTGCTGGGCTGTTCCTCCTCATCCCTCGACTTCGCCCTGACACCGAGGACCGCCTTGGCGGCGAGGTTCTTCACGACCGAGCAGTCCTTGACGACATCGCTCCAGATGTTGCCACTCCACCCGGAATCGGGAACGGTGAGCGGTCTCCCGGTGCCCTTGCTGGTCTTCTTGTCCCAGCCCTTCAGGTAGAACCAGAACATCGCCCACCTGTCATCGTAATCGTAGTTGTCCTCTATGTTGGCGTTGGCGACATCGTTCAGGTCCTTGAACCCGGCCTTGGCGAGGGCGGCTGCTCGGCCGGCCCCGATCTGATCGGCGACGGCGAACGGGACGGCAGTCGTCCCGACCATCTTGGAGAGCTGGATCTTGAGGATGTCGAGGCGCTTGCTGTCGGAGAACCATCCAGCCAGAGAGCAGATGTACTCGAATGCGCTCAAAGCCGTGCCTCCGTACGCCTCTGCGACCGAGACGTAGTCGGATATCATGGATGGGAACTCGTTGGCGACATCGTTGATGCTGATGCCGTCGAGGACCCAGATGAGGCACTGGACGGCCTTCACGGCCGCCGGGCCGACCTCCCTGTCATCCCCTCCCCTGCGATCGTTGATCTTGCGGATGACACCATGGGCCTGCTGACAGCACATCGCCTGTTCGTCGGAGAGGTAGGCCCCCCGATCCTCGTCACCATTGGCCCTGGTGTAGGCGAGGGCGTAGGCGACCTCCTCGTTCGGGGCATCGGAGATGCTCCTGTCGATCATCGCCATCTCCCTGCGGAGGTTCGCCATGTTCTTGATGTTGTCCACGGCGGACGAACAATCGACCTGCAGCCTGGAGATGTGCTGCCCGAGCTCCGTGACCTTCAGGACCTTCTTGCCGGTGGCCGGATCCGTCATGTACACCATGAACCCGCATCCGATGAGGTCCCTGAGGGTCCCATCGAGGTCGAGGATGAAGTCCTCGTCCGTCTTCGGGATGGGGAGGTGGGGAATCGTCCCCGTGGCTCCGCACTGCTTGCAGACCACATGCCACGATGCCCTGCTCACATCCCCGTTCTCCAGCAGGTCCTGGTTCGACAACTCGTAGTCCGGACTCGCCTCCATGTGAGCGCACTGATCGGTCTTCGGCTGATCCCACGTGATGAGGTCGTCATCGTTCCCATCCACGGACTTGGAGATGCGCTCCAGTCCTCGACGGACATTGACGGGGGACGAGTTGTCGACCTGCGCCTGGAAGTAGGCGAACGTCGATCCGATCTGTCCCGCCGCATCCTCGAAGGTGTTCGCCATCCCCTTCCTCCCGAGCAGGAGGAGGACATCGGGCAGGTGCGTCGGGTTGGACAGGGTGGAGGACAGGTAGGACCCCGAGTCGATCCTCCTCCTGTGATGGAGGTAGCGGTCCTGTTCGAGGTAGAAGGTGACCTTGGCATTCAACGGGATCGGCTCTCCCGTCTCCGGATCGATCTCCGGCTCGAGCGAGCTCAGGATCCTGGCGTACGATTGTCTTCCCGCACGGCCTGCCATCTGACCCAGCTCCGTGACGCTGACATCGGTCGGACCACGACTGGCACCGATGATGGCCTCGTTCCAGGCGGGGACGTTCACGCCTGCGGCGAGGCAGCTGGTGGATGACAGAACGGGCATCTGGAAGTCCCCGAACCTGTTGATGAGGTCCCTCTGCCTTGCCCTCGGCATCTTGGCGTGGTAGAATCCCGAGTCGATTCCCATGTCCTGACCGACACCCTTGATGCTCTGCCCGAGGGTCTTTCGATGCACGAACATCAGCGATGGTGCCGTCACCTCGGTCTGCGTGCCGTCGGGATTCCTCTTCATCAACCTCTCGCCTGCGGTCCTGGCGAGGATCTCGGGGATCTTGGCCTCCTGATCCCTCGGGTTGGAGGGAAGGGGAAGGTACTCCCTGACGACCTTGACGGGCCTCGTGTCACCCCAGGCGAGGATCCACCTCGAGCTCTGATTCGGGTCCTCTTGGATGTCGGTTGCAGCCCTTCCCAGCTGCATGTTCTGCCAAGCGACGAGCTCCTCCGCATTGTCCATCGTTGCGCTCATGAACACGATGCGTGAGCCGGGGCTGCCGACGACATTCCCGAACGATCTCAGCAGGATCATCTGCTCGGCCTCGAACTTCGGACCTCGAGATGGATCTCCGATGAGGTGTCCCTCGTCGAACACGTAGGTCTTGACCCTGTTCACCCACTCGTTGGATGCCGGGTTCGTGATGCACGACAGGAGCTTCTCTGGCGTCCCGACGATGATGGATGGCTCCCTCGTCGCAGAGAGGGCTGCGAGCTGGGCGTCGTCACCGACATCCTTGGCGGCCTTCCTTGCGACATCCTCTGGATCCTCGTCGCTGGATTCCTGCATCTCCGCCATCAGGTCCTCTCCCCTGTTCCCGATCATCATCCTGACCCCCCATCCCTGGCGGTAGAAGGGATGGCTCGGATCGGAGAAGTCCGATGCGACCTGCATCGAGAGGGCCCTGGCGGGAGCGAGGTACATCACGGCCGGTGGGAGCTCCTGATCGTTGAGGACGACGGGGCCCGAGGAGAGCCCCTTGGCGATGGCCGCCTCGGCACATGTCGTCTTCCCGGCCCCCGTGGGGAGACAGATCGTCATGCTGGAATCGGTGGTCGCCATCCTGTCGATGATGACGGACTGCGAGATGTTCGGCATCAGTCCCTTTCCGCCGATCTCGGTGAGGGAGAAGAGGTCGCTGCTGGCGACCTTCTCGATCTCGGCGACGGGATCGACGGCGGAGTCGTCCAGGAGGACCGGGGTGTTCTGGATGTCCTTGAAGAGGGGATCGTCCCTCATCGCAAGGAAGTCCTGCAGCCCGAGGTAGTCCTCGACATGGGATGCGAGCTCGTGATTGACGCCATCGAGGGCGATGAGCATGGCATCATCGTCGATGGGGAGGGCCTTCCTGGCATCACGGGAGAAGATCCTGAGTCCACCCTCGATGACATTGGCCTCCGGCTGTCCGTTGGCGTAGTCTCCGGCGGCGATGAACTGGATCTCGTAGATGTCATCGTCCTCAGGTGGGATCCGAGGGGGTTCGGTGACCGGGATCTCGACGGGAGGGGGTTCGACCATGGGGGAGGGAGCTGCCATCCAGGAACCATATGTCCCCTTGAAGGAGGTGAAGAAACCACCGTCCCGTCCCCTCTCCGAGACCGCAACCATCCAGTCGTTCGGATCGACATCTGGCACGGGCTTCATCTCGACATTGATTCCGTTCGTCTTGTAGCAGTTCCAACAGAAGTGGTTCTCCGGCCTGAGCTTGCTCATCCCGAAGGGCTGGCCGCACATCTTGCATGAAGGAACGCCAGCCGCCGGCTGTGGTGACGGGACGGGAATGGGCTGAGCGATCGGCTGACCCATCCCTCCGAACTCGGGACCGGGGTCCCTCCCCTTGCTCCTCATCCAGCAGACCCAGCAGTAGTAATTGTTGGAACCCCTCCGAATCGCCTTGGGCCCCGACGATCCACAGTCCGGACACACGGCCTTCGGGTCACTGGTGTTGAACGACACGATCTCCCGCTTGGCCTCGATGTACCAGGGCATTCCGATTCCTCCGAAGTTCATCCGGAACATGATGTTCATTTCGGAGGGGATGGGCAATTGTCCTTCAAGACGAAAGGGCAGACCTCTCGGCCTACCATCATGGTTACGGGTTCGTGGAGTTCAACGAAACAACCCGAAGAGCGGAGTGAAACATCTCCCTAGTGCTGGCTCTGCCCCTCCGGGCTCAAGATGATGTGCCTCATCCTTGCTCCTCCTCCTGCTTCACGGCCGGCTGTTCCTGCAAGGCCTCCGTGGAGAAGCTGATGGGCTGGATCGACAGTAGTGCATTGATGATGTTAAGAATGTCCTGCCATATCTTGTGTGGGTGAACGCTGTTCCTGAGCAGCGTCACGATCTCTTCCCTCATCGCAAGCGAGATGACACAACCCTGCTGTTCCATGGTGATGGCTCCTTCATCCTGAATGTTCTAAAAGCTTATAGATGTTGCGGCAAGAAAACCCCCACTTGCCATGAGGCCGAGCGTCAGCGAGGTCTCATGAGGCGAGTCCGAGCCGCAGTCAGCCTGCGACCTTTGGTCGCAGCGATGACATAGGCGAGGAGGGCTTGCCCTGGAGATGAATTGCCGCTCTCCCAAAGATTCTCGAATGACCGCTCTTCGAAAAGAAGGCATTCAAGTTCAGGTTACATGTCATATGATGCCCGCAGGATCTCGTGTCACACCATCATGATCCCTATCGGAATGTTGTAGGCCACGGATTCCGTCTCCGCCCCCATGTCAGCCCCCCGGCGGCGGTGTTCTGGGTGAGGTAATCGTAGGCGATCAGTGGTGTCGAGGGGGCGATGAGTAGCATCCGCAGCTCATCGACGACCCCCTTGACCGGTCTGATGTTTGGGTACACGAATCCGATGGAACTGCAGGTCACGGGATTCCTCACACCCGTGGTCGATGTCCATCCATCGACCACCGCCCCATTCAGATATCCAGCCCATGTGGTGGCATCCCGCCCCCAGGCGATGTGGTCCCAAACACCGCCCGACCACAACCCATCGAAACACCAGGCGATCATGTCGAACAGGGCGGCCCTGCTGGTCCCACAGATGCCAGCCCCCCAACCATACATATCCACCCCGTTGTGCATCGCCATCTGTTCCGCATCTATCCCCGCCGTCGGCAACTCCCAGTAGGTCATGTGCACATTCGTCTGCTGGTCCGTCCACAGATCCCCCCATGCCCCGTCATTCGTACCGTCGAGGTCCAGCCCACTACCGACCTTGGCCGCCACGAGGTCTCCCGTGGTCATCGTCCCCACAGTTGTCAGGTGTTTGGCATTCGCCGTGCTGTCCAGAACCTGTGGGGCGGCACCGCTCGGGTCCTGTTCGCAGTGGTAGACGGCGGCGTAGTTCGCATTCCATGTCAATTCCGGGTTCGCCTGTGCCGCCGCCGTGGGGCATCCATAATACATGTTGATGACGGTGTCGGCATCGGACGGTAACGATGGCACGTTCACCCAGAAGTTCCCGGAGGCCGCACCCGCCGTGATCAGGAAGTCGTTCTTCTCCGAGTACAGCAGCGTCCCATCGGCCAGCGTGAATCGGACATCGGCACCCGTGGACAGGCATCGCCCTCCGACATTCGCATCCGCCACGATCCCGACCTTGAGTGGATAGTCGGTCAGGGCGGCGGTCGGACGGGTGGGCGTGATCGTCTTGTAGGCTGCGAAGTCCTTGCCGTCGACGGTGTATCCCATTTCGACCTCCCGCCCATCTTGGGCATCATCATAATTCCGTTTGGCAAGGAAACCCACGACTTCAGTCGTGGGTGGTTGACTACCAATCCATCAAACGGTCACCGACAACGTGATCTGCAAGTAGGTCGTGCTCGTCGTCCCGGTGGCTGCCGAGATGTCCACCCACAACCAGTTGTCCGCTGCGAGGCTCGCATTGGAGAAGGTCGGAGTGGTCGTCCCGGTGGTGACGGCGATCTGATCGGATGAGACGATGTCGACGCCTCCCGTGTAGGCGTATGGACGCTCCTCGATGTTGAAGAAGACACCTTCCCCAAACGAAACCATGGAGTCCAGCCTGACACATGTCATATCCTGTTTGAGCCTCGGCCCAGGAATGCCACCGACGGCCGGATTCTGGATGGTCCATGAGAACAGCTTGGCTGCCGAGTTAGTTGCGATGGATCGGATGATCCCGAAGTCGACGATGATCGTCTTGGAATCGGTCGTCGTGAACGTTCCGGAGGCACCGGTGAACCCTCCGACATTGAAGGACACGGCCTTGACAGCACCGGATGTCGCAACGAGATCCCCGATGACGACCGGGGCATCGATTCTCATGACCTCGCCTCCTCGTTCGTAAATTATTCGTAAATAACTGTTATGTTCGTCGTCGCCCCGACGGTCACGATGGTCAGCCCGTTGAAGAAGGGGCAGCCATACTCCAGCGAGACGGGCAGGCTGGATCCAGAATCCATCGGCATCGTGGCGATGATCGGTGCTGCTGCCGTCGTATTGTCGTAGATCGTGACAGAGAGTCCATTCACCGAGACATGGTTGAGCACGATCCTATGCAGCTTGCCGGGTCCGAGCTTGAGGTTCGTCCCACCCGCACCAGTGGCACCGACGATGTTCTTGTACATCGAGTCCGTCTCCAGCGGACCCATTCGGTTGATGGCCATGACCCTGGTGTTGAACAGGTTGTTTGCGGTGTTCGATCCCGTGTTGATGCACTCGGCACGGATCGGCAGGTGGGAGGTGGCGACCAGCGGGGCGGTCACCCCCTCCATGGTGTGGATCAGGGTGTCATCCACCACGAAGTAGGCCTTCCTGTTCATCCAGTAGATCTCCATCGTCTGGACGGAATCGACGGGCAGCACATATGTGGTCCCGACCTCTCCGTTGAACAGTCCGCTCGCCACGGAGTTGACATCGGATCCTCCCAGCCTCGCCACGACCTTCAGCGTGGTCGTGGATGCCCCATCGAAGGTCTGCTCGAAGAAGTACCCGTTGTTGTCGTCATACGCCCCGATCCTTCGGGTGTTGGCACCGGTCACCGCCACGAACTTGCACTGGGTCCTGAACATGTTGCAGATGTTGGCGACATAGCGGGCGATCCTCACGGAGCTCAGCCTCGCCGTGGCGTTGGCGGTCGAGCCCGTGTTCAGCTCGATCTTCCCATTGGACAGCGTGACCCCGGCCCCACCCGTTCCCGTTGTTCCCGTCGTACTCCAGAAGTTCGTGTCCAATGTGTCTCCAGAGAACTGGGCACCGATGAGGCGATTCTGCTCGGCAACCTTCATCTGCCCCTGCGGACCGATCTCGACATGGTTGTTGGTGCAACCCGAGATCAGCTCATTGACGCTGGTCCTGAAGTTCCCGTCCCTGTCCAGTGACCTCGGCACCGCCTCGACGACGGGGCAGAGACATGTCTGCAGGCGGACCGCCGTCGCCGATGCCGTCCCGATGTTCTTGACTCGGACCCTGACATAGGAGTTGATGGCCTGAATCGTCCATCCATTTCCGGCCCCCACCGACCAATAATCGATGACATCCGTGCAATCCCAGTTGGTCCCGTCCGGCGACTGGTCCACATAGATCGTGCAGTTCTGGTTCGCCCAGATCGACACCTGGATGCCAACGATGCCGAGCGTGGATGTGCCAGCTCCCGCCGAGTTCCATGTGGAACCCGCCGTGATGGCGGCTGCGGGCGGGACCGTCAGGCTGTTGGCAGCGTCAACGACGACGTTTTGAGTGATCGAGAGAGATGGGAAAAAAGCGATGTCACTCACGCTCCTTCTGGAGTATGATGTCCACACTATGGAGATCACACAGGATGTCATCGACAGGTTCTGGAGTCATGTTGATCGTGGCGACCCCGATGGATGTTGGACTTGGACCGCAAGTACCTTCTCCAATGGCTATGGATGTTTTCATGTTTCCAAGTATGAAAGCGATGGGTCCCATCGTTTTGCTTGGATCATCACCAATGGTCCCATCCCCAGAAGGGAGGGTCATCATGGCACTTGCGTTTGCCACTCGTGCGACAACAAACTCTGCTGCAATCCAGCTCACCTCTGGCTCGGAAGTCAGGGCGACAATATCAGGGACGCCGTGTCCAAGGGACGACATCGAATCTTCCATCATCGTGGAGAGTTGCATAGATCGTCCAAGCTCACCGATGAACAGGTCACGGAGATCCATCGTCTCGTCCTCGACCCCGAACTCTCCTTCGCATCCATCGCCAAGAGATATGGTGTCAGCCTGCCGGTCGTCGTCGGCATAGCCAACCGCACGGGATGGGAACATGTCCACGACGAGACCGATGGTACCCCCATCCCCGATAGAAAAGGAGGATCCAAAGGTTCTTCCCACCCCAAGCACAAACTCACCGAAGCTGATGTCCCCGAGATCCGTCGGATCTATGCCCTTGGTAGTCTCACGCAGCAGTCCATCGCCGACCGCTATGGCGTCAACAGCAGCATTATCTCTAGGATCGTCAACCACAAGGCTTGGAAGCATATCTGACCTCATCACCAGACCCTCCACTGTGCACCGTCCGACACGACACAGATCGCTGCTGACGGCGGGATGATGAACTCATTATCGGTATCGATGAGCTCTGCACCCGTGCCCTTTGCCGTGACATTGCTGGCAGCACTCACGTTCTTGAGCGTATATGTCTTGCCGGTTATTCCGACTGCGGTCGGTAGGGTCAGGATTATCGCCGTAGACGCCATAACCACCGTGTCCCCCGACTGCAGCGTGTAATCGACGCCCTTCGAGATGACATTGCTGATGTACGGTGATCCTACCGAGGCGATGATGGAACCGGTCGTGGCGACCGAGAAGGTCACCACGAACACATTCGTGTTGGTGTGCGTGATGCTCAATGGCATCAGCACGGCCCCCGTCGAATCCACCACCTGCACGATGGGGCGAGCCCCGAAGTTGTGGGTGATCGTGGCACTCGTGGCCGGCCCGAATGATATGTCCACATAGCCAGCTACGGCACTCGAGACGATGGCAGCCCATGACTCGACGGCCCCGTTGGTCGTCAGATACTTCCCGGCATTTCCGCCCTGACTCGGCAGACCATCGTACTTCGCATCGAATGCCTGCCAGTCCGTCGCCGACAGGTAACCTGCTTGGAGCGATGTCGCCTGATCGACCTGGATCGTGGTCCCGCTACCCATGACGGCGTTCGTCCCACCCGTGATCGTCAGGATGGATGATGTCGCCTCGATTAGATCCCCCTGGGTGTCGTGACTCCACCTCGGGTTGGCACTCGCCCCCCTGGTCTGCAGGTAGTATCCGTCGGTGCCCGGTGCCAGGCTGACCCATCCCGTTCCATTGTGATAGAGCACCTGCCCCTGAACATCGGAGGTCCTGTCATGCAACAGGTACTGCATGTGATCGTCGCCGACGGCAAGACCCCCGAGAGCAGCGTGCTGGATGAGGGATCGGTTGGATGTCGAGCGACGATCATCCAGCTCGATGATGGTCTCGGTCCCACCGACATTCTGTACGAGGACCCTGTACAGGAGCTTCATCTCGTTGTTCGGCAGCGAGGATAGGTCGAGCGAGAGATATGTCTGGTTGGTCTTCGCCGTCGCCAGCGTGGCATCGATGCGCTGTCCCACGAGGGAGTAGATCGGGCAGGCCGTATCGGGACTTGCGAAGATCCAGTAGCTCACATAGTTGGTGGCGGGAACCGGGTCGAGCGTCCCGGCATTATCGTAGGCGATCACGCCGCCGGATTCTGCCCACCATGCTGTACCGATCGCCCCGAAGGACATCGTCGTTCCGAGGGCCACATCTCGATACAGCACCCGGCATGTCGTCTGTGCCGGTGTGATGCTGATCTCGTTGTCCTCGTCGTCGATCTCCCCGAGGGCGATCGAGAACGTGTTGTCGTCGTTGAAGGTCCCTGCGAGACCGCTGGACCACACCACGCCCGTGTTGTGATGCAGGTAGTAGTGCGTCGCCCAATCCATCGTCAGCCCATGTCTCTCCTCGCAGAGGAGGGCGGTCGTGCCGTTCCAATATGCGGTGGCGACGAGGGCATTCTGACCGAGGTTGGGGAGGGATGTCCCCTGCGACAGTGTCCCGCTCGAGTTGTAGTAGATGTAGTTGAGCTGTCCCGCCACATCCTGGATCGTGACCGTCTGGGCGGGCGTCCCCGTCTTGGTGAACTTGACTCCCTGCACATAGAAGTCGAAGCTCGTGACGGCCGGGGCGATTGTGAATGCCCTCGTCGAGATCGAGATGGTGCTGTCGGTCCTGTTCGGAAACCCCGTCGGCTCGAAGGTGACGAGGGCGGGGTTGAGTCCCCATGACGGGTTGGCCCCGCCCCCACCGGTCTCGAGGTTGTAGCGGGCGGTTCCTGCGGTCAGGCTCGCCCATGTCGTCCCGTTGAAGTACAGGATGTCGCCCTGTGCGGGGGATGATGTCGAGAGGATGAAATTGGCAGCGCCACCGGCATCGGGGACGGTGTAGGTCCTACCCGCCCCGAGGGTCGCCACTGCGACCGTCACCACATCCGTGCTCCCAGCCTCCTGGAGGAGCAGGGCCGAGCTTGCGAAGGTCTTGGCTCCCGTGACCGTCTGGGCACCGGCCGTCATGAGGAAGTCGGCCGCACCACCGGCATCGATGATGCCGTATGCCCTCGCCGCCCCCAGCGACGCCACCGTGATGGTGGCAAGATCCGTGCTCCCCGTCTCCTGGATGGCCAACGATCCGATGATGACGACCTTCCCTCCATTGGTCGTCAACTCGATGTCCTTGCCGGAGGTTGAGTTCACCAGGGCGAGATCGTTGTTCGAGTCCCTCGTGATGTAGGCCGTCAGGCCTCCGATGTTGTCCTGGAACTGGATCTCCTTGGCGTTGGCGAGGATGACATCATCGTCCGTCTTGACGACACCATGAACATCGAGGGGATAGGAGGCCGATGTCTTCCCGATGGCAACATCGCCAGCGGAGTAGTAGATGTTGGGACCGACCCCACCCTCCTCCTGCCACAGGCCAGCCCCTCCACCTCCGACGGGAGAACCGCTCCAGTAAAGGACGCCCCCCAAGTTGTAGAGCAGGTATGTGGTGAAATCGGGCGGATCACGATCTATCAAACCGACGCCGAGGAAGAATGGCTCGAGGATGTTGTTGAAGTCGTCGGGATAGAAGTTCGGCAGGTTGTCGGCCATGGATCCTCTCCTTCTTCGTTCCAGACAGATTTACCTGAAGGAGGCAATGAATCCTGCTACGGGCACGACGAGAGGGAGGGCGATCATCGCCCTCCCTCTCGATCTTCGACAATCACGACATCACACCTTCTTCAGCCAGTCCATCTCCGTTCTTCCGGGATTCGCCTGATACCACCCATCCTCCCTCAGATCCATCAGCATGTCGAAGTACTCCTGGTACATCAGGGACACCCGACCCATCGAGTAATTCTCGATCGCCCATCTCCTGCAGTCCGCCGGGCTGATGTTCTCGATGTTCCTGGCGGCCCACTCGAACTGCTCCATCGTGTGGCAACGGTAACCCGTGACCCCATGCTGCACCGTCTCGCTGAAGGCCCCATAATCGGTGGCAATGACGGGACTCCCGGACATCATCGACTCCACCGCAACGCCACCGAACGGCTCGATGTAGTAGGTCGGGACGAATGTCGCCTTGGCACGGGACATCAGATCCTTTCGCATCTCCACATCCGCATGCCCGACGAACTCGATGTGATCGCCTTGGATGTCCAACCCCTCGACCTCGTTCTTGAGGGAC
>Ga0315294_10006517_pt1 | contig 12803 bp, 5 predicted proteins | sample YL17G13_40_MG_FD_203626 | JGI IMG/M metagenome (GOLD analysis project Ga0315294, IMG submission 203626) | Sediment microbial communities from Yellowstone Lake, YNP, Wyoming, USA - YL17G13_40 | ecosystem: Environmental > Aquatic > Freshwater > Lake > Sediment | place: USA: Wyoming | collected... | reverse complement strand
TGGAAAAAAGGTTAGGAACACCTGCAAAGATGTATTATAAGAGCGAGTTTTACTCTCCCACAGGAAGCCATAAAGTCAACACTGCATTGGCACAGGCATTTTACGCCAGGGAGCAGGGTTTTGCAAGGCTGGCTACCGAGACCGGAGCAGGTCAGTGGGGAACTGCCTTAGCTTACGCTGCCAGCTTAGCTAATTTGAAATGCACAGTTTATTGGGTGAGAGCCGTGCATGACTGGAAAAATGACCGTCGTGGATTTATGCAGCTCTTTGGAGCGGAGGTATATGCTTCTCCCAGCAACCTGACTGAGGTGGGAAGGAAATTATACGAGAAGGACCATAACCATCCCGGCTCTTTAGGGATTGCTATTTCTGAGGGGATAGAAGATGCCAAGAAAGATAAAAATGCTATTTACTGTTTAGGCTCGGTTCTGAATCACGTGCTGATGCACCAGACCATAATCGGTCTGGAGACCCAGGCTCAGTTTGAAAAAATCGGCGAGTACCCGGATCTGGTTATTTCTTGTTTAGGTGGTGGAAGCAATTTCGGAGGGTTCGCTTTACCCTTTATGGGAGATGTACTGACCAAGGGCAAAAAGATAAAATTCATCGCAGCGCAAAGCCAGGCAGCGCCCAATCTGCAGGGAGAATATAAATACGATTTTGCAGACCACGGAGAACTGACTCCGCTTTTGAAAATGTATACCCTGGGCCATCAGACCAGTTTGCCTCCGATTAAGGGAGATGGCTTAAGATACCACGGCTGTTCACCCATCATAAGTTTGCTCCGAAGTAAAGGGTATATTGATACCGTTGCTTATCCACAGGATGAAAAACAGGTATTTGCCCATGCAAGGACATTCATCCAGGCAGAAGGATTTTTACCAGCACCGGAATCAGCTTACAGCGTTGCCTGCGCCATCGATGAAGCTTTACAGTGCAAACAAACCGGTGAAGAAAAAGTCATCGCCTTCAACATAAGCGGGCACGGGTTTATGGATATTCCGGGATACCGAGAGGTTTTAGGATTAAAATAAAGGTCAAAAGATCAGAAGAAAAAATGTAGCGGAGGTCTTCAGACCTCCAATGATATGATAAACGTGGAAGGCTGAAGCCTTCCGCTACAAAAAAATAAAATCTTTTCGTAGTGCGACCCTTTTCCTATTACGGATCCGTAGGATAGGGTCGCTGAGATTTTCGTCGGGTCAGGGGACCCGATGGTCACGTTAGGTAGGTCAGACATTCCTGTCTGACCAAAGAGAACAGACAAGAATGTCTGTTCTACCGTGTGGGCTATAGTAAACGTAGGGCAAGGCTTTAGCCTTGCGAAATAAGGTTGGAAAATTTATGGGGATTACAGGATAATTTTAAAGTAACACTTTAAGGGGAGAAAAGATGGTCAGGAAAACAATTTTACTAGTACTAACCGGTTTGCTCCTGCTAAATATCTGTCAAGGATTAGCCTTTGCTCAGGAAAAAGGAGAGGCAACAGCACAATCTCAAATTCAGGATGAGCAACAGAAAAAAGATAGGTTAGACCAGGCGATTAAATATCAGAAAGCTAAGAATATCTTTTTTTTCGTTGACCAGGGATATTCGATTTTAGCTTTGATTCTATTTCTGTTCCTCGGACTTTCTGCATTCTTCAGACGTCAGATCGAGAGGATAACCAAGAAGCGGTTCTGGGTAGTTTTCTTTTATGCACTGGTTTTCATTATCTTAGCCTTTATAGCTGGTTTGCCCTCAGGGTATTATGGTTTTCATCTGGAGCAGAAATATCAGCTTTCCAATCAGAACTTTTTTCAGTGGTTCGGAGAGCAACTCAAGGGGCTTCTGGTTATGTTCATTATCGGAGTAATTGTGATTGAAGGGGTGTATTTAGCTCTGAAGAAAGCTCCCAGAACCTGGTGGATTTACGTTTCTGTTGTCTTCGTCTTCTTCACGGTTCTACTGATTAATTTGGCGCCGGTTCTGATTATGCCCCTTTTCAATGTTTATACTCCTTTGCCTCAGGGTGAGATAAGGGATAAATTAATCGCTTTGTCAGAAAAAGCAGGTGTCAAAGTCGAGGGGATTTATGAGATGGATATGAGCAAGCAGACCAAAAAGGCGAATGCGATGTTCACCGGCATAGGAAATACCAAGAGGATTGTTCTGGGTGACAATCTGGTCAAGGAATATACCCCGGATGAGATCGAAGTGGTGATTGCCCATGAGATGGGACATAATATTTTGCGCCATATCTGGAAAATAATTGCCCTGATGTCTTTTGTCTCTGCAATTGGATTTTTGATTATTCATTTAACAATGGGGAAAATCATCAACAAGTATAAAGCTCGGCTGAAAATCGAAGGACCTGCAGACATTGCGAGCCTGCCCTTGTTTATGCTGATTTTTGTGGTGTTCAGTCTGATAACTTTGCCGGTTTCGCCTACCTATTCACGCTATCTGGAGCATCAAACTGATAAATACGCTCTGGAATTGACATGTAAACCTGATGCTTTTATCTCAGCTATGAATAAGCTGGCATATCAAAACCTGTCTGACCCGAACCCTTCACCGGTGATTGAGTTTTTGCTGTATGACCATCCGCCGGCTTCTAAAAGAATAAAGTTCGCGGAGACGTATATAAAATAAAAGGTTCAAGGGTTTAAGGGTTTAAGAGTTCAAGGGAAAAAAAGGAAAACGTTAAATCGTAGAGCTCCGCCTCAGGCGGAGCAAAAGAAATGTAGCGGAGGTCTTCAGACCTCCATAGATATGATAAACGTGGAAGGCTAAAGCCTTCCGCTACAAAACTGATTAAATATTTTTCGTAGCGCGACCCTTTTAGGGTCGCAATGCGAGGCTGAAAGCCTCGCGCTACAACTCACGTGCAGGAATTCTAATTCCCGCACGAACGGAGAAGAAGGAAGAAAATATGTCAGGTAAAACGATTATTGAAAAAATATTATCCAGAGCTTCAGGCAAAGATGTTTATGCGAATGAGCGGGTCTGGGCGGAGGTGGATTTGGCAGTGGTGAGGGATTTTGGTGGTCCGAATGTGGTCCTGGAGTTTGATGAGTTTACTAATAAGGGAAAGGTTAAGGACCCGGACAAAATCGCTATGACTTTTGATTATCAGGCACCGGCTAAGGATTTGAAAGTTGCCCAGAATCAGGCTATGTGCCGGGATTTTGCTAAAAGGCAGGGGATTAAAAACCTTTTTGATGTGAACTGGGGGATAGGTCAGCACGTTCTATTGGAGCAAGGGATGATCAAACCAGGCTCAGTTGTGGTGGGAACTGACAGCCATATGAACCTTTTAGGTGCAGTAGGTTCTTTTTCCTCTGGTGGCGGGACAACTGATATTGTTGCAGCATGGTATTCGGGAAAGCTCTGGTTCAGAGTACCTGAGACGATTAAGGTTATCTTCAAAGGGAAATACAAAGAGCCAGCTTCTGCCAAGGATTTGACTTTAAAATTTGTGAAGACGGTCGGGATGGATAGACCTAATTACAAATCTTTAGAATTCACAGGTAAACCGGTCGATAAGCTTTCCTTAGCAGGGAGATTGACTTTAGGGAGTATGGTGACAGAAGTGAATGGTAAAATCTGTTTTATAGAGCCTTCAGGTGAGGCTCTAAATTTTTTGAAAGAAAGGATAAAAGATAAGTTTGAGGTTGTCAAAAGCGATAGGGATGCAAAATACCTGGAAGAGGTCGAAGTCGATGTGAATGACTTGACTCCGCAGATCGCTTGTCCTCATTCTCCGGACAATGTTGTGTCAGTGGAGGAGGTTGAAGGCAGGCCGTTCAATGAAGGATTCATAGGCTCTTGCACCAATGGAAGATTTGAGGATTTTGAGGTTGCAGCCAGGATTTTGAAGAAAGCTGGAAAGATTCACCCAGAGGTCAGATTAGTCATAGTCCCTGCGACCAGAGAAGTTGCCAGGCAGATGCTTAAATCTGGTCTATATGAAATCTTCATGGATTTAGGAGCGATGATTGCCAATCCGGGATGCAGTCTCTGTACAGCCGGGCATCATGGGGTCCTGGGCAAAGGGGATGTTTTGCTCTCCACCTCTAACCGGAATTTCCCGGGTAAATTGGGAAAAGGAGCTGAGGTCTATCTCTGCAGCCCGGCAACTGTTGCCGCATCAGCAGTCGAAGGGAAGATCACGGATCCAAGAAAGTACTCTTAGTGTAGCAGAGGTCTTCAGACCTCCATCTACGGAGAAGGTAGGTCAGACATTCCTGTCTGACCAAGGGGAACAGACAAGAATGTCTGTTCCACCGTATTAGTCAAGGCACGTAGCGTCGGGCTTTACGCCCGACGATCTTAGCTTCGGACAAACTATGGAAGGCTGAAGCCTTCCGCTACAAAAGAAAAATAAAAAAATATGAAAGGAACATTAGTTAATACAGCAACAGTGATAATTGGAAGTCTATTAGGACTGGCAGTTGGCAGCAGGTTTACCGAAAAGATCAAGACGATTGTGATGCAGGCTCTAGGTTTGTGTACTCTTCTGATCGGAATTAGGATGGCTTTGAATACTGAAAATATTTTGCTGGTCATAGGAAGTCTGGTCTTAGGTGGAATCGTAGGCGAACTCCTAAGAATCGAGGACGGGATAGAGAAAATCGGTGATTTGATAAAACTTAAGGTTAAATCCGAATCCAGTACTTTCGTTCTGGGTTTTGTAACTGCGAGTTTAGTCTTCTGCGTAGGACCGATGACCATCGTGGGATCAATTCAGGATGGTGTTTCCGGCAATGCGGACACTCTTTATGCCAAGTCGATGTTAGATGGTTTTGCCTCGATTGCTTTTGCCTCCAGCTTAGGGGTTGGGGTATTTTTCTCTTCTTTGACCGTATTGATTTTTCAAGGAGCATTGACCCTGTTGGGCAGGCAGCTGACATTTTTACTTGAGCCTCGTATATTGAATGAGCTTATTGCCACAGGCGGACTAATTATTTTGGGAATCGGGTTTTATTTATTGGATATAAAAAGAATAAAAATCGGGAATTTTCTGCCGTCTTTAGTGTTTGCGGTTATTCTGGCACTGATTTTTAAATAGCTTTTAGAATGTAGCGGAGGTCTTCAGACCTCCATTTACTGAGAGGTAGGTCAGACATTCCTGTCTGACCACGAGTGTACTGTCAGGGGAACAGACAAGAATGTCTGTTCTACAGTATTAGGCAGGGCCTGTAGCGTCGGGCTTTATGCCCAACGATCATATCTCAGTCTGTTAAGATGAGATAGATTTTTTCCGATGTTAAAATCAGACGAATAAATCAATATCTGAGAGGTGAAACATGGTAGTAACAACTGAAATTAAGCTTCTGGATTTAAGACCGGATTATATCAAAGAAAAATTAGGGAGTAAAAGCAAGGTCTGCCTTTTGAATTCGCATGATATTTTCAGGGCTATCCGGGATGAAAAGGTCATCATTATGGCCTGTAATACCCGGATAAGGCATGTGATCCCTGGAATTATGAGAGCTGCAGAGGAGCTTGATTCAATCGTAATATTTGAGCTGGCTAAATCGGAAGGTAATCCGGATGGAGGGTACACCGGGATGACCCCGGAGATGTTCTTCGATACAGTAATAGACTATGCTGAAAAAACTGGTTTTTCTAAGCCATTCTCTATTCATGGTGATCATATAACCACTAAGAATGCCTCTAAAGAGGAGATAGAATCATCCAGAAAACTGATAGAAGCTGAGCTTAAGGCAGGGTACACATCATTTGCCATTGATTCCTCTTTTAACGAGTTAGAAGACAATATCCTCATAACCACTCAACTTGCTCAGCCCATAGTCGAATTAGGCTTGGGGTTGGAAGTTGAAGTGGGTGAGGTGAAATCTGCTGGACAGGAGGCGGTGATTACTACAGTAGAAGAAGCAACCGCTTTTATTAACGGGCTATGGAAAAATAAGATTAAGCCGGACCTCCTGGCTATAAATAATGGGTCCAAGCATGGGAACTATCTGGAAGGGGAGAAAATCTTTATCGACCTGGAAAGGACTAAGGAAATTTATGACTTGATTAAAGATAAAGGAGTCTGTATTGCCCAGCACGGGATAACCGGGACTCCTATGCATCTGGTGGGGAAATTCGCCGATTGCGGCATTCGCAAGGGGAATGTGGGAACCGAATGGCAGAATATCGCTCATAAAGGTCTCCCTAAGGATTTAATGGAGCAGATGAAAAAATGGGCTGCTGACAATAAGAAGGATATTAAATTTGCCACTAAGGTTTTTGTGAAAGATATTAACTCCATCTCAGAAAAATATCAGAAAATTATTGAACAGGATGCTTATCAAACCGCCTGTGAATTTATCCGTGCCTTTAGAGCAGAAAAACTGGCTTCTAAATTGAAGGATAAACTTTTTGGAGTGTAAAGCTTTAGCTTTACCATAAATGTTCTAAAGCAGAATAACTTTACAATGCTGTCGTCGGCTCAGAAAATCTCTAAAGTGCTTGCCAGGTCCCCTGACCTGGCAAGTCTTTCACCTGCTCAGAATATCTCGACGACCGTTTATGGGCAAAACTAAAGTTTTGCACTCCTTGATTGCTGGTAAATATTTGAACATTTTGAAGTTAAATGCCAAAAAAGGCTTGACAATTTTCGTTTATTAATTATAATGTTGACAAAAGAAAGGGTTTGCCTATAGAAGATAGTTAAAGGGTATTTGGCAGTATTAAGAGATGGTTTTCTGTTTTCAAAAAGGAGCTACCCTTTAACTATGCCACATTTCATTCCCCGGGTTGATAATTCGTTCAGGCGAATTAAAGCTTCTCGGTTTTTTGTTTATCTGAATTTGAACCCCATGACATTATCCAAAAGGTTTATTATACCTGCTATCCTTCTGGGTTTGTTTCTGTCAACTTGTGTTTATGCCTCAAGCGAATACAGTGATATTCAGATTTTAAGGTCAGACCAGAATGGGATAGTTTTCAAATACAAAGTCCCTGAGCTGAGCACCTCCAGAATCTCCAGCGGCGATACCCTTTTTGATCTTTTGAGTATCGATAAGTGTCCGCTTTCAAGAGATGATGGATATCCGCAGGTGCCATCCAGGATAGTGGTGATCGGGATTCCCCAGAACAGCCAGGTTGATGTCAGGGTTTTAGACGAGAACAGTCTGGATAAGGGGAAGTTCAATTTGCCTTTCTTTGAAAAGAAAGTGGATGAGATAAATCAGGAGAAGGCGAGAAGCCTGAGAAAAGATTTATCTAACACAGATGCATTTTTCCCGGAAAATCGGGTCAGTTTTGACCCGCCAACTTTCATTCGAAACCAGAGAATCTTAAGGCTCAAGCTTTTCCCGGTTCAATATAATCCTGCCAGAAAAGCGGTTAAATATTTTTCCGAGATCACCGTAGAGGTGGATTTCACCGGAGGGGAAAAAACTGAAGGAACGATGGAAAGAGACCTGTTTGAGAACGTTTACAAAGAAACCATTCTGAATTACGAGGGGGCTAAAAACTGGAGGAAAACAAGGGAGGTCGGTCTAAAGAAAGTCTTACAGGTTAATCCGTTCAGTTACTCAAATTCCTGGTATAAGATAACACTTCGGGATAACGGTATCTACAAGATAGACGGGAATTTTCTGGCAAATGCAGGAATAACCCTTTCCTCGATTGACCCGCAGAAGATAAGGATTTTCAGCGGAGGAGGAAAAATTCTTCCCGATTCAAATTCGTCTCCCCGGCCGGAATTAAGAGAGCTTGCCATCCTGGTTTCAGATGGAGGGGATAACAAATTCGACCCGAACGATTATATCCTTTTCTACGGCTGGTCAGTTAATAACTGGGAGTATGATTCGACCTCAAGGCAATACAAATACTATCTCAACCCTTACACTAGAGATAATGTTTACTGGTTGACTTTTACCGGTAACTTTCCTGATTCAGCCAAAAGGATGCAGATAGTAAACGGAAGTCTGACCGAGCCAAACCCGGTTGTCTCATCGAAATCCAGAGATAGAATCCATATGGAAGATGATTTTATGCTGGCTGAATATTCAGGGGATCCTTACAATTATTATCACTGGTACTGGCAGACAGGGACTTCTTTTACCTTTTATCCATCATTATCCAGCGTCTTTCCAGGCGATACTGCTATCATCACGGTAAAATATTTCTTAAGCTCTCCCTCTTCTGCCTATCTTGACACTTTTCGTTTGGAGACAATCTCGGTAGGCACCTATGTTACTACAAAACTGACTGATGGGTTACACACCTTACGCTTTAACTTCAACTATCAAACTTATTTAGATTATTATGAGATAGAATATTCCAGAAAACTTCTCTGTTCTTATGATCAGCTCAGGTTTGAAAATCCGGATACATCTGGTGTAATAGAATATAAAGTATCCGGTTTTAACGGTACAGTTCCCTATCTTTTTGAAATAGAAGACAGGTTTGGAGTGAAAAAGATTGAGAATTTTGTACGCAGTGCAGACAGCATAAAGTTTCAAGACCAGCTTGCTTCAGGCGAGAAGAAACAATTTTATCTGCTGGATCAATCCAGATTCAAGACTCCTATTTCTCTGTCTTCAGAACAGATTGCCAATCTGAGAGATGTCTCCAATCAGGCCGATCTTCTGGTTATTACTCATTCAGATTTCTACGACCAGCTTCAGGAATACAAGAACTTAAGGGAAAGTCTAAACGGCATTACAGTAAAATTAGTAAAAGTTCAGGATATATATAACGAGTTCTCCTGGGGGCTTTTCGATCCGGTAGCTATCAGGGATTTTCTGAAATATGCCTACGAGAATTATCCGGTTCCTGCTCCGGCATATGTTCTTTTAGCAGGAGACGGAAATTACGATTTCAAAGACCTTCTGCGTAACCATTCGCCCATCTGGATACCTCCTTTTACGCCGGACAACACCGTTTCCGACGATAATTTTGTTTATTTTGACACTTCAGGGCATCTGGATGAAGACGCCAATGGGAGAGTGGATATGTTCATAGGTAGATGGCCGGTCAAGACCCAGCAGGATGCACAAGTGATAGTCAATAAGATCAGAGAATACGAAGCCAGCCCGGATTATGGCACTTGGAAAAACCTGATAACCCTGGTAGCGGATGATGAATTCGGTCCACCGCCCACTAACAACGAGAACGAGCACACGCTGTATACTGAGGAAATTGCCGACAAATATATTCCCAGAAGTTTTAACCTGAATAAAATTTATCTGGTAGAATACCCTTTTGATGCTTCCAGGTGGAAGCCGGAAGCAGAGGATGCTGTAATAAACGCTTTTAATAACGGAACGGCAATAGTTAATTATATGGGACATGGAAATCCCGACCTGTGGGCGCATGAGCGTGCTTTCAGGCGCCGAGAGGATATTCCCAAACTGAAAAATAAGAAAAAATATCCGCTGGTCTATGCGGCGTCCTGCAGTATCGGACTTTTCTTCAGTCCCAATGGCGAAGGGATGGCAGAGGATCTTTTAAGAGCAGAAGATAAAGGAGCAATTTCGGTACTCTCTGCCACTGGTCTGGTCTATGCCTCTGCCAATGCTGCTTTGAGCTACAAAGTCTATGACCTGCTTTTGAAATCAGATTCTTTCTCTGTAGCCCAAGCACTATACATTGCCAAGCTATTAAGGAGTTACTTTTATTATGATCCTAATGATCGCTATTATAATATAACAGGTGATCCCTTTACTCACTTAGCCTCACCCAGGCTGAACGTTAAGGTGACTGATCTGAGCCCGGATACTCTTAAGGCTTTAAGCAGGATTAATTTTAAAGGAGAGGTTACAGACAGGAGTGGAAATTTGCAGACGAATTTTAAGGGAAGTGCATACCTTTTAGCTTTTGATTCGAATAAAGAAAAGGTTCATACGATGCCAGGCGGAGGCACAATTCCCTACAGCCTGCCGGGCAATGTGATTTTCAGAGGAAGCGCTTTGGTCGATGGAGGTAAATTTGAAGGGAGCTTCATCGTGCCTAAGGATATGGAGTACGGCGGCAAGGACGGCAGGATAAGCGCCTACGTGGTCAATTCTGATTCCACTATAGATGGGTCAGGTGCTCTGGATTCGATTGCGGTGGCGGGAACTGATACCACAGTCAAAGACAGCCTGGGTCCGGAGGTTAGGATAGCTTTTGTGCAGAATCCAAAATTCATAGATGGAGATACGGTTCAGCCGGATCCCGATTTAATAGTTTATGTCTCAGATACGTCTGGAATTAATCTGACCGGCGAATTAGGACACCGGATTACACTTTCGATAGATGATGACTGGGAAAACATTCAGGATTTGACATTAAATTTCCAGTATGATTTGAACAGTTATTCGCAGGGAAGTCTCACTCAGAAAGTAAACTTAAAAGAGGGGGACCATACCTTAAAAATTAAAGCCTGGGATAATGCCAATAATTCCACCCTGGCAAGTTTCCAGGTCAAAGTCATAGCCTTGACCAAAGAGTTAGCTATAAGTCAGGTGATGAACTATCCCAACCCTTTTTCCAGATTTACCCAGTTCACCTACGAGCTTTCAGTACCGGCTGAAAAGGTAGAGATAAAAATCTTCACTTTATCCGGCCGGTTAATCAGAACCATGAGCGGAGCTGGTTCTGCCGGGTTTAATTCCGGGGTGGTCTGGGATGGAAGAGATCAGGATGGGGATAAAGTAGCCAATGGAGTTTATATTTATAAGGTAGTAGCCAGGACGAGATTTAACGTCAATGGAGAGGATGCAAACAAGGAAGCTGAGGCTATTGGCAAAGCTGTAGTTATGAATTAAACTCTTTTTTCTTGCGAAATCGCAGAGTCAGATGATATATTTTAAATCGAAAATTTAGCTGGAGGAGGAAGGTTTTATGAGGCGTTTTCTTTTTCTTGGAGTGCTTTTGATGGTGATACTTTGCCTGACAGTGCAGTCCTTTGCTCAGGTGAGTTTGTCCACAGTTCTTTTCCTGAGAATAGCCGCCGGGGCAAGAGCTGCAGGAATGGGTGAAGCTTTTGTGGCGGTAGCGGATGACGCCACAGCCACTCACTGGAACCCGGCTGGTTTAGGGCTTTATCCTTTAGCCAGCACCTGGATTGAGTATAAAGGAAAAACAGACAATCAGTTCAAAGCCCTGGCTCTTTTAAAGAATGATATTCCGGAAAGTAATTATAATAAATACGATCTTTGGGCAATCTCAGGGAGTGATCTTTATGCCTGGAAAAGCATGAAAATCAAGAGAAAATCTAAACCTGAAGACATTCTCGTTTCTCTAATCGCACCTCCAATTATCGGTATTCTAAGTTATCTTGCACCTGCATATAGCAATAAAGAGTGGAGGAATTTTGAGAGTTATACTGTATCATCTGGTGAGACAGCAGAGAGCATCGTGAGGAAGTTTACTCAGGTGCAGGACGAGACCAGGTTAAGAAAAATGCTGGATCAGGTTGCTTCGCAGAATTGCGGGGCAAATAGAGATTCACTGGAAAATCTCAAGAATAAAATCCTAACTCTTTCTCCTCAGGATTCCCCGCGCCACCAGGATTTGCAGAGGGCATTGGAAAACCTTCTTTCCGCCTGGGGGAATTTACTGGTTCAAAGAGGAGCCCTTAGCGAGTTTTTGAATCTTGCAGTCAGTTCCCTCAACGATTCGGCCTTAAACACACAGAAAGAAGAATCGCTCATCAATGCAGCCAGAAAACCAATCCTCAGATCTCTGCCTGAGAAGCTCGAGGTGCCTTACAGCCTGATTTTTATGGATTCCCTGAATTTCCTAACTTCAGATGAGAATAACCTCTGGGTAGGTGCCAACAGCGGGCTTTACAGATATGACGGAAAAGTGTGGAGAAGGTTCTCAATCCAGGACGGACTGGTCTCGGATAAAGCTTTATCCATGGCTTTTACTCCCGGAGGAACTGCCTTTGTGGGGACCGACAGCGGGGTGGTCAGGTTTGATGGCAAGAGTTTTTCCAGGATATATTTGGCCCCTGAGGTCAAAGACCAGAGGGTCACTCAGATTGTAGCAAAGAATGACAAGGAGATCTGGGCAGCTACCCCTGGGGCACTCTTAAATTTTGACGGGAACCTTTTTGTTCCTTATTTTATGTTGACGGTTAAGTCTCCGGAAGAATACGACCAGCAGATAAAACAGTATATGGAGCGTGAAGATGAGCAGAAACTGCTGCTCGCCGATAAAAGGTTTGGGGATTTAAACTACATTGGAAAAGAGCAGATAACTTCCAGTCAGCCTTTAAAAATAGAATATAATTTACCCCTCGAGGGAAAGGTGACTTGCCTGGCATTCGATAAAAAAGGCGGTCTTCTGGTAGGTACTGAAAATGGTCTTTTGAAATTCGACGAAGGGAAATGGAAAAAATACGGTTACCGGAAATATGAGGTGAAAGACGAAAAAACGGTGGAGGATGTCGCAGCAAAGTTCTTACCCTATAAGGACAATGACCGGATTGAAAATCTTTCTCTAAAGATCATGGAATATAACCATCTGCCTTCCAGGGAATTAATACCGGGCCAGGTGCTGTATGTCTATGCCAATTCCTTAGGCAGCCGCATACTCTCCATAGCCATGGTAGGGGAAAATAATCTTTTCGTGGGAACCGAATTCGGGACTTTGAGATTCGATGGCGAGACCTGGGGGAAATATTATCACTCTGACCTGGAGAAAGCACAGACTAATAGCATAATCTACAAGGATAAGGATATTTTCTTTGGTACTGATGACCAGGTTGTGATCTACGCTCATGCGAAAAGGGAACTCACCTTTATGCATGCTGCTCTTCTTCCAGAGCTGGCAGAAGATGTCAATTACGAGTATCTTTCCTACGTTCA
>Ga0315294_10006516_pt1 | contig 12803 bp, 8 predicted proteins | sample YL17G13_40_MG_FD_203626 | JGI IMG/M metagenome (GOLD analysis project Ga0315294, IMG submission 203626) | Sediment microbial communities from Yellowstone Lake, YNP, Wyoming, USA - YL17G13_40 | ecosystem: Environmental > Aquatic > Freshwater > Lake > Sediment | place: USA: Wyoming | collected... | reverse complement strand
TTTTCCGTTTGGACGGGATCATCGACCGCGCCTGCCGGGCTTTGGGAGCCGGCGCGCTGTGCGGCTGCTGGTAGTAGACCGGCTTCGGCCGCCGCTGGGCCATCTCCATCTCCTGGGGGCGCTCCGCCACGGGCTGGATCAGGAACAGGTAGCGGACCGTGTCGTCCTCGATCCGGTCCAGCATGGCCTGGAACATGTCGAAGCTTTCCTTCTTGTATTCGACGAGCGGATCGCGCTGGCCGTAGCCGCGCAGCCCGATCCCTTCCTTGAGATAGTCCATGCCGAGGAGATGGTCCTTCCACTGGGTGTCGATGACCTGGAGGAGGATGATGCGCTCGAACTCGCGCATGGCCTCCGGGCCGAGCTGCGCTTCCTTCCGCTCGTAGACGCCGATCAAGTGCTTGAGGACGATCTCCCGGGCCTCCTCGGAACCGACCTCGTCCCACTTGATGCCGAGCTCGTCGATGGCCACGCCGAACTGGGCGCCGACGGCCTTGCGGAAGGCCTCGACGTCCCAATCATCGGCCTGTTTGTCCTTGTTGACATGGCTGTCCACGAGCCAGTCCAGGATCTGTTCGACGATCTCCAGGACGTAACCCTTCATGTCCTTGCCGTGAAGGATCTCGCGGCGCTGGGTATAGATCGTCGAGCGCTGCTTATTCATGACGTCGTCGTACTCGAGGAGGTGTTTGCGGATGGAGAAGTTCTGGCCTTCGACTTGTTTCTGGGCCCGCTCGATCGCCTTGCTGACCATCCGGTGCTCGATGGGGACGCCCTCGCTCATGCCGATCCGGGCCATCAGCCCCGAGATCCGCTCGCTGCCGAAGATGCGCATGAGGTCGTCCTCGAGGCAAAGGAAGAAGCGCGACGATCCCGGGTCGCCCTGCCGGCCGGCGCGGCCGCGCAGCTGGTTGTCGATGCGGCGGGCCTCGTGGCGTTCCGTGCCGGTGATGTGGAGCCCGCCCAGGGCGATCACTTTTTCGTGTTCATCCTTGGTGATATGGACCGCTTCGGCCAGGGCCTTGTCCCACTGCTCGGGCGTCATCTTGGCCGGTTCGACGCCGGCCCGTTTGAGCTGTTCCCGGGCCATGTATTCGGGGTTGCCGCCGAGGAGGATGTCCACGCCGCGGCCGGCCATGTTGGTGGCGATGGTCACGGCGCCGATCCGGCCCGCCTGGGCGATGATGGAGGCCTCCATCTCGTGATATTTGGCGTTGAGCACGACGTGCTTCAGGTTCTTTTTCCGGAGCAGGGAGCTGAGGTGCTCGGATTTTTCGATCGAGATCGTCCCGACCAGGACCGGGCGGCCGGCCTTGTTGCTTTCGAGGATCTCGGCGGCCACCGCCTCCCATTTTTCCCTCACCGTGCGGTAGATGACGTCGGGATTCTCGAGCCGGATGAGGGTCTGGTTGGTCGGGATCTCGACGACGTCCAGACCGTAGATGTGCTGGAATTCGGTGGCCTCGGTGGCCGCCGTGCCGGTCATGCCGGCCAGCTTCTTGTACATGCGGAAGTAATTCTGGAAGGTGATCGAGGCCAGCGTCTGGTTCTCCTGCTCGATGCGGACCCGCTCCTTGGCTTCGAGGGCCTGGTGCAGCCCATCGCTGTAGCGGCGGCCGGGCATCAGCCGGCCGGTGAACTCGTCGACGATGATGACCTGGCCTTCCTTGACCATGTAATCGACGTCGCGCTTAAAGAGATGATGGGCCTTCAGGGCCTGGTTGATGTGGTGGACGAGGTCCATATGGGCCAGGTCATAGAGGTTCGTGACGTTGAGGAACCGCTCGGCCTCGGACACGCCCTCTTCCTGAATGGAGACCGTCCGCGTCTTTTCGTCTACCGTGAAATGTTTGTCCTTGTTAAAGCGGCGGATGAGCTGGTCGACCTTGTAGTAGAGATCGGTCGACTCGTCGGTCGCCCCGGAGATGATGAGGGGCGTCCGGGCCTCGTCGATGAGGATGCTGTCGACTTCGTCGACGATGCCGAAGTTGAATTCGCGCTGGACGAGGTCGGAGCGGCGGAACTTCATGTTGTCGCGGAGGTAGTCGAAGCCGAACTCGTTGTTGGTGCCGAAGGTGATGTCACAGCGGTAGGCGCGCTGGCGCTCCTGATCGTTCAAGTCGTGCTGGATCGTGCCCACGCTCAGCCCGAGGAAATTGTAGATGGGACCCATCCATTCGGTGTCCCGCTTGGCCAGGTAGTCGTTGACTGTGACGATGTGGACGCCCTTGCCTTCGAGAGCGTTGAGGTAAGCGGGGAGGGTGGCCACGAGGGTTTTTCCCTCGCCCGTCTTCATTTCGGAAATGCGCCCCTGGTGGAGGACGACGCCGCCGATGAGCTGGACGTCGAAATGGCGCATGGCCACTTTGCGCCGCCCGGTTTCGCGGACGACGGCGAACGCCTCGGGGAGGATGTCGCCCAGGGTCGCGCCCTGGCTCAGTTTGTCCTTGAACTCGGCGGTCTTGGCCTGGAGCTGAGGATCAGAAAGGTCCTTGATTCGGGATTCAAAAGCGTTGATCTCGGCGACGAACGGCCACAGTTTTTTAAGGTCTCGTTCGGTCTTCGTCCCGAAGATTTTGTCGATAAAGAACTGTAACATTACCCATTATTATCAGAAAGGAGAGAAGTTTGTCAATTTGGAGGGCTCGGGGAAGAAGCTCGCTCGAAGCGGGCGAACGCTTTCCTCGTCGCGGGTCCTGTAGACAAGATCGGGAATCGTCTTCGCTCCCGACTCGGGTTCTTAACGCCGTTTCCTCACCGTCCTTCTCGGCGGTGAACTTTATGGTCGACGCGGCGACAGGGTGGCCTTCGGCCCCCTGGGGAACCAGTCCCGTCGGTTCCCCCCTCGGCTAAGCCGAGGGGACCCCCCTCCGCTATGGGGGCCTTGAGGCCAACCCTGCCGTCGCGTCCTTGGATTAACTGCCGAAAAACAACCGAATGGTAGCGGCGAGATCTCCTCACGCTCGCGCGGCCGTTTCCCGATCTTGTCGTTCGGTTCAATCCGAAAATGGAGCGTTCGCCCGCTTCTTCGCTCGCGGATAAATAAAAATGATCTCTCATTATTTTTTTGTAATTAGATAAGAGAAGATCCGGAATCGGCTGAAGCGACCATGGAGGGTTCAGCCTTTCCGAGCCGTCCTTCGAGGGCAGCCGGCCCGGAAGAGGCCGGTCGGCGAAGCATGTTTGAGCTTCCCGGCGTACCCCCGTAATGACTAAATGAAGATTCTATTCCGGAGACGCTTTTTAGGACTTTGAAATATATCATCTCCCCTTCCCCTCTTATAGCTAAGAGGGGCCCCGAATAAGGTAAGCATCTCCGGTAGAGGAGACGAGTACTGAGCCGCCGAGAAGGACGGTGAGGAAACGGCGTTAAGAACCCGAGTCGGGAGCGAGGCCGATTCCGGATTTTCTCACTTAACTTTACCCCGAATTGACTTGAAGCGAGAAATCGAATAGTTTTGAAGGGCCGTGCTCAACAAAAATAAAACGCTCTGGATTGCCCTTGGCGCCGTTCTGTTGACAGCGGCGTTCTATGGCATCTACCTCGGCTGGATCCGGCAGGACATGAGCGATTTCGGCGTCTGTTACAAGAACGGCCGGCGCATCCTTGACGAAGAAACGCTTTACCGGATCTCCGACGGCCACCTTCAATTCAAATACGCCCCCATCTCGGCCCTTTTCTACGCGCCGTTGGCCCTCCTGCCCTGGGAGGCCGCCAAGATCGTCTGGTATTATCTGGAACTCATCCTGCTCTTTGCCGTTTTTTGGATTTCCTGCAAGCTCTTGCCGTCACCGCCGAAGAGGCCGGCGCTCGTCCTGGTATTGGCACTGTTGGTTCTTCTCAAGTTCATCGGCCGCGAAATGGAACTGGGCCAGGTCAACATCCTGATCCTCTTCCTCCTGACCTTGATGATCGCCGCGTTCATCCAACGGAAGGACGTTGCGGCCGCCGTTCTGTGGGGGATCTCCCTGTTTTTCAAGCCGTACGCGCTCGTCTTCCTGCCCTACTTCCTTCTCAAAAAACGGTTCAAGATCGTCTTGGCGGGCGCCGCCGTCGTCCTCGCCGGCCTCGTCCTCCCCGCCTTGAATTTCGGCTTCCAAGGCAATGGGATGGTGCTCAGGGAATGGATTTCGACGCTGTCCCGCTCGACCCCCGATCTGATAGCCGCCGGCGACACCTCCTCGCTCTACGCGTTCTTGTGGAAGGTCCTCCCCGGCCATCCCGATCTCTGGATCAAGATCCTGTGGCTTGTCACCGGGTTGGCCGTCGGCCTCCTGTTTTTAGGCATGATGAGACAAGGGAAAAAGCGGGCTCTGAAAACGCCCGAGGTCCTGGAGACAGCTTTCCTGATGATCCTGATCCCGCTGTTTTCGCCGCTGGGCTGGTTCTATAATTATCTCTATTCGGTCCTGGCGGTCGTCCTGCTGATCCAGGCCTTGCCGACGTTCCCGCCTTTCTGGAAATACTTTATCGCCGCCGATTTGATTATGATCGGGGCCTCGTTGAGAGAGGTTCTAGGGAAGGACCTCTTCCATTTCTACACGCGGAGGTCCCTCGTCGTCGTCAATTATCTGATCGTCTTGGCCGCCCTTGCTTATGCGCGCTGGAACAGGAAAACCGGCCTCTGAAGCCCGGCTCCCCGATCATCGGACCGTCCCGGCGCGCCGCGGCTATTATTTCGAAAAATAATAATGAAGGCCGACGGTCAACCCGAAGTTGATCCCCGTCATGCCCGAGACGCTAAAGTCGTAAGCGGTGGTTTCGAAAGCCGGGTCGTAGGGCTTCAAGTTGATGGAGGTAAAGAACGTGGGGCGGAAAAGAACCCCCCCGGTCAGGACGAGTCTCGAGCCTAACGCCACTTCCAGGCCGGCCCCCAGGTCGATGCCCATGCCGAAGAAATCAACGTCGCCGAACGCCTTCCATACATAATTATACTCGGTCGATGAACCCGGCTTGAGCCCCGTGGCCTCCTGCCCGAAGAAATCCTTTTTAACGTTCAGAAGGACGATGGACAGGCCTCCGAAGGCGTAGGCCCCGACCACCCGCTGCGGCCAAAAATGGAATTTGAAGTCGATGTTGAAGGCGTGCATCGCGGACGTCGCCGGCCGGGAACCGGCAACCTCGGGCGTCGGATCGAACACGCTCCCCTTCATCGAGGAATAGATATAACCGAGCTCGACGCCGAAGATCTCACCGCGGACGCCCACGACCGCTCCGAACCCGGGAGCGGGATCGAGTTTGGGGATGGAGGCGTAGACGCCGGACGTCTCGGTGCCGGAATGGCCGTCGAAGCTGCTGCCGCTGATCTTGGAAAAGGTAAACATTAGGCCGCCGTAGATCTGGCCTTTTTCCGAGCCGCGCGACGGGGAGGGGAGGGCCACGGCCAGAAGGACCAGGCCCAACGAGCCGATCGCGGCAAGCTTGCGAGAGTCCCTCACGGCCGGGCTCACTTCTTCCCGAGCAGCTCGTTCACGAGAGGCTGGGCATTATAGACTTTCGCCAAAGCTTCGAGGATGCCCTGGCTGTGGACCATGACCGAGCGGTTCTGCTCGTCCGAATAAACGAAGCGGGCCGGGAGCGACTGGATGTTCCCGTCGAACAGGACGCCGGAGAACTCCCCCTTCCGGTTGATGACCGGCGAGCCGGAGTTGCCGCCGATCGAATCGCAGGTGGCGATGAAATTGAGGGGCGTGTCGAGTTTGATCTTGGCCTTGGCCTGGAGAAAGCTCGGCGGGAGCTCGTAAGGCGTTTTGTTGGCGGCCTTCCCGGACTTGTCGAACAATCCCCGGAAGGCCGTGGTGAAGGGGATCGTCTTGCCGTTTTCCATGTACGTCTTGACCGTGCCGTAGCTGAGCCTCAGGGTGGACGTCGCGTCCGGCGGGATGGACGTGCCCTTGAGCTTGAACATGGCCCGGGCGATGAGGGCGCCGTTGCGGGTTTCGACGGATTCGACCGCGGTCTCGTATTTTTTTCGCAAGCCGCGGGAGACCGGATCGACGAGCAGGGCCAGCTTGATCATCGAATCCTCGGACAGGTTGACGGCGTCCAATCCACCGTCAAGGTAGGTCTTCCGGACCCCGGGGTCCTTGAGCTTGGTCCCCGCGATCAGCTCCTTGGCCACGTCCTCGGCCGGCCTCCCGGCGAACAGCCATTTCACCTCCTGCATGGACCCGAACTCTTTCTGGAGCTGGAGGAGCGAATCGGTCAGGTTGAAGACCTCGAGCTCGTCATAGATGGGGGTCACGGCCAGCATCCGCCGGGTGACCGAGGGCAGGCCGGCGTCTCGGTATTCGCGCAAGCGTTCGTCGTTGGGTTTGCTTTTTTCGGCGGCCAGGCGGACGAGGGTCCGGGCCATGTTGAAGTAGCCGGTGCTGAATCCGGCGCCGCCTTCGAAGAACCGGTAGGCCTTGAAGAATTCGGCGAATTTCTTTTCGGCGACGGCCATCTCGTCCCAGGCTTTCCCGAACTCCCGGTCGGTCGCGGGATCCTTCCGGACGGCGTCGCGGAAGGCCTGCTCCTCAGTGGTCTTCTTGGCCATCAGAGCTTTGTCGAGAAGACCCGACTGGTAGCCGATCGTCGCCTTCAGGCTGTTTTCGATGCCGAACAGCGTCCCCTGAGCTTGGCGGGCGTATTCGGGGCCGCGTTTGCCGTACTCCTGGAGAAGGGCGCGCCGACGTTCGTAATTCGCGATCGTATAGGGATAGCTCACGTCGCGGAGGAATTCCATCTGGGCCAGGGTCAGGAGGCGGCCAGTCGAGCCGGGATGGCCGGAGGCGAAAACGAGCTCGTTCTCTTTCAAGCCGCTCGTGTTCCATTTGAGATAGTGCTTGGAGTTGACCGGCTTGTCGTTCTCGTAGATCCGAAAGAGGCTGATGTCGAAATCGAAGCGGGGATAGGTGAAGTTGTCCGGATCGCCGCCGAAAAAGGCGATGATGGATTCCGGGGCGAAAACGAGGCGGACATCGGTGTACACCTTGTATCGGTAAAGGTGGTACATGCTCCCCGAGTAGAGGTTGACGATCGTCGAACGGAGCCCCGTCTTCTCCGTGCTCTCCTTCTCCAGGGCGGAGATGATCTTGTCCCGGGCTGCGGCGGCCTGAACCGCGGTCATCTCGGGACGCTCGGCCCCAAGGACCTTAGCCGTGACGTCCTCGATCTCTTGAAGGACCGCGAGCTCCATGCCGGGGGCTTTGAGCTCCTCGGCCCGGGTCCGGGCGTAGAAGCCCGTCCTCATCAAGTCGCGATCCTTGGTGCTGAGATTCTGGATGGCGCCCTGGCCGACATGATGATTGGTCAGGACCAGCCCGTCCGGTGAGACGAACGAACCCGACGCGCCGCCGAAGCGGACGGAGGCGAGCTGGACGTGCTGGAGCCATTCGGTCGTGATAGCGAAGTTGTATTTGGCTTTCAGGACGCTGGATGGCGGCATGTTGAACAGCCACAGGCCTTCGTCGGCGAAGACCGGAGCGAAGAGAGCAAGGACGAGAATGAGGATGAAGATTTTGCCTTTGATATGTCTCATGGGACCTCCTGATCGAGAGTCGTCATCCTACCATAAAAGCCGGGGAATTTGAATGGTGGTCACTCTTGGAAGGAAACCCATTCAGGGGGTTTCCTTCCAACGGTCGCTTCGTTCCCCGCCAATCTTCCAAGGAGCATTTTCCGATGAATGATCGGGGGAAGACCGAGATTCGCTGAGACGCGGGCTATTGCTTTTTGGCCGGCAGGAGCGTATGATGAATTCTCATAATGAGAATAATTCTCAATTAGAACGAAGGCTTAAAATTCGGGACATGACCATGACCTTGCTTCAAGCCCCTCAGGACGCGCCTCTGAGGATCGTCGATATCGCCGGCGGGGAGAATGTCCGGCGCCGTCTGTTCTCCCTGGGTTTCAACATCGGCGACCGGATCGCCTTGGCCGGACGGAGCATCCTCCGCGGCCCCGTGCTGGTCCGGAACCTCGATCTGGGCGTGACGGTTGCCGTCGGCCGGGGGATCGCCCAGAAGATCATGATCGAGGCGGCCGATGGAACGATCTGACGCTCCGGTCGTCATTTTCATCGGTCAGCCCAACTGCGGCAAGAGCACGCTGTTCAACGCCATCGCCGGGCCGAAGGCCCAAACCTCCAACTTCCCCGGGACAACGGTCAAGCATACCCACAGCCTGGTCTCCATCGAAGGCCGGCTCCTCAACGTCATCGACCTTCCCGGTACTTACTCGCTCCATCCGACCGACCCGGCGGAGAAGGTGGCCTTGCGTCACCTCTTTATAGAGAAGCCGGACGCCATCATCAACGTCGTCGACGCTTCGATCCTGGGGCGGAGCCTCGAGCTGACGCTCGAGCTCGTCGAGATGGACCTCCCCATGATCGTGGCCTTGAACATGACTGACCTGGCCGAAAAAAAGGGGATCGCGATCGACGCGGCACAGCTCGAGGCGCGTTTGGGCGTCCCCGTAATCCCGACCATCGCCGCCCACGGCCGCGGCGTCGCGGAGCTCCTCGAAGCGACCTTCCGCTGCCTGGCCGCGAAATGTCGCGGAACGCGGCCGCGCTGGACGAATGATGTCGAGACGGCCATCGAAAGATTGAAGGAGGCTATTCCGGCAGACTTTTCCTGCGTGGCCAATCCGCGCTTCACGGCTATTCAGATGATCGAATCCGGGCATCTCTTCTGCGCCGACTTCCTGAGCGAGATCGCCCCGGACTTGAAAACGTGCTTGGATGAGGTCCGGACCGAGCTGAGCGCCAAGCGGGGTCTTCCCGCGTACGAAGTTCTGGCCGCCGAGCGCCATCATCTTTCCCAAAAGATTTTCGAGGAGAGCGGCCGGGTCGCGCACCGGATCCGGCGCGGGTGGAGCGAGCGGCTGGACGATGTCCTCATGCATCCCTGGCTCGGCTATCCGGTCCTGATCCTGGTCTTATTGACCTTTTTCTTCGCCATCTTCAAGATCGGCGGCCCGCTTGAAAATCTCCTGCTGAAGCCTTTCGCGGACCTGAGGCTTGTTCTTGAAGCCCGGCTGGACAGTCGGCTGCTTTTTCACCTGGTCGACGGCCTGCTCCAAGGAATCGGCGGCGGCGTGGCCATCGTCCTGCCTTATTTTGTCCCCCTTCTGCTTCTGATGGCTTTGCTCGAAGACGTCGGATATCTGGCTCGGGCGGGCTTCTTGCTCGACACGTTCATGCACCGCATCGGGCTTCACGGCAAATCCGTTTCGCCCTTCATCCTGGGTTTCGGATGCAACGTTCCGGCCATTGTCGCCACCCGGATCCTGGAATCCCGCCGCGATCGGATCCTGACCTCGCTCCTCATCCCATTCATCCCGTGCTCGGCCCGGACGACCATCATCCTGGCTTTGGTCGCCTTCTTTCTCGGGCCGTGGTGGGCGCTCGGATTCTATGTCTTCAACATCCTGCTCGTGGCCCTCCTGGGCCGCCTCCTGACCGTTTTTTTTCGGACTTCCTCGCCCGGCCTGATCCTGGAGATCCCGACCTTAAAGGTCCCCGCCTTGAAGAACGTTCTGCTCAAGGTCTATGTCCAGCTCAAGTCGTTTGTCCGCTTCGCCTGGCCGCTCTTGATCGGCGGGAGCGTCGTGCTCGGACTGATCCAATCCTTTCACTGGGACGCGATCATCAATACGGTCCTCTCGCCGCTCGTCGCCGGCGCCCTCGGCCTGCCGCGGGAGCTCGGGGTGACGCTCGTCTTCGGCTTCCTGCGGAAAGAATTGTCTCTGCTGATGATGCTCCAAGCCCTGGGGGTCGGCTATCGCGACCTGCTGACCGTGATCACGCGGGAGCAAATGATCGTCTTTACCGTCTTCGTCAGTTTCTTCATTCCTTGTCTTTCGACCTTCGCCATCCTCTGGAAGGAGGTCGGCAGAAGGATCGCCTTCCTCTCCGCGGCGCTGAGCGTCTCGGTCGCGATCACCCTCAGCGTCCTTGTCCGGCTGCTGATCTAAAATATCACCACCTTTAGCCGCGGCATTCGCTTTATTATGGTGACAATTAACCCGATCACCGATGTTTTCACCTTTTTCAATCGCGTGATCGTTGGACCGCTTTCTTGAGCGACTTGATGACGAATGCGTTTAGGCTTTCCCCTTCGCCAAGCGCCGTGACCGCAAGGGCGCGGTGAAGATCCGGTCCGGTCCGCAAAACGAACCTGCCGGAATATGCCCTGTTCGTCGGGAGAGGAAGAGGCCGTCTGTCATGTCGATATATCTCGATCCACTCATCGACGATCTCGCAGAGCTCACGGTAAACGGCGGTCTCGTCATCTCCATGGCAGCAATCGCCGATCCATCCCGGCACGGAGCCGACGTACCTTCGGTCTTCTTCGGACCACCTGACGAGTTTAAGATATTTATCGCGCGGTTTCACTGGCGGCTCTCCTCGATTTTTTCTCTGACGAGCTTGATTTGATACGGTTGAGCGTCGTCTCCCGGATGACCCGATATCGTCAGGAGGATTCCTTTTTCATGGACGAAATTCCGATGGCTCCCTTTGCCGCCGCGATCGACGAATTCCGCCATCTCGAGTTCCCGGATCAGCTCGCGAATCTTTTTCGGCATAGATATAATACTATTATGATACTATTCTGTCAAGCCCGCCAAGAGAACGTTTTTATTCCAATCATTAAGACGGTTTGCCTCTTCGATATTCTCAGGCGAAGATTTATGAAAGTAATCGGGATTCGGGGCAAAACATGGAACGTGCCAAATGCGAAATATTTCGGCAAGTGTCTGCGAATGGGGACGATAAAAGCTATCCAGAGGACAACCCAAACCGTCTTCGTTAAGTTGTCCGCCTGAAAAAGCCGATCTCGCATGGCATAGAACTTGCCGCTGAATTGTGAGATATAATTTAGCTCATAGGGAAATGCCATGAAGTCATGGGGAATCGTTTCGGCGAAAGTGCTCCTTTTGCTCTTTTTCGGCGTCTCCTCCGGCTATATGAATCCGTTATCCGGACAGGAAATCGCTCAACTCCAAAAGCCCCTTCAACACGAGGTCGCGGTCACCTTGAAGCTCATCCAGGTCTATGTCACCGATAAAAATGGGAAGCCGGTTATCGACCTGACCAAGGATGATTTCATTCTTTACGACGACGGCAAGCCACAGAAACTGACCGAATTCGAGAAGCACTTCCTCTCCCTCCCCGCGCCCGTGCCCGCGGCGCGCGCCGAGGAGCGCGTCGTTCAGACGCCGGTTCCGCCCTCCCCGCGCCTCCTGAACCGCAAATTTTTCCTTTTCTTCGACTTCGCCTACAACAATCCCCCCGGCGTTCGAAAAATGGGCGAAGCGGCCCGGCATTTTCTCGACACCCAAGTTCTGCCCTCCGACGAAGTCGGCGTCCTTTCCTATTCGATCCTTAAGCTGCTTCAGATCAATCTCAATCTAACGACCGACCATAGGAAGGTCCGGGACCTCGTGTCGAAGATCGGGCTTCGCGATTCCAACCAACGATTCGAAGACTCGGAAGATGCGTATCAGAGGAAACTGGCGGCGGGGAATCTCGCGGACGCGCGTCCGGAAACGAAGACGACTCTGCCGATGCCCGAATTCGACGCGCAGGAAATGTGGCGCCTTTCGGCCAGGACGTACATCGATTGCCTCACCGCTCTGGCCTGGGCCCTTCGTTCCATTCAAGGCCAGAAAAACCTGATCCTCTTTTCCGAGGGAATTCCCTACCCGATCGCCTACTCCTTTATCCCGACGGACCTCACCTGGAAATACGAGAATATGTTGAACGCTTATCTGCTGTCGATTCTGTCCGTCCCGTTCGATCCCTCTCAATACGCGCCGTATCTCGAACGGACGCTCTATCGCGAGTCGGAAGCCTTGGCGGTCATCCGCTGCGCCGTTCCCGAGGGAAGTTCACCCAAGCTCAAGCTGACCGCCTTTCTTTTCGATAAACTGACGCGGGATCATATCCCCATGGCTTTGACCGTCTTGAGCGAAAAAACCGAAAAAGCGGCCCGGACGTTTTTCGTCCGGATGGCCGTCCCCGACGTCGAGCCGGACGAATACACGCTCTTTTTAGTCGCCGAAGATGAAGCCTCGGGCGCCAGGTCGGAGATCGCCTGCGATTTCGCCGTCGAGGACGCCGTGAAGAAGGGAGGGCTGGGACGATGAATCGAACACGACAAATCACGCGCGGACTGACGGCGGTGCTATTCATTTACCTCGCGATGCCGCCCGCTTTTCCGAGAATTGAAAGGCGACCTCCCGCCCCGCAGCAAAAGCCTCCGGCCGTCGACCTCGAGTCCTTGCTCGATAAAGCGGCGGAATACTGCCGGAAACTCGAAAGCGCGGCCCTCTATTTCGTTTGTCGCGAGGAGATTTCGGAAAAAATCGACCCGGCCCTCGACGTCCCGCCGCCGCCGACGATCAAAAGCTGGTCGACGGCCGATAATTGGACCGGGATGGATTCGCGCGGAAGCATCACGATCACCTCCGCGCCGTCGAAGATCAAAAATTCCTACGTCTATGATTACCAGTGCGTCCGGAAGGAAGGACAAATCGAGGAAAAGCGGACGCTCATCGAGGAGAACGGCAAAAAAAAGAACGAGCCGAATGCGGGGCTGAAAACTTCGGTCATCCTCTACGGCAACGCGCTGCTCGGGCCGGCGGGATTTTTCGCGAAATCCCGCCAAACCGAATACGACTACACGATCATCGGCTCGGACAAATTCGAAAGGAAGCCGGTCCTCATCGTCGAAGCCAAGCCCAAGCCGGACGCGCCGGAAGAGAAAGACCACTATGGCAAGGCTTGGATCGACCTGGTCACGGGCGATATCGT
>Ga0315294_10006514_pt1 | contig 12804 bp, 9 predicted proteins | sample YL17G13_40_MG_FD_203626 | JGI IMG/M metagenome (GOLD analysis project Ga0315294, IMG submission 203626) | Sediment microbial communities from Yellowstone Lake, YNP, Wyoming, USA - YL17G13_40 | ecosystem: Environmental > Aquatic > Freshwater > Lake > Sediment | place: USA: Wyoming | collected... | reverse complement strand
CCTGGCCGATCCGCTACATCATTTTCATGATCGGAACGCCCTCCTGGCTGGTCATCGCCTCGCTCTCCCTCCACGGCTTCTGCTACGTCTTCTTCTTCACGGCGGCCTACATCTACGTCGACAACATCGCGCCCAAGGACATCCGCCACTCGGCCCAGAGCCTGATCGCCATCATCATCCTGGGCTTCGGGAACTTCGTGGGGAGCCTGTTCTGCGGCTGGATCCAGAACCTGTTCACGAGCGAGACCGTCAACGCGGCGGGCGAGGCCGTCAAGGCCGTCAACTGGCGCGGGACCTTCCTCGTCCCGACGGCCCTGACCCTGTTCTGCCTCCTCGTCTTCCTGGCCTTCTTCCGCGAAAAGACGAAGGGGACGGCGGCCGCCTGACTCTCCCCGACCTCATGAGGAAAACGCGATGAAAAAGAAAAACATAGGCATCGGGATCATCGGCGGCGGGTTCATCGCCCGCTTCCACATCCGCTCCTGGGTCGGCGTCCGCAACGCCGACATCCTGGGGATCCACGACCCGGACCGGAAACGGGCCGAAGAGGCCTGCGCCCTGGTCAATTCCCTGGGCGTCGGAGAGGCCAAGCCCTATAAAACCATCACCGAAATGGCCGCCGACCCCGCCATCGACGCTCTCTGGATCTGCGCCCCCAACTATACCCGGATCGGAGTCATGGAGGAGATCGCGCAGGCGATCGGGACGGGCAAGGCCGAGCTCATCGGCGTGACCTGCGAGAAACCTCTCGGCCGGAACGTCGCCGAGGCCCGCAAGATGCTCGAGCTCGTCCGCAAGGCCGGCCTCCTCGACGGCTACCTCGAAAACCAGGTTTTCGCTCCGGCCGTCACCCGGGGCAAGGAGATCGTCTGGGCCCGGGGAGCGGCCATCGCCGGCCCCCCCTACCTGGCCCGGGCGGCCGAGGAGCACAGCGGCCCCCACATGCCCTGGTTCTGGGAGGGAACGCTCCAGGGGGGCGGCGTCCTCAACGACATGATGTGCCACTCGGTCGAAGAGGCCCGCTTCATGCTGACCCCGCCCGGCGCCCCGCGCGAGAGCCTGATTCCGACCAGCGTCACGGCCTACATCAACTGCCTGAAGTGGCAGACGCCCGAATACGCCAAGATACTGAGCAAGAACTCGAAGGGAAAGACGGACTACCTCAAGCGCCCGGCCGAGGATTTCGCCCGCTCGCTGGTCGAGTATAAGGACAAGAAAGGCAAGATCTATATCGTCGAGACGACGACCTCCTGGTGCTACGTCGGCGCCGGGCTGCGGCTGTCTCTGGAGCTCCTCGGCCCCGAGTACTCCCTTCAGATCAACAGCCTCGACGCGGGCCTCAAGGTCTTCTTCAGCCGCCGGGTCCAGGGCAAGGCCGGCGAGGACCTGGTCGAAAAACAAAACGCCGAGATCGGGCTGATGCCGGTCGTGGCCGACGAGGCGACCGAATACGGCTACATCGCCGAAAACCGCCACATGGTCCAGAGCTTCCTCAAGGGCGCGCGGCCCGAGGAGAATTTCTCGGACGGCCTCAACGTGACCGAGCTCCTGATGACGGCCTACATGAGCGCCGAGCAGGGAAAGACCGTGCCCTTCCCGCCGCCCGGCTTGGACAAATTCGTGCCGGCGGTCGCCCGGGGCGCCTGGAATCCCAAAAAGAAATAACGCCAAGGAGATGCCATGAAAACAACGATCGTCCTGTCTCTCATTGCCGGAATTGCGCTCGCGGCGGGCTCCGGTCCGGCCGCCCAGAAAACGGCGGCGCCGGCCGTCCAGCCCCTCCCGGCCGAAATCGTCAAAGCCGTTCAGGGCACCGACTACGCCTCGGTCCGGATCAAGGAATTCCCGATCGCCGTCCAGTGCTGGACCTTCCGGGCCTTCACCTTCTTCGAGACCCTGGACAAGGTCAAGGGACTGGGGATCAAACTCCTTCAAGCCTTCCCCGGACAGGCGCTGGGCGGCACTTACGGCAAGGCCCCCTTCGGCGATGACATGACCGAGGACCAGATGATGGCGGCCAAGGCCGCGCTCGAGGCGGCCGGGATCAAGCTCGTTGCCTACGGCGTCTGCGACATCGGGACGACCGAGGCGAGCATGCGCAAGGTCTTCGACTTCGCCCGCAAAATGGGGATCGGGACCGTCGTCTGCGAGCCCCAGGACGACGACTTCACGCTCCTGGAAAAACTCGTCGAGGAATACGGCTTGCGGATCGCCATCCACAATCACCCCCTTCCCTCGAAGTACGCCCACCCGATGACCCTGTTCGATCACGTCAAGGGCAAGGATGTCCGGATCGGCTCCAGCGCCGACACCGGCCACTGGATGCGGCTCGGCCTCAAGCCGGTCGAATGCCTGAGGCTCCTCGAAGGCCGGATCATCGACGCCCATCTCAAAGACAGGAGCGGGTTCGGGACGAAGAACGTCGACGACGTCCCCTGGGGCGACGGGAAGGCCGGCATCCGCGACATCCTGGCCGAGCTGACCCTCCAAGATTACGACGGCCCGCTGACGATCGAGTACGAGGCCGAGAAGGAAGTCAAAAATCCGCTTCCGGCCGTCAAGAAGAGCATCGATTACGTCCGGAGCGTCACTTATTATCTCGGCTACAACCAGATTTTAAGGAAGGGCTGGGGAGGCTACGAGAAGCACGGCTGGAACCACTACGGACCCGGTTACTTCGAGATCGACCCGAAGACGGGCGTCCTCAAGTCCCAGGGCGGGATGGGTCTCCTCTGGTACGGCCAGAAGTACAAGGACTTCATCCTCGAACTCGACTTCAAGTGCGCGCAGAAGAACACGAATTCCGGCATCTTCTACCGCGTCCCGACGGTCCCGACCAGCGACGACTACATCTATCATTCATTTGAGATTCAGATCTACGACGCCGGCCAGGGCATCCATATAACGGGCGCGATCTACGACGCCGAGGCGCCGACGCTGGACGCCTTCCTGGCCACGGGCGAATGGAACCACTTCAAGATCGTCTGCCGCGGCGCCAACATCCAGATCGAGCTCAACGGAAAGCCCGTCCTCGACTGGAACCAGGAGCCGCGCGGAAAGATCAAGGACTTCGCCCTCGAGGGCTATCTCGGGCTCCAGAACCACGACAGCGAGTCGCCCGTCTATTTCAGGAACATTTACGTCAAGGAGCTGTAAATGGTTGTAAATGGTGACGCTAATCCGTGTCCCTTATTATAATGAAAAAAGGGGACATGGATAAGCGTCACAAATTCCGGCGGTACTTCGGGTAGGCCGGCTTCTTGTGCTTGGGGGACGGATTCTTGGCCAGGAGATCTAGACAGACTTGGACGGCCTTCTCGAGCTGGGGATCGCGCCCCGCCTTGACCGCGGCCGGATCCATCTCGACCTCGACATCGGGATCGACGCCGTGGTTCTCGACATCCCATGTGCCGTTCGGATTCCAGAATCCGCTCTGGGGCGCGCCGACGAACCCGCCGTCCATGAGGGACGCCGCCCCGGCCATCCCGACCAGGCCGCCCCAAGTCCGCGTCCCGACCAGGGGTCCGATGCCGGCCGCGCGGAACAGCCAGGGCATCATGTCCCCGCCCGAGCCGGCGTACTCGTTGATGATCATGACCTTGGGGCCGTAGATCGACCCGACCGGCGTGATGTAGTCGGCGCCGTCGCGGCCGGCGAAATAGCCCATGAGCGGCCGCCGCATGTAATCGATGATGTAGTCGGCGATCAGACCGCCCTGGTTGAAGCGCTCGTCGACGACCGCGCCCTGCTTCCCGACCTGGGCGAAGTAGTAGCGGTTGAAGTTCGTGAAGCCGCCCTGGGCCGTGTCGGGGAGATAGACATAGGCGAGCCGGCCGCCGCTGAGCTTGTCGACCTTGCGGCGGTTGTCCTCGATCCAGGCCAGGTGGCGCAGCCCATATTCGTTCCCGACCGGAACGACGGTCGCCTCGCGGGCGTCCTTCCCGTCCGGATTCAGCCCGATCTTGATCGTGACCTGCCGCCCGGCCGTCGCCTCGAAGAATTTATGGACGTCCTCGGAGGCCGGGACGTCGCGCCCGTTGACCGCCAGCAGGTACTCGCCTGCCTTGACGTTGACGCCGGGCTGGGTCAACGGGGCCTGGAGCGCGGGATTCCAGTTTTCCCCGTCGTAGACCCGGGCGAACCGGTAGCGTCCGTTTTCGATCCGATAGTCCGCGCCGAGAAGACCGCCCCTGACGGGCTTGGCGTCGGGCTGGTCGCCGCCTCCGACAAAGACGTGGCCGCAGGTCAGCTCGCCCAGCATGTCCTCGAACAGGTAGTTCAGGTCCTGGCGGCTGACGATCCCGTCGAGATAGGCGGCGTACTTCGTCTCGGCCGCCTTGAGGTCGAGCCCGTGGTGCCCGGAATCATAGAAGAAATCGCGCTCGATCCGCCAGGTTTCATGATACATCTGCTTCCATTCCGCCCGGGGCTCGATATAAACCTCCATGTCCAAGGTTTTCAGGACGCCCTTGCCGGGCTCGACCGGGCCGGTCGCGGAGGCGATGGTCCAGACCGGACCCTGGTTGAAGAGGATCTTCTCGCCGCTGGCGGACATGATGAACCCGCTAACGTTATCCAGGAATTTCTCGAACTTGCGCTTTTCGAGGTCGAATTTGTGGAGAGTCAGCTGGCCGCCCGGAGAGAACACGGGCGTGACCGATGGAGCTTCCAAGACGAAGAGCATGCCTTCCTTTCCGGCGCCTAAAGACACGTAGTTGCGGGGCGGGATGGGAAGGGCCAGGATCCGCTGGCCGATAGCTTCGAAGTCGATGCCGATTTTTTCGACGGCTTTTTCCTCGCTCTTGGCGTCGGGCTTCTTGTCCGCGGACTTCTTGTCCTCCGTTTTTTCTTTCTTATCCGCCTTGTCCGCCTTCTCCGGCTCCTTTCCCTTTTCCTCGTCGCTCTCGGGAGCCAGGAGGGACGGCAGGTCTTTGCGCAGGACGGCCGCATAGACGCTCCGCGTCACCGGCCGGTCCATGCTCGACATGTTCAGCCAGCCGGGCGTGAGGCCGACGTCGGTGCTGGCGGCGAAGAACAGGTATTTCCCGCTCTTGTCGAACACGGGGAACTTGGCGTCGCTCAGCCCGTCCGTGAGCTGGGTCGCTTGCCCCGTTTCGACCGAAAAGACGCAGACCACGTTCATGTGACTGGAAAGCTGTTTGGTGTAGGTCAGCCAGCGGCTGTCGGGCGCCCAGGCGAAATCCCAGGAAAAGAGCGGATTGAAGTAATAGGTCGTATCGACCCGGACCGGCGTTTTCTTCTCGATGTCCACGTACCAGAGGGTGAGATGCTTGTCGTTGTAGGCGATCTTCTTGCCGTCGGGCGACCAGACCGGCCGGTAGTAAAAGGAGGGCGAATCGCTCAGGGCGATTTTCTTGACCGGGCCTTTGCCGGCCTGGTCGATGATGTGGAGGGCATACTCCCCCGACTCGTCCGAGAAGTAGGCGATCCACTGCCCGTCCGGGGACCAAGCCGGATCGCGCTCCATGACGGCCGTCGTCCGGGTCAGGTTGCGGATGTCGCCCTTCTCGGCCGGAACGGTCAGGATCTCGCCGCGGGCTTCGAAGATCGCCCGGGCGCCGGACGGCGATATCTGCGCGTTCGCGATCCGCGATCCGACCTTGAGGTAGCGCGGCCGGACCTCGGGGAAGTCGCCGGCGAGCTTGATGAAAAGCCTGCGGGCCTTCCCGGTTGAGAGGTCGTAGAGGTTGAGGGAGCCGAATTGCTCGTAGACGATCGCGCCCGGGCCGGCCGAGGCGGCCTTGAGATCGAGGCCGTCGTTGGGGATGACCTGATCGACTTTTTTGGTCGCGGTATCATAGGCGAACAGGGTTACCGGGCCGTTCCGGTCGGACAGGAAGAAGACCTTGTCCCCGATCCAGATCGGGGAGGAATCGTTGGAGTTATCCCGCGGAATTTTTTCGACCTTGAGGTCGGACAGGCCGACCAGCCAGACGGGCGTTGTCTGTCCTCCCCGGTAGCGCTTCCAGGCCTTTTGCCACTGGAGCGTCGGCACCACGGCCAGCCGGGCGCCGTCAGGAGAAAACGAGGCTTGAACACCCGCGGGCAAGGACAGCGCTTCCGGCGACCCGCCCTCCAGCCCGATCGTGAACAGGCAGGGAACCGGAGAAAAGCTGTTCCGGTCGGACATGAACACGATGCGCTTCCCGTCCGGCGTCCAGCCCCGGACCTCGTCCCCGTTGGGATGATAGGTCAACCGGCGCGGCACCCCGCCGGCGGCCGGAACGACATAGACGTCGACGTTCCCGTCGTATTCTCCGGTGAAGGCGACCAGCGACCCGTCCGGAGAAAACTGCGGATCCCGTTCGATTCCCACTCCGGCGGTCAGACGGACGGCTTCTCCCCCGTCGCGGCCGACGGTCCACAGATCGCCGCCGAAGGCGAATACGACCTGGATTCGGCTGAGCGTCGGCTGTTGGAGAAGGAGCGGCCGGTCCGAAGCGGAAACGGCCCCCGAGAAAACGATCGTTGCGGCAATGACGACGAGAACGGACTTGATCCTCATGGGATGACCCCCTGGTTCATAGAATTGATAGTCATGGAGACAAAGATGTATATATCAAAATCGGAGCCTGGATTTCAAATCAAAACGAGACGACCTGCCGTTCAAGATTGGAGGCTTAAAACAAGTATTGGTCCCCGAGATAAAATCTCACGAAGTTGTCTTTCCATTCCTTCTTGAAAAGCTCGATCGCCGCCCCGCCCGTGCAGTGCGACGGTCCGACCTTCTCAACTCCCATCTCCTTGAAGGCGTCGCTGATGGGCCTGACCTCGCCCTCGGAGAGATCCCGCAAGTGGAAACCGCCGGCCACCAGCTTGATCTTTTTTTGAGGGAATAGCGCCTTGGTCGCCTTGACGATTTCGACGATGCCGACGTGCGCGCAACCCGTTACGATGGCCAGGCCGTCCTCTTGTTCGATGATCAAAGCCTGCTCCGCGATCGGAGCGCCTTGGAACTCGGCCGTCATCTGTCCGGTCGTCCAGACGCCGGGTAGGATTTGTCGGGGATCGTCGACCGGGGTGAGCGTGAGACCGGGAACGCGGCCGGCATCCTCCCTATTCGAGGACCGGGGGATGTAGACGTTCACGCGGAGTTCCGCCAACAAGGGCAAGCCGCCGGTATGATCCCCATGATCATGGGAGAGGACCACCGCCGCGATCTTTCCCACCTCCAGGTTCGATTTACGAAGGTTGTCGTCCAGCGTTTTCGAATCCGCGCCGGTGTCGAACAGGACCACTTTGCCGTCGACCTCAATCCAGGCGGCGAACCCTCCGCCCAAACTCAGGTTCGAATTCGGATCGCCCGGAATATTATTGTAAATGACAAGGATCCGACCGCCGGACGATTCGGCCGAATACCCGTAGCCACAAACCAGGACGGCGAATAGAGTCAGCGTTGCGCATAGCAGTCTCTGCAGCTTCATCCGATTCATCTTCATCTCCTTTCCGTCAAAGCCATAGCATAAAACAACGAGCGTAATTTTCATAGCGGTTCGGAGAGAACCTCGGTTGGAGAGATTTCTTTATGAGAGTGTCGGATTATTTATTATTCTTCTCGGCGTTCTTCCAGTCCTTCATACGCCGTCCCATGTCGTCCACGACCGGTTTGACGGATTTCGCCCATTCTTTCATACGCCGCCCGAAATCCTCGGCCGGGGGGCCGACAACCTGACCGAGCTCCTGGAGCTTTTTCCCGAGCTCGGACAGGGACGGCTCGACGGCTTTGTGAAAGTTGCGCAGCTTCTCCCCCGCCTGGTTCAGGTGGGGCTCGATGCTGTCGCCTAGCTCACGGATTTTGTCCGAGATCTCCTTGAAGATGTCCTTGTCCTGGTCGGCCATTTTACGACTCCTTTGCTCCCTAGATCGCCACGAGGCCTTCGGCGCCCGCCCGGGGAGCCGCGGCCGCATTCCTATCTACGAAAAGATCGCAAACGAGTTCCCCCCTCCCCGACAGCGGGAATGCCCGCGCCGACCCGAGGTCCGGCCCTCATGTCGCTTCGGTCGGCGTGACGGTAAATTCTTTTCGGAAGTCTCCAGGGCGCCGGGCGGCCCAGGGCCTCGTAAGTTTTCCGGTCGAGTTGATAGGAGTCGAGGCGGAATTGGACCGTTCCTTCCTCATCCGCCCAAGCCGTCCCGTACTGGAAGTACACCTCGACCGCCCTGGCCAAATCGATCTTCGTCTCGGCGCCCAGCGAGATAGCTTCGCGGAGACCCTCGGCCGTCCAGCCGTTGCGGCCTTTCAGGACCCGGACGGCCAGGTCGATCGGCTTCTCGACGCGAATGCAGCCGTGGCTGTAGGCCCGAAAAGCTTTTCCGAAGTCCTCCTGGTAAGGCGTGTCGTGGAGGTAGATCTCATATTTATTCATCATGGCGAACTTGACCGCCCCTAGAACGTTGAGGGGCTCGGGCGCTTGCCGGATGTGGAAATTCAGATCCGCGGCATCGAGGTTTTCCCAGTTCACGGTCTTGGGATCGACCTCGTGGACCTCCTCCCGCCAGCCGCGGCGCCTTCGCCGCTCGCTTCGAGGCGGCGGCGAAGCTGCTCGACTCGGCTCCCTCGGTCGCCCATCCGGAGAGGCGGACCGTCCTTGATCCGCGGCCAATCGCCTCCGCCGGCCCGCGCGTCCAGAAACGCTTTGCGGAGCCGGCCGTCGATGACGCCCAGAGAGAGAGGGCCAGCGGAACCAGGACGACCGAAAAGCGATAGCTCCTCCGATTCATGGGACGGGACTTCTTAATATATCGCCGACGCCGATTCCGTCAAGTATAATAACCTCGCATGATCACGGTCCGCGAGGTCGAAGCCAAGAGCATCCTCAACAAGTCCAAGATCTTCGACTACTGCGTCAACCCCTACACGGGCTGCCAGGTCGGCTGCGCCTATTGTTACGCGAAGCTTTTCATCCCCCGCTACTCCGGCCACGGCGAGCCCTGGGGGACATTCGTCGACGTCAAGACGAACGCCCCCGAGCTCCTTCGCAAGCAGCTCCGGCGGGCCAAGCGGGGCACGGTCTGGCTTTCGTCGGTCTGCGACCCCTACCAACCGCTCGAGGCCGAATACCTCCTGACGCGGCGCTGTCTGGAGGCGCTGGCCGAAAGCGGGTTTCCGGTCCAGGTCCAGTCGAAATCCGTCCTCCTTCTCCGCGACATCGAGATTTTGGCGCGGATTCGCGAGCTCGAGGCCGGGTTCACGATCGCGACGGACGATGAGCGGACGGCTCGCCTATTCGAACCCTCGGCCTCCACGCCCCTGGAGCGGGCGCGGGCGCTGGGCGCCCTCCGGTCGCGCGGCATCCGGACCTTCGCCTTCATCGGACCGCTCCTCCCCCTGAACCCCGGGAAGCTGGCCGCGCTCCTCGAGGGCGCGGTCGACCGGGTCCTCATCGACAGGATGAACTACATGGAGACGTTCCGGCCCTTCCTGGTCCGCCACGGCTTTTCGGACGTCCTGAGCGAGGACTATTTCAGGAGGACGGCGGCCGAGTTGGCCTCCTTGTTCCGGTCGCAAGGGGTCGAGGCGGAGATCTTATTCTAACGGGATTGACCCGTTCGCCGACGCTAAGCCCCGCCTTTCAAGGCGGGGACGAGAAGCGACACTTTTGTACTCAGCCCCTTTAGAGGGGATGGGGCTGAGTGGGCTCAGGGTTAACCCCGAACAAGCCCCGGCATTCATGCCGGGGAGTCGAGGGATTGACTCCGCCTCCTCGCTTGGATATTATTTCCTGAAAGGAGACACCATGAAAAGAACGGCACTCTCGATTTTGTTTATTCTGGCCTGCGTCTCGCTCGGATTCGGACAGGATGTCCAGATCAAGGACCAAGCGTCCTTCGCCTACGCCTACCTCGACTGTGTGGGGCCATTCACCCAGATCCCCCAGAAGATGATGGAATTCATGGGCGCTTTTTTCAAGCAAGGCCTGAAGCCGGCCGGAGGGCCCTTCGCCATCTACTTCAACGACCCCCGCCAAGTCCCCGAAGCCGAGCTCAAGTGGCTGATCGGGATGCCGATCGCTCCCGGCGCCGCGCCGGTCGATCCCCTGAAAAAGGGGGAATTCAACCACCCCAAGGTCGCGGTCTGCCTCCACGTCGGCCCCTATGAAAAGGTCGGGGAAACCTACGCCAAGATGATGGCCTTCATCGACCAGAACGGCTGGAAGGTCATCGGCCCGGCCATGGAAAAATATTTCGACAACCCCCAGATGGTTGCGCCCGAAAAACTCAGGACTGAGCTCGTCCTGCCGGTCGAAAAGAAATAGCGCTCGATCCGCGACGCAAACGCGTCCCGGCCATCCTCCAGCCAGGGGATAACGTGAATTCAATTGCGATCACATTATTAATGCTCGTCGCCGCCGGCGCGCTGCAATCCCAGGATCCACCGTCTCTGAAGCTCCACAGACTTACGTCCGTGGGATCTACCCTTTGCAGGCGTTGGAGCGCACTCATGGAGCCGTTAATACGGCTCGATGAGTACTGCGAAACCGCTGCCTGTCCCCGAAGCGGGGAATTCGCTATTCCTCCACGGACTAACGTCCGTGGAATCCCGCAAAGGGGATCGACCCCTTCCAAGGACCCTCTGGTCATTCCCAAAGTCTCTGGACCGGTCACGATCGACGGCCTGAGCGACGAGGCTGCCTGGACGGGTATCCGGCCCCTGCCCATGATAATTTTCATCCCCAACTACGGAAATCCCCCCACCGAAACGACCGAGGTTCTGATCGGCCACGACGACGACTATATCTATGTGGCCGCCCGGCTCTTCGACCGGGAGCCCGAACAAATTCAAGCGCCCTCCAAGAAACGCGATTATTTCGAGGCCAACACGGAGTGGTTCGGGGTCCTCCTGGACACCTTCAACGACAAGGAAAACGCCCTGGGCTTTTTCACGACGCCGACCGGCCTGCGTTGGGACGGGATGGTCTCCAACGACGCCGAGCAGCGGACGATCAACGACATGCCGATCAACACGAGCTGGAACGCGTTTTGGGATGTAGCCGTTGTCGTCAACGGCCAAGGCTGGTTCGCCGAGCTGAGGATTCCTTTCTCCAGTTTGCGATTCCAGGATCGGGACGGCCGGGTCACCATGGGCCTGACCGCGTTTCGCTGGATTCCGCGCAAGTTCGAGGAAATCGTCTTCCCGGCCGTCGACCCCAAGCTGGGAATGATGGGACTATGGAAGCCCTCCCAAGCTCACGAAATCGTCCTAGAAGGCGTCCGCGGCCGCACCCCCCTCTACATCACGCCTTACGGCCTCGGAGGCTTCGGGCAAGCCTACGATCTGAATGATGAGGAAACGCGCTACCTCCGCGAAGACAAGCCCAGCCGCGAAGCGGGCTTGGACGTCAAGTACGGACTGGCCAGCAACCTGACCCTCGACCTGACTCTCAACACGGATTTCGCCCAGGTCGAGGCGGACGACTACCAGGTCAACCTATCCCGTTTTTCGCTGTTCTTCCCCGAGAAGAGGCTGTTTTTCCTGGAGCGGGCCGGAATCTTCGATTTCAATTTCGGCGAGTACAACCAGCTTTTTTACAGCCGCCGGATCGGGATCGCCGAAGAGGATCCGGTCAGCATCTACGGCGGCGCCCGAGTGGTGGGACGCCTCGGCTCCTGGGACCTGGGCGTCCTGAACATGCAGACGGCTCCGCTACGGAGGGAGGATGTCTCCTCGGAGAATTTCGGCGTTGTCCGCCTCCGCCGGAGGGTGTTCAACCTCTATTCCTATGTCGGGGGAATGATCACGACCAGGCTCGGCGCGGACGGCTCCTACAACGTCGCCTACGGCCTGGACGGAACGTTCCGGGTCCGGGGAGACGACTATCTCCTCCTGAATTGGGCCCAGTCGTTCGAGAACGGGAATATCAATCGGATCGCCTCCCTCGACCCGGCCCGCTTCCGGGTCGGCTGGGAGCGGCGAACGCTCAAAGGGCTTGGCTTCAGCCTGGGGCTGTCGCGGGCGGGCCGGGATTACGACCCCGGGATGGGCTTCGAGATGAGGGAGGATTTTACAAGGTTCGGAAACAGGATCCTCTACGGGTGGCTGCCGGGGGAACGTTCCTTCCTCAGCCAGCATTACCTTTTCGCCGACGGCTATGTCTATACTCGGAACGAGGACCGCTCGCTCGAGTCGGCCGAGATCGGCCCCGGCTGGGGATTTTTAAGCAAGTCCGGCTGGACCGGAGAGCTCGCCCTCAAAGCCTATCGCGAAAGCGTCCGCGAGGAGCTGTCCTTTTTCGACAAGGTCTTCGTGCCGCCGGGAGACTACACCTTCTTCGGGATCAAAGGCCTTGTCCAGACGCCACCCGGCAAGCTCCTGAGCGCCGCTATTACTATCGACGCCGGCTCGTTCTACGACGGCCGACGGATAACGCTCGGGATCAAGCCCGTCTGGGGCATCTCCTCCGACCTCACCCTGAGCGGATATTATCAGCTCAACCAGGTGGATTTTCCCGGCCGAAGCCAATCATTGACGGCCCAGATCGGCCAGGTCCGGCTGCTGGCGACGCTGAGCACCAAATTCTCGGCCGCGGCCTTCGTCCAGTATGACGGCGCCGTGGACGAATTGACCGCGAACCTGAGGCTGCGTTTCAATCCCCGGGAAGGCAACGACCTCTACCTCGTCGTCAACGACACCCTCAACACCTATCGGACCCGCTATGTTCCCCAACGGCCCCCCTACGGGAGCCGAGCGATCATGGTCAAATATTCCTATACTTTCGTATTATAAAAAGACAGGAATTCTCGGACCTCAAGGAGCAACTCGATGTGGAAAATCATCTCGACCGC
>Ga0315294_10006512_pt1 | contig 12808 bp, 3 predicted proteins | sample YL17G13_40_MG_FD_203626 | JGI IMG/M metagenome (GOLD analysis project Ga0315294, IMG submission 203626) | Sediment microbial communities from Yellowstone Lake, YNP, Wyoming, USA - YL17G13_40 | ecosystem: Environmental > Aquatic > Freshwater > Lake > Sediment | place: USA: Wyoming | collected... | reverse complement strand
TATGACGAACCACATGATCCGCGCGGTAGATTCCCGGGACCTGATATGCGGCGATATCGTCACCGAGAGCGTGTTCAGTGCGTTATCAATTTTTGGCTTTTTCACGTTCACCCTTATTTCGCTCGGTCTTGGGAGGGGGGATCTTTGATTTTCCCCATTTCATATAATCGACCAACGGGATCTTGGCGGGACATTCGTACGCGCAGGCGCCGCACTCGATACAGGCGGCGACGCCGCAATCCGCAGCTTCCTGGAATCTTTCTCTCTTGGCGAGGTTCATCAGCGTCGTCGGCATAAGCCCCATCGGGCAGGAATCGATACATTTCGCGCACCGGATACACGTCCCGGCCGGCTCCTCGCGCAAGTCCCGTTCGCTGAAGAAAATGATCCCGCTCGTCCCCTTGATCACCGGGACATCCATCGTGTACTGCGCGATACCCATCATCGGACCGCCGAAGACGACCTTCTTCGGTTCCTCCAGAAAGCCGCCGCATTCATCCACGACATCCCTAAGCGGCGTCCCGATCCTGATCCACAGGTTTTTCGGTTCCTTGAGACACGCCCCCGTGACGGTCACGCACCGCTCGATGAGCGGCTTGCCAAGATACACCGCTTCGTAGACGGCGAACGCCGTCCCGATATTCTGGACGACGCATCCGACTTCGAGCGGCAACTTTCCTGAGGGAACGGTCCGCCCGGTGACGCTCTTGATGAGCTGACGTTCGGCGCCCTGAGGATATTTTGCGCTCAGGACGACGACCCTGATATTCCGGCGGTCGCCGTACGACTCGCGCAGCACCCGTTTCATGACAATGGCGGCATTCGGTTTATTATCCTCAAGGGCGATAACGATAGAAGGGGCCCCGACTGCCTTCGCGATGAGCAGGAGCCCTTTGATGACATTCTGCGGATATTCCATCATCAGCCGGTAGTCGCAGGTCAGATACGGTTCGCATTCGGCCCCGTTCAGAAGCACCATATCGATCGGTTTGTTCAGCGGCGGGGATAACTTGACATGGGTCGGGAACGCCGCGCCTCCCAATCCGACGATACCGGCATCCTTGATTGTGGAACGAAGGGTCTCCCAGGTGAGCGATTCGATATCGCCCGGCGGTTCCGGCGCGATGTCTTTCCACTCTTTGGCGGCGCCCGTCCTCTCGATGAAAACCGCCGGTGCGGTCCCGACAAGGGGGTGGGGAGATTCGGCGATCTTCAGCACTTTTCCCGAAATGGAGGCATGAACAGGAGCCGCGATAAAGGCATCGGCCGCGCCGATGGGATCGCCCGCCCGTACCTGGTCTCCGGCAGCGACGACCGGCTTGCATACGGCGCCGGTATGCTGAAGGAGGGGAATGATGACCTTCTGGGGCTGGCGCATCCTTCTGATCGTCTTGTCTTCGGTAAGCGTCTTGAAAGAGGGCGGATGCGAGCCACCGTGAAATGTGCCGCGAAGAAATAATGCGTTCATAGGTAAATATTATTATACACGGTGCGGTATGTTTGTCAAAACAATAAAGACCGGGCGCGCTCTGGCGGTGCTCTTGAAAATTGACAACTCTTGAAAATTGTATTGACTTTTTAAAACGCGAGTATTATTCTAATAACAAAAGGAGCTTTGGCATGACAGAAGTAAAGCAACATTGCTGTGAAAGCTGCCAGTACTATTGGACCTGCGAATTGAAGTGGTACCGCGGAGAAAGAGGCGAAGAGAACATCTGCTGTACCCTGTGCCGATATTATCAGGCATGCTTTGACAAGGCAAACAAAGGCAAGAAAAAAGAAGCGGCTAAATAGCAGCGCGCTTTGTTCGCATCTCGAAGAACAATCCGACCATACCGCATACCACAAATCCTGTCCCGCTTACGATCAGTATCAGACCTCTGCCGAAATATTTCGAAAGATACGACGCGGCGAACATGAATATCATGAACGCCAGGTTCCCCACGGCCTCGAGTGAGCTGAACGCCCGTCCGCGCGCCCCCTGGGGGATGATCTCGTGGATCATGGTATCGGACGAGACGGCGATGGGGCTTGCGCAATACCCGACGACAAACGCCGCGCACAGGCCGAGGAGATGGTTATGGTACTGCCTGACCACGACGACAAAGAGGATGATCGAAAGCCCGGTCGCCATCATGCTGATCGTGATCGCCTTCTGGCGCGCGATCAGGTGCCCGAACCTCCCGAAGATGACCGTCCCCAGAAAAAGGCCGGTCATCAGGAACATCCCGAAGAACGCCAGGTCCCGCGTGACCGAGCCGAAGCTCTCCTGGATAAAAACGACCATCACGCAATAGAAGGCGCCGATACCCGCCATGAACAGGAAGAACATTCCGACGACCAGCCTCGTCGACCGGTTCGTCGCGAGGTACCTGATGCCGTCCTTGATCTCAGCCACGATCGACCTCCTGATCGATCCCTCAAAGACGGATCGACCCGATGTCAGGTCGCTGCGAACGCGATCGAGCAGCTCCCTGGGGACGATCATGCCGATCGTGACCGCCGAGATGAAGAAGGTCGCGCTGTCGATATAGAATCCGCCGATCGCGCCGATATGTCTGATATTGACCAGAAGGCCCGCCACGACCAGGCCGATCGCGTTGCCAATAACGCGCGTCGTGTTCGCAAGGGAATTCGCGGCAAGCAGCTTATCCTTTGACACGAGGTCGGGGATGATCGCCATCCTGCTCGGTATGAAGAACCGCGTGACCGAATAGACCAGGAATATCGTCATGTAGATCAGGATGGCCTGCTTGAGCATGATAAAAAGAGGGATGAGCAGGATGAGGAAGCCCCGCAGGATATCGCTGACGATCATGACGCTCTTCCGGTCCCACCGGTCGACCCATACGCCCGCGACCGGTCCGATGAGAAAAACGGGGATGAGCGTGAACGAGAAGAGCTTGGCCAGCGCCATCGTTGATCCCGGCGAGCGCTGATAGACATACGCGATCAGGGCCATCTGGGTCAGCCGGTCCCCGAAATTCGATATGACCTGGCCGAGCCAGAAGAGGGAAAAATTTCTGTTCTTGAACAGAAGGTCCCTGAACCGGTCCATGCGAAAATAATAACATACCACCTATCCAATTACAACGAATTTTATGGGGACGGTTCCTCGCGCTATAACGTATTTTAAGATATGATGTTATAACTGTGCATTTTCATTTTTCAGTTTTGTGATCTTATCAAATAGTGAAGGTGCCGGGTTTTAACCCGTTCACTGTGAAATGGTTGCGATGCGAGGAACCGTCCCTCTTACAGGGCCTGGAGGATGGTCTCTTCGGCGCGGAAATAGGTCTCGATCGTCTCGATGTCGACCTTGGCGATCGGCGGCAGGAGCAGCATGAACTGGCCGCTCTTGATCAGGTCGATGAGCTCTTCCGGATTTGTGATGACCTCCCTTCCGGACATGGCGTTGATGAGATCGGCAAGGGAGCGCGCGTATTTGCCGTCCCGGTTATTCTCAAGAAGGTCGAGGAGGCCGAGGGCAAGTGTTACGTGGGCGCCCAGAGAAACATAGGAGCCTTCTGATGCCGCTTTCTCCTTGATCGCCGTTATCTTGCCGCCGCTGACCAGCTGCCCGTAGCGGGGATTGGTGTCGGATTCATTGGTATCGACATAGGCGAAGGCGTTGTTCCTGCCAAGGGTGATATTCATGCTCAACTCCAGCTCGGCGATCCTTTTTTCCAGGTCCTGAAGCGTCCCGTCATACAGGACCAGCGTCACGTTCGAGAAACTGTATTTTCCGTCAAGCGCGTGGCGCAGTTCCATCCATAACTGCTGATTCCCTTTCTGCATTACGCCGGGATCGAGCGGGAAGAGGGTCGTGGGGATGAAGATGACCTGCTCTGTATCGGGTATCCTGGTCTCGGGCAATATCTCCCGCGCCGACCGGTACATGTTCGCGACGTAGAGCAGCGTATCGACCATGCCTTCGGCCGCCTGGCGGTCTTCCGCTAAAACCGTTTCTATGCTCCGGGTGACTTCCGAGATCCCCGGCACATCCTTTAGATACGGGTGTTCGCGGATCAGGGCGGCGGCGTCGAAGGCTTTCTCTTCAAGCGTTCCTGCCGGCGACTGCTGACCGAGAGCTCCCGTACCGGCGCGTTGAGCCGCTATCAGGCGGCTCGCCTCGACCTGCTCGATATTCATCTGCAGGATGTCGGCGCCGTTCTGGGCAATCTGGCCGATCAGGACATCCAACGCTTTGGCATCGGTTATCGCCTCTTCGCCTTCCTGAGGCGCGGCCTCCGGGCGATGCGTTAAGCGGTTAAAGAACCTGAAGATCGTCCAAAGCGTCCTCGCCTGTTGTGAATCGATCTTTAACGCGGCAAAGATGGATGCTTCATCAATCGGGCGACCTTCGGCCTGCGCGGTCATCTGTAAATAATTGAAATACTGATATACAGCTCCGATATAGAACGCCGCGAATACCTTTCTGCGGGAAGTGTCTCCCCTCTCGCCGTAGATCCCGTCCAGGGTCTTTCTGAAACTAACCGCTTCCTCATCGTCTGATGCCAGAAGCCTCAGGAACGCTATCAGATATTCCGGTTCGAACCAGGTGTTGGTGCCCATTTTCGCCATCATCTCAGCCGCGCTCTGGGCCGTCTCGATATTCTGGTAGCGTCGAGGTTCTGTCATCGCATCAAAGGCATCGCCGATGCGTATCAGGAGGGCGTCGATTGGGATCGCGGATCCAGCGACGCCGAGCGGATAACCGCTTCCGTCAAAATTCGCGTGGTGGTCCCGTATCGCCTCGCAGATACGGTCGAAGGATGTGTCAAGCGGCAGGAGCGTCCCGTTCGCGGTGGCAACCTCGGTGATCGCCCTGGCTCCCGCTTCGGGATGGGCCTGGATCCAGCCCCTCATGATCTTCTTGACATCCTCGGTAAGCCTTTGGCGCGCAGCGTTCATGGTAGGCTCTTCGGGCAGCGGCCCCGCATTCAAGAAATCCGGGATCCATTCCGATTTTCCCAGGTCGTGAAAATAACTCGCGACGCCGATCTCTACAAGCGCTAACCGCGCCCAATATTCAAGTGGATGCGTCTTGAGGTCCAAACCACCGAAAATCCTCTCGAGTTGCGCGGTCAGCTCTTCCAGCGACATCTGCCGGAACAATCGATACATGAATTCAACCATGAGCCGCGATTCCCGGCTCATATGTTCGATAACCCAGTTATCGGCTGCATTCTGCCGCAGCGCTTCCATTTCTGCCCTGACCGGTTCTACGGCTTCGATCTCGCTGATTATGGCGCCCACTTCCTGCATGATCGTTTCGACAGGGGGCACCCGCTCTTCCATGAGCTCCTTCCCGCTCGGTGAGGCAGCTTCGGCAAGCGGCTCCTCGAAATCCTCCGGGAAGACGATGCCTTCCTGCCGCGCCCAGACGACAAACTCCCGAAGCATCGTCTCGACACCGGAGAAATCTTGCTTGACAAAAGTTACATCTCTCTCGACTTCTTGGAGTTTTTCTTCGTTGAAGAACCGCGCGCCAGAGGGCACAATCACCCCGTAGTCGAGAAAATCGAAATCGTCGAATCCGGGGATGGCGTATCTCTTTACCGCGTTCAGGTCTCCATCGTGACCGGACCGCTGCAGTTCCCGGTAAAATTCCGTTGACTCATTTGCCTTGGTGAAAGCGGTGCTAAAAACAGAAAATGTCGGGCAGGCGCGCTTAAGGTAGAGTATGTTCCTCAGGGTCATCGCAATATCGAGATCCGTCGAATCGGCATTGGTCAGGATGCAATAGTGCTGATTCTTGACTCCGGCTGCATCCAGCGCCCTGACGACCGCTTCGATCTCATCAAAGGTATACGGGCTTCCTACCTTTCCCTTGCCTTGCCGACGGATCTCATCATCCGTGAACGCGTCGGTCCCGACATAAATAAAGGGTTCGTCGTTAATGAACAGAGAGCGCGTCTCGCGTAGTGTATCGATCAGCTCCTGGTTAACGCGCCGCTGGTCCCGCTCAGTAACGATGAACGACTCAAGAGATACCTGCAGAGATGAGATTCTGAGCTTCAGCCTGCCCTGCTGCTGCAGGTCAAGAAGCCGTCGCAGGATCTCCTGGGCCCGATGTGGGTTAAGGAAGAAATCGTCATCTAAAAAGCAAAGGGGGGCATATTCACGCAAAGGCGCCCTACGCTCCCCACGATCGGCGAGACTCCGATCGAGACATTCCTGAGCCTCGAGAAGGGTGTTTATGGTCTTATCGGCATCCCATGCGCGATACATCCGCCCGTGGACCCGGTTGCAGAATTTGCACAACCGCGGACATCCGCGGGAGGTGCTCACAGCAAGAAACGCATATCCGCTGTCAATAAATACTTCCCAGGGCCTGTTCAGGAAAGAGAAATCCGGGGACAGATCGTTGAATTCTTCGCGGCTCAGGACGTTCTGGGAATCAAGATTATTGATGAAGACTGCCCCGTCCGAACGCACCCATAATCCCTGGACATCCCTGACGGCATCGATAAAATGATCGTTTATCTCTCCCGACGAATTAAAGAGAGCGCTGACGACTGCAGGAAGCGCGAGATCGGCCTCTCCGCGGATCATGATATCCGCTTCCGGCAGGTGCGCCGCCGCATTTTCCGGCAATGACGTAACGAGCGGGCCGCCAATGGCGATCCGCGTAGACTGAAGCCCGTTTTCGTCCAACAGTTTCCTGAGCTCCCGCACGATAATCTGGGCATTGGGCATAGAGTAATACCCGTAGACCGTAAGGCCGATCACGTCATATCCGCCATCACGGCGCAGATATTCGGCAAGCTCATGCTTTGCTCGCAGGAATTCTGCCGATTCTACCCCTGCTTGCTGTGACTCCTGGAACCTTCGGAGAAATCTCAGGAACTTTGAATGGTCAATGTCTACATCGATCTCATGGCTCTTCAATCCTGAGGCAAGATATAACGCGGGCAACGTGGTCATCGGATAATAGGCTTGGTGCCATCCTATAATAGTATTAGCCAAAAGGACCCGCGGCCTGGACCTTGTCCTGACCGGCTGCGCTGAAGGCGCCAGGGCTTTTTCGGGAACTTCCCGCTGCTCGACCCGGACCGGTTCGCCTGAGGCGATCTGGACGAGAGCAGCGCGCTGTTCTTCGGGCCGCGCCGTGATAAAATGCTGCGATACCAGGATCGTTGCGCGGGTAGGGGCTTCTCCTTCTTCACATAGTATGATTCCATCATCTCCCTGATACTGCATATAGGAACCGGCCGGCATCTGACGCATTGGATCGGAAAGGTCCTGGACAATGACGATCGTGCCGCTTTGGATACCCCTCAGACGCTCGTTTTCCTTAAGCGCGGTCGCGACCGATTTTGCTAAACGGTCGACTGTCGCATTCATCAGTTCAGGCGCGACCCCTTCGGCGCCTTTGATTATCCATTGCCCTCTGAAACCGATCGGATCGCGGATAAGCGACCCGTCCGCGGCGTGACGATAGGTAAACAGTTGGTCTGCTTCAACGCCCGAAGGCGACGCCATGAAAAGCGCCGGCCGGTCTTCTCCGTCGTCTGTCCTTCCGCGTATCAAACGGTCGATGTCTCGTTCAGCCTCGGCAACGGCCGCCCGGGCCCCGGCAGGTGAGGCGAGGGTGAAGCGCTCCTGCCTGTTGAACCGCTCTTGTCTGTTCTTCCCCCGGTGATCAGAGAATGCGAGTTCGGTAACGGTCACCGGACCGCCTATCAATCCGGTATCGTCAGCGCCCTTGCGCTCGCGTATGTCATCGATAAGACGTTCACGCAGGATCGGGTACACGCTCGCGTCATAGATCCTTCCGAGGGTGATGTGGATCAGGGGCGTCTTCCTGTTGAGGAGACCTGCCTCGAAAAGCGCTTCGCGCAGGACGAAGAGGTCGCCGCCTTTTTCCTCATCGAGATACCCGAGCACGATGATATCCCCCCGGTCGCTGATGGTGATATCGCCATAGGAGAATGTTATGGTAAAGCCGGAATATTCTTGGACGATGTCTTTTATCTTTTCGATCCTGGAAGCGCGATCTTTATCGGTTTCGCTTACCGGTTCGTAGGCGCCGCGGAATTCGGCGACCGTGCAGTGGAGGAACTGGTCCTCGGTAGACAGGACCTCGTGGCTTGCGGACATCGCGCGCGCCTTCTCTTCCCCGAGCGTTCCCTTGAGCTCATCAAAGATCGCCTGGCGCAGCGAAGCCTGGACATCCCTCATGGCTTTCTGCACTTGCTCGGGCATGAGCGCGATGAGGAAGAGGCCGTCCCCGACGGGATGGTTGAGTGTTCCGTCCTCCTCTTTGATCAATGGCGTGAGCCGGCTGGCCAGTTGTTCGGCATCCAAAGCGGGGAGCATGGCCTTGCGGACCCGGTAATCCACCTCAAGCCATTGATTGATCTCGGCCGGCGACGTTCCTGCGGGTGAAGCGAGTGCCCCCCGGGGCGGAAGCGCGCTGTGATGCGCCGCCTGATAGAGGCTTTCGACGAGCCTGCGCGGGTCGCTTTTCCACGCGTCAAATAAGACATCGTTAGGCGCCGTGACGTCGCCCACCAGGTCTGCCCCTCCGAAATATTTGCTTCCGGTATCATCGAGGTTTTCCAAAAGTTCCGGCCGGTCCGTCATCGTCGGGAAGAGCCCGCAGTGAACGATACCGTTCGGCTCCGGCCAGATGCTCGCCCCATAAGAGATATCATCGCCGAGAAGCGCCGCGAGATCCTGATCCACTTCGCGCGAGAGGGCCTGAGGGTCTCTCGATGTATAGATCCTGCCTGCCGTCGGTCCGCCCGTGACTTTCCCGACGGAAACGCCGTTAAAATCGCCTTCGGGTTCTATCGTTATGGCGCTTTTCGCTATATTATTGGCAAGTTCCGGAGCGCCTTTCATGATCTGGAGATGGAAGTGGGGGACTGACGCCGCGGTCCCGGGAGCGTTAAAGATCGACCGGTACGCGGGACCTGCCGCTTTCATGAAGATGGCCGAATCCTCGACCAATCCGCGGAGGTTCTGCGGCAGGGTGTCTTCGCTGATCAAGAGTACATGGTTCTCACCGAACGGATTGATGTTCGCGGCGACCGCATAGCGCCTGCCCTGGATCATCACATTAAAGAGAACGGGGACCGTCGGTTTTTCGTGGGCCGAGCAGAAGATGCACGGCTCACCCTGGGCCGGATGAGGCGTGTTCGGTGAAGTGAGCCTCCGCGCGGTCGTTGCCTTGCGTGTATATTCGGCCCGCCACGGGACATAGTGGATCGCGAGTTCAAGCCCCTCGGCGACCCCGAATTCAGGCATCGCGGGTAGCTGGACGGTCGCCGTCTCGATCCTCGTGCCCTGCTCGACGCTTTCGATATAGCGCGGCGCGAGGACCGGGCTTCCGTCAGGATTGCGTCTCTTTTCTACCGCTCTGCACGCGGATTCGATCAGGTCGGCCAGGCACCCGACCTCAACATCGGGCGGGATGACTAGATAGTCTCTCCCGTTTGATGTCATCGTTTCCAGGCCGGCGGGCGAGGCCTGAATGGTCTCTTCCCCGGCCGCTGATTTTTCCTGGAATGCCGCGTTCAGCGCATGATAATCCGCGATGACGGCCAATGCGCCGGCCTTGATAAGCGCGTCCTCGCTGCTGACCGAAGAAATGAATCCTACAGCCATTGCTCCGGCATTCTTCGCTGACTCGACATCGACCACAGAGTTATCGCCGATCATCAATAGTTCACCCACATCGATCCCTTCTTGTGCGGCGATCTCGCCCAGGACAGCAGCCTTGTCGATATCAGTGCTGACATATCGTCTCTCGAAATAGACCTCTTGGCCGTCCGCGGTGACGAACCCAAGGACGCGCGCCTGGTTATCCTTATTCGAGGGGGTCCCCCGCGATACGACATAGGTATGGATCCCCTCTTGCTTGCGCTCTGCCAGGAATTCTTTCACGCCCGGCATGAGGATCCGCGCCGGATCCGTCCCTGCCAGCGCCGTAAATGTCTCGCTCACTGCCTGCTGCCGTCTCGCATCGAGGAACTTGACGAGGGCATCGACTGAAGATTCTGTCAGCGTAACGTCCCGCTCATCTGCGATCATCTTGACAATAAGGCGCAACCGCTCGGGCCCCGACAGGCCCTGAGCGAGAAATTGACGCATGAGCTCTTCGGCCTGCCGGTGCTGTTCTCCAGTCGGCGGCCCTTCGGAGATAAGCTTGGCGATAAGCTCTATCTCCGCTGCGTCTTGGAAGAGCACGGTATCGACAATAGTCCCGTCCCAATCCAGAGCGACAACCCTGGTCTTTGAGGCGATCTCCGGCAATGAGAGTGTCCCCGCCGGCGAGGCCATTCGATCCTGAGGTTGCCGGGTAAGCAACCCCGAGCCTCTGATCTCGAAAGCGATCCTGACATAGAGGCGCACCGCCTGGTTACTGCTGAACCCCGCCATCCTCATGATGGAGTCTACCCCTGCAAAGATCTTTCCATCTTCATCAGTAAGCGCAGTCTCTCCGCTATAAAGCCCTTCGATCTGTGCAATGTTCTCATCGGTAATTCTTGATGAGTTTTCTTGAAGGACATCCTCCAAAGCTGTCCGGACGCACTGCGCGATGCCAGACGTCCCGCTCGGCGATTCTAACTGTGGGGGAGCAATTCCTATATCAACGTGGGTCACGCCCGCCAGGAGCTCTTCTGACAGACCGAGCGACCAGAGCGCTCTTTGCCACTCGCTGAACGCGTCATGCCCTTCTTGATATCTCGCTCGTGTCATCGCCCCGAAGCTGGCTTCTCCGTATTTACTGTCAAAGGCCTGGAATACTCCTTCGTCGAGGTTAATGACACGCACAAGCCGCGCTGATCTCAAGGAGCCTTCTATCAATAAATCCGGCGTATTTCTATTGAGAAGGAACGAAAGGGTAAGGTGGATCATCAGATCGAATGGGTTATACTCAAAAAGTTCGGCTCTAAACGCGCCGTGAGAATGCCCTTCAAACGCCAGGTCTAAACCGGCCCTTTGTGACGCAATGATATCGTCTAAAAGTGCCGCTACTCCCATCCGGATAATCCTTCCTGATTCGGGATGGAACCGGATTGTTCTGCACACTTCCCTGTTTAATCCCTGTATCGAATAGGGTGTCGGTCGGTCCAGTAAGTTCGGCCTCCCATCGCTGTCTGCCATTACCGCGAAATTATACTCAAGACTGAGTTGACTCTTGCGCAACCCTTCCGGCGCGTAGCCGGATTTGATCATATGGTCGATCAGATTTACTGTCCTGCCATCCGCCACGATCTCGATATCGTTGAGCCTGGTCCTGCCGAGGGTAAAGGAATCCGCCACTTGATACGCGTGGAAAACCGGCTGTGGTCCGCTCAGATCGATGAACTCGACCGACGGAACCCGGATGATGACGATGCGCCTGCCGAGCGTCCAGAACTGATCAACAAGCTGTGGCTCCGGCACTCCTGGTGTCAAAAGGATCGGCGCATCATCGATCGGGATACCCAGGGCAAGACGCGATTCCCGCCATAAAGCCTCAGCAAGTGTTCTGTCAAGTTCGTCTTTGTGCGAGCGCAGGCGCCCTGCGAAAGCCGCATCATAATTATTATTTTCTAAAAGCGCGCCGCTGACACGAGCGGCGTCTTCGAGATACTGTTCCGCGCCCGCCGGCGAGGTCGCCTCAGTGGCGCCTGTTTCAAGCTTCTGGATAGCTTCGGCGACTTGTGCCGTTATGAGCGGAACTCCGTCTAAAGGAACCCCTCTTAATTCGAGCCAGCCCGGCATCTGGCGGATGATATCATCAAGTGATGCTCCCTGACCAAGAGCTTCTTTTGCATTCTGCATGACACCGAGACCGCGTTTCATTTCGGGATTGCCGGTTGCGGCTCTTGCGATGGCCCCGCCGATGGCGCCCAGGACCGCTTTTTCTCCGGTGAGCCTTCGTTCGGCTGGAGCGGCTTCTCCTGCGGGCGGCGCTTCAGGGCCGACCGATTCTTCAGCCGTCTCATAGCCGCCTGTGGCGCGGACCGATTCTTCGGTCAGGATGAGCGGGCTTACGATCGCGAAGGTTGCCTTGCCGTGATCGTCGACCACCCCATAATCAAAATAAGGATCCTTCCAGATCGTGGCGCGTTTGACGACTTTTGCGGTTCCCGGCATGACAGCGCCGAACGCTTCCGACGCTATCCTCCCCGCCGCTCCGTCAGGCAGGATCACGGCGGGCGCCAGCCGGGCCAGCTCTCTCCATGCCTTTGCCCAGAGAGGATCCAGATGGAGACCGCTGCCGTTATAATCCCCGAATACCAGGACGCCCTGGTCGGTCAGGGCGAGCACGACGTTCGCTATCATCTTGCCGTTTGAATCGTAGGCGATGACCATTATGGCGTTTGACTCAAGGCTGTGGACGACCGGCATCTCGCAGTGGATCCCGGTATAAGGATCGTAACATCCCGGTATTCGTTCGCCGGCGATCGGGTTACCCCCGGACGTCGCCTCGGACATAAAATGCTTTCTGACGACGATCGTGACTTCCTGCTCGCGCGACGGGCCCTCCTGGGCGGCTTCAAGGAGTTTAAGATCCCGCAGAATGCCTTCCAGATTCGTCAGGAAAAGCTCGAACCTGTCGCTTGCTTCTTCCGCGTCAAGCGACAGAGACGCCTCGAGATGCCGCTCCGCGGCTTCGCGATGGGCAAGGATCCTTTCGTGGACAAAGGAGGACGCCTGTTCATAGGTATCGAATCCTTCCTGCCGGATAGCGCCTATCTCCTGTTCCATGATCAGGCCCAGGTTCTTCGCGATCTCAAGGATCTGATAGACATGACGATTGCGTTGTTCTTTCTTATCCTGTTCGCTCATATCGGACCGCGCG
>Ga0315294_10006511_pt1 | contig 12808 bp, 7 predicted proteins | sample YL17G13_40_MG_FD_203626 | JGI IMG/M metagenome (GOLD analysis project Ga0315294, IMG submission 203626) | Sediment microbial communities from Yellowstone Lake, YNP, Wyoming, USA - YL17G13_40 | ecosystem: Environmental > Aquatic > Freshwater > Lake > Sediment | place: USA: Wyoming | collected... | reverse complement strand
CGGGCGAAGTAGAGGTTCCAGTACGCCTGGTTGATCGACAGCAGGTGCCCCTCGGCCTGGCGGACGAACTCGTTGCGTGCTATCTGCGTGTCGATCTTGGCGATGCGGATGTGGGCACGGTTGTACTCGCAGCCCGCTCCGCGAAGCAGCGGCTGGTTGATCGTCAGGGCAAGCGTGGCCGACACCTGGCTATGGGGGTCGAAGCCCAGCGAGTTGCTCGTTGTGCGGCGGAGTTCCTCCGAGAGCGTAACGTCGGCGCCGCTTGCGAGTTTCTTGCGGATGCCCGCCTCGGCGCGCATGTCCCACTGCTTGAAGCGGTCGTCGAGCGCGCCGGTCTTCAGCGACGAGCTGACCGGCTCGTTGACGTACTCGTAGGCGGTCTCGGCGAACAGGTGCGTGTCAAACGCGCCCCGGGCCTCCTGGATGCCCGTCTCGCGGATCAAGGGAATGTCGCTGAAGACCCTGATCTGAGAAGAATTCGCCAAGGCCCTGACGTAGAGGTTTTCCAATGTGTAGGCCTCGGGCCTGGAGCCATCGAAAAGCTTGGCGCAAACAGGCTCGGTCCACCACGGCGTGAAGTCAGCCGGCATCTTCGGAGGCGCACCGGTGGTCGGGAGGTGCTTCTCGGCCTGCGAGAGTTCGGCGATCTGCTGGTGGAAGCTGTTGGCGAGGCGCTGCTGCGTGGCGTGCCCGAAGGCCTGCTCATCCTTCTCGAAGTGAGCCTGGCATGACGCCAGCATCAGGCCGCCGGCCGCGAGCAGGCAGGACAGAATGTACGTCTTGGTGTCCCAGAATCGTCCCATTGTTCAAGCTCTCCTTAGCAACTTTTCAGCAACTTTTCAACAACTTTTTGCCCACGATCCGCATCGCCCGGTGCAAGGCCGGGCGGATCAGACCGCGAGTGCCATTGTTCTATGCGTCAATGAAGCCCCTGCGGGCAAGCCGACATGGGCAGCATTTCGTAAGCGTAAAGCGTCGGGTCAAGCATGATCGGATTGGCACTGGCGGAGTAAATCGCCGCCATCGACACATCCGCGGCGCGCTTGCCGAGCACGTTCTCCACCGTCAGATGCTCCGATGCGTACGCGCCGCCCAGTATCGCCGGGGAGAAATACCGCCGCAGGTTGTAGCCCGCCCCCGTCAGCGGCGTGTAGCCAGCGTAGGACTGGCGGATGGAAACCGTGTGCGGCTCGCCCGTCATGCCCAGGTCGTAGAAGCTCGCCGCCCAGTTGCCGCCGGCGTCGACGACTGTGGAAGTCGAGCCAAGCACCTCGCCGCCAAGCCCCAGAACGTCCACCGCCAGCGTGGAACCCGGCTGGGCCGTGCCGCTGTAGAACGGCTGGAACTGCGCGGCGGCAGGCTTCCGGAAATCGTACCTGGACCCGGCGTGATAGTCCTCGCTGGTGCCCAGCATGACGTATACGTAGGTCACCTCGCCGGTCATGGTGTACTCGATGAGCGGCGATGTTCGCGTGCGCGCGACAATGCCGGGGGCATCCAGCGATACGGACGACGCGGTGGTGATCTCGAACAGGATGGTCGAGTCGCCCGGTGAACTGATGAAGTCGTTCAACCCACCGTCCGGATACAACAGCGTCTGCGGCTGGGGATCCCACGTCTGCGCGGCCAGCGTCACCGAGCGCAGGTCAGGGTAGGTCTGGCCAGCCTTAATAGTTGGCAACCAGTCCAGGATGTCTTTGGCGCCTATATTCTTCAAGGTTGCGTAGTTCGGGTCGTCTTGCAGCGAGGCCGTCAAATTGATCGACCAGGGGAATATCGGAGTCGACGCGGCCACGAAGACGTTGCTCTCGGCACTCAGCGTCAGTATCAATACGTTCACGATTCCGGCAAAGTTGCTCTGGTTCTCAGCCATCCGGGTGCCCGTCGTTGTCGTGGTGGTGCTCTCGATCGTGGCTTCCACGAGTATCCGCAGGCCGCCTTGATCGTCGAATTTCTGCAGGTAAAAGGGTTCTGTGGCCACGCCGCCCACAACTTTCGAGATGCTGCCGCTGTGGGTCTCGGTGAAGTGAGGAAGGCTGGCGATCAAGGCCGCCGGAATCCCGCTGAGCAGGATGCGGTCCTCCAAACCCTCGAACAGAAGTCTTGAAGCGTTCACGTTCAGACCTTTCCTCGTGAGCAGTTCGCCAAAGCCGGGCCGACAGATCCGCTCGCCGTTGGCACACTGCCGCTGGTATCTCAAACCCCGCGTGCCTACCGCTTCGGGACTTGTCAGCCGGTCCAACGGGATTTGTTAGTATGATCGTCAACTTCCCCGGCCAAGGCAAAGCTTTTTTTTGAAATTTTTGAAGGTGTGCGAGGTCAAATCCTGGCAGTGCGGCTGCCCGAGCCCGCTTGGGCGATTGCGAATAGCCACGCGGCACAAGCCCGTGGGACATCGCCGCATACCTGCCAGAGCCCCCGCAAGCGGGGCGACTGCGGGCTTGCTGGGCAGGTCAAATCGCGCAGTCGCCCCCACGGGGCTCTGGAAATAGGTGACGCACATTCCACGGGCTTGCGCCGCGTGGCTATTCGCAAACGTCCCTACGGGACTAAGAAAAGATCCCGCAATGGCTTGCGAACCGCCAGGAAAAAAACTCGCACACTTTTTGAAGCATTTCGAGGGAAAGGCAATTCCGAAGAGCTTATCGCTAAAGCTGGTGCGGCTTGACTGTCGGGGCCGGCGCATCCGCGTGGAAGGGGCGCATAAAAGCGGCGTGCCGATCCAGTCGAATCGGCACGCCGGGTAATGCTTGCCATGCTCGCGGGGGGGGGGTACTCAGGACAGCCGCGATTTTCTCTTTCGCAACCGCCGCAGCAGAACCGGCGCGAAGGCGGCGGCCAGCAGGCCCATCGAGGCCGGATCCGGAACGGCTGCATACAGGTAGACCACCCGGGCCTCGATGTCGAATTTCGGCGGAATAGCCCAGTCGGCCACGTTCTGGTTGCCGGCGTAGTGGGACGTGATGGGCGAGCTATCGTAGTCGAAACGAACCTGCCCGGTGCCGATGAAGGCCGCAAGGGCGACCGGATCGGTTACGTCCGTGTAGATCGGCTGCTCCCCATAAAAGTTGGCGGGATTATCGGGTTTGATAATGGCGGCGAGCTTGTCGGGGCCCGTGCTCGCGGCGTCGATCTGCGCCTGGGTCATGGTCTCCTCATACGTGAAGTTGTCAGCGCCGTTGGTGTCGGCAAGCAAGTCCCCGGTGACACTCACGTTTGGGGCGGTCGTGAAGTTGATCCCGATATCCGGATCATAGCTCCAGGCGTGGAGGCTCGTGCCTATTTGAACGATGGCCGCCACGACCTTCTCGGTGGACTCGTTGTCGAACACCTGCCGGCCGCTCTTGAGATGCACCGTGAAGTAGAGCAGCACGCCCTGGAGCTCGCCAAGCGGAGTTACCCCGTCGTCGTTCAGGAAGCGGTTGGGGTTGAACTGGGCCAGGGTGATGATGCCACTGTTGAGGCTAGTGGCGCCAGCCTCAAGGTCGGCGAAGACCGCGGTATGCGAGTCGGCGTAGTAATCGTTCGGGGTCGGAGGCGGATCGTCGCCCGCGTGGGCACCAGATACAGTGACTGCGGTAGCTTGTATCTGGCTGGTAAGCGCGGCCTCAGCCGTGCCTTGGCTCGAGGGATGGTAAAGCACGTCGGCAGTGGGGTCGATCAAGGCTTGACATGGCGCTGCCAGAGAAAACACAGCAGCAGCCAAACCCAATACAAATAGCCTATTGAGCATTGAGCACTCTCCTCTCTTATACAATCCCCGGAAACAAGACAGGCTGAGCGGCCCGTCCTTCGCTTCCGAGGCCTACTTTGAGCAACTGCATTGTACCGCGCTTTCGAGATTCGTCAAGCCAAAAAAAAGCCGCAAACGAAAATAAATCGTATGTTTCTTCTCAACCGTCGCCCGGCCGACTCCATGATGATGGTCACACGGGTTGACGCCAAAAGGCCTCATGCGGCAAAGTCTTTTGTTACCAGCACTTGCAACACAAATATCCGCCGGGCTGCCTTCACTGCAATCCGCGCCGGGGCAATGAAACCCGCCCATCCCGGATCCGCGGAAACCGCCTTCCGGCCGCGAAAAGGGTGGCAAGTTGAGAAATTCCAGGATTTTTCCCCTCGAAAATTGGGTACGGACACCTGCGCCCCGGCACGCCGGGACTCCGGAGTCAGTCCCCATTTTCGAGGCCGCGTCCCTTATTTTTCCCCGTGTTGGTGTTTTCTTGGCTTCCCAGTTTGAAAATTGCTGTTTTTCTGTTTGGTCCTTGTTTGCTATTTGGTGCTTGTTATTTGGTCCTTGTCGAGGCTGGAGGCTGGACGCTGAGCCGTCGAATCTCAGAACAGCCTCAGCCGCCGCTGGGCCATCTGGCGAATCGACCGCCACCACTGCAAGAGCAGCGGCCTGCGAGGAAGGTCGAAGCGGACCACAACAGACTGTCCGGGCATGAGTGGCGAATCACCAGGCCCGGAAGGGGTTACTACCAGTTCAAAGGCGGCGCCATCCCGGCCGCCTTCTGCTTCCGCGCCGGGGTTCACCGACGATGCCCGGACAGGCGCATCATTCTCGCCCCTTGTCCCGGCTGGACGAATCTTCCACGTGCCGACCAGTTTCGTCGCGGGCTGACCGGCGATGCGGATCTCAGCCATCGGCAGGGCCTCCGCCAGGAGCATCCCGGCAAGGCGATGGGGGCAGTCGGCGACGATCATTACCGGGTCCAGCGCCACCACCTTGCCGACCTTCCGGCCCTTCCTTACATACGCGCCGCGGAGGAAGTCGGCCTCGGGCGACATCCACCGCCCCCCCAGCGGCGAGCGGACCGTCAGCCCGGCCAACTCCTGCCTGGCCAGCCGATGCTGCTTATCGAGGCTGGCCAGGCTCGCATCGAGGATCTGCACCAGGGCAAGGTCGCGGGGGTCGGCGGCGCTTTGGAGCTGCGCCACTCGCCGCCTGGCGGCCATGATTTCCTTCGCGATTTCCAGGTCGTTGGCGTCCTGTGCCAGTTGGCGGTTGACGGCCGAGATCAGCACGATTGGGCCGCCGGCGTCGTCGGTGGAGCCTTGCACCGGGCTGTCATCCGGCAGGGCGGCGGTGACGAACCCATCCGCCCCGGCGTGGATGTACGCGATGTTTACCGGCTCGACCGTGCCCTCGACCCGCCAGCGGTCCGGCACGTCGGGCAGTGCCAGCAGCGCCGCCACGGGCAGCAAGGCCCCGGCCGTGACGGCCAAGGCCCGGCCCCGCGTGCGGACAAGCTCGGCATCGGCGGCGAGGTATTTCAGGAAGCGTCCCAGCGGCAGCACGAGCCAGGCCACGGCCATGACGGCCCCGACTGCTATGCCGACCTCGAAGTACCGCTCGGTGAGAATCAGGATTATCTGCACGGAGATGTACAGCTTGAACGCCGTCGATGCCAGGCCGTAGCCCAGCAGCCAGGCCCTCTCGCCGGCGCCCTGGGCAACCTTGAGCGCCGCCCGGACGCCATAGGCGTACCGCTTGACGAGGTACAGGACGTACTGTCGCGACCGCTCGGCGAGGTTGGGAATCTCCAGCAGGTCTGAAAGGATGTAGTAGCCGTCAAACCGCAGCAGCGGGTTGGCGTTGAACACGATCGTCGAGACGCTGGATACGAACATCACGTAGAAGCACGCCGCGTGCAGGCCCTGCTGCCGGGGATCCGCCGCGCCGGCGGTCCACACCCACGCCACGGCGGCGACGGCCGACAGGGCCAGCTCGGCCATCATCCCCGCCGCGCCGACTATGCAGCGGTGAAGCTTGCTCCGCAGCGCCCACGCGCTGGAGGCGTCAACGTACGGCATGGGTGTGAAGATGAGGAGCATCACGCCCATGACGTGGACCTCTGCCCCGCCGCGAGACATGCGCCCGAAACGCTTGCACGCCAGGCCGTGCCCAAGCTCGTGCACGACCTTCGTCAGCACCATCGCGCCGTACAGGGCCGGCAGGAAACGCAGCATCCGCTCGGATTGCAGGAGTTGCCCGGCCCGCCCGGCCAGCTCGCCCCACGCCCCGGCCGCGAAGTACACGCCCACGACCAGCAGCGCAAACCACAGCACCAGTCCGACCGGCGTGAACATCCAGCCCACGGCGGCGGCCAGGGCGCCAAGGAGGCGGTCGGGGTCGAATACCGGCACGCGGAGGAAGAGGATGTTGGTCAGCCAGGTGCGAATCTCCCGCCCTCGGCGTTTCTGGTGGCGGCGAAAGAGCCCTTCGGCGTCGGGCGGCAGATCGGCCTGGATAAGGTTGGCCGAGTAAAGCTGGCCGAGGACCCCGACGGCTTCGGTCTGCGTCAGTGCCTCGTCGCCAAGGGCTGCCGTGCAGGCCCGCCAGGCCTCCGCGACGCTGCGCTGGCCGTCGAGCATGGCGACAAACCTGTACGCGGCCGGGTGAAGCCGGAAGTAGCTGTTGTTGGCTGGGTCCTGGACGATGTGCCAGATCTGCCCGCGGAAGTGCTGGCGCCGGGTCTGGACGGTCGCTCGCAGCCGCGGGCGAAGATGCGCCACGCGATACCACGATTCGCTGAATGTCGGATTCGGGCCTGCCATCGTGTGCCGCAACCAAGAAAAGAGTATCTCGCGCAGAGGTCGCAGAGGTCGCGGAGAAGGATAAGCGGGAGCTTGGTTTCTTTTCCTTCGTACTCTCTGTGCCTCTGGGTCTCTGCTCTGAAAAGATGGTTGTAAGTAGTCCGGGGCTCGATCCCGGCGTAAGCCATCGTCCTCGTCCTCGTCCTCGTTCTCGTCCTCGTCCTCGGCTTTTCGTTTCTTCGGGTGAACCGAATGTTCATGTCCGACCGCGGTAATCCTTTTGCTTCTTTTCCTTCTTCTTCTTTTTTTTCTTCTTACAGCCAAAGCCAAATTCTGAGTTTGTTCACGACCCGGCGGGACCATATCCACGCCAGGCGGCGCTGGCCGAGAGATACGTGTGCGGCGCCCTCCATGCCCGGCCTGATCCACTCCCGGCCGTCCACCCCGCTTCGCGGTTTCGCCGACAGCAGGGCCCGTGCGCGGAAGACCACCTTGCCGTCTATCTTCTCCGCCAGCGGCAGGATTCTTTCCAATACGGCCTCGATGGGCCTGTCGGGGTACGCCCCGGCCGACAGGACCGCGCGGACCTCGCCGGCCCGCATTGCCGCCTGGAGGTCGGCGACCTGGTCTTCGGGGATGAGGATCTCCGCCCGCAGGTCCTCCAGAGGGGCGATCTCGAAGAGGACCTGCCCCTTCTCGACGGATGAACCGACGAACCGGTCCAGCCCGCCGCGGATCACCGTCCCGCCGATCCGCGCCTTGATCGTCGCCTGCTCGATCTGCTCGGTCAGCAGGGCAATCTGCTCCTGGAACTGGCGCGCCTGTGCCGCGGCCATCTGGGCATCGGCCCATTTCTTGTCCGACCGGGCCGCGTCGGCCTGCTTGAGGTGCTCGAACAGCCCAGCCCGCGCCTGGTCGAGCTTTCGCTGGAGCGGCAGGGTCTTGAGCGTCGCCAGCACCGCCCCGGCGCGGACCCTGTCGCCAAGCTTCGCCTCGACCGAATCGACCTCGCCGTCGAACGGCGCCGGGACGATCTGCCTGGTCGCGGCCTGGAAGGCGAACGGCGCATCGACGCGGTAGTCGCCCGATGCGATGCCGATGTAAATCCCGGCCGCGATCAGCAGCAACGCGGCCAGCTTCGCCCACGTGTGCCTCGGCCCGACGACGGCGGCCAGGCCCGCGCGCACGGACGAGGCGGCCTTGGCGCCGATCCACCTGTCGGCCCGCCGCAGGTCCAGCAGCCGCACCGTGCAAAGGTCGCACGCCAGCCGGAGCGTCTCGACCTGGGCCGGGGCGAAGGGCAGGTCGCCGGCCCGCTCGACGCACACCGCACCGAGCACCTTGCCGTCGCGCCGCAGCGGCAGCGACAGCACGGCCAGGCGCGGCGTGCCGCGGTCGGACAGCTCGCGTGCGCCGCGGCATACGAACTCAGCCGACGCCGGCGGCGGGACGAGAACCTCGATGTCCTGGTCGAGACATTCCTCCATGACCGCCTCGATGAGCTGGATCATCTGCATTTTGCGGCTGAACTTCTCGGTATGGCTCATGGCGGCAAGCTGGACGTATCGCCCGGCAAGCAGGCCGAGGCTCACGCGCTCGCAGGCGAAGCGGGCGGCCAGCTCGTTGCAGAACGCCATCGCGGCGGCGAGGAAATGCTCGTGGTCGTTGACGGCGGACGTCAGGGCCAGGGCAGGCGCCAGCGCCGCTCCGGCATGCGCGCCGCCCGCACGGCGGCTTTCGCTCTGACCTTCCTCAGCCGCCAGGTGCAGCGCGTAAAGCTGCCCAGCCGGGATGCGAACCGCCATGGCGACGACCTTCTCCGCCAGCTTGCCCGGCTCCTCGCCGGCCAGCGCCATCGCCAGCACGCCGCACTGGCGCGCCCTTGTGAAAACGGGGACTGGCTCCGCCGCTGTTGGGCGGTGCCTGTCCCCTGTTTTCATTATCGAACCCGCCTCTGGGGCTGCCACGCCGGCGGTTGGAGCCCCGGAGTCCGCCCATGCCGGCGGAAGCGGCACCAAGACCACGTGCCGCCTCGCCGGGGCGCCGTACAAGGCGCCGGCCTCGTGCAGCGGAAGGGTCGTAACCGCGCCGCCGGGGGCTGAACCGTTGGCCCATGGTGTGCCATCGGTGGCTGTCGTGGCACCGTCCGAGGCTGGGGTTGCTCGCATGGCGGCCGGCGCGGCCCGCAGCGCCGCCGTCAGCCATACCGGCGGCTCATCGTCGCTCGTGGGCGTCGGCCAGACCGCCGGAATGCCGATCAGCCCGTCAGCGGCAACCGTAATCACGGCCCCGCCCTCGGCGCCCAGATGGGCGCAGTGCTCAGCCAGCAAGGCCGACAGCCCAGCCACCGGCGCCGCTGCACCGTCGGCTGGCGCCGCCACGGGCCCAAGGCCCGATCCGCCTGCCGCCGCCGCCACGGGCCCAAGGCCCGAGCCGTCGGCCGCCGCCGCGCCGAGCGTCTCGGACGGACCGCCGGCCTCGAGCGCGCCGTCCGTCTCGGTCGAGTTCTTCGTGCTGTCAGCCGGCCTTGGCGTCATAAGTGCAAAGCTCTCCCATGCTCGGCAGCCAAGCTGCCACGGCCATTCAGCTTACCCATCCGCCCCGCCCGCGCAAAGCGAAAACGAACGGCTGCCGAGCTTCCGGCTTCGCCGTGCAATGATTCCGAGTTCGCGGTGCCATGCTTCCGTCTTAGGAAGCATGTCTTGGCCGGGGACAGGGGACATGCTTCCCAAGACGGAAGCATGGCACCACAAGGCAGGCCTTTCAAACCAGGCCACCGGCCCGCTATCGGTACAAGTTCCGCAGTATGGCCGAATGGCCCGTAGTTAAGCCGTTTGGATTTTATTTCTTGAGCCTGAAAGGCTCGGACAACCTAGCCCAGGGCAGAGCGAAGCGCCGCCCTGGGTAGCAGACGCACAATATAACCTAAGCCCTGAAGGGGCGCAACAGTCGTCAGGGCAAGAGTTTGTGACGTCCTTTCAGGGCTCACCACAAAAAAACCTGTCCACCCAGGGCGGCGCTGCGCTCTGCCCTGGGCTAGGCCGTGTGATCCCTTTAGGCTCTTGGGGCCGGGACTCAAGACCTTATCTTCGGCCCATTGCAGTATGGCCGATATTTTTCCGGAATGTCTGCAACTTTCATATCTGCCGGGTCGTCTAAAGCAGCAGGTGAATCTGAGTTGCTCGGCGTTTGATGCACTTCGGTTCGCGCATGTATACTGACGCCGTCAGTTGTCTGCGGGGCTGTTTGCACAACGCGTAAGTGGGTGTTCGGCATATTGGAACGACTTGGCGACGTCCGCCCCGTACGTGACGCCAATCCAGGTGAAGGGAGAGATGGGATGAAAACTCTGTGGATTGCATTCCTGTTCGCGGTGGTCGGTGCGCTTGTCGCCAGGGTGGCTACGGCCCAAATGCAGCAAGAGGTGCCCAGGTATTCCTGTTCGGCGGTCTTGGACGTTCGCCCGCCTTTCACGTCCGCCCTGGACCGTGAGCGGCGCCTCCCGTCCAAAGATGAACTGGATTACTTGACCGCACGCCACGTGTTGCTTATCAAGAGCGATCCTATCCTCCGTGCGGTGGCAAACTTGCAGCAAATCCGCGATACCCTCTGGTTCAAGGATAAACCTGATGACGCCGTCGAGCGCTTGGCCGCGGAGTTGTCCGTGTCCTATGAGCGCGGAACCGGACTAATCACCATATCAATGACCGGATCGAGGAGGAACGAGCTTTCAGACCTGGTCAACGCTGTTGCCGTAACGGCAGTTGAGCGGAGCACCGAAATGGCCAACCGCCACATCCAAGACATGATCCGTCAACACCGCCAGGAGCGCACCAGCCTGGCCGACACGCGGGACCGGGTCCGAGCGGACAAAGCCAAGCTCCTGCGGGAGGCCCTGACGCCCGACCCCATGGATCCCAACGGTGTCTTGATATTGCAGCTTCGCCGATTGGCTGAGGCGGTGTCATCGGCTGAGATGGAGTTAAGTGAGGTCGATGCAAGCATCCAACTTATGAAGCAATGGCTCAACCAGGGCGAAGCCTCATCCCTGCCGCAGGTTGCCAAACTCGTCGAGCGAGACCCTGTCGTCTGCGGGCTGCTGATGAAGCGGGCGGAGATCGCCGCGGGCCTGGGGCCGCGGGGGCCTGCCACCACCACCCAGCCGGGCGAGAAGGACGCACTGTCTGCCCTCGACCTGCAAATCGCGGCTCGCAAGCGGGATGTTTTGGCCACCTTCGTCAAGTCCATGCAGACCGATGCCGAGTACCGCAAGGCCAGGATATTGAGTCGCCTCACCGAATTACGCCAGAAGTACCGATTAGCGGATGTCTCCGCCCGCGACCAGCGGGCCTCCTTGATCGCCTTTTGCGAATTGGACAGCCAGGACAAAACCCTCACCAACCAGATAGCCCGTATCGACAATCGCCTGGTGGACCTGAGGATTTTCTTGCTGGCAAGAGCGCCGCTTGAACTCATGATAATGGCCGTCAAGCCACCGGAGACGCCCGCGCCCAAGTAGGAGGATGTGGGTCCGACCGGGGTATGGACAGCCGGGTGCCATGCTTCAAGTCCGGGCTTCCGGGGTGCCATGCTTCCGGCTTTGCGGAAACATGTCCCCTCGAGCACCATGGGCATTCCGATATCCCCACCGCCATGTTCGCACATGGAACATGCTTCCGCGAACAGCGTGCGGAAGCATGGCACCGCAGAATGGACACCGCAGAATGAAAGCATGGCACCGGCGGCCACCGTTTGGGGTTTACTGCCGCCCGGCCGGCGGGTAGGTTAGCGGGGATGAGGATTATCGTAACGGCGGGGCCTACCCGCGAGTACATCGACGACGTGCGGTTCATCTCCAACGCCTCCAGCGGGCGGATGGGCTATGCCGTCGCGGCCGCGGGCGCGGCGGCGGGGCACGAGGTTACGCTGCTGGCCGGGCCTGGCGTTGCGGAAAAAAGGGGACAGGCTGCTTTTTCGGCCGGGCCGGCGGCGCTGCCGCCTCGAAAATCGGGGACAGACACCGGCGCGGCCAAACAGCAGGCCGCTCCGGAGTCAGTCCCCGTTTTCGAGTTGGTGCGGTTCGTAACCGTGGATGATCTGCGGGCAGCCTTGGCTGAGCGGTTCGACGAGTGCGACGCCCTTGTCATGACGGCGGCGGTGGGGGACTTTAGGCCGGAGCGGCGCGTCGCGGGCAAAATCCCCCGTGCCGGCGGGCCGGTGATGATCCGGCTGGTGCCGACGGAGGACATCCTGGCGGCCTTGACGGCCGGCAAGCGGTCCGGGCAGGTTGTGGTGGCGTTTGCGGTCGAGGCGCTGCCCCCGGCTGGCGCGGCGGCCAAAGCCCAGGCGGAGATGCGGGAAAAGGGCGCCGACTTCGTCGTGGTCAACGGGCCCGAGGCGATGGATGCCCCGCGGTCGCGGGCGTGCGTGCTAGACCGGGAAGGCGAGGTCCTGGCCTGGGCTCGCCGACCCAAGGAAGACCTCGCCCGCGAGATCGTGCGAATCGTAGAAAAGGCTTCAGGCTCCAAGCTCTAGGCTTCAGGTTCCTGTCGCGGAGCTCTTGCTGTTTCTGAGGTCTGAAGCCTGAAGTCTGAAGCCTTCTTCTCTGTTCGGCTGGAGATAATTTGATGGAAAGTCCGATAACCATAAAGATATGTCGAAAGGCCGGGTGCCAGGACGTCCCGGCGCCGCGGTACATGTCCGATCATGCCTCGGGCATGGACGTATGCGCTGCCTGCGATGGCGATGTTACAATCGCCCCCGGCGACGTGAAGCTGATACCGTGCGGGTTTTACCTGGCCGTGCCGGTCGGCTACGAGGCGCAGATGCGGCCTCGCAGCGGCCTGGCGCTCAAGCACGGGATCGTGCTGCCGAACTCGCCGGGCACGATCGACGCGGACTATCGAGGCGAGGTGTGCGTGATCCTGGCGAACGTGGGCCGCGAGGCCTTCACGGTTCAGCGCGGGATGCGGATCGCGCAGATGGTCATCGCCCCGGTGACGCGGGTCGAGACGGCGATGGTTGAGGAACTGGACGATACCGCTCGCAGACAGGGCGGTTTCGGGCATACGGGCGTTTAAGCAATAGCATGGGCATCTTGCCCATGAGTCGCAGGGCCATCTTGGCCCTGCTCCGTGTTACACCACGGGCAAGATGCCCGTGCTACTCACGGGCAAGATGCCCGTGCTACTCACGGGCAAGATGCCCGTGCTACTCACGGGCAAGATGCCCGTGCTACTCACGGGCAAGATGCCCGTGCTACTCACGG
>Ga0315294_10006510_pt1 | contig 12809 bp, 6 predicted proteins | sample YL17G13_40_MG_FD_203626 | JGI IMG/M metagenome (GOLD analysis project Ga0315294, IMG submission 203626) | Sediment microbial communities from Yellowstone Lake, YNP, Wyoming, USA - YL17G13_40 | ecosystem: Environmental > Aquatic > Freshwater > Lake > Sediment | place: USA: Wyoming | collected... | reverse complement strand
TTTTCTGCCGAGCTTCCGGACGGCTTCTTCTGCGATGTTCTGCGTCGAGCCCCAGCACACGATAAGGTTCTTATAATTCTTCGCCCCAGTCAGCTCCGGCGGGATGTTGTCTTTTTTCAGCAGCTCACCTTTCTTTAGCCTTTTATCAACCATTCTGATTCTAAGGTCAAAGTCTTCGGTGATATGTCCCTCGGTGTCGTGCTCGTCGCTGTCGACGACTACCAATCCGTCTCCGAAGCCGGGCACGCCCCTCGGTGAGACGCCGCTCTTTGTTAATTCGTATCTCTTGTAGTCTTTTTTCGTTTGGGTGATATGTTTTTCAATTTCCGTCTTCGATAAATCGGGAGCAATGGTATTGTAGTATGAATCCATGAAATACTGGTCGGTTAGAATAAAGACTGGTACTTGATATTTGTCGGCTAAATTGAATGCTCTCTGCGTCAGGCTAAAAGCATCTTGAATTGTTCCGGGGGCGAAAATGATTCGCGGGAACTCGCCGTGTCCGGCATAAAGAGCAAGCTCCAGGTCGGCCTGTTCGGATCGCGTGGGCAGCCCGGTGGCCGGGCCCGGCCTCTGGGCCAGATGGATGACCATCGGACTTTCCAGCATGCCGGCCAGACTTACGCCCTCGATCATCAGGGCAAAGCCGCCGCCGGATGTTGTCACCATCGCCCGAGCGCCAGCGTACCACGCACCGAGCCCCATATTAATCGCGGCTATCTCGTCTTCGGCCTGCTCGGCGATGATATCGAAAGTTTTGGCGTGCTTAGCGAGAAACGCCAATACACTCGTCGACGGTGACATCGGGTAGGAGGCGATGAAATTGCAGCCTCCGGCGATGGCGCCAAGGGCCACTGCTTCGCCGCCGCTCAGGATGACCTGGTCTTCGACGCCGGCGTCGCCGACAAAATCAAAATTAATTTTAGAGGACTTTTTAATACCAACACTAAACTCGAAACCCTTCTTCAACGCGGCGAGGTTTTTTTGCACTATGTCTTTTGACTTGGCGGAGAAAAACTTCTCTACGTATTTGCCCGCCATTTTCAGTTCGACTCCGAAGATACCGGCAATGGCTCCGACTGCAACGACATTGGAATAAATCTTATCGCCGATTTCCACCGCGGTTCCGGTAAAGGGAACATCAACAAACTTATGCTTCGTTTGGTCAATATCCTCGCCGATCATTTCTTTGTCCGCCAGGATGACAGTTCGGCTGGAGATGTTGTGCTCGACGTGCTGCAAGGCTCCTTTGTTCAGAGGAACAAGAATATCGATCGAGCTGACAGCGGCGCGGACCGGCCCCGAGCCTATCCGGATACTGGTGGAATTCATTCCCCCGCGAATGCGAGACATGTACTCTTTTGTCGCGAATACGTTATAGCCGGCGAGTTTGAAGATTCGCGTCAGGAGGTGCTCGACCGTCTGGATCCCCTGGCCTGCCTGACCGCACAATACAATCGATACGCTTTCGGGATTGTGTGACGATAATCGTTTGCTCATAATACTCCCTGCCTATTAGATCGGCCGAAAAATCTTCACGGCTATGCCGGCATTTTCGTTTTGTTCACTTTTTCTTTCCCCGAAGAATAATAAATCCATCTTAAAATGCAATCTTTTTGTCTGCATATCGATGCCAGGTATGTTAATATCAGCAGCAATCGGCAATCAGAATAACCGTATTACGATAGTATAAATGAGGTTAGAGAACAGTGCCGGAGCCCCTGATCCCGCCCACGGCGGATAAAAAAACGTGGTTTTCGAAACACCTTGCACTGCTGCTGTTATGTGCGGTTGTTCCGGCCGCTGCCCCTGCGTATGGCGAGACGTTTTCTTTTGCAATCATCGCGGATCCGCATATCGGTGGAAATCCGGATAATAGAGCAAAGTTCGAGACTGCGGTTGACTGGATCATCGCCAATAAGGGAAGTAAAGATATCGAGCTGACTTTCGTGTTGGGAGATATTGCATGGGGCGGCTCGCGAAGCAATCGAAATCTCGGCACGGCGAAGAAAATGCTCGACCGCCTCAGCAATAACGGCATTACTTACATTCCACTCATAGGTGATAACGAAATCCAGGCCGGGTGCGAGAAGGAGTTTCATGAGGTTTTCGGGCCGCACTTTAATACCCTGTCTCGGATTCTCGGCAACTGGCGAAAAGCACCTGCTCCCGTTGCCGGTGAGTATCTTCAGAATTTCTCCTTCGATTATAAGGGCTGTCATTTCGTGTGCCCTGATTTCAATTCCAGGAAAGCCGGTGATGAGGGCGGCGAGCTTCATGATTTCGCAGGCGGCAGCTGGTCATGGTTCAAAAATGATATCGAATTATGCCCCAAGCCTAAAAAGGAGAACATAGTCATTATGACGCATATCGGGATGTTTAACACCGGATTCGAATTTGCGGACCGGTTTGTTTATTCGGAAAGCGGGATGGACAAGATAAAGGGCTTGCTCAACGATTATAGAGATAACGTAGATTCGAATTATGCAGGCCATCTTCACCTGAACTGGTACGCGCCGGTATGGTTGGAATTATTCGTTCCAATTTATCATGTTAGAGTGACGGATGAAACATGGTTTAATAAACAATGGCCCGAGGTTGAAGATCCCGGATTGACGGTCAGGTGGGTGCAGGTGGACAACAGCGGCACGAAAATATCCTATTTTCAGAATATCGAAAATATAGGCGAAGGAGCGTCAATTCAGAAATGAAGGATATTCAGTAATCATGCTCCGGCTTAAATCCTGCCGGTTAGTTTATTGTGCAGCGGCTCTGACGCCTCGCTGTACCCTTTGGAAGTCCGGGATTTCGCCGTCCTGACGGACGAGCTGGCCGAACTCGGTGAAGATTTTCGGCTTATCCCACCGCCAGTGCTCGACGTGGCCGTCGGCGAAAGAGAAGTTGCCCCCCTGCGAGTGCCGGCCGGCGGGCAGGTCCCACCATCGCGGCGGCTCCCCGTCTGATCCCCAACCCCGGGGCGGGATGCCGAAGTGGGAATCGAAGATACTCTCTTCATGGACATCAACGAAAAATAACAGCTCCGAAGGCGACGGATCGTCGATATCGGATTCCCTGGCGAAGCCCGGGACATAGTCCGTCTTGTTGCCATACGGCAAACCGTTGATGGATTGGCTCAGGTTGTAGCTGCGCGTCCGACGGAGATTCAGGATTTGCCCTTCCGGTGTTTGCACTCGCGACTTGTCGGACGGGCACCGGTAGATGTCGGTTGATTTGTTGTAACGAAAGAGCAGGCCGTGCTCGATATTTTCGGTGGTGGTATCGAAAGGCGCCAGGCCGGGACACCATGTCATTTTGTCGCTGAAGCCGGGCGCGGGCCCTTTGGTGTCGAGCAGGTAAACGTATCGGTTCGGCAGCAAAAAGTCGTCATTATCCAGCGAATAAAGTTTCGCACAGGTCTGAAGCTGCTTGAGATTGTTCAGGCAGGCCACTTCTCGTGACTTTTCCCTGGCCAGAGAAAGCACCGGCTGTAAAAGCGCCAGGAGAAGTGCGATAATCGCGATGACAACCAGCAGCTCGACCAAAGTGAAGGCCGGGAGATGCCGTCCGACCGGCGAGCCGGAGTCCGTCGCTTTCCTCAGGTCCAGGATCTCGCCGAACACAATTGGCCTCTGAGTCCGATGTAGCATTTTTACACCCAATACCGAGTCTTTGATCTCAAACTCTGCGTAAGCAGCGCGAAATTTCGCACCGTCATACAAATTCGACTCAATCCTTTTTCCCGGGGAATTCGGGCCTGGCTTTGTTTCGTCTTCGGTCGGGCTGGATGTATTTGTAGCCGGAGTTGGGATTATCTTTGTCGTAGGCGAAAACATCGCGGTTTTCTATGAAGTGTTTGACGTAGTCGACCGGTATGGCAAAGCCGAGTCCGCCGAGGAAAATATATCCCATATTGGTCACGCCGATGACCTCGCCGGCCAGATTGAACAGAGGGCCGCCGGAATTGCCCGGATTGATGTCGGCGTTGGTTTGTATATACAGAAGTCCTTCGAAGGCCCTGTTTTTCGTGCTGATGACGCCGTTGGTAACGGTTCTTTCGAGCCCGAGCGGATTGCCGATGGCGAAGACCTCTTCGCCCGCATTGATGCGGCTGATATCACCGAGATAAACGAACGGGAGCTTCGTGTCGCCGAGATCCTCTACCTTCAGCAGGGCCAGGTCAACAAAGGGATTGATGGCTTCTATTTTGACCTTTTTGAATTTTTTTGTTTCGAAGCCGTTCTTTGCTTTTCGGAATACCGTAACTTCGATCCTGGTTTCCTTTTCCACTACGTGATAGTTGGTTATCAGGAATCCGTCTTCGTTGATGAAAAATCCTGAGCCGGTGCCGCCCGGGCACGAGATTTTGACGACCGCCTCTGAGACCGTGTCCACGGATTTTTCGATCGTTGTTTTTTTAAGATTGGCGATTTTGTACAGCCGATCGGGCGCGTTATCGACAGGTTGCGACGCGGCTTCGGTGCCCGCGTCATTGGCATCAGCGTCCTCGGCTTCGGCAGTCTCGCCGTACTTGTATTCGAGTATCTTGTCCTTTGGAATCGTCAGGACCGTTATGCCGATATCGATGTACAACTGCGCCTGCTTTTCCAGGATTATCTTACCGGTTATAATCTGCCCTTCTTTGAGGACAATTCTGTCCGCCCTGCAAATCGCGAACGAGCAAAGAAGCACGAGCGTGCAGAGAAACTTGTGACTTGTGCGCTTATTTGTAATAGTTCTGAGCATGTATCACTCTCAAATCAGGTTAAACTGCCAACAAGCCGGCATAAAATACTCTGCCCGGGATTTCGCCGGGATTTGCCGCAACAGATGCCGCCGGCACATTTATTATAAACATATACTGTCGCGTCTGTTCACCGGATAATCATTGTACGGCCTGCGAATCCACGATGCAAATATAAAAGGGATTACTCCGGAGTTTCTGATGCTCCTGCGTGCAGCTTTCAGGAAACCAAAGATGACTTGAATCGCGGCAGCCTTTTCCTGATTTTTCAGGCCGGATTGAGGAAACCAAAAGTTTCTTAAAAATAGGAAAAAGACTATCGACATTTAGGGGGTGGGAAACGCTATGTACTATGAAGGCTGGGAGTGTGTGAGTTATTAAAATGGTTTTTATGGAGAATTTGGTTGATTCTTGGTGTCCGAAGTGCTAAACTCAGATTTTCACGAGATTTGCATCACGAAGAGATAATTTTTGGGAAATAGCGAAATGGCGGAAAAATTGCCGGTCATAATTGACAATAGGAGGGGTGACGCTGCTCTACGCGACTGCGTAGTCAGGCAATTGCAGGACATACGGCTCAGATTGCTTGACCTGGGCAATCGTAATCGCTTGTTGAACTTCAAGCACAATAGCAGATGCATCAAGATTGTTGACGAGCAACTTGGTCAGGTCTTTGACCATCTTGTCAGGCAGGGCAAACCCATGAAGTTTTTGGCGATACCGGAGGACGTAGACGCAGAAGACGTTAGCGAGGAAGACCAGAGGACACAACTGTTCACAGAGACAGGCGGTTCGCCACCCATCGATTTAATTGAGGATCTGCCGCTTCCGGAATATCCGGATGGCGAGATTCCAGAGAGACACAGAGACGACAAACTCCAGACGACGCTTGAAGCCGACTTCCTGGAAACGCGCCTTCGGCGAATACGTTCTGATGCTTCGTCCATTATTCAGGAGACCGGCACAAACCAACTGTTCTTGGCACTGGGCTTTCTTCGTTGGAAGGAGCGAGCGGATACTGCGGAAAGCCGCGAGGCCCCTTTGATCCTTGTACCTGTCGAGATTGGGCTACCCAAACTCAACAGAAGAACTCAGCGATATACATACAGCATCCAATACACTGGTGAAGATTTGGTGCCAAATCTCTCATTGCGTGAAAAGCTGTTTAGGGACCACAAGTTGGGTCTCCCTATGTTCAACGAGGAAAAAACAATTGCTGCGGCCGTAGAGGAGGAAGAGCTTGATCCAGAAGCGTACTTTGACGTTATTGCGGAGGCTGTTGCGGAAATGCCCGGGTGGGAAGTGCGGAGAAAAATGGTCGTTGGTTTTTTCACATTCGCGAAGCTGCGGATGTACCTTGACCTCGACCCAGAAGTGTGGCCAGATTCATGTATAGCCGACCACGATCTTGTCCAGCGGTTGCTGGGTTGCAAGGAACATCCCCCTGATGTGGATGAAGAGACTGGAGCAGACGAGACACTGGAGGTCGATTCGCTACCGCTGGTTATGGACGCAGACAGTTCCCAGTCGAGGGCCATCCATCGCGCTGTGGTTAGCGGGCAGAGCATGGTAATACAAGGCCCACCAGGGACTGGGAAATCGCAGACTATCACAAACCTTATTGCCTGCTTCCTTGCCCAAGGAAAGTCGGTTCTGTTCTTGGCAGAGAAAATGGCCGCACTGACGGTCGTTCAGAACAACATGAAAAGCGTTGGCCTTTCCACCTTCTGTTTGGAGCTGCACAGTCACAAGGCTGATAAGAAAGCGGTCATCGAGAATCTCGAGACAAGCTATGAGGAACGAAATCGCCTCAGCAGAACAAGAGTGGACTTGAGTTTGGATATGGCTGCCCTGAAAAAAGCTCGTGACTCGCTGGCCGGGTATATTGAACTGATCAAGAAGCCTGTCGGTCCTGCTGGGGAGACCGTTTTTGGTGTTTTCGGCAAAGTGGAAATGCTGCGATATAAACTCTCTGAGATCGTCCCCCTACAGATAGAGAATATTGACGGGATTACCTACGAGCAGATCGAAAATGCACAAGATCTTATCCGGACTCTGTCGCGCACAATTTCGGAGATTGGCTTGCCAGCTTCCGGGCCATGGTATGGGTACAACCCCGTTGAATTGATCGGCGGTGATGAGAATACAGTTCTCCAACGGTTTCAAGTGATCCTGACCACAACTGCCAAGTTTCTCGACGAAGCACGCGCTCTCTTTGAGCAAATTGAAACACCTATACAGGCATCAGAGCTTACATACGGACAGTTACAACGGATCTGCGAACTCGACCCTGACCAAGTACCCAGCGGCTTGTTGACGGACCTTGCGGGAATGGTCTTGGCCGGTTGTGACGAAAGAGAGTGGAAAAAAGCCAAGTCTTGGAAGTCATCCATTCACGAGTATTGGCGGAAAATAGAGGATGCATCAAAATTCCTCAAACAGCCTGATAAACTCGCTTTTGCCGACATTGATCGGCTCTCCGGGGCGGCAAAGCAAATTAGTACATACGGCATAGCCTCTCTGAACCTCGTCTCGGCCCAAGAACTTCGTGACACATGCACGCGACTTTTACCGCTGCTGAATGAATTTCAGAAATTGGTAGAAGTCCCTGTAGCTGCCGGTTTGCCCAAACCACGGACGATTATGGATATTACGCGCTTTACCCGCTTGGAATCAGTAATCAGAGGAAGACCACGCGCGATGAGCCGAGAAGTGTGCAAGAAACTCCTGACTCCATCGCTGCGAGTCATATTCACGAAAATGGTGGAAGAGGGACAGCGTTTGACACGGATGCGGCAAGAGCTTAGTCTGACTTTTGCCATAGACGATGTCTGCCCACGTGATGAGTTGGTTGCGGTTCGACAGTTTCTCAGACGTGCACAGGGAAGGTGGTTCAAGGCTTTGTCATCGGAGTATAGGCAAGGGATGCGCGCACTGAGGAGCTTCCTCCGGCAACCTTCGCAAGCAGGATATCATGGCATGGCAGAACGACTTGAGACACTGGAGAAGTTTTTGGCTGAACAGTCTGAGTTCTCACTTTTCGATCAGTATCGTGAGACTTTTGTTGGATTATTCAAGGGCTTAGAAACTGACTGGAGCGGGGTTAAGACTGCCGTGACCTGGGTAACAAACGTATGTGACATTTGCGGATCGGTTGAGGTAGCCGCCGGTTTGATTGATTTGGAGATTGATGGCCAAGACGGATGGCCCGCGGAGAGAGAGATTCTGCATGTAGTCACGCAAATCGAAAGGGAATTATCCAGATGTACGGATATTGTATCTGGCATATCTGATAAAAATATCGTGACATCTTTCGGACATGAGCCGATCGAGACGCTCCGCAACCGATTACAAGAATTAGCATGCGCAGTGACAACTGTTGAGGAGTTTCTTGCAGGAGATGCTTTCGAAAAGAATGCCACGCTGTCCGATATCCTCGATGCAGCTCATCTTGAATGCGAAGCCAATGGCTTGAGAGCCAAGATTGAACAAGACCAGACTATGAAGTCTTTGACAGGCCGCCACTTCAACGGCGTTGATACGGACATAGACGGTATTGTCGAAACCATTAGTTGGGCTCTGAGCATTAGAAACATGGGCTTGCCTTTGGAACTTGTCAATAAGATGAGCCAGGTTAAGCCGCAAGCCTTGATCAACTCAGTAGGGGAACACGCAGCTACTTGGGCACGAGATTCGACAACCATCAGCCAGAGCTTAAACCGCCTTGGCGACTTTGGACCTCTTGATATGGCGCGGTTCCTTGGAAACAGTCTTGAGGACATTCGTCTCGGTGAGCTTCAATCGCGCATTGAGAGGGCAGTCTCAAACATTGGATGTTTAGCACGGTGGGCAGAGTACTGGCGAGTGGTGAGACGGGCACAAGAGGCCGGTTTAGGGGTGGTTGTTCGGCTCATGGAGTCCGGCAACCTGGACCCAATGAAGGCGACTGACACGTACTCGTATACTGTTTACAACAGCATAGCCAGAAATGTTCTGCGAAAACACCCAAAGCTTTCGACTTTTACCAGAATAGAATATGAGTCGAAGAGAAAACTGTTTGCTGAACTCGACGCGAAACTCCTGCAACGACATCGCCAAGAGATAGCATATAAGGCCAGTCTCGGCAAAGTGCCTCCTGGTACGACAGGCCCGAGGAGAAGAGATTTGAGCGATATGTATCTGCTCAAGGCCGAGTTTGGCAAACAGCGTCGACACCTTCCTATCCGACAATTGATGGATCGTGCAGGGAAAGCAGTCAAATCACTCAAACCTGTCTTCATGATGAGTCCTATGTCTGTTGCACAGTTTCTCGAACCCGGCAAGCATACCTTTGACGTCGTTATTATGGACGAAGCCTCTCAAATCCAGCCTCCAGATGCGCTTGGAGCCATTGCGAGGACCAAGCAGATGATTGTAGTCGGTGACCGCAAGCAGTTGCCCCCAACGAATTTCTTCGAGAGGATGATGAACAACCCTGACGATGACCAGGATGAGGAGGCGATCTTCAATAGTTTTGACGCGGGTGAGTCAATATTGGATAAGTGTGAACAGCTTGATTTCCCAAGAGAGCCGTTGCTGTGGCATTACCGCAGTGAGCATGAGAGTCTAATAGCGTTCTCAAACGCCCGCTGGTATGGCAATAAGCTTGTCATCTTTCCGTCGTCGGGTGTGTCGTCAGACAAGTTGGGCATCGTGTTCCACTACATAAAGGATGGGGCCTATACCTCGGGAAGAAATGTCAATGAGGTCGAAGGAGCCGAAGTTGCCCGGAAGATCATCGAACATGCAAGGAGATCTCCGCACCTCAGTCTTGGCGTAGGTACTCTTAACCTTAAGCAGCGTATTCTAATCGAAGATATGTTGGCACGCTTTACAAAGGACGACCCTACAGCAGAATCATCACTCGCAAAACTCAATGAAGCCCATGAGGGAACGGAGCCTCTGTTCATAAAGAACCTCGAGAACTTGCAGGGTGACCAACGAGACGTCATCTTCGTCTCATGCACGTTTGGACCCAACAAAGAAACAGGGAAGCTCTCGATGCATTTTGGACCTATAGTCCAGGCAAACGGATGGCGAAGGCTTAATGTTTTGATTACACGTGCCAAAAAAAGAGTGGAAGTTTTTACATCCATGCGGCCGGAGGACATAACGGCCGAGCCCGGTCAAGAGGGCCGACTTGCACTAAGGGAATACCTGAAGTATGCCGAGACGGGACAACTACCGGAGTTAACTTATGTTCGCCCTCCAGACTCTGACTTCGAGCTTGCTGTAGCACAAGTCGTGCGAAACTTAGGGTATCAGGTCGAACCTCAGGTGGGTGTGGCCGGCTACTTCGTCGATATCGGTGTTCGTAACCCTCACCGCCCTGCTGAGTATATCCTGGGCATCGAATGTGATGGCGCGACATATCATTCCTCCGCGTATGCAAGGGACCGAGACCGTCTGCGTGAAGAAGTACTCAGGCGACGTGGTTGGGAGATTCATAGGATTTGGTCCACTGACTGGTTTAAGAACAGGGAACCGGAAATAGTACGGCTCAAGAAGAAGTTGGAGCAACTCGTTCAAAAAAGCACTCCCGAAATAGTGGAGTGGGCAAAACCGGAAGAGTGGAAACCAGCAACAGCCCCGCCGGCGCAGCCACGCCTCACCGATGATGAGCTACGCGCACGAATCGGCATTTTCTGTCGCGAGAATATTCCTCGCCCCGAGGAGGCCCAGAAGATCGACGGGTTCCTTAATCCTGTCGTACTCCACGCACTGGTTAGGTACCGAATCACCAACAGAAATGCCTTTCGGGAATATATCCCAGTTGAGGTGCGAGCCGCTTACAATAGTGATGACCTTCAGTACCTGGATGACATTTTTGAAATTATTGAGTAAGCCAGTTCTGACGGTGAAGAATTTGACGCAGGCTGATTAGACATGGGTTTTTGGTAATGTACGATAAGGGACCAGACATAGAGCGTATTGAAGCAGATGCCTGCAATGGTGATCGGAGAGCTGCCTTCGACTTGGCATGGTGCTATTACATTGGCAATGGCGTTTCTGCAGACTCGATCAAGGCTCGGCACTGGTACACTCAAGCGGCAAGTGGCGGCATTCGCGAAGCCGGTGAGATACTTCATATCCTTGAGACAGAAGCCCAGCGTGCATCTGAACTTGAGTCCCTTAGTCAGCAGTGGAGCAGTGCTGTTTTACCAAGCTGGCGCTACAAGTGGTTTGTTCTTGCCGCCTTGTTCATTGTATCAAGTGGTCTGGTTGGCATCCTCCTGTATGTTTGGAGTCCCAAGTCCGCAAGTCGTTTTGAAAAGACTGTTACCCAAGGGGACAAGATCGAAACGCCAAGCTATATGCCAGAAAATGCCGTGCAAAATGTAACTTCGATTCCGGCAGAAAGCACGAAGAACGATGGCAACGAGAGTGTTCCACAGACTTCGGAATCACTTTTGATCACCGAACAAACCGGTGAAGACACAATTCTTACGGAACCGCCTACCCCGAACGAGAAGACGCCAACCCCGTTGGCAGAAAAACAAATTCCGACGAGTGTGCCAGAGAAGGCTGCGCCAATTCTCGATATGAACGATATAGCAAGGCAGGCTGAGAAATGGCTCGATGGAGAACATTGAGGCGGATCAAGGCCATCGCCGCCCCCGACGGCCGTTCGATAAAGCTCACGATGTAAAACTGGCCGATAAGGTAAACAGGAGAGCAATTATGATAGAGAAGAATCCTACGAAAGTTGAGTGCGTATGAGATATGCAGGATTATACCTTTTCAATCCGAACGTTAGTTCGCAGCTTGTTGCGGCCGGCCGATAAAATTAGAAGGATATTATGACATTATCAGTACGGTTGTATAATGCGCCAAGTAAGATGGTGTGGTAAAACGGAATAAGGTATGTTCGGTCAAAACTTGATTCCTATTGGGCTAACCTGAATAATAAGTGAACAACTACGGGTTAAAATCCGTAGAATAATATTAAAATCCTTATAAAATTAATTTTTACTATTGACCGTATGGTTATTTATGACTATATGGTCTTTTTTATAAATGCTAAGTTTAAAAAAGCCGATAAAACATGGGATCAGCAAAAAATTGCCATGACTGGCATGGATACGGATGAAATAGAAACAAACATTAAACCCTGGAAAAGGCTTTTATAAGTAGTCTATGTGTTTTTCCGGGGCGAGAGTGTTCTTGCCCTGAGATTAATTTTTTACTTCTTTAAGGAATACAGATCATGTATAAAGTGTGTAATTCTCCTGAAAATATGGAGCAAACTGATGACCCCCCCCCGACCTCACTTCTGGAACAAGCCTGCTTAGTCAAATGTTCCGCCAATTCATCCAAAGATAATCTGAAGAATAAAAACGGCTGGAACGACTGGAAATGGCAGATAAAAAATCGAATACGTACCCATGAGCAATTGATAAGTTATCTGCCCATTTTACGTAACAACCGAGAGATAGCAGATGTTATTAAAAAATATCCTTTGGCTATTACCCCATACTATGCTTCGCTGATACAGCAACCTGACACCTCAGACCCGATTTATCAGATGTGTGTGCCACAATCCGGGGAACTTTTAAGCCCATCCTGCCTGAGTGAAGATCCGCTGGAAGAAAATGAAGACATGCCGGTCCCGGGCCTTGTGCATCGGTACCCCGATCGGGCACTGGTTATTGTAACAACTACCTGTGCCTCTTATTGTCGGCATTGTACGCGTAAGCGTATAGCCGGAACCAGGGAATGCTCGATTTCCGCCCGCAGACTCCAACAAGTAACAGAGTATCTGTTACTTCACCCGGAAATTTCTGATGTAATTATTTCCGGCGGCGACCCGTTGACAATGCCAACCAATATGATTGAGACCATCCTGTCAGCTATCCGCTCAGTGGAGAGCGTACAGATAATTCGTATTGGCACACGTGTTCCCGTTGTTCTGCCGATGAGAATTACAGCCGAACTGGTAGAAATGCTTCGCAAGTATCATCCGCTCTGGATCAACACCCATTTTAACCACCCAAACGAATTGACTCCTGAATCGGCAGATGCCTGCAAT
>Ga0315294_10006509_pt1 | contig 12809 bp, 12 predicted proteins | sample YL17G13_40_MG_FD_203626 | JGI IMG/M metagenome (GOLD analysis project Ga0315294, IMG submission 203626) | Sediment microbial communities from Yellowstone Lake, YNP, Wyoming, USA - YL17G13_40 | ecosystem: Environmental > Aquatic > Freshwater > Lake > Sediment | place: USA: Wyoming | collected... | reverse complement strand
AGACCGAACTTGAGCATGGCTGCCTCCCGGCCCACGGTGGGCCCAAACGGGTTCCTGTTCCACAGGCAGCATCGGCTCATGTTCGGTCCTTTTATTAGCCTCAGTAATTCCGCACCAGCCTCAACAGATAATATGAATAATCCGTTCTCCGCGGTCTCCGCGTCCTCCGCGGTTAAAGGAACGTTAAAGGAACGTCGCAAGTTGTCGCCCCGCCGGGCGGCCTTGAAGCGAGACGACATGCGTTTTGACGCCAGCCTGCACCAGCGGCTCGAGCAGCGGATGATCCTCGCTCCGAGGATGATCCAGGCCATGGAGATTCTCCAGTTGCCCCTCCAGGCCCTCCAGGAGCGGATCGAGCAGGAACTCATCGCCAACCCGGTCCTGGAGGTCCGCGGAGAGGGCGGCGACGAGGCCGGGCCGGGCCCCGGGGCCGACGAGGACGAGGTCTCGCCCGACTCGCCGGTGGCCGAGCCCGAGCAGGAACTCGTGGTCCGCTCCAACGGCAGCCCCGACGACTTCCGGCGCCTCTCGAACCTCGCGGACCGCCGGGGCGACTTCTTCGACTTCGAGGACGACCGCCCCCGCCGCCCCCGCGCCGCCGATGACGTCGACCCCAAGGCCGAGGCGATGCAGAACGCCCCCGACGCCGGCGACACGCTCCAGCAGCACATGCTCGGCCAGTGGCGCCTGGAGGACGTCCCGCCGCGCATCCTGGCCCTGGGCGAACTGGTCATCCGCAACCTCAATGACAACGGTTACGTCCGCGTGCCGCTGGAGGACCTGGGGCGCGAGGCCGACCCGCCCGCCGCGCTGGCCGAGATGGAGCAGGCCCTGGCCCGCGTCCAGCGCGTCGGGCCGCCGGGCGTCGGGGCGCGGAGCGTCGAGGAATGCCTCCTGCTGCAACTGGCGGCCGTCCGGGACTCCGGCGACCGCCGCACCCTGCCGGAGGACGCCCTGGAGGTCCGCATCATCCGCCGCCACCTGGTGGACCTCTCGGCCAACCGGTACCCGCAGATGGCCAAGGCCCTGGGCGCCTCCATGGAGGAGGTCAAGCAGGCGGTCGAGCGAATCCGGCACCTGAACCCGAAGCCGGGTGCGGCCATCAATCCCCGCCGCACGCCGCCCATCGTCCCCGACGTCCGCATCGTGTGGGACGACGAGGCCGGCCAGTACCGCGTGACGATCGAGCGCGGCGGGGCCCCCGAACTCTACATCAGCCGCGCCTACCGCCGCCTCGTCAAGCAGCGCGACGTGGACCGCAAGACCCGCGAGTTCGTGGCCAACAACATCCGCCTGGCCCGCTGGCTGATGGACGCCGTTGAGCAGCGCCGCGACACGCTGCGGCGGGTGGTGGAGTCGATCATCAAGTTCCAGCGCCCGTTCTTCGACGAGGGGCCCGAGCACGTCCGGCCCCTGCGGATGCAGGTCGTGGCCGACGACGTGGGCCTCCACGTGGCCACCATCAGCCGCGCGGTCGCCGACAAGTACGCCGACACCCCCAGGGGCATCTACGCCCTGCGCGACTTCTTCACGGGCGGCACGCAAGCGGCCGACGGCCAAGAGGTCAGTTGGGACCGCGTCCGCGTGCGCCTGAAGGCCCTCATCGACGCCGAGGACAAGGCCGCCCCGCTCTCCGACGAGCAACTCGTGGAGAGGCTCAAGGGCGAGGGCCTGGACCTGGCGCGCCGCACCGTTGCCAAGTACCGCGAGGAACTGAACATCCCCTCCTCCCGCCGCCGCAGGCAATACTAGTGATGAGTGTAGAGTGATGAGTAATGAGTGAACAACGCAAGAAGAGGCCCGAATCGCCGCGCCGGGCGGGTCTTTGCCGGCCTTTTACTCCTCACTCCGCACTCATCACTCCTCACTCTTCTGGATTTCCTTTCCGGGTCGTATAATCTACGGCAGGCCGCAAAGGGGCCTCCCATGCCGCAGGCTCTGGTGAATTCGCTTCGCCGCATCCGCCGCCGCCTGCTCCTGGTGCGCGCGGCGGAGGCGGGCCTGCTGGGCGCGATCGCGGCCTCGCCCGTTGCGGCGGCCGTCACGGGGATGCGTATCCTGCGGCCGGAGTCCGTGCCGCTGGCGGCCGCGTACCCGGCGCTCCCGCTGGCGCTGATGGCCTGCGGGTTTGTGCTGGCGCTGCTGGTGCGGCTGGCGATGGGCGTTTCGCTCCGCCAGGCCGCCCTGGCGGCCGACCGCGCCGCCAGCCTCAAGGAGCGCCTTGCCACCGCCCTGGAAGTCGCCCTGGAAAATAGGGACGCTTCCCATTTTCCGTCGGAAAAATGGGAAGCGTCCCTATTTTTCCACGGGATGCTTGATGAGCGGCTCATCGAGCAGGCCACCGAGGAGGCCGCGAAACTGGATGTGGCGCGGCTGCCGCTCGCCCGGACGGACGGCCGCAGCGTCCGCGTCCTGCTGGTGGCGGTGCTGGTGCTCGTGGTGGCCGCGTTCATCCCGCCGGTGGGCGGGCCGCCGGTCGGGCGGCAGGAGGCCGACCGTGCGGCCGAGACGCTTCGCCGTGCGGCAACCGCGCCGGAGTCCATGCATCCCGATATCCGCAGCCAGATGGGCCGCGCGGCCCAGGCCCTCGCGCGGCCGGGCATCAGGCGGGCCGGGGCCGACCAGGCCACGGCCGCCGTCTTCGCCGCCGCCGCTCGCATCGAGCAGGCGCGACAGGCCACCCTCGATGAGTTGACGAAGGTCGAGAACCCCGAGATCCAGGAGATGGCCCGCGCGGCCGCCGCCGGCGACGTGGCCCAGGCCGTGTCGCAGGCCTCCAAGGCGGCCGACCGGTTGCTGGGCACGCCCGGGGCGGGCGCCGCAACGGAGGCCGACCGCCGCCGCGTGGCCGATGGGCTCACGGGCGCCGCCCCGACGGCCCTCCGCGAGCGCCTGCCCGAACTGGCCGCCCAACTGCGGGCGTGCGCCGAGGCCATGCGCCGGGCCGACGCCGATGCCGTCCGCCGCACCCTCCAGGACCTGGCGATCCGCATGACGCAGGACATCGGCGAGCGGCCCGGGGCCGGGCCGCGCGACCTGATGGCCGCCGTGGCCGAGGCCCGCCGCGCCATGGGCCTGCCCGATCTGCCCGCGCCTGAAGCAGGGGGAGGCGCGATGCAAGGTCGGGGATACCCCGCCGCATCCGCCTCCGCCAAGGCTTCGGCGGACAAGTCCGCGGCGGGCTCGCAGCCGCCGGGCACGGCCGCCGCCCCCGGCGGGGCCGGCCTGGGCGCGGCCGCGCACGCCGTTCCGGCCGAGGTGCGTCCCGAGGACCGCGACGTCGTCCGCCGCTACTTTGGCGGGTGACCTTGGGCCGGGAAGGAGACACTGATGAAGCCCCGTCCGTGGTTCGTCCTCTTCCTTGCCCGGCCCCGCCTGCCGGCCGGCGGGCAGGCCGGGGGCTGGCCACGGTGCGCCCGGCCGCACGCAATCGTGAATGGCCCTAAAGGCACGCGGCCTGGAATGTCGAAGGAACGGCAGGCGTGTGCCGCACGATTTGTCATGCACGACTTGTGTTGACGGGGACCACGGGGTAGAATGAGCAGGACAAGGACTTGGGCAAGAGAGGGCGCCAATGGCCGGGCAACTGAGCCTGAACTTCCTGCTGTATCCGTGCCTGGACCATCCAGGCCGATTTGCCGCTCACTGTCTGGAATTGGACGTCCTTGCTGTGGGCAGGACGAAGCCGGAAGCCATAGACCTGCTCAAGGAGTTGATCGAAGACCTCTTCAACGCTGCCTTGGAAGACGGCACGTTTGACAAGGTGCTGAAGCCTGCCCCGCAGGAGTACTGGCAGCGGCTGGCCAGGGCAAAGCCGTATCGGCCTCCGGCCAGGATCATCCGGCGGCATATCCGGTCGCGCCCCGTTGACTGTGTCAGTTATGCCGTTGCCATGGCCTGACCATGCGCCTCAGCGCAGCCAAGTGGCGCGATGTCAAACGCGTGTTCCTGACGTTCGGCATCGCGGCGGTTGAGGGCAAGAGCGCCGGGCACCGCCGCAAGCGCCACCCCATGCTCGTGGACGGTTCGGGCCGCAAGTACCCCATCCCCGCGCGTAAGGAAAGCGACGACATTTACAGGGCCTACATCGAGGCCGCGCGCCGGCGATTCAACCTGACCCCGGAGTACGGCAATTCCGACGAGGACTTCTATTCCCGCTTCTGACCGGGACTTCTCCGCTGTGCCGAAAAAAGTCTCCTCAAACCTCTCTTACGATGCGTAACTGTGCATGCCGCCGGAGAAGATGCGGGCCAGGTTCACCCAGAGCAGCGTCAGGACAATCGCCACCAGGCCCGCCACCAGGAATCCGCAATTGGCCCGCTTGAAACGCAGCCCGAACATGTATCGGAAGTGGAAGTACGCCAGGTACACCAGCCACGAGATGAACGACCAGAGTTCCTTGGGGTCCCAGTTCCAGTAATCGCCCCAGGCCCGTTTGCCCCACCACATGCCCAGCACCAGGCCCAGCGTCAGCAGGGGGAAGCCCAGGCGAGCGAGGCGGTTGGCTGATTCCTCGTAAGCGAGGGCCGCAGGGTCGCCCTCGGGGCGGTCGCGGAAGAGGCCCAGGAACGCCGCCGGCACGACCGCCTTTGCCAGAATGACGTACGAGAGCATGTACGCCGCCACGTGCGGGATAAAGAGGAAACTGTCGAGAGCCGGGGGCAGGTCCTGCCGCGCGGCCTTGAAGAGGAACCCCGCCGGAAAGAGGATGATCGCTCCCAGGACGGCATCGGCCGCATCGCCGCTAACATTCAGGAGCCTGCGGCAGAAGAGCGAGATCGGCCACATCAGCATCCCCAGGCACAGGAACACCTCGAACATGTTCTGGAACGGCGCGTGCTTGACCTCGACCCACCACAGGACGAAGCCCGCCACGGCCACGCCGAAACCGGCGATGAAGAGGACCGTTCCGGCCAGGCGCTCGCGCTTGACAAGCCACGCTGCCGCCAGGCCCAGTCCCAAGGCCGCGTAGACGATGATGCCGGTGCAGAACATCGCCTGGTAGTCGTTGTAAAACCGCTCCCTCAACTCGGCCACCCTCTCGGCGAACTTGTCGGGCGTGGGCGCATCGACAAAAAGCCTGTATAAGGACTCATCGGCAATGGACAGGTAGCGAAACCCGACCGCGGCCAGCGCCACCAGCAATCCAAGCCCTAAGACGATCAGCACGGCCGTCTTTTTGCGGCGCGCAAAGGCCAACGCCGCCGCCAGGTACAGGGCCATGACGACGTAGATCAGGATGCCCAGGTCTGTCAGTTTAACCGCCATAATCGTCTTTCGCCGTTCGTCTTAAACGCAGAGAACGCAGAGCAAGATTAAATTAAATCAGAAAATGACATTCCTTGATGTTTATTTTGCCCTCTTTTCTCTCCGCGTTCTCTGCGCCCTCTGCGTTCAATTCTTTCGCCCCAGGCCCCTTGCCCGCGCGGCAACCGGCTCCGCCCAGAACCGCCAGAACGCCCCGATCGCCAGCAGGAAAAGCCCCGCGTAGACGACCAGGAGGCCCGAATCGCTCACGACCTTGAGGATCGTGTAGGACTCGTTCCTGGAATCGTACGAATGCTGGTAGAAATGATACCCGCCCCAGGGCAGGGGCTCGTTGACCTCGATGGTTGCGGCCGCCACCGTGCGTCCGCCCTCGCGGACTTCCACGTGGCTCTTGTACGCGCTCACGTCACCGACGGGCCGCAGGAGGAACAGTTCCGGCGCCACGGCGTCGTCCATGTCGCCGTGGTCGGGCGTGCGGCCGCGCACCAGCGGGTCCAGGGACAGCCGGGCCAGGTCCGCCCCCGGCTCGGGCAGGAGCCACTCGGTGCTCGTGCGGTCGCCGCACGCCAGTTTCACCTCCATCGCGGGCACGTCGGACGCCGGGTCTTCCTCGGCGCCGGTGGGCTGCGGCAGGACGTAGTGCAGGAGGAGCCGGGGCTCGCCCGGTTCGGTCCGCACCGGCGTGGCGAACTGGGGGAGGGCGTAACCTTCCCAGATGGGCTCGTCCTTATCCGAGACCCGGACCTGGAGTGCGGGGTTCCGGCCGGGGCCGCCCACATCGATCACCTGGCGCTGCGGGCCGCTGCCCATGACCTTGAGGTTCTCAAAGACCTTCACCACGCGCAAGGTGACGGCGGGGTCCTGGAGCGTCGCCTGGGCGTCCACCTGCGGCGGCAGGTCGGCCAGTTGCCGGCCGCCGGGGTCCGTGACGACCAGCAGCGCCTTGGCGTCGGGCGGCAGCGTCGGCCGCGCGTGCGGCAGGTACCGCAGCACCTTCAGGCGCACGTCGGTGAAGGGGACCTGCACCTGGCGGCCCACGTCCCAGGCAAACTGCCGCTGGCGGTGGACGGGGTTGCCTTCGGCGTCGAGCGCGGGCGCGGCCACCATCAGGCCCCACGTCTCGCGGTCCGGCAGGTGATGCTCCAGCGAGAAATCCTTCAGGTACAGCGCAAAGGGGAGGGTGGCCAGGGGGGTCTGGAGGTCGGCGGCGAGGATGCGGTTCTCGGCCTCGCCCTCCAGAATGGGCATGTAGCCGGCGGGAACCTTCTTGATGCCGAACCAGTGCTCGCGGAACTCGTGGGCCTTGATGGAACCCCACATCGCCCCGCCGAGGATGAGCAGGACGCCCAGGTGCATCGCCAGGCCGGCCGGCGCGGCCGCCAGTCGGCGGAATGCGGCAAAGCCCGCCACCAGGAGGCCCACGGCCAGGAGCCAGAAGACGACCATCGGCCAGGAATTGAAGAGGTCCGTGGCGTCTTCCGCCCCAAGGAACGCTCCGATGACCGAGAGGACAATCAAGAGCAGGATTGCCGCCAGGACCGACCCGAGGATCGCTTGCCGCAGGGTCTTCATCGGCGTAATAGTAGCAGGCGGCCCGGACGGTGACAACTCCCGGCCCCAGAATGACCAATGACCAAGCACCAATGTTCAATCAAAAGGCAACCAGCAAAAGGCAAACAGCAATGACGACAAAGAAAGGCGGCCCCGCGACCCGCCGCCATGGGGCATTGGTCATTGCCGTTTGGTCGGTCATTGGTGCTTGGTCATTGGTCATTCGACGCGTGGCCGGTCCCGCGGTTTGCCGCGCAGAATCTTACGCCGGCGGTCGAGAACGGGTATAATTCGCTTCCTGTTTCGCCGGGCTTGCCACGGCGTCGCCCCCTGGCACGGCTACGGGCCGTGCCGTGGCCGGCTGGCGAGCCGGGCGGGCATCCGCTGCATCTCGATCTCCATCGACGGGGCCGGAGCCGCCCCCCTTTTTCTTACTCCGAGCCCGCTTCCAGGGGGCTTGCGTTGCTCGTCGGCGCAAAAAAGAGGGGCGATTCGCGAATCGCCCCGTGCCTCCTGGGTGAACCTCCGGCCGCGCGCCGCATCGGCCGCGCGGCTCTTACCAGTAGGTTCCCCTGCCGGTCTTGCCCCAATCGATGTGCGTGCCGCTCCAGTCTTGCTTGTAGCCCTGCTGGAACTTCTTGATGTCGTCCTTGTTGGTGCTGCCGCCCGTGCTGTTGGAGCCGTTGGCCTTGGCGGTCTTCATCTCCTCGTTGATTTTCTTGATGGCCTCGGTGGCGGCGGCGTTCTTGGGGTCGATCCCCAGGATGTTGTTGTACAGGGCCAGGGCGTTGCGGTAATCCTTCTTTTGCATGGCCGCATCGGCCAGTTCCTGGAGGAGGGCGATGGCCTTCTCGCGGTTCGGCTTCTCGTACTGGTCCAGGAACGACTGCCTGGCGTCGTCCTTGAATCGCGGGGCGTTGTACTTGGCCTTCTGAGCGGCCCGCAGGTAGGCCTGGGCGGCGTTCAGTTTCAGGCCGTTGATTCTCCTCGGGTCGCGCTTGTCCTCGGGCTTGGCCATCTCCTCGTTGAAGAGTTTGACGAGTTTCTCGGCCGTGGCGACCTGCGCGTCGATTTCGGCGGCGACCTTCTCCAGCGTGGTCTTTGCGGCAGCGGCGCTCGGGGTCTCCACCGCCGGGGCCGCCGTTGCTCCGGCGGGCGCTGGGGGCGACGCCTCCGGCGCGGGTTTCCCGTCGGCGGGCTGCCCCTGGTCTTCCGCACAGGCGCCGGCCGCCAGGGCCAGCGCAAGGACCGCTGCCACACCTGCCATCATCAGGGACTTCATGAGGGCTCTCCTACCCGATCCGGCCCATCCGGGGGCCGGCCACCTTGGTTAAACGTTGCGGCCCGGGTTTTAATTCACGAAATGCCGAGGGCCGGGCGCCGGACGTGGTTCCACGCGCGGCCCGTAGCGCAACGCCGCTGAACGTGTGAACGTCAACCTTATTATACGAGCCGGCCGCCCCATGTCACGAAAAAAGGTTCCTGGCCCCTGCGCATGGGATACCCTCCTCTTGACTTGGCCGGGCGGAGGGACCTTTTTCAACATACAAGGGGGAATCGGCCTCCCGACCCCCCGCGCCGGGCGTGCCCGTGGCGTGCCGGAAACCGAAAGGCCGGGCCACCGGATGTGGCGACCCGGCCCTACATCAAAGATGCTCGCCAGGAGGCAATGTCTCGGCGTGAAGGATTCCCCCGCGCATGGTATCCCACCGGGCGAGCAATATTCGCTGGCGGTCCTCCCCGTACTCGAGAATGTCGTAACGCCCGTGAACTACAAGGAGCGTCCGCAGCGTGCGGGCCGGAGGGCATATCGAGAGAAGGATAGCGGCGACCGGCCGGGCCACACGGCAATAGCCGAGCAGTTGCCCTACGTCGCGCAGGGTTACCGCACCCAACTTGCACTCGATGAAGGCGACGTGGTTGCGCGCCCCGGTGATAATGGCCGTGATATCGGCCTGAATATCCCAAACGCCCGAATTGGGGAACTTACCCAAGAGCGCACGCTGAGCAAGAAAGGTCGAAAGGCGGGTGCGGCTGGTATTGAAGGCCCTCACCTGGCACTTGCGGAAGCGGCGCGCGAGGGTATCCTGGAACCAGACCCGAACCGGCTCGTAGAGGTCAGATTCAGTCCGAATCTTCATCGGTGAACATCTCCAGTTGCGGCGGCTTGCGGCCCTGGACACAGCCCAACCGCTTGCAGATCTGGAAGTAGGCGTTGAAGTGGCGTCCGCACATTTCCGCGGGAAGGCGGTCGTCCTTCTCGTCCGGGTGTCGGCGCTTCTTGCCGCGCGCGGGCACTTTCTTGGCCTTGGGGTTGCACAACGCATGAGCCGATGCACCGGCCTTCTGGTTTTGCCGAAGAAGTTGGGTATACACCTCCTGCTTGTAGCGGAAGTAAAAGCCTACGGGGGCGAAATCTTCGGCGTAGATGCGGATTCGGGTCTCCTTGGCCCAGCCGGCGCCGCCGCTCGTGGCGCGCATGTTTGGATGGCCCCACAGAACGTGGGAAACGGGGATTCCAAGGCCCACTTGCAGGAGGAGGCATATCTGAACGGGCAACTTCCAGTTGCCGAACTGGACTTGGAGCACCACCCGGTGCCGGCCAGATTGATCAGCGTCACTGGGATTGGGGTCAGAGGATGCGTCGGCGAATCCTCGCATGAGTTCAACCTGCGTCTCGCGGTCAAGGCTCATGACCAACTCTGGCAACTCGAACTCAGTGTAGTGGCGCTTCTGACCCGTTAGGTAACGCAGGTCGCGCCAGCCGATGGTGTTGCGGGTGAACACGGCCCTAAGGGTTACCTCATGCTCATGGCGGTCGATCTCGACGGTGGTCTCAAGGAGTTCCTGCACGCGATTGCGGATGTCGTCCAATCCCAACCGGATGGCTGTCTCGCGGTCGGGGCCCAAGCCGGACGCGCCGGGGACCTTCGCCTGCCTATAGGGAAACGTGACGAGAAGGCGTCGCGTGTCGCGTTCCACATTGAACTCGCCGCGGGCCAAGAGGAGGCCCAAGAGGTAAGCCACATCGGGGTCCATGTAGTCAAGATTGGGTGGCGCGCGGTGGGTCATGCTCGCACGGGCGGTTTCCTGAAGATTAGGATGAACTCGTGAATCTTATTCACTCGAAAAACCGAGGGGTAGCCGAGTGGGCGCAGATTGTTGTACTCGCGGGACCGGTCCCAGATGATCATATCGTCGAGGAGGAAGCCGGCGCGGACCATGTGGGCCGCCAAGTCGCTGTGGAACGGGTAGAAACGGTCCTTCTTCCTTAAGTCCATGACGATAACCAGGCAGTACGCCCCTGCCTTCAGCGCGTTAAGAACGCCAGCGAAGATGCTTGTCAGGGCCTCAAGGAATTGCCCGTAGTCGGCTATCGTACCCAGGTCGTCGTCCAAGTTGCCATAGTTCCGGATGTCCTTTCCATCAGCCGTGCGTTTCTGGTTCAGGATATCCCAATATGGCGGGCTGGTGAGGCACAAGTCGATAGAGTCGGCCTTGACGACTTCCAGCAGGCGCCTGGCGTCAATCTGGTGAATCTCCCATTGAGGCATGCCGCGATGAAAGAGCGTCTTGGCCTCCAGACGGCGTTTGGCCATGCCGATGAAGTCCGGGTTGATCTCCAGACCGATGCCCACCTTGCCCAAGCCGGTCGCGGCAACGAGCGTGGAACCCGAACCCATGAATGGATCCAGGATTCGATGCTTCCCGCGGCGGCGCAATAAGGTGAGCATGAGGCGTTCGCACAACATGGCAGGAAACATCGCGGGGTGACCCAGGGCCAATTCCTCGCTGCTCTTGCGGATGTCAGACCAAATGCTCACGGAGTTACGGAGCCACTCATCCCCCGACAGGTCGTTGCACCGGCGATACGTCCGAGGCCGAGATGGCTTGGGTGGGCCAGCATCGGCCGGAGCCTCCGGCGCGGCAATGCCGGCGAGCACCTTGTGCTGAACAGTGACCGAGAACCGACTCCGCTGCAACTTCGTGAACACGATGGCATCTGCCTCCTGCACACCGTGGCGGAGGAAGAACTTCTTCCAGCCGCGCCACCGGAAGATTGCCTTTTCCGCGTCAATCTCCGTCTCGACTGTGCCAAGGCCCGCCAGTTCCAGCGTGCAAGGCAGCGATTCGGCCGAGTCGCCAGCATGGCCCCGGATGGATTCCTTTGGAAAGAACCACAGAAACTCACGCAAATAGACATGGCCGTGTTTCAGATTCCCGGCCGTCACGGGTATCTCGATCGACGGCGCTTCTTTCTGGATGACCGGCGCAACCGTCACGTGTCTGCCTTTCCCTTTGCCCCGAGGCCCAAGACGCGCGAATCCTCTCCCGCCTCGCAACGTCTCAGGCATACTCACCTTCCGCAGTATACCGTGCGGGCAGTGTCTGACAAGCCCATTCCCGGCCCCTGTCTGCCATCCCGGAGATGCTGGTGCGCCCCGGCCGAGGCAAATCGGGACACGAGGAAAATGTGCACACTCTTAACCTGGCGACGCTACCCGTATTACTGTACGAAACGCGGGCAGCATGCACCCCATGCTTGGAGACATTGAGTTGGCCGCCGCCGACTGCGGGATGGGTGACTTCCAGCACGGCATCTGCCCCCGATACGTGTACGGGGCGTATTGTACCGTGCCGCGGGCGACAGTCAATTGCGGAATGCGGATTGCGGATTGCGGATTGGCGCGGGGCCAGAGAAACGGCGTCGATCCGCAGATGCCGCAGATGACGCAGATAGGGGAAAACAGAGGCACCGCCACGGCCGCAGCCCCACGTCAGACCATCCGTGGGTAGTTTCCTGATGTGCGTGCTCTCTTTCCTATCTCCCCCCATCTGCGTCATCTGCGCCATCTGCGGATAATCCTTGGCCGGTCCGTGGGCCGGTTCCCGAATCCCGATTCCCGGCCCCCGGCCGTTGGCCGTTCGAAGTGATCAATGACAGTGACGAATGACAGTCGCGGGGCCGCTCCAACAGCGCGCGGCGGACAAGTCCGCCGGCTAAATGGGCAACCGTTGCGTCCCCCGGGTTCTGACCGGCTCCGGCGCAGGAGTTTGGCTTTTTGCCTTTCACTCCGCAATCCGCAATGCTTTTCCCCGTTCCCGATTCCCGGCCGTCGGCCGCCGTCTGCCGTTTTGGCAGTTCCCTTGTCCCTCGTCCCTCCGTGCCTTCGTGCCTGCGTCCCTCCGTGCCGCGCTTATAGTAGCGTATTCTGCATTCTGCACTCCGCACTCTGCACTCCGCACTCTGCACTCTGCACTCCGCACTCGTAACTCCTTTCCCCGCCTTACTTTACGGCCACAGGTGTCCCCAGGTTTTCGGCGCCCCGTTTCCTCATGCTTATAGTGTATCTTTCGTCAGCGCCAAAAGTTATCCACAACGGCGTATGCCCATTCGTCCATGTAAAAACCATCAAATTCGGGTCAAAATCGATCAAAAAGGCGACGTTTTCCGTCAAAAAGGGATCAAAAAGGCGCGCATTTCGTCATGCCCATCTTAACATTTTGGGGGGTCACCCCCTCTGGCGCTAGCGCCAAGGCCGATTTGGCCTCCCGAAAGGGCAAAAAAGGCGCTTTTCGGGGCGCAAAATCGCCGGGTCAAAAGTTATCCACAAACGGTCAAAAGTTATCCACAATCGGTCGGATGATGTTCTTACGTGCCGCGCGGCCGCAGCAGGCGAGAGAGGACCAGCACCACCAGGTAAACCGCCCCTGCCAGGACGATGATGGTGGCCCCGGCGGGCAGGTCGGGCTTGTACGAAATCGCCAGGCCGGCGGTCGTAAAAAGGATGCTGAAAACCGTGGCCAGGGCCATCATCTGCCACAGGCGCCGGGCAAAGTGTCCCGCCACCGCCACCGGCAGCGTCAGCAGGGCGATGACCAGGATGATGCCCACCACGGTCACCAGCAGCACCACCGTCAGGGCCGTGAGGCCCAACAGTAAGAGGTAATAGAACTCCACCCGCATCCCGCGGACGCGGGCGAACTAC
>Ga0315294_10006506_pt1 | contig 12813 bp, 10 predicted proteins | sample YL17G13_40_MG_FD_203626 | JGI IMG/M metagenome (GOLD analysis project Ga0315294, IMG submission 203626) | Sediment microbial communities from Yellowstone Lake, YNP, Wyoming, USA - YL17G13_40 | ecosystem: Environmental > Aquatic > Freshwater > Lake > Sediment | place: USA: Wyoming | collected... | reverse complement strand
CGGCTTGCTGGGCTTGCGCGGTATTTACGCCGACCGGCTTTTCGCACAAGACGATTTTCTGGGCACGCGCCGCAAGCGCGACGTGTTCCGGATGTAAGTAATGCGGCGATGCGATGTAAACCGCGTTGATTTCGGGATCAGTGACTAGGGATTGGGCATCGATGTACCAGCGTTTTGCGTTGTGCCGCCGCGCGGTTTCTTCGGCTTTAACCGCGTTCGTTCGCATCACGGCAATGAGTTCCGAGTTTGGCGTCTTGTACAGCGCGGGACCGCTCTTGTATTCAAACACATTCCCCGCACCGATGACGCCCCAAAGGATTTTCTCGATCGTCATATCCGCGCCTTTCCAGATTTCAGATTGCGGAGCACGGCAAATCTGCAATCTGCAATCTGCAATTAGACTTGTTGCACGTCCAACACGATCTTGATCGTGCGCGGGTCTTCACGATCCACCTGTGCGAACGCCGCGCTGATCTCGCGCAGCGGCATTTCGTGAGTCACTTGCAGTTCGGGATGGACGAGTCCCTTCGCCATCAGGCGAAGCGCGCGCGGAAATTCGCCGAGCGTGACGCGCGACGCGATGATCTCGGCTTCCTTGATGACGAGCGTCTTGAAATGCACCGCCGACAATTGTTCGCCCAAGCCGCAGGTGACGATGCGCCCGGCGGTGCGAATCATTTGCGCGGCTTGTTGCAATGGCGCGTCGCGTCCGGGGATCTCGTGGAAATGTCCCACGCACTCGATCACGCAATCCACCCCTTCACCACGCGTGATTTCCATCACGCGCGCCACCGGGTCTTCCTGTTCGACATTGATCGCGTAATCCGCCCCGAGTTTGCGCGCGGTCTCCAACCGAAACGGTTGAACATCCGTGACAATTGTCGTCGCCGCGTTCGCGCGGTGGCATAACACGTCGAGCACCGACAAGCCCAGTTTGCCCGCGCCGAGAATGACGACCGTTTCGCCGGGCTGCACTCGTCCGCGCGTCAAAATGTGACAGCCCAGTCCGTACATCTCGACCATTGGCGCGAATTTCATCGGCACACTGTCGGGCAGGTGAAAGAGATGACTCGCGGGCGCGGCGACGTACTGTCCGTACCCGCCTTCGAGATCAACGCCCAGCAGTTTGAGCATCCGGCACGCGTTGAGGTGACCGGTGAGACATGCGGGACAACTGTGACAAGAGATGATCGGATCAACCACGACGCGGTCGCCGACCTTGAAATTCGTCACGTCCTTGCCGACCTCTGCGATAATGCCGCCGAACTCGTGACCTTGAATCGCCGGAAATTTGACGCGCGCGTGAAACTCGCCGCGATAGATGTGTAAGTCCGTGCCGCAAATTCCGGCGAACGCGTTCTGGACGAGCACTTCGTCCGGCTTGATCTTGGGGGCCGGCGCGTCGCCGACGCGAATGTCCTTATCGTTGTAAAGAATGCCTGCTTTCATTCGGTTGCTCCTTTGATCGCTCTGGCTGTCATCCTGTGATTTTGCGAGAAGGGTTGATTGGGTGATAATGTGCTCTACAGCAGAATACTCCTTTTTAGAATTTTTGCCAACTTCAATGAATCACCCATGCCTAAACCCTTTGCGCCGTAGTTGGACGAGCGTGCCCGCCGTCGTGCGCCGCAACTTGATCCTCGATTTCAACTCTGCCATTTTTTATGGCATTTTCATTTCCGCGATCGGCACCTTCGTGCCGGTCATCGCGCGGCGATTGGGCGCAAGTCCGCTGCTGCTTTCGCTCATCGTCGCCGCGCCTGCCATCGGCAACATTATCGCGGTGCCTGCGTCGCACTACTTACAACAGCGCCGCAAGATGCCGTTTATGGTCGCCGCGTGGAGCATCGGGCGCGGATTGTTTCTGCTGATGCTATTCGTCACCGCGCCGGCACCCTTCGTGCTGATCGTCGTCGCGCATTGGTTGATCGTCTCGCTTTCAATCACCGGCTACGTGGAGGTGATGCGCGCGATTTATCCGGACGCGCTGCGCGGGCGCGCGATGGCGTACGTGCGCGTCGGTTTTACCGCGTGCGCGACGGTGATGACGCCGCTCTTCGGTCAACTGCTCGACGCGTCGAGTTACCAGGTGTTATTTCCGTTTGCTGCACTCTTCGGCGTTCTGTCCGGTGTGACGTTCGGACAGGTCACGTACAAAGAAGAAGTTGCGGCGACGCGGCACGATTGGCTGAAGCCGTGGCGCATTTTTCTCCAAGACGCGCGTTATCGCGCGTACAGCATCGCGTTTATGATCTACGGTATCGGCACTCTGCTGACCGCGCCGCTCATTCCGCTCTTGCTCGTAGACGAACTGCATCTGAACTATAGTCAGGTCGGGTTGCTCGGAATGATCAGTTCGATCTTCTGGACCGTGTTTTACGTCGTGTGGGGGCGAACGGTCGATCGACGCGGCGGCTTGTGGACAGTGCAAATCAATTTCGTCCTGACGATTTTTGTTTCGCTCGCGTTCTTTCTGGCGCAGGATATGTGGCTGCTCGCCGTCGCATACATTTTCACCGGCATCACGCTTGCGGGCGTTGACCTGGGTTGGATGAATGCGATCATGCAGTTCGCGCGCAAGGAAGAAATCAGTCATTACACCGCGTTGCACGCGTTTCTGGTTGGCGCGCGCGGTACCGTCGCTCCGTTCGCGGGCACGGCATTGATCGCGCTCCCGGTCATCGGTTTGCGCGGCGTCTTTTTGCTCTCCGCGCTCTGCATCTTGCTGGGGTGGCTACTCGTCCGGCGCGTGGCCGTGCCACCAAAACCGATTGGAGAAAGAGCAGGCGGAAATGAAACCCGCGATGTTCTGGGGAACCTCGAAGATCATTTTTGACACGCGTGGCTTGTTGTGCTATAATAGCGAACAGAGTTCGATAATGTCGCCCAACAATGAAATAGTCCCATTTGGTAGGACAGCGCACGAAATTGTCGAAGAAAGCATACCCAATGGCACACCAGTCAAGGAAGATCGGTTCTGTCCAGCGCGCGATTGACATCCTCAATCTGTTCGACAGCCAAGCCCCCGAACTTGGCACGACGGAAATCGCGCGTGCGCTCGGTTTGCACAAAAGCACGACCGCGAGTCTTGTCTCCACTCTCGCGGCGAACGGCTTCCTAAACCAAAATCCCGAAACGCGCAAATATCGGCTGGGACTCCGGCTCGTCGAGCGCGCGTTCGCGATGCTCGATCAGGTCGAGATTCGTCAAATCGCGTATCCGTGTCTCCAGGGATTGCGTGACCAGTGGAACGAAACGGTAAACCTCGCGATCCTCGACGACGCGGACGTCGTGTACATCGAACGGATGTTGGGCACCAAGGCGCTCGGCATGCGCTCCGAAGTCGGACGCCGCGCGCCTGCGCACAATACAGCACTCGGCAAAGCGCTCCTCTCCTGTTTTCCCATTGCGGACGTAAAAGCATTTGTTGCCGCGCACGGTTTGCCTGCCGCCACTCCCAAAACAATCACCGATCCCGACAAATTTTACGCGGAACTCGACCAGGTGCGCGAGCAAGGATACGCGGTGGACGACGAAGAAAACGAAATTGGCGGACGCTGCATCGCCGTCCCGATTTTCGATCACACGGGCAAAGCCATTGCTGCTGTCAGCATCTCCGCGCCGACCGCGCGTTTGCCGATGTCCGATGTTCCGCAAGCCGGCGCCATGGTGCGCGAGACTGCCAAAGCGATCTCGCGCGGTTTGGGATATTTGCCACGATCATTTTGAGAGTAGAGATTGGAGGTTGGAAGTTGGCGACACACTCGAATCGGACATCTAATTTCTAACGTCCAACATGCAAGGAGGGAAAACACCGACACAAATCAAATGCGATTAACTGTTCGATCCGCCAAATTTTTCTGACACGAGGAGGTATTCCAATGTCACTGAAGAAAATTACGCGACGTGATTTCCTCAAACTGGCTGGAGTCACGTCCATCGGTGCAGTCGTCGCCGCGTGCGCGCCTGCGCCAACCCCCGCGCCTACTGCGGCGCCACCGACCGCGGCACCCAAACCGACTGAAGCGCCCAAGCCCACCGCCGCTCCTGCACCGACCGCCGCGCCGAAACCGACGGATGTTCCCAAGCCAACAACTGCGCCGACGCAAGCGCCGAAAATTGGCGCATCGCTCATCGGCAAACTGGAAGGTCCCACGGTCATTCGCGAGACCGCGCAATTCCCCAAGACGTTCAAAGAAGCGCCGATGCTCGCGGACCTGGTCAAAGCCGGCAAACTGCCCGAAGTGGCGAAACGCTTGCCTGAACCGGCCGATCTGATGGTGATCAAGCCGCTCAAAGAGATTGGCAAGTACGGCGGCAACTGGCGCCGCGCCTTCACCGGTCCCGCCGATCACGAAAACGGCAACCGCATCAACTCTGCCGACAAGATCTTGCACTTTGACTACACCGGCAACAAGATCGTGCCCGCGCTTGCCAAAGACTGGAAAGTCAGCGACGACGGCAAAACCATCACGATCTACCTGCGCAAGGGCGCCAAGTGGTCGGATGGCACTCCCTTCACCGCGGACGATTTCATGTTTTGGTATCAGGACGTCTACCTCAACAAAGCACTCGTGCCGACACCCTTCTTTGAATTCCAGATCAATGGCAAAGATGGCGTGATGAAAAAGGTTGACGACTTGACGGTCGCCTTTGAGTTTCCGGAACCCTATCCGTACTTTGTGTACATTCTAGCCGGTAGTACGTCGATGGGGGCTGGATTCGCAACCCGCGGTGCGTTCCAAACTTGTGGTGGCGCATACTGCCCGGGGGCCTACCTCAAGCAATTCCTGCCCAAGTACTCTTCAGAAGATGCGGTCAACGCCAAAGCAAAAGCCGCCGGGTTCGACAACTGGGTGTCCTACTTTAAGAACCGCTACTCCTGGGCGCTCAATCCCGAATGTCCGACGATGACGCCGTGGAAGACGGTCTCGCCGATCAACACGCCCACCTGGGGCATGGAACGCAATCCGTACTTCTGGGCAGTCGACACCGAAGGTAACCAACTGCCGTACATTGACAAACTCACGATGACGCTCGCCGAGAACACCGAAGTCGCGAACTTGCGCGCGATTGCGGGAGAGTACGACTGCCAGGAACGCCACATGGGTCTGGCGAAGTTGCCGGTGTTCTTGGAAAACCAGCAGAAAGGCAACTACACCGTTCACCTCGATCCGGCGTTCAATGGCTCCGACGTTGCACTGCACATGGGCAACGCGTACGAAGGTGATGCGGAAATCGCCAAATGGATCAAGAACAAAGATTTCCGCCACGCGCTTTCGATGGGCGTTGATCGCGATCAACTGAACGAAGCGTTCTGGCTCGGCGTCGGCACCGCCGGCTCGACCGCTCCATCGCCTGACACGGTTTACAGTCCCGGCCCCGAATGGAACAAGAAATGGTGCACGCTGGATCTCAAGCAAGCCAATGATACACTCGACAAAATCGGCTTGGACAAGAAGGACAGCGAAGGTTTCCGCCTCCGCACCGATGGCAAGGGACGCTTGCGCCTCGAAATGATCACCGTCGGCGCGCAGTTTGTGCCATACACCCAGATCGGCGAAATGATCAAACAGCAGTGGAAGAAAATCGGCATTGAGGTGGATATCAAAGAGACCGAACGCAACCTTGCGTTTGGCAAGACGGCAAACAACGAACACCAGATCATCACTTGGGCGAACGATGGCTCCGAGATGCTCTTCCTCTTTGCGCGCCACGCCTTGCCGGTGGATGCCGCCGAGTGCCACATGGGTATGGCGTTCGCCAAGTGGTACAACGATCCTGCGCAGGGAAAGAAACCGGACGATCCCGAAATGCTCCGCGCGTTCGATCTGTTCCGTAAAGCATTCGGCATGAAAGAAGCCGATCAGATCACGGCAGCCAAAGAAATTTGGAAGATCATCGTCGAACAGCAGTGGAGCATCGGTACCGTCGGGCAATCGCCGGCGTTTATGGGCGTTCGCATCGTCAAGAACAACATGGGCAACGTTCCCGAACGTCAGGTGAACGCACAACACGCGCGCACGCCGTACACTGCGGGCCCAACCACTTTCTATTTCAAGTCGTAACGTGAACGCGTAGGGGCGGGGTAACCCCGCCCCTACAAAGGCAATTTGTATGATCGCATACATGGTTCGACGTGTTCTTCTAGCCATTCTCACGATCTGGGCAATCACCGTTCTCTCGTTCCTCATCATTCAACTACCGCCCGGCGATTTCGTCACCGCGTACATCGCAACGATGTCAGCGGGCGGGTCAGGCATTACGGAGGGCGAGGCGCAGGCGCTGCGCGAGCAGTACGGTCTGGATCAGCCATTCCACGTTCAGTATCTAAAGTGGATGGGCTTGATCGCGCAAGGCAACTTTGGCATGGCGATCGAATGGGGACGACCGGTATTGGATGTCATCGGCGACCGGCTGGTGCTCACGATTGTCATTTCGCTAGCCGCCATCGTCTTCACCTGGACACTCGCGCTGCCGATTGGAATCTATTCGGCGGTCAAACGCTATTCTTTCCTCGATTATATTTTCACCTTCCTGGGATTCATTGGCTTGGCGATTCCCGGCTTTATGCTCGCGCTGATTGTGATGTACATCGGATTTGCTTACTTTGGCGCAAGCGTCGGTGGGTTGTTCTCGGCAGATTATGCCGAAGCGCCGTGGAGCATGGAAAGAGTGTGGGACCTCATCAAGCATTTGCCGGTGCCCGCCATTGTCTTGGGCGTTGCCGGCACCGCGCAAATGATCCGGATTATGCGCTCGAACCTGCTCGACGAGTTGCGCAAGCCGTACGTGATGACCGCGCGCGCGCGTGGGCTTTCCGAGACGCGCGTGATTATGAAATACCCGGTGCGCGTCGCGCTCAATCCCTTCATCAGCACCATCGGCTATCTGCTGCCGTACGTCGTTTCCGGCAGTATCATCGTTTCATTGGTGCTGAGTTTGCCGACCGTCGGTCCCTTGTTGCTCAAATCGTTGATCGCGCAAGATATGTTTTTGGCTGGGACGATTGTGTTGATGCTCGGCGTGCTCACTGTCATTGGCACGCTCATTTCCGATTTGCTCCTGATGTGGGTTGATCCGCGCATTCGCTTGGGGAGGCAGTGATGGCTGAGCCAACGCTGGCGCAGGAACCTTTGACGACGACTGCCGCCGAAGAACAAATCGCGATCGCGACGCAGTGGCAATTGATGTGGTGGCGCTTTCGCAAGCACCGCCTCGCGATGATCGGCACGCTTGTCCTGGCGATCTTCTATCTCATGGTCATCAGCGCGGATTTTTTGGCGTACGTGGATCCGAACGAGTCGGAAGCCATGCGTTCACTCATGACACCCCAGCCGATTCACTGGTTCGCCGAGGGCAAGTTCGCGCCGTACGTGCACCCGCTCAAAGGCACGCGCGATCCGAAAACGTTCAAGCGCGTCTATGTTGCTGACCTGGATACCAAGGTACCCATGAAGTTTTTCGCACCAGGATTTTCGTACAAACTATTCGGCATCTTCCCAACGGATATTCACCTCATCGCGGTGGAGGGCGCCAAACCCGAAGAGTCGCTGTTCATTCTCGGTACGGATTTGCAAGGGCGCGATCTCTGGTCGCGGCTGATGTACGGGACGCAAATGTCGTTGACGATTGGCTTAGTTAGCGTCGCGCTTAGTCTCTTGCTCGGTGTTGCGCTCGGCGGGGTTTCCGGCTATTACGGCGGAATTTTGGATACCGTGATCCAACGCATCATTGAAATTCTGCGCTCAATTCCGACGATTCCATTGTGGATGGGACTCACCGCCGCGCTGCCGAACGACTGGAGCGTCATGCAAGTCTATTTTGCGATCACGATCATCATCTCGCTGATCGGTTGGACCGAATTGGCGCGCGTCGTTCGTGGGCGCTTCTTGTCCCTGCGGCAAGAAGACTTCGTGATGGCGGCGGAACTGCTGGGTTGCGGCAAAGCGCGCGTCATCTTCCGCCACATGGTGCCCTCGTTCATTAGCCACATCATCGCCGCGACGACGCTCGCGATTCCGGCAATGATTATCAGCGAAACGTCGTTGAGTTTTCTCGGTCTCGGTCTGCGTCCGCCGGCGATCAGTTGGGGCGTGTTGCTGCAAGACGCGCAGAATATCCAATCGCTGGCGATTTCACCGTGGCTGTTGACTCCGGTCATCCCGGTCATCGTCGCGGTGCTCGCGTTCAATTTCATGGGCGATGGGTTACGCGATGCCGCAGACCCGTACGGATAGAAAACGTGATGCGTGATGCGTGAAGATTCTTGACGGAACACGCAATACGCAACACGCCACAGGGCTTGTCAATGGCAAACGATAACAAACCTCTTCTTTCAGTTCGCAACCTGAAAACATATTTCTTCCAAGACGAAGGCACAGTCAAGGCGGTTGACAGCGCGACGTTCGACGTATATCCCGGCAAGACGCTCGGCATCGTCGGTGAGAGCGGCTGCGGCAAAAGCGTGACCGCGCAATCCATTCTGCGGATCGTTGATCAGCCGGGGCGCATCGTCGAAGGCACGATCACACTGACGCGCGCGGATGGCAGTCAAGTCGAACTGACGGGCTTACATCCCGACAGCGAACAGATTCGTGCGATTCGCGGCGCGGAAATCGGGCTCGTCTTTCAAGAGCCGATGACTTCGTTCAGCCCGGTGCATACCGTCGGCAACCAAATCGTCGAGGCGATTCGCTTGCACTGCGCGGTCGGCGAAAAAGAAGCACGCCAGCGCGGCATCGAAGCGTTGCGCAGTGTCGGCATTCCCAACCCCGAGCGGCGCATTGACGAGTACGCGTTCGAGTTGAGCGGCGGCTTGCGCCAGCGCGCGATGATTGCCGTCGCGCTGTCGTGCGATCCGCGCCTGCTTATCGCCGATGAACCGACGACCGCGCTCGACGTGACGACGCAGGCACAGATTCTCGACTTATTGCGCGAACTCCAAAAAGAGCGCGGCATGGCGATTATGCTGATCACGCACAATCTGGGCGTCATCGCGGAAATGGCGGACGATGTCGTCGTGATGTACCTGGGGCGCGTCGTGGAAGAAGGATCGGTAGACGATATTTTCCACAACCCCAAGCATCCGTACACCAAAGCGCTGCTACACTCGATTCCGAGCATCGAATCCACGCCTCGCATCAAACTGCCGACGATCACCGGCTCGATTCCGCATCCATACAATCGCCCGTCCGGCTGTCCGTTCTACCCGCGCTGTGAGGCATATATGCCCGGCACCTGCGACGCGCAAGAGCCGGCGTTGTTGGCGGTGGATGAGCGACAGAAGGTGAGTTGCTTTTTGTATCAAGACCGATGACCGAGGACGGAAGCAAGTTGAGCATCCGTCATCGGTCGTCCGTCAAGTTTTTCGGGGCGTAATCCAGTGTCAAATAATCATCAAGTTCTTCTCGACGTCAAAAATCTACGCAAGTTCTTTCCGATTCGCCGCGGCGTTCTGCAAAAAGTCGTCGGGCACGTGCGCGCAGTGGACGATGTGACATTTTACATCAATCAAGGCGAAACGCTGTCGCTCGTCGGCGAATCCGGCTGCGGCAAGACGACGACCGCGCGCTGCATTCTGCGCGCGTACGATCCTTCCGCCGGGCAAGTGTTCTTCCGCGCCGAAGATGGTCAAGTGATGGATGTCGCCGCGCTGCCGGCGAACCAGTTGCAACCTTTGCGCCGGCAGATGCAAATGATCTTCCAAGACCCGTTTTCGTCGCTCAACCCGCGCATGACCTTGCTCGACATCGTCGGCGAGCCGCTGCTCGTGCATGGCGAGAAAGCCGCGCACAAACGCACCGAACGCGTCGCGGAATTGCTCCGGCTTGTCGGCTTGCGCCCGGAATACATGCGCCGCTATCCGCACGCGTTCAGCGGCGGACAGCGCCAACGCATCGGCATCGCGCGCGCGCTCGCGCTCAACCCGCGCCTCGTCGTCGCGGACGAGCCGGTCTCCGCGCTCGACGTGTCGGTGCAGGCACAGATTCTCAACTTGATGCTCGAATTGCAAGAGAAACTCGGACTCACATATCTTTTCGTCGCACACGATCTCAGCGTCGTCAAGCACATCAGCGAGCGCGTCGCGGTGATGTACGTCGGTCGCATCGTCGAGATGGCGCCGACGAAAGAATTGTTCTACGCACCGCGCCATCCATACACCGAAGCGTTGATGTCGGCGGTGCCCAAGCCCGATCCGCGTCTGCGTTCCGAGCGCATCGTCTTGCAAGGCGAGGTTGCCGACCCGGCGAATCCGCCACCGGGGTGCTATTTCCACCCGCGTTGTCGGTACGCCACCGATGTTTGTCACGAGAAAACGCCCGTGCAGGAAGAAATTACGCCGCGCCATTTCGTCAGTTGCCATCGCGCCAAAGAAATTTCGTTGCGCGGTGTGGTAAAAAAGTAGAAACCCGTTTTCCTGAAAACTCCCGAAGCGAAGCGGGGTCGAGAAAACAGGTTTCTGAGGCATTCGATGAAACTCAATACCGCCAAACAAAAACTATTGCGCGGCGAAACCGCGTTCGGCTACTCGGCAAAACTCGCGTCGCCAATCGCGTGCGAATTGCTGGGTCACTCGGGTGTAGATTTCGTGCAGATTGATGGTCAGCACGGCGCGTGGGGACCCGATTCGATCATCAACGGGATTATCGCGATCTGTACCGGACTGGCGACGCCATTCGCGCGCGTGCTCGGCAACAACTTTTCGATGATCGGTCAATTGCTTGACGCGGGCGTACTGGGCATCGTCGTACCGATGGTGGACACGGTCGAAGAAGCGCGCGCAGCGGCACGCGCGTGCCGCTACCCGCCGGTCGGCGAACGATCCTTTGGCTGGGGACGCGCGTTCGCGTACGGCGGCGATTATCCGGACTGGAGCAACGACCAACTTTTCATCGCTGTCCAAATCGAAAGCGCACAAGCGGTGGAAAACGCAGAGGCGATTTTGGCAGTGCCGGGCGTTGATGGCTGCGTCGTCGGACCGCAAGACCTCGCGCTGTCGCTCGGTTTTCACCCGCGCGAGATTCCCAAGCGCGATGAACACGCGCGCGCGTTAGAACGCGTCATCCAAGCGTGCCGCAACACCGGCAAAATTCCCGGCATTGACATCGGCGCGCCGGACACGGCGGCACAGCGCGTCGCGCAAGGATTCCGTTGTATTGTGATGGGGAATGACGCGCGGTTTGTAACGAGCGGTGCGATTGCCGGGTTGAAAAACGTAAAACGTGATGCGTGATGCGTTACGGAACACGCAATCCGTTTCACGTCAGCATCACGCCGCCCGCGCGCAACTGCTCCACAATCTCGCGATGAATCGGGACGCCGTCGCGGAGATTTTGGTCGCGCGTTTGCCAGCCGCGTTCGCCTGGATACACGATGGTCAACCCGGGTTCGGCATCGCGCAACCACGCGAGCAGATCGTCAATGCGCTGTGTGAATCGTTCTTGCTCAACAAACGCTTGAACGTCAAGCGCGATAAAAAGTTTCGATGAGTCAGGATCGAGTCCGGTCTTTTCGTGCTGGAACACTTCGAATGAGAACAAGCCGCCTGCCAGCGCACCCGTGAGCAGTTCCAGCATCAGCGCGAGACCCGCGCCCTTGTGATCGCCCAACGGTAACAACTTGCCGCTCGCTAAAATTGCGGCAGGATCATCCGTCGGATTTCCATTGGCGTCCAAGCCCCAGTTCGTTGGCGCCGACTTGCCTGCGCGCAGATACGTGCCAACTTTGCCGACGGCGGCTTGGCTCATCGCCATATCGAGGACGATAGGATCGCGCTCGCCGCGCGGCACGCCAATTGCGAGCGGATTGTTGCCGAGCAGAGGTTGCGACGATCCATACGCGAGCATGTTCGGAATCGCGTTCGTCGTGCAGATGCCGATGCACCCGGCTTGCGCGGCGCGGTACGCGTACGCGTGCGCGCGACCCCAGTGCGTCACCCGCGTCGCGACGCACGCGCCGACGCCGAATTGTTTCGCGCGTTCGACCGCGCGCCGCATCGCTTGAACGGAAACGTACCGCCCAGGACCGTTATCGCCGTCGAGCAGAAATGTTGCCGGGCGTTCGCGCACGATTTTGATCTGCGGATTTGGATTCACCTTACCATCGCGAATACCGCGCACGAGAATAGGCAACATTCGAATACCGTGCGATGGCACGCCGAACAAATCGGCTTCCGCCATCACCTGGGCTTCGACATCGCGGATCGGCGCCGGCACGCCGACGCTTGCCAGGGTTTGCGTGATGAGCGCGACTAATTTTTCGTGTTTGATTCTGATTTCGTCGGGCATACGCGCTCCAGAGTCAGATTAGCCACAGCAAGACACGGAATCACACAGATTTTTTCTGTGGATTTCCGTGTGATTCCATGACAGCAGAGAAACATGGCATTGCCCAATTATACACGATCTTTCGTTGAGGGAACACTATGAAACTTGTAACGGTGGCAGATCGCGGCGCCACACGTATCGGCGCGATGATTACACGCGGCGCGCAAAATTACATTCTCGATTTGAACCGCGCTCAGCCGGGTTTGCCGACTGACATGCTCCAGTTCTTGCAAGCCGGCGATGCTGCGCTCGCAACAGCCCAGCGCGCGGTGGCGGCGGCAGGTGAACGCTATCTGATTCCACAATCGCAAGTGACCTTGCTTGCGCCGGTGCCGCGCCCCGGCAAAATCATTTGCGTCGGGCACAATTATCACGGGCATACGGGCGCAGCGCTTCCGGCCTATCCTGATATTTTCGCCAAGTTTGCGAATGCCGTGAGCGGCCCGGGGCAGCCCATCATCATTACGCGCGCGAGCGACAAGGT
>Ga0315294_10006503_pt1 | contig 12817 bp, 8 predicted proteins | sample YL17G13_40_MG_FD_203626 | JGI IMG/M metagenome (GOLD analysis project Ga0315294, IMG submission 203626) | Sediment microbial communities from Yellowstone Lake, YNP, Wyoming, USA - YL17G13_40 | ecosystem: Environmental > Aquatic > Freshwater > Lake > Sediment | place: USA: Wyoming | collected... | reverse complement strand
GGGAGTCGTCTTGGTCCTTCACTCAAAGGACGCTCCCCAAGGGTCCCTGGTTGCCTCCCTGGAGCCTAAAACTTCTGCGATCTATCTTAAAGAGAACCCGATCCGGGCGAAAGGAGGCAATCCGTTCGTCTCGCTCCTGAAGCAGCACCTTCTCAAGGCCAGAATAAAGGATGCTGTCCAGGCGGGGTTTGAGCGCATCGTGACACTCAGTCTGGTCAAGGCTGATGAGCTGGGGGTCACAAAGGAATATGCCCTGGTGCTGGAGTTCCTGGGCAGTCGGACCAATGCCTTTCTCCTGCGGGGCGAGGACTTGAAAATCCTGGGTCAGATGCGCCCGGAGAAAACGACTGGGCGCACGCTCGGCGTGGGCAAATTTTACGCTACACCGCCGGATTCCTCACCTTACGACCTCCTGACCGTCACTCAGGAACAGTTCTCAGACCTCCTGAGGAAGAAAGAGGAAGATACCGCTTCGATCCTTAAGCGGAACATCCGGGGGCTTAGCCCGCAGTGGGCAGAGGAGATCCTTGTCCGGGCTGGGACCTCAGAACCGGCAGGGCTTTTCACAGCCATCCAAGGGCTCAGGAGGCGCCTGATCGGAGCGCCGGAGCCCATGCTTTATCTGGAGGGCGAAAGGCCTGTCGCGCTGTCGCCGTTCCCTCTAATTCAATTTCGAAGCCTGCAAGCCAAGCCTTTCAGGACCTTATCCGAGGCCTGCTGCGCTATGGAGCCCAGGGTCGAGGGAGGAAGGGAGGGTGAGAAAGGCGGCGGCAACTTGTTGGAAAAGCTAAAAAAAAAGCTCGCTACCCTGGAGGACCCGTACCTATTGAGACAGCAGGCCGCGGCGTTGGAGCGCAATCTCAGAAAGGTTCCGGAGCACGCCTTAGAATTCCTGGCTGAAGGAAAAACCATCCTCCTGGACCCCAAGAAGACGCCCGAAGAAAACCTGCAGGCCCTGTACAAGCGCTACCGCAAAACCAAGCAGGGACGGGAGACCCTGAAGGCCAAAATTGTCAACCTTGAGTCGGGGGTCGTACCAAAATCTAAAATCCAAAATCTAAAATCCAAAACCCCCCCTCCCCCGGCCTGGGAGCCCATCTTCCTGCCCAATGGAGAAAAGATTGCGCCCCGCAGATTCACCTCACCCAATGGCTTCCTCGCGCTCGTGGGCCGGACGAACACCGAGAACGACCTTCTGACCTTGAAGTTCGCCGGGCCGCGGGACATCTTCCTCCACACCCGCGGCAACCCCGGCTCGCATACCATCCTCAGAGTCGGGTCCAGGAAAGAGAAGCCGCCCAAAGAGGATATCCTGTTCGCCGCCCGTCTCGCGGCCTACTTCTCCAAAGCCCGCCAGGCCAAGCACGTCTCGGTGAGCTACACCGAGTGCCAATGGGTACACAAACCCAAAGGCGCTAAGCCCGGGCTGGTCGTCATCACCCAGGAGAAGACCGTATTCGTAGAGCCAAGCCTGCCCGGAAGCTGAGTCCTTCCTTCCTCCCTGCTCCAAACCCGCCCCGAGCATCCCGTTTAGATACCCCTCTAAAACGCCGTAAAGCCCCCTTCAAGCCATCCGAGGGGGCAGGACCGAGGAAATACCCTTCCTCCCTAAATACCCCCTTCTCTCAGCCCTATTCCCCTACCCCAAAGGGGTAGGGGAATAGCCCTTAATTTCGGATTCACAACCCGGCTACAACCCAGCTACAACTCAGTTGCAACCCAGCTACAACCCGGCTTGCTCCCGCCCCTATGGAGCACTCCCATACCCCCTGTGTACTGCCCCTCGACCGGCCCTATAGGGACTCTCAAAAGCAACGGGAAGGGATAAAAGCGGGAAATGAAGAAAGCAAACGAAGGGGAACTACTGAAGGATCAGGGAGTTGTGGGAGGGCATGCTGGTCTGGCCGTCCGGGCCGATGACTCGCACCGAGAAGGAATAGCGCTTCCCCTTCCGGACCGGGGTAAGAAAGTGCTCCCCTTTAGTCAGAGGCACGATGGCCAGCGTCGTGAACAGGCTCGCCCAGGGCCGCTTCCAGGCCTCGGTCACAGCCAGGCAAAGCTCTAACTTCGGCAGAGAGACCGGGGAACCGCCCTCGGGAGCCTTGAGCCCAAGCCCGGCCTCCTCCGGATCCCATTGAATCCACAGCCCCTTCCCTTTCGGGGCCAGGTGCAGGAGCACCGGCGCAGGGTTCGGGGAATGAGGCGGCAGGCGCGGCGGCTCAAACCCCGCCCGCTTGCACTGGATCGCGGAGCGGATGAAGACCATGTGCCCCGTAGCCCGAACCGGGGACATCGTAAAGCGGTCCAGCTTCTTCTGTGTTTTCGCAAACCCCCGCCACGCCTCCCGCTCCTCCTCCGAGAGCCAGCGCTGCCACAACCTCATCGCCCAGGCCATCCGGGCCTACGTCTCCTTCTGCGCCTTCGTATTCGGCTGCTTCGGCACCGCATAGCGCTTGCGATACGTCTTCCCAAACCGGGTCGAGAACACCGACTCCTCATCCATTTTTCCCGCCGCGGCCTCGGAGAGGAGGGGTTTTCTTACTTTGGTCATTTAACGGAAAGGGTCCAAGGGGTCCAGGGGTTAAGAGTACCAGTGAAAAGCACTTTCATATGCTATCATAACATGATTGAGCGGGCTTTAGCAAGAAGAAATAGGGGCAGAGCCGAAAGACAGCCCTGCCCCTTTGAGTAAGTCTCCTTTACCGCACCACGACCAACTTCCTGGTCTTAGCAAAGCTTCCGGCCTCCATCCGGTAGAGATAGACGCCAGAGGCTACCCTATGACCCCATTGGTCCTTCCCATTCCACTCTGCTGAATAGAACCCCGGCTTCTCCTTCCCTTCCCTGAGGGACCTGACCATTTGACCCATGACGTTGTAAACCTTCAGGGACACTTGGGATTCCTTCGGAAGGGCGTAGTTGATCCTCAAACCTTCCTGCGCCGGGTTCGGATAACTCTGGGACAGGTCATAGACCTTGGGTAGAAGCGTTACCCCTTCACCGCCTTGTGAAGCACCCTGAGAAGGAGCGCCCTTCTTTCCCCAAGCGCCCCAACGATAGAGATATAGCTCCGAGAGGCTTGCAAAACGGCCCTTCTTCTTATCCAAGGTCAACTGAACCTCGCCGCCCTGGTACAGCGCCTTGGGAATCACGAAGGAAAAGGTGTCCGGAACCCCGGGAACCAACTCCATCCTGCCGACCTCTACGCCGTTCAGAAGCACGATCTGCTCGATCTTCGGCTTGCTGGATTCAAGGGCTATCCCATCAGGAACAGGCGAGGCAAGATCAGAGGCAGGAGAGGCGCTCGCAATCCGGTCTGCGTCGTTATCCCTCTGGACCTGTTTCTCAAAGTAGGCCACGAGCAGGAGCCGATAGTCAGCCAGGGTATCTAACCCCGGGAAACGATAGATGAGCTTCTGATGGTCGTAGTCAATGGTTTGATAGGGAAGCGGTCCATAGACAAGGAAGCCATCACGCTGGACGGTGAAAAGCGATGAATTCGCCTGTCCGACATCCGCTTCATACCAGGGTCTGGGAGGAATAGGGCGTGAAAGCTCCCTGTAAACCACCTCGTAAGGGGCTGCATCGCCCTCGGTCCAGAGGAAATCCATGACCCTCTCTGAAGACCCCTGAACCGTGAAAAGGTGAGGGAAGTTCGACCCCAGGGGTGTATTGGAGACGTTCTCGGGCGCCGTCCATCCGCTTGTGCCTCGGTTGTTTAGATAGACCTCGGAAGGACCCCCACCTGTAGGGCTGGCGCTGAATGCCGCGCTCGGGCCCTCGCTCAGCACCGGACGCGTCGAATACTGAAGACCTACCGAGAGGGTTTCACGAACACTCCAAATCGTATCGCCTAAGAGCCGGCTGCGGTAGCAGATCGCCGAGGGAGGGATGACATCTACTAACAGGGTTTCGGACTCCAACACCCAAGCCACCCCTAAGCGGTTGCCGGACAGGTTCAAGGAGGGATGCCAGGAGGTCCAGTCCGCGCTCTGCGAGAGGTCAACCAACGGTTTCCATAGCGTATCCCCGATCTGCTCCCGGTAGCACACCTTGCCCAGCCGATGCCAGACCACATGGCTCAAGTGGTTGAAATCCGCAGCTACTGAGGGAGAGGTGATTCCCAAGATATGGGGCGGGACCACGGCATGGAGCGAGTCCAGAAGCTGCCACCGCACACTCTGGGGCGCAGAGATCGAGAAAGTCCCATGAAAGATGGAATAGAACCAGTTGTACATCGGCCCTAAGACGATCCTGGTCCCATTGTAGCACTCATACACGACCCGAGCCGTGTCGTTTTGCACCACGAGTGCTGCGGGAGACAAACCGTAGAGGTCTGCGCCAGGCATGGTGTATCGGGCCAGCGGCACCGGCGGGTCCCAAATCCCGGGCCCGTGGCGGCGGGAATAAAGGATCTGCGCCTCCGTGTCCGGGGCCGGACCCGGCGGCTTCGTCCAGACCGCATAGAGGCTGTCGCGCCCGTCTAAGGTCAGGCCGGGATAACGACCTGGTCCCAATTTCACCGGCACCGACCAGCTTGCCCCACTGTCCATTGATGTTGTATAGAAACAGGTGTCACGGTTCGTATAACCAACATGCAGCACCCGCTGCCTGTCCCGCAGAATCTTGGGGGCATTGTTGTAGGCCGTGGCCAGGGGATCGCCGGAACTCGGCCCGGTGATCACTGCCACTGTTTGTGAAGTATCGGATTCAACACCCAGAGTATCTACGGCTGTCACGAAATAGCGGTAGGCAGTACCACCAGTAGCTGTGCTATCAACAAATAGCGTATCCATAACAGAATTTAGCTTTTGGTAAGATAGCGGGGGAGTGCCTACGGCTCGATACACATTAAAGCACCGAGGGTTAGAAGGTTGCGGACCTAATGGAGGCCAGTTCATCACCCAGTATAGGCGGATTACGAATTTTACCCCATCCCAAAATGCTCGCACATTAAACGGCGCAGGAGGCTTCTCCCATTTTATCCGATGATGAGTAAGGATATCCTTGATTACCCTCTCATGGCCGTAGGAACTGAGAATGTATCCCTGACGGCTTGGATCTGGAGGATAACACCAACCAGATAAGAAGTCGTAAATCGTCAAGACTCCGTGATTGCCACTAAGCCAGCCACTCCGCCAGTTTTTCATGATGTTGAAGTAAGGGCTTTGAAGAGGAGCAAAGGGACTCACCCGAATCCGCAAGGTGTCAGCCAAAGGAATAGTATCCGGCCATCCGGGGTAGGGATGAGACGGATAAGGATTTTCTCCGTATCGGTCCATGATATCGTACAGCGCTCCGGCGACAGCCCCCCTACAATACGGCCCTCCTTCGAATGCAGAAGAGTCCCTAAAACCGAACCAGGAAAAATGCCAGGGGTTTTCAAGGCAAACATAATCCAAGCTGTCTTGGCCAGCCCCTATGTGACCACGCGTTTGAACAATCAATGAATCATTTGGGCCCCAAGATCTGCCCCGTAGGGTATCGGGTAGACTATCCCGAACAACACCTGAAAAGAAGTCACCCCATCCTTCTATGAAGGCTCGGTTGGGGAAATCGGGCTTCGCCAAATACCAAGTCGCACCGCCACCTTCAATGTAGTTCGTCCAATTATTGTAAACGTAATGACCATACTCATGAAGAAGCACATCATCATTCCACACGTCGGGATGGTAATAACTATAATCACTACCATTTACCCACAGGGTGTCTGGAACGAAACCTGTTAAGCGAAATTTATTGGGGTCCCACCACACATGTAGAAGAGTCGATGCATAAGTCTTTTTAAAACCTCGGTACAATATATCATAAATATTCCAAGCCCCTGATCGAGGTTGGGGATAGTTCTGGCTGTCATATCTGGGTACATGTAGCTTGTAGCTACCTGCGTGGTTTGATACCACTGATGTTGGTATTGTACAATAGTAAGTTTGATTCGTCGAATCGAGCACGTTAATCCTAGGGTTCAAATCCGAAGGACCTTTGGCATAGCATTTGATGAAAATGTGATATATTTGCTCGCCGTGGGGGAGGATAAAGGATGAAGAAAAAGAGCCGTCCTCACCCGTGTATCCACTCGCATCCAACGTTTCAGACCGAGGATAAGAATCACAGCCGATGTCCGTAACCTCAAATTTGCAGTACCGTATTGGCGTAAAAGTATCGCTTAAACTTACCTGCAATCCGTTCTGCAAATCATATTTATGGTCATCGTAGAACCACCATCCATCGACGCCAGTGTATCCTTTTACCGGCGGGCTTCTCAACGAACCCTGGTCCTTTAAAAGGTCTGGCCTGTTCTTAATATTGTGAGGGTCTGGCAGTCCTGCATCCTTCCATAAAAGACGGCGTCTAAGAATTGTCTCATATGCTTTTTCCTTGGTGATCTTCTCGTTTTTTGCTAAAACCTCTGCTTTGTCTTTAAGAAGTTTAATCACAGCCTCCCGACTCAGCTTTTTTGCCTTCGAAAAGTCCTCGATGTCACCGTTAAGGTGAAGGGCGATGGCATACCAATAGCTCTTTTCGTTCCCAACATCCGGCAAGCTTAACTCTTGTTGGAGCACAACCGCAGGGTCCGGATGAAGAAGACTCTGCAATGCCGATTGGGAATAAAATCGCTTGTCCTTCTCATACATGTAGAGAACTTCACCTTCGCCGTTTGCTAGCCCCCACGACGGGTCGCGGGGATCATCTTGTATATCGATTAGCCTTCCGTTAGTGTAACGTATTTTCTTATACATAGCAGTCACTATAAATTCAGCTGGGGAGCTGATATACTTCACTCTAAAGCGGCACTCTTTCGCCTCCTTACCTCGTAGAGCCAGTACCGTTTTGGGAGATACGTCTAGTAGTTCAATACCGCGAGAGTTGCTCAAATTGATTTCCAATTTGGGAACTTCCGGATACGTTCCTTCCCAAACTTTGACTGTGATTTCGGTTACTTCATCCAGCCGAGGATTTACGGGATCAATCGTGACCCCCATGTGTAGCGTCCTAACATCGGCCATCGAGATGCCCATACCGACGACCAGCAACAGCCCGAGGAGCGCCACTACTCTCCGCCATCCCGTCTTCATTGCTTGTTCCTCCTTGATTCGAAAAGGGTTGAACGCCTTCGATGCAGAAAACAAGATTCCGAGTATAAGTGCTAAGACCAGAATTATTAAAGCAGATGGTGTGAACGTATCGCCGAGACTCTTCTGGAGGCTGGTCTGCCAGTCGTAGTGATGGTCATCGTAGTACCAATAGCCCGACAGCCGCGTGGCCACCTTCGACGAAGGGTTCTTCTGTAGCTTCAACCGGCTGTCCTTCTGCTGTTGCTCCAAGGAGCGGTAGAACGGGTCGGGAAGTCCGGCATCCTTCCAGAGGAGCCGCTCCTTGGAAATCACCCGATAGGCCTCCTCTTTCTTTATCTTCCTCTGCTTCGCCAGAGCCACAGCTTTGGCCTTGAGGAGATTAATCACCTCTTCCTCGCTCTGTTTCCTCTGCTTGGCATACTCCTTGATATCGAAGCTGAGGCTGACTGTGACCGAGTACCAGTAGCCCCCTTGAGGCAACCCAAGCTCCTCCTGCAAATCGGAGTAAGGGTCCTTCATCAGGTCTGGCATCCGAAATTCCTTAGTCTTCTTGTTCATGACAAGCCCATAGCCGGCAACGCCATGAATCCGATCTGGAATGATGCTGCCATCGCTCTCGCGATAGTAACGAGCGTTGGCATACACTTGCACCTCGGCAGGCGAGCCAACAAACTTGATTTTGAATCTGAACTCTTTTGGGACTCCCCGTTTAAGGGAAGTCGTAAACCTTTGCTTGCAATTAACTAATTCGACGCCGATGAGATTCCCTTTGCCGTCGCCAAAGAAAATCTCGGCTTCCGGGACGTCGCAAGCAGCAGCCACCACTTTGCCAACCACTTCAGCCGTCTCGCCAAGGTGAGGCACCTGAGGGGTCATAGAAAAGCCTACCCAGATTCCGGAACCATCCTGCGTCCCCACCTCCCACGGCTCCTTCCCGAGACCTGCCGACACGCTCGCCACAACCAACAACCCGGCGAACAGCACTATTTTCCACCATCCCGTCTTCATTGCTTGTTCCTCCTTCACCAAAAGACCGTCAAACAGCGACTGACCAAATCCGTTATAACTGCACGAACCCAATTGCCTGCTCCCCGGCCTGAGAACGCAAAAGGATGCACTCCTCCCTGAGCTTCATCAGGTGACGCGTATCCTCAATCTTTTAGTTTCTCTCCCATGATAGCCGACCATTGTTTGAAGCTTAACCACCCGCCTCTATTAAAGCCTAACCACCATCAAGCACGACCCAAGTTGTCTGGTGTTAAAGCGTAACACAAAAAGCCCGCTTTGTCAATGCCTTTCGAAAGTATTTACGTTGGCCGAGCCCTATACCGGGATCAAAGGACCCACCGCAACCCCGTCTCCAAGTCGCGGCTACCAGCCGCTAAATATAGTATTAAGATGAAATGACGCCTGTCAAGATAGATGGACTCCCCCTTGAACGTCGGCTCGGTTTTAAGGTATAATGCGAAAGAAAAGATCGTAAGGCGTGAGGCGTAAGGAGTAAGGAAAAAAGGCAAACGCTGAAATGATACGGCGAGATTGCTTCGCTTCGCTCGCAATGACACCCTAATAACAGAACTACCCCAATCATGGCTGAGGAATATCCCTTGCGGGAGGCCGGGGAGGCGGATATCCCTGTCCTGGTCCAGTTCCGGCGCAGGATGCATGAGGAGATCCGGCTCTCCAGAGGGCTGCCCGTAGTCCCTGAGAAGATGGCCGCCATGGAGGAGGCCTATGTCCGATTCGCCCGGGCCCGCCTCGCGGACGGAACGATGAAAGCCTGGGTCATCGAGGCCCAGGGCCAAATCGTCGCCTGCGGTGCCCTTCTCGTTCTCCTCTATCCCCCCAACCCCATTGACCCGAGGGGACGCACGGCCCGCCTGTACAGCATGTACACCCTGCCGGAATACCGGCGCAAAGGGTTAGCCCGCCAAATCGCCCAGCGGGCCATCGAGCATTGCAAGGCCCAAGGGATCAAGAGGATCGGCCTGGGCGCCAGCGCGGCCGGGAAGCCCCTCTACGAGTCGCTGGGCTTCCAGCCCACCAGCGAGATGCGGTTAGAGCTGAGATAGACGCTCATGAAAGAGAAGAAAACTTCGGCCAGGAAAATCACCCTCGTTCCGCACCAGCCGGAATGGGCGGCCAGGTTCCGGGCGGAGGCGTTGCGGCTCAGAGCCCTCCTGGGCGACAATGCGGTCGCCTTCCACCACATCGGGAGCACGGCCATACCCGGTATCAAGGCCAAACCCATCATCGACCTCCTGGTGGAAGTTCGGGACATCACCCGGGTGGATGATTCCAACTCTAAAATGATCCGACAAGGATACCTTCCCAAAGGGGAATTCGGCATCCCCGGAAGACGGTATTTCAGAAAGGGAACGGATATCCGCCACACCCATCATGTGCATGTCTTCCAAACCGGGGACCCCGAATTCGAACGGCACCTTAACTTCCGGGATTATCTAAGGACCCATCCGGTCGAGGCTCAGGCTTACAGCCGGCTAAAAGAAACGTTGGCCCGGAAGTTTCCGGAAGACATCGAGGGGTATATGGACGGGAAGGACGGGTTCATCAAAAAGGCCGAGATAAGGGCAAAGGTTTGGAAAAAGCAGATTGCTTCGTCGTCCCGCTTGAAACGCGGGACTCCTCGCAATGACTCCCACTAATGATGCCTCTTTACGGTAAGAACTTCGCAGAGTTCTATAACCAGCACTGGTCGGACTGGACAGGGATGGTCTGGCCGTTCGTGTCCCGGACCGTAAACAAGGACTGCCCGAAGGCCGGGAGTTGGCTCGACCTTTGCTGCGGGACGGGACAACTGCTCAAAAAGGTTACGGAACGGGGCTTTTCGGCTACGGGCCTTGACCTCTCAACCCATCAACTCCGCCACGCCAGACGCAACGCACCCAAGTCCAAATTCGTCAGGGCGGACGTACGGCGATATTCCCTGCCGGAGCGATACGACGTCATCACCTGTCTGTTCGACAGCCTGAACTACCTCCTCACCCCGGTGGGCCTCAAGGCCGCTTTTACCTCCGCACGGCGACATCTGAATCCGGATGGCCTGTTCATCTTCGACATGAACACCGAGGCCGGATACCTCAAGCAGTGGAACCGGGCCAGCGTCCGGGTCCGCGAGAAAACCGGCCTCCTCGTCATCGACACCTCCTACGACCGCAGGACCCGGGTGGCACAGTGCTTGATCAACGGGTTCATCAAGCAGGGCAAGGATTACCGCGGGTTCGAGGAGCGCCATATCCAGAGGGCCTACCCCGCAAGCACGCTGGACCGCCTTTTGAGGGAAACCGGGTTCACCTTCCGCAAATACGACGGGTATCGCTTCGCCAGGCCGAGGAAGGACTCGGGAAGGCTGTTCTATGTGTGCCGCATGAAGTGATCGAAAGGAAATCCTACACTTCGTCCCCAAAATGCCGACCCGGATCAGGGACGGGGCGAATAAGGAATAACCCTATTTCAAGAGGAGAGGAAAACCATGAAGATGCCGGAGTATGTGACCAAGGAAGAAGTTCGGAAGGTCTGCAGGATGCTAAAAATCAGGGACTGGACGGCCCAGCGGGAGGCCAAGGTCCTGCCCTCAGAAGCCCGCAAGATCCAGAGAGCCCTTCAGATCAAGGGGATGAAGGTCCCCTTAGAGGATTTCCTGCAGGGGCTGGAGGTGGAGCTGGAGCACGGGGTCCGGTTTCATGACGCCAACGTGACCAACAACCACCCCCTCCTGACCGGCAGGATCGTGCTCGCACACTTCAAAGAAACCCTGCATTATTACAAGCTCCTGGAGGTCGCGGAGCTGGAGGGCGATATGCAGAAGGCCGCGGTCGCCGGAGACGCGAAGAAGCTCCTGGCCAAATACCGAAAACAGGTGAAAGCCCAGCTCATCCTCAGCCGGGCGGCTTCCGGCCAAATGAAATAACCGGGCAGGGCAGGAACCTTTCCCGCGAATTCCATTGTTACAAAACCCGGGCATATTCTTTTATGAAACCAAAGCAACCAGGAGGATAACATGCCAAGAGTCGTACATTTCGAGATCAACGCGGACAAGCCGGAGCGGGCGGCGGCGTTCTACAAGAAGGTTTTCGGCTGGAAGGTCAAGAAGTGGGGCGACACGATGCCTTACTGGCTGGTGACCACCGGGAAGAAGGGCGAGATGGGAATCAATGGGGGGATCATGAACCGGATGAAAAAAGAAACCACCGTAAACACCGTCGGAGTCAAGTCTTTGGACCAGTACCTGAAGAAGGTTGTGAAAGCCGGCGGCAAGCAGGCCACCCCGAAGAACGCCATCCCGGGATACGGCTGGTTCGCCTACTGCAAGGACAGCGAGGGCAACCTGTTCGGACTCATGCAGCCCGACATGAAAGCCAAGTGAAGCGTAATGTGTAAAGGGTAAGGAGAGAAGGCAAGCCCTGAAAGGGGCTTGCTTTTTTGCTTGCGATGTGATAGCCTATTTTATGAAAATAAAGAGGGAGATCATTGCATGAAAGCCCTTTGGTTGATTGCCCTGGGCCTGATAGCCTGTAGACCGCTGACGGCCTGGTCAAAAACGGACGCCCCGCAGGCCTACAACGCCCTCGGGGACTCCCTGGACAAGGCCGGGAAGTTGCCTGAGGCCGAGAAGGCCTTCCGCGAGGCTATCCGCCTCAACCCAACCTACGCCGAGGCCCTTTCCGGGCTGGGGAGCGTGTTGGGAAAGCAGGGCAACCTCGCTGAGGCCGAGAAAGCTTTCCGCGAGGCCCTAAAACTCAAGCCAGGCCTGGCCGAGGCCCACTACGGCCTGGGGGCCGCGCTCGCCAACCAGGGCCTGATAAAACCCGCCGAGGAAGAGTTCCGCGAAGCCATCCGCCTAAAGCCGGATTACGTGAAAGCCCGGACCGGACTCGGCGCCGCCCTGGAGTTCCAAGGCTCCTATGCCGAGGCCGAGAAGGAGCTCCGCGAAGCCGTCCGCCGGGACGCCAAGTATGTCCAGGCGCACACCGCGCTGGGCATCGCCCTTCTGATGCAGACCAAGGTCAAGGAGGCCGAGGCCGAGGTCCGAGAGGCCATCCGATTAGACCCCCGGGACGCCGAAGCCCATTACAACCTGGGAGGGGTGCTGGCCCAGAAGGGAAATTTTAAAGAAGCCGAGAGCGAGACACGGGAAGCCCTGCGCCTGCAACCGGAGTACCCGGAGGCGCAATACAACTTGGGATACTTCCTACTGAGTCAGAAAAACGCCAAGGAAGCCATCCCCTGCTTCCGCGAAGCCCTGCGCCTCAATCCGAAGTATCCTCAGGCCCTTTACAACCTCGGCGTCGCCCTGGCCGACCAGGGAAATTACAAGGAGGCCGTGGACTCTTACCGCGAGGCCCTCAGGTACCGACCTGACGATGCCTACAGCCATTACCGGCTGGGGGCCGTGCTCTGGATGATGGACCAGGCCGGGGAAGGCGAGAAGGAATGCCGTGAGGCCGTCCGGCTCAACCCGGACATCGTGGAGGCCCATTACAACCTCGCCGTGATGCTCAACAAGCCGGGAACCCTCCCCGAGGCCGAGAAAGAATTCCGCGAAACCCTCCGTCTGGCCCCGGCCCTCGCAGCGGCCCTGGCCGGGCTGGGCGACGTGCTGGACAAGCTCGGCCGGAGAAAGGAAGCCCGGACCTGGTGGAAGAAGGCCAAGCCCCTGGCCAAGGACCCGGCGCTCGTCAAGGACATCGAAAAAAGGCTCAAGGGGCGGGACTGAGGGA
>Ga0315294_10006500_pt1 | contig 12819 bp, 9 predicted proteins | sample YL17G13_40_MG_FD_203626 | JGI IMG/M metagenome (GOLD analysis project Ga0315294, IMG submission 203626) | Sediment microbial communities from Yellowstone Lake, YNP, Wyoming, USA - YL17G13_40 | ecosystem: Environmental > Aquatic > Freshwater > Lake > Sediment | place: USA: Wyoming | collected... | reverse complement strand
ACAGTCCCGCGCCTCACGCCGACCCGAACCCGCCGCGCCGAACCCCCGCCGACCGCCGCGTTGCCTCGCCACGATCTGATCTTCTTCAATGGGCTGGGCGGATTCACCCCGGATGGGCGCGAGTACGTCATTACAACCGCGCACGGGCACGTGACACCGTCGCCATGGGTGAACGTGCTGGCGAACCCGCACTTCGGAACCGTCATCTCCGAGAGCGGCCTTGCCTACACCTGGACCGAGAATGCCCGCGAGTTCCGCCTCACTCCCTGGTACAACGACCCCGTGAGCGATTCGAGCGGAGAAGCCTTTTATATCCGTGACGAAGAGAGGGGCCACTTCTGGTCCCCCACGCCGCTGCCCAGCCGCGGAGCGATGCCTTACGTCAGCCGGCACGGATTCGGCTATAGCGTCTTCGAGCACACGGAGCGCGGCATCCGCTCAGAGCTGTGGGTGTACGTGGCCCTGGACGCGCCGATCAAGTTCACGGTGTTGAAAGTGCGAAACGAGTGTGGCCGATCCCGCCGGCTCTCTGCCACGGGATACGTGGAATGGGTGCTGGGAGATCTGCGGGCGAAATCGACAATGCACGTGGTCACCGAAATTGACCCCAACAGCGGTGCGCTCTTCGCGCGGAACCCATACAACACGGAGTTCGCCGACCGGGTTGCCTTTTTCGACGTGGACGATGCGACTCGGACCGTGAGCGGCGACCGGACTGAGTTCCTTGGGCGGAACGGCACGCTTCGGAGTCCGGCTGCAATGAACCGGTTGCGGCTTTCCGGGAAGGTAGGGGCCGCTTTGGATCCCTGCGGCGCGATCCAAGTTGCATTCGAGCTAGCCGACGGGCAAGAGCGCGAGATCATCTTCAGGCTCGGCGTAGGGCGAGACGCCGATGACGCCAGCAACCTGGCGCGTCGCTTCCGGGGATCTGCTGCGGCGCGTGGCGCGCTCGAAGCGGTGTGGCAGTACTGGAATCACACGCTCGGCGCAGTGCAGGTGGAAACACCGGACCCGTCCCTCGACGTGCTGACCAACGGCTGGCTCCTGTACCAGACCCTTGCGTGCCGTCTGTGGGCGCGGAGCGGATACTACCAACCGGGGGGCGCCTTCGGTTTCCGCGACCAGTTGCAGGACGCGATGGCGCTCATCCACGCCGAGCCACGCCTCGTGCGCGAGCACTTACTCCGCTGTGCGGCCCGTCAGTTCCGGGAGGGAGATGTCCAGCATTGGTGGCATCCCCCCTCGGGCCGGGGCGTGCGGACGCACTGTTCGGATGATTACCTCTGGCTGCCGTTGGCGACGTGCCGCTACGTGCTGACCACAGGGGACACCGGGGTGTTGGATGAACCCATCCACTTCGTCGAAGGCCGCCCGGTAAACGCGGAGGAGGACTCGTATTACGATTTGCCCAGCCGGTCTGAGGAAGCGGCCAGTCTGTACGAGCACTGTGTGCGGGCGATTCTGAGGGGTCTGCGATTCGGGGAGCACGGCCTGCCGCTCATGGGCTCAGGCGACTGGAACGATGGCATGAACGCTGTGGGCGAACACGGCACAGGTGAAAGTGTCTGGTTGGGCTTCTTCCTATACGAGGTGCTCATGCGGTTCGCCGAGGTTGCCCATAGGCACGGTGACGCATCCTTCGCCGAGCGTTGCCAGGGGGAGGCGGCTCGGGTGCGCGGGAATGTCGAACAGCACGGCTGGGATGGTGCGTGGTATCGCCGCGCGTACTTCGACGACGGGTCGCCGCTCGGGTCGGCGAGTAATCCCGAATGCCAGATTGATTCGATTCCGCAAAGCTGGTCTGTGCTCTCAGGGGCGGGCGATGCCGAGCGCTCGCGCATGGCAATGGACGCGGTGGATAAACGCCTCGTTCGCCGGGACCATGCGCTGATCCAACTCCTGGATCCGGCGTTCGACAAGTCGAATTTGAATCCTGGCTATATCAAAGGGTACGTCCCGGGGGTGAGAGAGAATGGCGGACAGTACACGCATGGGGCGATCTGGGCGGCGATGGCGTTCGCGACGTTGGGCGACAGTCGGCGGGCGTGGGAATTGATGGCAATGCTCAACCCCGTGAACCATGCCAGGTCTCCGGAGGCGATGGCGACCTACAAAGTAGAGCCGTACGTCGTTGCGGCCGACGTCTATGCGCTCTCGCCGCACACCGGCCGCGGTGGATGGACCTGGTACACGGGCTCGGCCGGCTGGATGTACCGGCTGATCATGGAATCACTTTTGGGGCTGAGGCTGGAAGTAGACACGCTGCGGGTTGCGCCGTGTCTCCCGGCGGATTGGACCGGGTTTACGGTGCACTACCGGTATCGGGAGACTGTCTACCACATCGCCGTCCTGCACACGGGTGCCGGGAATGGCGAGATGCGTGTGACAGTTGATGGGGTTGAGCAGGACGACAAGGCGATTCGCCTGGTTGACGACCGTCGGGAACACGCGGTCGAAGTGAGAATGCCCGCCCCAGGCGGTAAACGCAGCGTGTAGGATGGTCGCTCCAAGATGTCGCCAGGGCATCTGACGACAGGCTATGGCGTCGGCCAAGTGCTTCCAGGGCGATCACGGCCGGGGTGGCCCCCTCTTCTTCAGCCGTCAGCGGCGGCGCCCCCCCCAGCTCCGCATCACGCGGAGCGGTCGTCGTACTCGCGGATGCAGGCCAGAAACCGCGGACCAAGCTCCTGGAGCTTGCGCAGACCCACTCCCCTGACCTGCAGGAATGCCTCCTCGGTCGTGGGGCGTGCTCGCGCCATCTCGCGCAGGCTGGCGTCGCTGAAGATGAGGTAGGGCGGAATGCCTCGCTCTTCGGCCAGGGTCCGGCGGAGGGCGCGGAGGGTCTCGAACAGCTCGTCGTCGCTCGCCTGGCCTAGACCCGGCAGCCCGCCCGCGGGTGCGGGGCGGGACGGCTTCGCCCGCGCGGGCCGGGCCACCGTCCGGACGAGAGGCACCGTCTCTTCTTCCCGCAGGACCCGGTGGCCGCGTGCGGTGACCGTGAGCGTCGGGTACTCGCCGTCCTCGCGGGCCAGGCACTCCTGCCCCTCGAGCTGCGCGATCCAGCTTCGCACCGTGGCCTTCGGGTGTTGTTGCAGCAGGCCGTAGGCGTCCAACCGGACGTGGCGCAACTTGGCAATCCGGGCGGTGTCGGCCCCCCGCAGGACGTCCGCCACGTAGTCGGCGCCGAACTGCTCCCCCATCTCGAGGATGCAGGCGAGGATCTGCCGTGCCAACGCCGCCGAGCCGTCCTCGACGGCCACCTCACCCAGGCAGACGTCGCACGCGCCGCACGCGTCCGCGCCGTAGGACTGGCCGAAATATTCCACCAGGAAGCGGTGGCGGCAGACGGCACCCTGACAGTAGTCGTACATCTCCCCGAGCTTGGGGAGGGCGCCCGGCGCCGGGAGCCCCTCGGCCATCAGGATGGAGCGCCAGAGCCCGAAGTCGCCGCCGGAGTAGAGCAGCAGGCACTCCGCCGGCAGGCCGTCGCGCCCGGCCCGGCCCGCCTCCTGCTGGTAGTGCTCGATGGACTTGGGCATGCCGGCGTGGATCACGAACCGCACGTCGGACCGGTCGATCCCCATCCCGAACGCCACCGTGGCCACCACCACATCCGCCCGCTCCGCGATGAAATCCTCCTGGGCGCGCCGGCGCTCGGTATCGGCCAGGCCGGCGTGATACGCCACCACCCGGTAGCCCCGCGCTCGCAGCGCCTCGGCGAGATGGTCCACCTCGGCCCGGCGGATGCAGTAGACGATCCCGGCCGTTCCCCGGTGCCGCGTGAGCGCCTCCGTGACCTGCCGCAGCCGGTCCGTGCGCTGGCGCACCCGGTAGATCAGGTTCGGGCGGTCGAAGCTGCCCACCAGGATCTCGGGGTCCCGCAGCATGAGTTCCGCGGCGATGTCGGTCCGCACCCGCGGCGTGGCCGTGGCCGTGAAGGCGTGGATGGCCACGTCCGGGAAGACCTCACGCAGCACCTTGAGCTGCCGGTACTCCGGCCGGAAGTCGTGCCCCCACTGGCTGATGCAGTGCGCCTCGTCGATGGCGAAGAATGCCACCCCGGCGCGCCGCAAGAGCCCCAGGCAGCTGGGGAGCACCAGCCGCTCCGGGGCCACGTAGAGGAGGTGGTACCGGCCGAGAAGGAGGTCGGCCCCCACCGCGCGCCGCCCCTCGGCCGTGAGGGTGCTGTTCAGGAACGCGGCCGGCACGCCGGCGGCGGTGAGCCCGTCCACCTGGTCCTTCATCAGGGAGATGAGGGGCGACACCACCACGGCCAGCCGCCCCAACGCCGCCGCCGGCGCCTGATAGCAGAGCGACTTCCCGGCCCCCGTCGGCAGGATGACGACAGAGTCCCGCCGCGCCAGCACCGCCCCGATCGCCTCTTCCTGGAGCGGCAGGAGCGTATCGTAGCCCCACACCTGCTTCACAATGCGCCGAATATTTTCCACTCGCACTTCCTCTCTGTCTTCCGGCGGGTCCCTCGACCCCCGGGGCCCCGGGGCGGCCGGCATTCTACCCGGACCGCAGCCCAGCGCAAGATGAATCCGCCGGTTGCCACGCCCTCGATCGCGGCGCTGCGGAACGCGGGGCACGGGACGGCGCCGCGGCGAACCTCGTGGGGTCGGAGGACGGGTTGCGCGCTGGGACGGGGGCGACCTCCGGAGAGGCGGGCCACCTGCGGAGTCCCGATTCTCCCCCGGAGGCCGCAATGGCGGCAGGCGCCGCTGCAGGCGGCGTCCCCTTCGGCACAACCGATCGCGTGGCTTCGGGGGATCGCTAGGCGCGGAGGCACTCGCTCATGCAACTGGAGCAGGCGCCGGCGCCGGCGCGGAACGAGGCACAGGCGTACTTGTTGACGCCGTAGCGCTGGCCATCCGCCGGCTCGGCGAGCGCGCCCGCAGGGCAGCGGCTGATGCAGTCGCCGGCACAATCCGCGCAGGGGTCGGCCACCTCGCGCCGAGTGGAGGGGAGCGGCGCGTTCGTATAGAGGGCGCGATTCAGCCGGCTATTCATGAAGTCGACGTGCGGTGTGTACAGCTCGCGCGCCGCCGCTTCACCCATCAGCTTATCCGGCTCGACCAGCCGCAGCACCTCGGGGAACAGCTCCACGCCCAGGACCACGATGGAGCGCGCCTCGGGCATCAGGAGCGCGGCGGAGTCGTGGAGCGGCGTGCCGGCGGCGTCCGACACGGCCGCCACGCCGCAGAGATCGATGTCGCAGAGAGAGGGGAAGGCGCGTTCGCGCAGGGCCGACTCGTCGGTCGCGGTTGCCATGAGTTACCTCCGTGCGCTCAGGAACGATGAGCCCGAATACTTCACCCCGGAGACACGGAAGCTGCGGAGAGCACGCGTTTTTCCGTGTCACCGGGCCAACCCTTGGCGGGCGCGGCGCAGCGCGTCGGCGTACCCCTCAGGGAGCTTGACAGGTGTTCCCTCGGGCGACCACCAGCGGGGGACTTGCGTGTAGATCCAGACGTATTCGTCGGCGACCTCGAGGGCCTTCCGAAGGCTCGTCTCGAATGCTTCGGGCGTGTAAAAATTCTTGCTCGCGTCGACGCCATCCCAGGCTGTGCCATTCAGGTCGTAGTCCATCCAGAGGCCGAAGCTCACCGAGAGGATGCGGCGATACTTCGTCGGGTCGGCGACGATGGGCAGAAGCGTCTCTGTTATCGTGTGGTAGGCGGCGGCGAACTTGGTGGTGTCCTGCTTGTGGAAGTAGGCAGGCTCGTACCCGTCCACCAAGCGGGTGCGACCTCTCGCGGCGTCCACCATGCCGTCCAGGAACGGGGCCAGCAACCCGTACTCGCAGTCGGCGAGCGGCGTCTTGCCGCCCTGCGTTTCCAGCCAGGGCACGCTGTAGCCGAACGTGAGGAAGACCGTCAGGTTGGGATAGCCCTGCTGGAAGGCTTCCATGACCTCTCGACCGCGCCGGCGCACCTGGGCGGCGTATGCGTCCCACGATTGTGTGCCGGCGTCGCGCTGCTTGCGGTAGTTGAACAGGGGCGCGTCGTACTGCTCGGTGTCAAACATGATGCCCACGGCTTTTCCCTCGCGGGCGATGCGCGCGGCCAGGCGGGCATTGCTCTGGATCGCCGAGAAATCGTCGAACCAGTCCACATCGCCGGGGACGGTGTTGAAGCGCAGGAAATTGTGCGTGAAGCGATCGAACCGCGTGGCCGTGAGGTCGGCGAGCGCCGGCTGGAGTTCGGCGTCGGTGAAGGCGCGCGTGCTCCAGGCTTCCCACAGGAAATTGCCGGGTGTGCCGTCGGGCTTGGTGTAGGTGACGTGGAACACGCAGCCGTCGAAGGGGCTGCGCTCCATCTCGGCGAGGTGCCGGCGCATGAACGCCGTGTCCGGCTCGTCCCAGCCGAACTCGATCAGCTTCTTCGGCGAGACGCTCGCACTCGGCTGGACGGTCGCGCAGCCGAACAGGGCGCAACTCAAGCCCAGGCCAAGGATGAGCAGCGGCCACCGTGTCATGGCCCGCTTCGCCCTTGGTTTCCCGCAAGTCTCAGCACGTCGGCCAACCTTTGCGTGAACCACGGCGTGAGAGGGAACGTGGAAAAAGATGAGCGTCGTAACCCGCGTGGCGTCTCCAGAGGACGCTTAGCTTCCCCGCCGGACGCTTCCGTAGACGGCCCGTCCCCGGGCCGCGATTCCCTTGTGATCAGGCGTGGATCACGTCGGTCGCCTCGACCGGGGAGAGCGGGTGGCCGGCGAGGTGCGCCTCGACGAGCCGGCGGGTCTTGGATCGGAAGAACTCCTTCTCGGCGTCGGTCCAACTCCACGGCTCGGCCCGGTCCGGGAAGCCCCCCTGGACCAGCGCGGCCAGGCGCGGGAAGTCCTCGGGAACTTCGTACCGGAAGAACTTCACCCCGGCGGCCTGCGCGTACTCCAGGTCCCGGGTCGCATCGCCGACGAAGAGCACGTCCCGGTAGCCGCGGGCCTGGATCCGCCGCAGGAGCTCGGCCTTGTCGGTCCCGCCCCGCCGGTTCGCCCCCCAGACGGCCTGGAACTGGCGGGGGTCGTAGCCGTGCCGGACGAGGTCGGCCTCGACCAGATCCTGCGGCACGCCCGAGGCGATGTAGAGGTCGAAGTCGGCGGCGAGCCGGGGAATGGTCTCCAGGGCCGTGGGGTATGCCTTCCAGTACTTGGCGGCCGCCGCGTCGTTGAGGGCGGTGTAGACCGTGTCGTAGGCGCGGCGCACGCTCTCATACTCGGCTGCGAGTTCCGGCTCGACGAGGAGCCCCGCCGGCACCTCGACCGCGACCGGCCGGTCGTGAATCACGGAGTTCACGAGGGCCGCGAGCTGCTGGAAGCGCGGGGCGCCGGGGTAGTGCAGGAGGCCGCGCAGGAGGCGCTCCACGTCGAGGCCGGGATCCCGGGGGTGGAGGAAGCGCCGGAAGCCGGTGGCCGCGCATGCGACGTAGGCGGCGTACATGATGTGCACGCACTTGTCATAGCCGCTGTGGACCAGGGTGCCGTCGAAGTCAAACGCGATGGCTCTGTCTTTCATGGTGCGCCACGTTCCCCGGCCTGCGGCGGGGGCAACGTCAAGGCTGCCCGCCGGTCCGCTTCAGCTGGCGGGTCGGGTGGGTGAGGTGAGAGGAATGTACGGCGAGCATGCCGCGGCCCCGCTGGCGTTGTCAAGGGGGAATCCGGGGTGAGACGGGACACCCCGTATTGGTCTTAGGCGGCCGCTCCCGCATTGTCGGAATCGGCCTCGCGCTTCCACAAGACGATAACAAGGTCGATCTCGGCGATCGGCGTCGAGCCCTCCAGGACGCGAAAGCCCCACGAGAACCACCGCCTCGGATGGCGCTCTTGAGCATGGCCAGCGCGTCGGTCACGACGTGCTGCTGGCCGTCATTGGTGAGAGTCGTGGGCGGCGCAAGAGCGTGGTCTTCCCGGCGCGACGCGGTCCGGTCAGGATGACCGCCGGGAAGTGTCTGGCGGCTCGGATCAGCTCGGGCCCGAGGAGGCGGGGGATGAATCGCATGGTGAGAATTCTAAACCGACGCTTTAGATTTCTCAAGCAGGCATTTGGCCCTGAGTCGCCATCGGGGGAATTCCTGGCAGGGAGCGCAGAGAGGGTGATCGGCGCAGGCCGGCAGGGGACGAGTGTGGCTCCCGGAGTGTGGGTGCGGCACGGAGCAGGCTGGAATTCCGGATGGTGTCCCCGGAATTGCCTCAGGGGCCGCCCGGGGTCGGTTGCGGGTGGGGGATTTCCAGACCGGGGGTCCGGTAGAAACGGGGGAAGAGGAGGTCGTCGTCCGGTGCGATCAGGCCCTCCCGCAGGGCCGTTTCTGCCAGCGCCGTGTCGGGATAGATGCGAATCCCCACCGTCACCTTCAGCCCGTCGAGGTGGAGGGAGTCGGCGAAGGCGAGGCTCTCGTCGACCGAGGCCTGGGTCTCCCCGGGTCCGCCCAGCAGGAGGAACCCCATGCGGCGGATGCCGTGGGCGGCCAGCAGGTCGGAAATCCGGCGGACCTCGTCCGGGAGGAACCGCTTGTTCATCGCCCGCAGGATCCGCTCCGAGCCGCTCTCGAAGCCCAGGCTGGCTTCGGCGCAGCCGGCCTCGGCCATGGCCCGCACCAGGCCCGCCGACACGTCGTGCGGGTAGAGGATGCAGCGCCAGGCGATCTCCAGGCGCTGGGCCGCGATTTGCCGGCACAGCTCCAGGGCATAGGACGGCGGGAGGTTGAAGGTGTTGTCCACGAAGTAGACGCGCTGAAATCCGGCCTGGGCGATGCGCGCCACATCTGCGGCCACGAGCGAGGGCAAGCGGGCGCGGATCGTCCGGCCCTCGATGCCGGCCGTGGAGCAATAGGAGCAGTCCAAGGAACAGCCCCGGCGGCTCTGCACCGGGACCCACAGGTCGGGGTCGCGGGGATTGGCCGACGCCCACAGGTCCTCACCGGGGTAGGGGAGGATGTCCAGGTTCGGTGCGAAGGTCCTCTTCCCGCTGGCGCGTCGCCCGCGGACGTACACCCCGGGGAGATCGCCCGGGTCCTCCCTCCGCTCGAGGAGCGAGAGAAGCTGCGGGAAGACGACCTCCCCTTCGCCCGCGACACCCAGGTCGGCGCCGAGGTAGGAGAGCGCCGCCGCGGGGAAGATGCTGTAGCCGGCCCCGCCAAGCACCAGGGGGGCCGCGGAGCAGGCGCGGCACGCCGCCACGACGCCGCTGACCTGCGGGAGCAGGAAGCGTGGGCTCTCCATGCACTGGTCGTCCACGTTCCGCACGGAGATGCCAATGACGTCCGGAGAGTGTTCCTGGATGGCGCGCCCGAGGGCGGCGCCGGGGTCCGGCGCGGTCATCAGGTCGAGGAGCACCGCCTCGTGCCCGGCTTCGCGGGCCGCCGTCGCCACCAGGGCCAAGCCGACGGGGAGCGTGGGAAGATTGATCCGCTCCGTGTTGGCCGAGATGAGCAAGACCCTCATCGGCCCCTCCAGACTGCGCCGAGACGCGCAGCCTCGGATTTCCGTGGCCCCGGCACGCCGCGGCGACCGCTACTTCTCTATTCCCCGGGAGGTGGAGCCGTCGAATTTCCCTTCAGTTCACCGGCTCACACCGTCCGAGGCCTCACCGCCGCTGGCCAAATCCAGGGCCTCGTAGGCTGGATGGGCACGGCCCTGCCGAGTCGGCTCGGATTCCGCGCGGGCCGGGACTGACCGCTTCGGGCCTCCCGGATCGCCCGGCCTCACGAGCTTTGAGCGGTCCGGTGCGCGCAGTAGGCTGCCACCGCGACTAGCAGGAGGGTCTGCGCGCCGCGGAGGAACCCTCCTTGGCTGAACCCGAGGATGGGCGTGTGGGTTAGCCCCATGCACAGCGCAATGACGAACACGACCAGGCCGAGCCAAAGAGCGATGGGAACGAGCATACGGTAGAAGTTGTCCATGATCGACACCTCCTCAGTGTGGACTGGCAGTTTCAAAGACCCTCGGTGGTGACCACCTCCACGCCACGAACACCTTACTGCCTTTCCCGCTTCCACAAAGACCGACTGCCCGGCGGCTCGCCTGTGGCCCTGAGAGGTCAGCGCCTACTTTCCCGTACCCGAGGCCCTCCGCCAGACAGCCAGGCGTCAACGACGCTCCAAAGGTAGAGGCCCAGCAGAGCCAGCACCAGCCCCAGGGTGGCCGTGGGGTAGGGCAGGCGGCCGGCGAGGAGATCCTCACTCGAGACTAGCCACCCAAGGGGCCAGGTTGCCACGCCCCCGGCGATGAGGAAGGCGGCCCCTCTCCCCCACGCCCGCAGGTAGAACTGGCCGAGTCCCGGGAAGATTCCGGAAAGAATCAGGGCAATCCACTGACGACGACGGCTGTGCACGTCCGTTTTCTCCGGAGGAGCAAGAGTCGCCACGAACGAACATCCCGGAAGCCGCCGAGGCCATCAGCTCGTCGGCCCTCCGGAAAACACAAACGCCCAGGCCCCGCCTCGAAGTTGGTGTTCTTGGCGCCTTGGCGGTTCCAGGCTAGTGGTAGACCACGCCGGAGTCGAGAACGAGCACCTGGCCGGTCGTGCTATCGCTCTTGCAGAACTCGACGATCTGGTGGGCCACGTCGTCCCGCTCCACCGGCTTCTGCAGGGCCGCGTTCTTGGTCGTCCGCTCGACCAGCGCCGGGTCCAGCTTCGCCGTCATCCGGGTGCCCATCATGGTGCCGGGCGCGACCGCGTTCACCGCCACCTCCGGTCCGAGGGCGACCGCCAGGCAGCGGGTCAGGTGGATGAGGCCCGCCTTCGAGACGGCGTAGGCGATGCTGCTCCCCAGCGGCGCGAGGCCGGCGATCGAGCCGATGTTCACGATCCGGCCGCGCCCCTGCTTCTTCATGATCGGCGCCACCGCCTTCACGCACAGGAAGGGAGAGGTGAGATTGGCGAGCAGGATGTGGTCCCAGATCTCCAACGTCAGGCCGTCCAGGTCCTTGAACGGGACCGTTTGGTTGTAGGCGGCGTTGTTGACGAGGATGTCGATCCGGCCGTACGCCTCCATTACCTGGGCGACCATTCGCGTGATCTGCGGCGGGTCGTTGACGTCGGCCTGGACGGCGAGGCAGCGCGGGCCGAGTCCCGACCACTCCCGGGCGAACGCTTCCGCCTGCTCCTTGGACTGCACGTAGACCCCGGCCACCTGCGCGCCTTGCTCGGCGAACGCCCGACAGATGCGCTGCCCGAGCCCTCCCGTGCAGCCGGTGACGATGGCGACCGAACCCTTGAGTTCCATGATTGCTCTCCGCTGTAATCGCTGCGCTTACTCCACCGGGCCGGCCCCCAGCTCCAGGGCGACGGCCAGGAACTCGTCGTCCCGCAGGGGCCGGTGGTAGGCGACGCCGGCCATCTGGCTGCGGTGGAGAATCGTCTGGAGTTGCTCCGGCGAGGCCGTCAGTCCGAACTCGGTCAGCTTCTGCGCGACGGCTCCGAGATCGCTCCACTTGCCGATGACCAGCCGCGGGCTCCGGCCGACCACCTCTGGCTCGTAGGGGAAGGCGTAAGGACGCACGCCGCCGGCCGTGAGGTCGGCGGTCGCGCCCCACTGCTCGTAGCTGAAGGCACCCCGGCCGACCACCGGCTTGAAGTAGCCGTTGGGAAGGCCGGTGATCTCCTCGACGAGCCGTGAAAGTTCTGGCAGCAGATCCAGGCGCAGGCCGGTCTTCACGCCGTACAGGACCTCAAGGGCCATCGCCACCTCTTCCATTGCGGCGTTCCCCGCCCGGTAGCCGACGGCGTTCACCGCACAGTGGAGCGCGGCGGCCCCGCCCTCGTAGGCTGCCAGGACGTTCGCCACTGCCAGCCCGAAGTCATTGTGGCAGTGCACCTCGACGCCCAGGCCGGTCCAGCTCTTGATCTGCCGGACCAGGTACGTGATGGCGGCTGGGCGGGCCACCCCCTGACTGTCGACGACCGTGATCGCGCCGGCCCCCTCTTTCTTGGCCGCCTCAACAGCCAGCCGAAGGTGCTCCAGGCTCGCGCGCGTGGACTCCGGCATGAACAGGTTCACGTGCGCGCCGGCCTCCCGGGCGGCCCGGACCGCCCCGAGCATCTCGTCCAGCAACTCCTCCCGGCTGCGCTTGCTCACGTGGCGCTGAAATACCTCGCCGATCCGGTACCAGACCATGATGTGCTTGACGCCCAGCTCGAGCGCCCGCTCAACCCGGCCCGGGTGCCAGGTGACGTAGAGCGACATGTCCAGGTGCCGTCGCATCAGCGCGCGGACCGTCTCCAGCCAGCCCGGCACCGTCAGGAACACCTCCATTCGCCGCACGCCCACTCGTGAAAGGGCTTCCGCGATGCGGACCTTGTCCTCGACGCTGAAAGCGAGGTCGGCGGACTCCTCGCCATCGCGGACGGTGATGTCGTGCAACACGACCGGGTGGGTTGGGACGGCGATCGCCGGATCGAAGTTGTGCTGGCTCGCGGCCCAATGGTCGGTCAGCCAGGGCGTCTGAGACACCGGTTCCATGAGGCACCTCTTCGTCGTTAAAGGTTATAGAGCATAAGAAATTGCTCTTGGGCAGGCGGGTCCGGGAGGGGGCTCGGGCGGCCGAGGCGAGTCCGGGGACCCCCGATAGCCAAGAAAGCATGGGGCACGGAGACGCGCGGTGTCAAGCCAAAACTGGTATGGAGGGCGGCGTCCAAACTCGGCAGTATTCCGCGAGGCCCGCCTCACCGTTCCGCGCGGGTCCCGGCCAGCGCTTGCCAGATCCCGCTCACGGTATAGGCGATCATCACGAGACCGGCCACTGGCATGGACGCGTAGGCGATGCTCTTCGGGAACCGGAGGAACGGAGTCGTCTCGGCGGAACGGACCGCCACCTGCC
>Ga0315294_10006499_pt1 | contig 12820 bp, 10 predicted proteins | sample YL17G13_40_MG_FD_203626 | JGI IMG/M metagenome (GOLD analysis project Ga0315294, IMG submission 203626) | Sediment microbial communities from Yellowstone Lake, YNP, Wyoming, USA - YL17G13_40 | ecosystem: Environmental > Aquatic > Freshwater > Lake > Sediment | place: USA: Wyoming | collected... | reverse complement strand
CCCAACCCTACCGGCAGGCGGACTTCGGCTCGGCCTGGGAAAAGATCCTGCTCAACCAGTTCCACGACATCCTCCCCGGCTCCAGCATCAACCCCGTTTATCGGGACGCCGCCGAGCTCTATCAGCAGGCCCGGCGGACGGCGGGCGGGGCTCTCAACCAGAGCCTGGACGCCCTGGCCAAGCGGATCGATACCGCCGGGGGCGCCGAGGGCCGGCCGCTCCTGGTGTTCAACTCCCTGTCCTGGGACCGTGACGGAATCGTCACCGTCGACTTGCCGCGCGATCTCGCGGGCGACGTCCGGGTCGTGGACGACAGGGGGCGGGAAATCCCCGGCCAGGTCTTCTCCGAAGAAAGAGCGCTGGCCTTTGTGGCCCGGAGCATCCCGGCCGGCGGCTTCAGGGTTTTCAAGCTTCAGAACCGGAAGCCGGCCGGAGCGGCGACCTCGCTCCGAGCCACGAGCTCGACCCTGGAGAACGATTATTTCGCGCTGCGGGTCGACCCCCGGAGCGGGGACATCGTGAGCCTGTTCGATAAGGTGAACAAGCGGGAAGTGTTGCCGGCCGGGTCCAGGGCCAACACGCTCCAACTGCTCGAGGATATCCCCGACGAATATGACGCCTGGAACATCGGGTACACCGGCCGCCGCTGGGAAATCGACAAGGCCGACAGCATCGAGCTCATCAGCCCCGGACCGGTCAAGGCCGTGCTGAGAGTCAAGAAGAGCTTCCTCGGTTTGGCCAAGGCCCGGCGCGTCCCGGCCGGCGATTATCCGTCCTCGTTCTTCACCCAGGACATCGTGCTCTGGGATGGAATGCCCCGGGTCGACGTCGAGATGAGCGCCGACTGGTGGGAAGACCATATCCTGCTCAAGGTGGCCTTCCCCGTCGGGGTCAAGAATACCCAGGCCGTCTATGAGATTCCCTACGCGTTCATCTCTAGGCCGACCGGCCGCGACACCGACTGGGAAAAGGCGCGCACCGAAGTGCCCGCCATCCGCTGGGCGGACTTGTCCGACGACCGGTATGGAGTCAGCCTGCTCAACGAAAACAAATACGGCTACGACGTCGAGGGCAGCGTCATGCGCCTGACCCTCCTGCGTTCGCCGCTCGACCCCGACCCCATGGCCGACAAAGGCAAGCACAGGTTCAGTTACAGCCTCTACCCTCACCCGGGCACCTGGCGCGAGGCCGACACGGTCCGGAAGGGTTACGAGTTCAACTATCCCCTGCTGGCCCGGTTCGTGGAAGCGCACGGCGGCGAGCTGCCGGCCGTTTTTTCCTTCTTTAAAGCCGAGCCGTCGAACATCGTCCTGGCCGCGATCAAAAAAGCGGAAGACCGGGACAGCCTCGTGCTGCGATTGTATGAAGCCGAAGGGAACCCGACCGAGGCCCGGCTCTCTTTCTTCCGCGCCCCCGCAGAGGTCTATGCCCTCGACCTGATGGAAAACAGGCTGCAGGCCATCCCCTTCAAGCCGGGAGCCGATGGGCTGGGGCTCAAGTTCGGAAAGTCGGAGATTAAAACGATCGAGCTCGTATTCTGAGGTCCGGAAGCATTTCTTTCCTTCAAGATAAAAAGGGCGAGGAAGAGATGACTGAGAAATCCGGCTCGATTCGAATAAAAGCCCTGCTCAAAGGAATCGGAATAAGGCCGGAGCGACCAATAGGAATCGAAAAAATGAACGGGGGGCAGGGGGTCCCCCTTCCAAGAAGGGGGACCTGAGGAAGCCGTCTTCAAAGGCGCTGCCAAAGACGGCTCCATATTCATTTATTCTCTTATCCCCCCGTAGTCCCCCTTCCAAGAAGGGGGACCTGAGGAAGCCGTCTTTGGAAAGGTAACGCCCCCGACGGGATTTGAACCCGTGTTGCCGCCTTGAAAGGGCGATGTCCTGACCGGGCTAGACGACAGGGGCGCGAAATCTCTGGTGACCCGTGCTGGGCTCGAACCAGCGACACCCGCCTTAAAAGGGCGGTGCTCTACCACTGAGCTAACGGGCCGTTAAAAGTGACGTTCTTTTATAAACGAATCGGGAGCGGGAGTCAATATCAGGACAGGGCTTCGATCTTGACGATGATCCAGCGGCTCCGCGGGGAAAAATTCGCCGCCTCATCCTTGAGTTTGTAGCTCCGAATGTTGAACCTGTAGTTCTTGCTCTGGCCGGCCTGGTTGATCGTCTGGACTTCCACATCCTTGGTATGGACCTGTCCGGTCAAATCGCGGATGTTGGTGATGTCCTCCCGGCCCAGGGAGAACTTGGTGATCTCCTCTTCGTGAGCCGCCGCGGCCTTGGCGTCGTTGTAGGCCTTTTGCATTTCTTTGTGCTCGCCGTAGACCTTGTCGTAGGCGGCCTGAGCCTCGGCTTGTTTCGCTTTGGCGGAGCTGGTCCTGGTCGCTTTGTACGTCTCGGCGGCGGCGTCCAGGGCGTCCTTGGAATCCAGCGTAAGGCCGACGTGCTCTTCCAGTTTCTTCTTAAGGTCCAGCTCCTGCGCATTCAATTGGGGAAGGCCGGCGGGCTCAATTTTTTCCTCGAAGGACTGGACGATCTTCCAGCTCTGGGCATCGATGTCCACCGGTTCCAAGGCCATGGTCGACATGGTCGAGACGTCTTTCAGCGCAATGGCGTGAAAGTAGCTTTTCAAAAGGCTCTGTTCGGGCTTGGATGAGCACGATTGAAAAGAAACGAGAATGAGGAGAACAGCCAAAACATAGAGACACTTTCTACCCATGAATTCCTCCTTCCAGATCATAATTTCCTTTCTCGGGGAGATTTTACTTTTTTTTCATAAAAAAAAGCAAGCCGGTCGAGCAGAAAAATAAACACAGCCCCCGCGGAGGCCCGGAGAGCGGCCGCGGGCCTATTGTTTTTTGCCCGACTCTCTGGTACCTTTATCCCTCTTGACCCGAAGGGGTCATCGCTTCCATTTCAGGGAGTTGAACATGGAGAATATCAAGTCCATCGTCCACCGCCACGGCAACGACCGGCTGCGCCTTCTCGACATCCTCCGGGACGTTCAAGCCCGGGACGGCTGCGTATCCCGCGAGGCCATGGCCGAAATCGCCCTGGGGCTCGGCCTGTCCGTGGTGGATGTCGAAGGCGTGGTGAGCTACTACCATTTTTTCTCGGAAGGCCCCGTAGGACGATACGCGGTTTACCTCAACTCCAATATCGTCTCCATCATGAACGGACGCGCGGCGGTGGCCCGGGCTTTTGAGCGGGAGGCCGGCTGCCGTTTCGGCCAGGTCACGCCCGACGGCCGCATCGGACTCCACGAGACGTCCTGTCAAGGGATGAACGACCAGGAACCCTCGGCCCTCATCAACGGGGTGGTCTTCACCCGCCTCACCGAGTCGAAGGTCCGCGAACTGGTGGCCGGAATGAAAGCCGGGAAGGGGGCCTCCGATCTTGTCACCGAATACGGCGACGGCGCGAACCAGTCGGAACTCGTCCGGTCGATGGTCCAGAACAACATCCACGGCCGAGGCCAAGTCCTGTTCGCCCCTTTTCTATCCGGCACGGCCCTGACCCGGTCGCTGACCATGAGCCCCGAGACGGTGATCGACGAAATCAAGAAAGCCAACCTCCTGGGCCGCGGCGGCGCCGGGTTCCCCACCGGGTTGAAGTGGGAGTTCTGCCGCAAGGAAAAATACGACCGGCGCTATGTCGTCTGCAACGCCGATGAAGGCGAGCCGGGCACGTTCAAAGACCGGGTGATTTTGACCGAGCGTCCCCACATGATGTTCGAAGGCATGGCCGTGGCGGGCTATGCCATCGGCGCCGAGCTGGGCATCCTCTACCTCCGGGCCGAATATGCCTACCTGGAGCCCCATTTGCAGGATGTCCTGGTCCGTATGCGAAATATGGGACTGCTGGGCCGAAACGTGGGCGGCCGCCAGGGTTTTCATTTTGACGTCGAGATCAAGCGGGGCGCGGGGGCCTACGTCTGCGGGGAAGAATCCGCCCTGCTCGAGTCCGCGGAGGGCAAGCGGGGAGAGCCGCGCGACCGGCCTCCCTTTCCCGTCCAGTGCGGCTACCAAAGCCTCCCCACGACCGTCAATAACGTCGAGACGCTCTGCGCCGCGGCCCGGATCATGGTCCAGGGCGCCGACTGGTTCAGGTCCATGGGCACGGCCAAGTCCGCCGGGACAAAGCTGCTGAGCGTTTCCGGCGACTGTCGGCGTCCGGGCATCTATGAAGTCGAGTTCGGGCTGAGCGTCCGCGATCTGTTGAACCTGGTTGGCGCGACCGGGACTCAAGCCGTCCAGGTAGGCGGGCCGTCCGGGGTGTGCGTCGGGCCGGCGGGCTTTGACCGGAAGCTCAGCTTCGAGGACTTGCCCACCGGAGGGTCGGTCATCATCATCGGCCCCCGGCGGGACCTGTTCGAAGTCGTCCGCAATTTCATGGACTTTTTCGTCGAAGAGTCCTGCGGCTGGTGCACCCCCTGCCGTGCGGGCAACCTCATCCTGAGAAACACCCTGGACAAAATCCTGGCCGGCCAGGGCACGGAGCGGGACCTGAAAAACATCGAGGCCTGGGGGAAAATCATCAAGTCCGCCAGCCGCTGCGGCCTGGGCCAGACCTCGCCCAATCCCCTGCTGACCACATTGCAAAACTTTCCGGATCTGTACCGCCAAAAACTCAAGTTCAAGGATGAGGACCAGCCTCCCTTCGACCTGGGGGCGGCCATGCAGGCGGCCTGCCTGGCCACGGGCCGGAAACCCAGCCTGGAGGAGGAGCGCCAATGACGGAGATCAAGTTCACCATCGACGGCCGGGAGTGCCTGGCCCGGCCCGGTCAGACCATCGTCGAAGCGGCCCGCGACAGCGGTATCTATATCCCCGTGCTCTGCAACGACCCGAGCTTGAAGCCTTCCGGGAGCTGCCGGGTGTGCACCGTCCGCTGCAACGGACGCTACGCGGCCGCCTGCACCCAGCCGGTGGCCGAGGGCATGACCGTCGAAAACAACGTCCCCGACCTGGAGGACCTGCGCCGGGCCTTGATCGAAATGCTGTTCGTGGAGGGCAATCACTTCTGCCCGGCCTGCGAAAAAAGCGGAAATTGCGAGCTGCAGGCCTTGGCCTACCGCTTTCGCATGGTCGTCCCGCGTTTCCCCTATCAGTTTCCCAACCGCCGGCCGGACGGGTCCGACCCCAAAATCTTCCTGGAGCTCAACCGCTGTATTCAATGCCGGCGCTGCATTCTGGCGGTAAAGACCTCCGACGGGAAAAATATTTTCGGCATGCTCAGCCGCTCCCGGACCACCCGGATCGACAAAGACCCCGCTCTCCTGGCCGGCCTCAGCGAGGAGGAGGCCCGGAAAGCCATGGAGCTCTGCCCGGTGGGGGCCATCATCCGCAAGAGAATCGGTTTCGCCGTGCCCATCGGCCGCCGCAAGTTCGACAGCCGGCCCATCGGCAGCGACCTGGAATCATCCCCGAAAGGAGGGCGGTCATGAGCAAGCCCGTCGTCGCCACCGCTTCTCTAGCCGGCTGTTTCGGCTGCCACATGTCCATCCTGGACATCGACGAACGGATCCTGAAGCTCATCGAGCTCGTGGAATTCCACAAGTCGCCCGTGGACGACATCAAAACCTTCAGCAAACAATGCGACATCGGCCTGATCGAGGGCGGCTGCTGCAACAGCGAGAACGTGGAGAACCTGCGCCAATTCCGCAAGAACTGCAAGATCCTCATTTCGCTCGGGGAATGCGCCATCATGGGCGGCTTGCCCGCCCTGCGGAACGGGATTCCCATCAAGGACTGCCTGGAGGAAGCCTATCTTCATTCGCCCACGGTCGAGGGCAACCGCCTCATCCCCAACGACCCGGAGCTGCCCGTCATCCTGGACAAAGTGTACCCCTGCCACGAGGTGGTCAAGATCGACTATTTCCTGCCCGGCTGCCCGCCCTCGGCGGACCTGATCTGGAACGCCTTGACATCCCTCATCGAAGGCCGGCCGCTGGACATTCCCTACACTCAGTTCAAATTCGATTAAGGACTGCGCCATGGCACGAAAAATCACCATCGAACCCGTAACCCGGATCGAGGGTCACGGCAAGGTGACCATCCACCTGGACGATGACGGACGCGTCAGCCAGTCCCGGTTCCACATCGTGGAATTCCGGGGATTCGAAAAGTTCACCCAGGGCCGCCCCTTCTGGGAGATGCCCGTCCTGGTTCAGCGGCTGTGCGGCATCTGTCCGGTCAGCCATCATTTGGCCGCGGCCAAGGCCGTGGACCTCATCGTCGGCGTCGGGCCGGACGACCTCACGCCCACCGCGGAAAAGATGCGGCGGCTGATGCACTACGGACAGATGTTCCAGTCCCACGCCCTTCACTTTTTCCATTTAGCCTCGCCCGACCTGCTGTTCGGACCGGACGGCGACCCGGCCATCCGCAATGTCATCGGGGTGGCCCTCCAGCATCCGGACCTGGCCGTGCAGGGCGTCCTGATGCGCAAGTTCGGCCAGGAGGTGATCGCGGTCACCGCCGGCAAGAAGATACACGGGACCGGGGCCATTCCCGGCGGGATCAATAAAAACCTGAGCCCCGAGGAGCGGGATCGGTTGCTCACGGGCCCGGACCCGTTCAACGCCGATCACATGGTCGCCTGGGCCCAGGGCGCCCTGGACTTTTTCAAAGCCTACCATGCCCAGCATAAAGACTGGATCGACGGTTTCGCCGCGTTCCCCTCCACCAGCCTCAGCCTGGTCCGGAAGGACGGCGCCCTCGACTTGTATCACGGCCGGCTGCGGGCGGTGAACGCCGACGGCAAGAAAATCATGCCCGACATCGACTACCGGGAATACCTGAAATGGATCGGCGAGGAAGTCCGGTCCTGGAGCTACATGAAGTTCCCCTACCTCAAGACCGAGGGCCCAGCCGCGGGCTGGTACCGGGTCGGCCCCTTAGCCCGGCTCAACACCTGCGAATTCATCCCCTCGCCCCTGGCCCAGAAGGAATTCGAGGCCTTCAAGGCGTACACCAAGGGCAAGCCCAACGGCATGTCCCTCCACAGCCACTGGGCCCGCCTGATCGAGGCCCTGCACTCCGCGGAGGTCATCCGCGACCTGCTCCAGGACAAAGACCTGCAGGGGACGAACCTGGTCAAGACCGGCCGCCAGGCCCGGGAGGGAGTCGGGCTGGTCGAAGCGCCGCGGGGAACGCTCTTCCACCATTATCGGATCGACGACAACGATCAAATCGTTATGGCCAACCTGATCGTCTCCACGACCAACAATAACGAAGCCATGAACCGGGCCGTCCACTGGGTGGCGGACAACGTCCTGGCCGGACAAAAGGAAATCACCGAGGGCATGATGAACCGCGTCGAAATCGCCATCCGGGCCTACGACCCCTGCCTGAGCTGCGCCACCCACGCCCTGGGGACAATGCCCCTCGAGGTCGTCCTGTGCGACAGCCGGGAAAAAGTCATCGATCGCCGGGCGCGGTGAACGGGCGGCCGGCGCGGCGGCCGAAGACAACCCTGGTTTGCGGCTACGGGAACCCCGGCCGGGGCGACGACGGATTGGGGCCGGCCCTCGTCGCCCGGTTGGAGGAGGAGCCGGGGCTCCGGGGTCGAACGGATATCCAGACCGAAACGCGGCTTCAATTGAACATCGAAGACGCCTTGACCGTTTCCTCTTTCGACCGGGTCATTTTTACAGACGCCTCCACCCGGGGCCGGGCCTTCTTCGAATTCAAGAGAGTCCGGCTCACCTCAGGCTGGTCCTTCTCCACGCATGCCCTTTCGCCCGGGTCCGTCCTGGCCTTATGCCGGGAGCTCTACGGGAAAACGCCCCAGGCTTTTATCCTGGGTATTCGGGGCTATCGCTGGGAGCTGGAAGACGGGCTTTCGGACAAAGCCGTCCGCAACCTGGCCCGGGCGGTCGCCTTCCTGCTGAAACGGTTGAGAGGCCGCGCGGGCGGTTGACAACAGGGTTGAATTGTCGTATAAAATCAGTATACATATATCCTATATTGTTAGTATCCATTAGCGTCATTCGTTCGAGCCTGACCCGCGGGGGAAATCGCGCAGGGCGCGGAATCATTCTCAATTAAGGAGAAATCGATCATGGCAACCGTCGCTGAAATCCTCAAGGGCAAGGGGCCTCAAGTGTGGACGATTCCGCCTCAGGCCAAGGTCATCGAGGCCCTCAAACTGATGGCCGACAAAGGGATCGGAGCCCTGGTCGTGGTGAAGGACGACCGCGTGGTGGGAATCCTTTCCGAACGGGATTACGCCCGGAAGGTCATGCTCATGGGCAAAAGCTCCCAGGACACTCCGGTCCGGGACATCATGACCGCCAGCGTCTTCGTCGTCCATCCCGAAACCCAAGCCGAGGAGTGCATGGCCCTCATGACCGATAAGCACATCCGCCATCTCCCCGTTTTCGACAAGGACCGGATGCTGGGCGTCCTGTCCATCGGCGATATCGTCAAATCCATCATCACCGAGCAGAAAATCACGATCGACCACCTCCAGAACTACATCCTGGGGAAATATCAATAACCGGGTTTGAACCGAAAGACGATCCGGCCGGGGTCGCCGAAAGAGGAATCGGCGATAATGAATCCTCGCTGGAAGCGCGCCGCCGCCTCGGAAGCCTCATGAAGAACAAAGAAGTCCTGGTCCGGGAAGCCCTCCTGGGATCGAACGCCAAAGTCGCGGCCGAAGTGCGCCGGGCCCTGCTCCGGAAAAAAATCCTGGGCGTCAACCTCATGAGCTCGCCGGGATCCGGCAAGACCACGCTCCTGGAACAGATCGCCGAACGCCTGGGCGGCGGCTATCGCCTGGCCGTCATCGAGGGCGACATCGAGACCGAGCGCGACGCGGCGCGCATCCGGGCCAAGGGCATCCCGGCCTGGCAGATCACGACGGGCGGCGCCTGCCACCTCGAGGCCAAGATGATCGGCCGTATTTTTCCCGAAATCCCGCCCGACCTGGATTTCCTGTTCATCGAGAACGTGGGCAACCTCGTCTGCCCGGCCGCCTACGACCTGGGCGAGAGCCTGCGCTGCGTCCTGCTGTCCGTCCCCGAAGGGGACGACAAGCCCAAGAAATATCCCAAGGCCTTCCTGACGGCCGATTGCCTGGTCATCACCAAGTCCGACCTCCTGCCCATCCTGCCCTACGACCTGGAGGGGGTGAAACAGGAAGCGCTGGACATCAACCCCCGGCTGAGCGTTTTCGTGCTTTCGGCCCTGACCGGAGACGGCCTGGAGCCCTTTCTTCAGTATCTTGTCCGCTTCCGGGAGAAGGCGATCTCTCCCGATGCATGAGCTGTCGATTATCACCAGCCTGTTCGAGACCCTCGAATCCCAGGCCCGCGATCACAACGCCTCCCGGATCACGGCCGTCCAGCTTCAGGTCGGCGCCCTGTCCGGAGCCGTGCCCGAGCTCCTCCGGGAAGCCTTCGACATGTATGCCAAGGGGACCGTGGCCGACGGGGCGGCGCTCACGATCGTCCAGCCGCCGGTCCGGGTCAAATGCCGCGCCTGCGGCCTCGAGACGGAGCCCAGGGACTTCATCTTCAAGTGCGGGGAGTGCGGCTCAACCGATATCTCCCTGGCCGCCGGGACCGAGCTCTTTCTTGAAAAAATAGAGCTCGAAACCGACTGATTCCCAAGAGCTTACGGCTTTCCCTCCCCGGCCCGTAGTGTTATAATGAGCGCCCCAATTTCATCCGATCGGGAGTTTCACATGAACAGCCTCAAAGATATTGCGGCCAAGTCGGCCCTCAGCGAAAAAGAGCTGGAGAAGATCGAGAGCATCATCCTCGGTCACGGCAGCTTCACCCCGGAGGCCGTCCGCCTGGACATCGAATGGTTCTGCACCGGGCTGGTCATGAGCGACTATTATTTCAAGACGACTCCCCTGGAGACGATCGCCAACCACATCGAAGCCCTCCGGGCCGCGGAAATCATCACCCGGATCACGCAGGAAAAACTCGTCAAAATCGACTTGGGCACGGAGCGCGAAAACGGCGCCGTTTACCTGGTGGACGATAACCACTTTCGGGCCTGGGAAATCGAGCGCCGCATCGAGGAGCGCTACCCCGGCTTCCGCGTCCAATCCTACCGGACCATCCGTAAAGCCCTGGAGCTCGAAAACCTGAGGCTGTATCTGGTCTCCAAGCCGGAATACCCCCAGGGGCCGGCGGCGGCCGAGGAGTGCGACCTGGACCGCCTCGGCGACAAGACCTTCCTGGCTTCCATCACGCCGGGAGTCAAAGACGCCTACCGCCGCCTGCTCGACGGATGCCTCGGCTGGGAGACGCCCCTCATCGACGTCTGCTCCGAGCCCCAGACCAAGGAGACGCGGCTGATGATCGCCGCCAAGCACGACGGCAGCCGGCGGTTTTTCTCCAACATTTCCGACGTGCTCCATTCCCGCGGGTTCGTCTCCAACCGGAAGTACATCGAGCCCCTGTCCAATGGCAAGACGGTTTTCAGCATCTATCTCAACGCCGTCCAGGACGAGGCGGTCATCCAGGACCTGGTGGAGGACATCAGCCTGGTGTACGTCATCCCCGACTCGCCCCTATCCGCCCCGTTCCGGCAGGGCAAGCTCGGCACCCAGGAAACGGTCTTCGGCGTCTCCCTGTGGAGCTTCGCCCATCAGTTCCTCAGCACCTACAACGAGGAATACCTCAAGCTGGCCGAGGAGCTCAAGGATTCGCCCGAGCTCCTGGGCATCCTCCGCAACCTGAAGCTGAAGCTGGCCAAGGAAACCTACACCGAAAACCGGGTCTGGGAGGCCATGACAGAGAACTGCGAGTACATCAAGAAGCTCTACGCCGTCTTCGACAGGAAGTTCGGCCCCGGTCAGACAGACCGCTCCGTCGACCGGGACATGGCCGAGCTGCGCAAGGACATTCAGCGCAACATCACCGTCGAGGCCGACCGGGACATCCTCATCGCCGGCCTGACCTTCATCGATATCGTCCAGCGCACCAATTTCTACAAGAGGGACAAGACTTCCCTGTCGTTCATGTACCGGCCGGATTTCCTCAACCCCGTGGATTATCCGGAGAAGCCCTTCGGCATGTTTCAAGTGATCGGGGCCGAGTTCCGGGGCTTTCACATCCGCTTCCGGGACATCGCCCGGGGCGGCATTCGCATCGTCCGCTCCACGCATGTCCAGAATTATCTGACCAATTCCGACCTCATCTTCGACGAGAACTACAACCTGGCCTTCACCCAGCAGAAAAAAAACAAAGACCTGGCCGAGGGCGGCTCCAAGGGCACCATCCTCCTCAACTGGGGGTTCATGGACAAGTCGGAATCCTCCTTCAAAAAATACATCGACGGCTTGCTCGACCTGATGCTGCCCGAAGCCGGCATCGTGGATTATTATCAGAAGCCCGTCCTGCTCTTCCTGGGCCCGGACGAGGGCACAGCCGATCTCATGGAGTGGGCGGCCTTGAGGGCCAAGTCCTACGGCTACCCTTACTGGAAGGGCTTTTCCACGGGCAAGCCGGTCGGCATGGGCGGCATCCCCCACGACCTTTACGGCATGACCACCAGCTCCGTTCACCAGTTCGTCCTCGGGTCCCTGGCCAAGCTGGGGCTGAAGGAGGAGAGCGTGACCAAGGTCATGACCGGCGGGCCGGACGGCGATTTGGGAAGCAACGAGATTCTCATCTCCAAGGACAAAATCCTGGCCATCATCGACGGCTCCGGGGTCCTGTACGACCCCCGGGGCCTCAACCGAACCGAGCTGGAAAACCTGGCCAAGACGCGAAAGATGGTCGAGCGCTTCAACACGAAGCTCCTCTCGGCCCGGGGCTTCCTGGTCAACGTCAAGGACAACGACCTCGTCCTGCCCGACGGGGAAAAAATCGAGAGCGGCCTCGAATTCCGCAACGCCTTCCACCTCAACCCCAAGTTCAAAGCCGACCTGTTCGTGCCCTGCGGCGGCCGGCCGTCCTCGATCAACATCAACAACTGGCGCCGCTACCTGAACGACAACGGCGAGCCGCGCTTCAAGGTCATCGTCGAAGGGGCCAACCTGTTCCTGACCCAGCAGGCCCGGCTGCGCCTCGAGGAAAAGGGAGTCGTCATCTACAAGGACGCCTCGGCCAACAAGGGCGGGGTGACCTCGTCCTCGCTGGAAGTGCTGTCGGGGCTGGCCCTGACCGACGAGGAATACGACCAGCTGATGTGCGTCAAGAACGGCGTCATCTCCCCCTTCCGCAAGAAGTACATCGAGGAGATCATCGCCATCATCAACCACAACGCCCGGGACGAATTCGAGCTCATCTGGAAGGAGAACGCTCGCAAGAAAATTCCCCGGTCCGTATTGACCGACCTGGTCAGCGAGAAGATCAATCAAATCAAGGACGCGGTCAACGCCTCGGACCTGGCCGATAACGAGCCGCTCTTCCGCAAGGCGCTGGAGTGCTGCGTGCCCCAGGCCCTGGTCGAGCAGGCGGGCTTCGACAACATCATGAAGCGGGTGCCCAAGATCTACCTCAAGGCGCTCTTCGCCGCGTCGCTCGCCGGCCGGTATGTCTATCAGTTCGGGCTGGACGCCAACGAGGTCGATTTCTACGCCTTTTTAAAAACAGTGACACACAACTAATTAACCGATTTTCGAAATTAGGTATATGAGTTGTGTGTCACCGAATTGAAATTGACAGGCATATCTTCCCTCCTGTATGTTTCTTGAGAAAAATAACAGTGACGATTAAGCAATTACCTTGATTCGAATTAAGGTATATTAGTTATGTGTCACCGAATTAAATCAATGAACAAACGAAGAGCGGCCGTACAAACCGCACTGAGCCGACCCGTCTCCCCGGAACAAGACAGCTCCAACTC
>Ga0315294_10006498_pt1 | contig 12820 bp, 12 predicted proteins | sample YL17G13_40_MG_FD_203626 | JGI IMG/M metagenome (GOLD analysis project Ga0315294, IMG submission 203626) | Sediment microbial communities from Yellowstone Lake, YNP, Wyoming, USA - YL17G13_40 | ecosystem: Environmental > Aquatic > Freshwater > Lake > Sediment | place: USA: Wyoming | collected... | reverse complement strand
GTCTTCATCGTTCTAAAGGTATTGTAGTTAAGTTGTCGGCTCTGTTCTCTCTGGACGCTTTTGCCGGCGGGTTTATAATGCAGAGCATCATGGCTTATTGGTTTCATATTCGTTTCGGCGTTCAGCCGGCGGCGCTTGGTATGATTTTCTTCTGGGCAAATATTCTCGCAGCGGTATCCGCCCTGACGGCGGCGGCATTAGCCGCACGTATCGGCCTGATAAATACTATGGTCTTTACACACCTGCCGTCCAACGTATTGCTTATACTCGTGCCGCTTATGCCCAGTATGCCTCTGGCCGTTCTTATGCTGCTCCTGCGATTCAGTATCAGCCAGATGGATGTGCCTGCCAGACAATCCTATGTCATGGCAGTGGTCGAGCCGGACGAACGTTCGGCTGCGGCCGGCATTACGGCTGTTGCTCGGAGCGTCGGCGCCGCTGTTTCGCCCGGCATTTCGATAATGCTGCTTGGTTCCATGCTGATGTCATTGCCGTTCTTCATCGGTGGCGGCCTGAAGATTATTTATGACCTGTTGCTGTACCGCGGTTTCGCTGCCAGCAGACCGCCGGTGGAAAGCCGGCCGGCCTGATTTCAGCCAGCCGCCAGGTTAACCATATTTTTGAAAGGAAATATTATGTTAAGATTTACTGTTATCTGCCTGATGCCGGCCGTTTTAGCGATGTTGAGTTTATCGGGGTGTCAAACATCTACAGAGGTAGAAAAAAACACTTTAAAAGTCAGCACTGTAACTATTGATTTCGGCAAATATACCATCGGCAAACTGCCGGACGGCTTTACAACAACCGTAACTAACGGCGAGCCGGGAAAATGGGTAATTGCCGATGCAAACGGAAAAAAAGTCCTCGCTCAGACCGATACCAGCCAAATCAACCCGCGTTTTCCGATATGTGTTTATGATAAGATAAGCATTAAAAATGTTGAGGTTACAACTGACTTTATGGCGGTATCAGGCAAACTGGACCAGGCTGCCGGCCTTGTGGCAAGGTATAAAGACGAAAATAATTATTATATAACTCGTGCCAACGCGCTCGAAGACAACCTGCGGCTATACAAAGTTGAATCCGGCAAACGGATACAGATTGCAGAGGCTAAACTGAAAACAACCGCTGGCGAGTGGCATAATCTTAAGCTGGAAGTCTGCGGAACGAATCAAAAGGTGTTTTATGACGGCAAACTGGTTATAAATGCTAACGACGCAACATTTCAGGAAGCTGGTAAGGTTGGCCTGTGGACAAAGGCCGACAGTGTTACTTATTTTGCCGATTTGAAAATCGAATAAAAACTCAAAACTATTTTATCATCTCAAGACAGTACCAGTCTGTCATACCTGCGATATAATCGCAGACGGTTCTTTCAAGGCCGAACTCGCCGGCGAGGTTCTGATAGAATCTCGGCATAAGTTTGGGGTCATTTCGGAATTTATTAAAGACCTTTTCCAGCCAGCCTGCGGCCTGGGAAGAGACCGCAACAATCTCTTTGTTCTCATACATATTGTCCCACAGAAATTCTTCGAGCTGGATAAGGCCGGTCTCGCCGTCATCACTCAACGCCATAAGGTTATCGCTGCTATCCAGCACCTGCTGCAGACTTTCAATATGTTCAGAAGCGATTGTGCCTCTGCTTGTTTCGATACAGTCGCCGACGAGCATATCGATGATTGTCTTTGCGATTCGCGTGTTTTTAATGAGGTTCTCGCTGATTTTATCTGCTTCGCATCTTTCGGCGGCCTGGCCGCAGAGCTGAACTTTCATAATCATTTCAAAATTCAGCAGCTTCGCCCGCAGGCCGTCCTCGAGGTCGTGGCAGTTATAGGCGATTCTGTCTGCAACATCGGCTATCTGGCCTTCAAGCGAACAGCTCTTTTCGGCAAAATCATTTATCTTCGGTTTATCATAAAAAGTCTTGTGTTTTGCAAGGGCAAGTCTTGTCTCATGCATTAAATTGAGGCCGACAAAATCAGGATAAGGTCTTTCGAGCAGGTCAACTATCCTAATTGTCTGGGCGTTATGTTCGAATTCGCCGTAATTTTTCATAAGCTCATTAAGTGCTGCCTCGCCGCTGTGGCCGAACGGGCCGTGTCCTAAATCGTGAGCGAGGCAGACCGCCTCGGTAAGGGCTTCGTTGACGGCCAGTGATTTCGCAATCGTTCTGCCGATTTGTGCGACCTCGATGCTGTGGGTAAGTCTCGTTCGGTAGTGGTCGTTTATCTGCGGCATAAAAACCTGCGTTTTGCCTTCAAGTCTCCGAAATGCCGATGTGTGGATTATTCGGTCTCTGTCGCGTTCAAATGCCGCACGGTAGGCATGAGAGGGCTCTTTAAATCTTCTGCCCCTGCTGTTCGATTCGGTTACTGCATAAGATTGTAAAAAATCAGACATAATTAAAGTCCGGGCAGATTATTTTCAGCGCTGACTACCTTTAGCTGTTTATATAAATCTTTCATTGATTGGCTTATAACATCTGTATCTGCGCAAGTCTCCATAAAATTGGTATCGCCGTCCCATCGCGGCACTATATGGATATGCAGATGCTCCGGCAGTCCTGCTCCTGCGCATCTGCCGAAGTTCATACCGACATTAAAGCCGTGCGGCTTTATCGCTGCTGTCAGGACCTTTTGTGAGGCGACAATAAGTTTTGTAAGTTCCAGCATTTCGCCGTCGGTCAGTTCGTCAAGAGCGGCAATATGCCTGATGGAGGCCAAAAGCAGATGGCCGTTGTTGTATGGGAATTTGTTGAGCATGACAAGGCTGTTTTTTGTGCGCCACAGGACAAAATTTTCCTCGTCCTGTTGCGGATGTCCCGCATTATGGCAGATAAAGCAATCGTGTTTTTTGCCAAGGCCCTGAATATATCCAATCCTCCATGGCGCCCAAAGATTGCTTCTTTTCATAATATAATTCGTGTTTATTCGTGGTTAATTTATCTTATTCAACCAGAGTCATTGTTATAGTCTGGTTGATTTCTATATTTGGCTCAATCTCATCGCCGCCCAGACCGAAAATGGAAGCGCTTACCCTGGCCTTATAATTCTGAATGTCGCTTTTAATAATTCCTCTTTCTATATCATAAAGCTCTTGTCCGCTGCCTTCAATGCTCAGCACCTTATATCCTCTTAAAAAGCCGAATGTGCCTCGCATCTGAAACGAACCGCTGTAAGGCATCGGCGCCGCCGGCAGCGACTTGCTCAATTTATAACTGCTTGTTATCTCGGCAAGCTCAACGCCGTTAACCTCTGTAACTGATGCAAGTTTATATTCCACATCTCTGCCTATCTTTGAAACAAAAGGCATTGGCGCCAGAAGCTGCGAACTCCATTTCTGGCCTTTCCTAACGCCTTTCAACGGCTCTTTTATGCTCGATATCGAATCCCACAGATACCATTGTGTCGCAAGAAAATCCATAATCATATCCGGGTCTTTGATTCTGCCCCTGTTGCTGCCCGCAAAAGACTTTTCGCCGAGTTCCTTAATCAGATTTTCAAGAGGCGAGAAATCGACGATTTTGCCTGTAGGCGTAATCTTGAGTGTAAAGCTTTTGCCGACAGCAAACTCAACCGCATCACTCTTGTTTCGCGAACTTTGCGAGCGTGTAGCTTTAGCCGAATTGCAGGTCGCCTCGATTATCGAATAGCCGTAAGGGTCAACCTCGACAGGCTTATATACAATTTCCATCTCGAGTTTCTCGGACACATTCTGGCTGCCGCCTCTGCTTTTTGTTCCCTCCGATTGCTTGCGCGACGGGTCAAGGTCAAGAGCTATCTGTCTTTCGCAGACAAAATTATATTTCAACGGCACATTAGGTTTAAAATCGATGCTTAAAAGCAGTGGGCCTTTACCCCTCACATCAATGTATTGGTGTGGAGGTTTAATTTTACCTGCTTTGTCCCGCTGTTGTTCCTCGCAGCCTGCAAAAAAAATCAGTGTCGCAATTGTAAACAACGATGGAATAATTCTTAAATTTTTATTTTTCATTTTTCAATCTTCTAAGTTAATCAACCTTTTCTATGCTGTAAAGATTCCAAAAGCCCATTATCAACTGGTCCGGATCTTTATCGCTCTTCTGCTGCTCCTTGGTTGCGTCCGCAGCGACCCATTCGGCCTTCAGAAGCTCCTGATAGCTGTCAATTTCGCCGGTTGTCAGATTCAGAACCATTTTACCCGTGTAGTTATCTTTCTCTTCAAACATTTTTGCAAAAAAGTTCATTTTCGTCTCTTCCTGCGTCATACCGGCCGTACGTTTTGAGCTGGGCTCAGCGTTCATAGTTACAATGGCAATCTTCTGGCCGTTCTGCTCTTTTATATCTGTCACGGTATAAACCTTTTCAAACGACTTTGGCGTCAGCATTCCCGCAGGCGAAGCAGCAACCGTACTCCACTCATCACCCTTCTTGCCAAGAGCTTCTCCTGTATCCATCAGCGCCAGAACCTGATGGCGATTCTCGACTTCCTCATTGCTGAACAATCTGTCTGCAAACTTTTTGGCTGAACCTTCCTGCTTTATGACTTCGCGTGCGGCACCGGCATCAATAACTTCGACTTTGCCGTCGGGTGCTATCTTTATCTTATAGCTCTGACCTATAAGAGCAAAAAGCGGGTCGGACTTACTGCCTTCTGCTGTGCTGTTAAAGTCCAGCGTCTTGCCCTGGGCGTCTTCGGACAAATATTTAAGTTCCTTTATCGTAATATCCGCAATCGCATTGCCCTTCTGGTCGACGCTCTCAACCTTCTGCGCAAAAACCATCTCTACCCGCCCGACAGAATGCCGTTCTTTTGTCTTGTTTATCGAAGGCTGAACAAACGAATAATCCTTGCCGGTTTCCAGAACCACCTTATAGACCGTTTCGCTTTGCGGCGCCAGATTGAGCTTCATTCCCGTTGTCGGCACACAGCCTGCCAAAACAGATAAAACAACTCCCAAAAATACAATCGACAACATCCTTCGAGTTTTCATGATTTGCTCCTAAAACCATTCAATTACAATATTTACTCTATTTATCGTAAAACAGACTGTGATTATAACAACTAAAATTTAATGAGCAATTTTTTTTCTTAGGGATTTATTTATACCTGACTTACGCTTATAATTCTTTATTTCTTAACTTGTCCGCCATAGCCTTGGCGAAGGCGGATTGAAGCTCGCCCGCCTTCGGCGGGGTTACTTAGGAGAAAATAGACATGAGAAGCGATGCTATCAAAAAGGGGTTTCAAAGGACCCCGCACAGGGCCTTATTGCGGGCCGCGGGATTGAAAGATGATGATTTGAACAAGCCGTTTATCGCCATAGCCAACAGTTTCTGTGAGATTGTGCCGGGCCATATGCACCTTAACAAGGTGGCCCAAAAGGTCAAAAAAGCCGTTCGCGCCGCTGGCGGCATACCGTTTGAATTCAACACCATCGCTATTTGTGACGGTATTGCGATGGGCCATACCGGAATGAAATATTCGCTCGCCTCGCGGGAGATAATCGCTGATTCGGTCGAATCGATGGTTCGTGCCCACTGCTTTGACGGCCTTATCTGCATTCCCAACTGCGACAAAATCATACCCGGAATGCTGATGGCCGCGGTTAGAGTCAACATCCCGACAATCTTCGTCTCAGGCGGCCCGATGGCCGCCGGCAAGGATTCAAAGGGTAATATCATTGACCTGAGTTCAACTTTTGAAGGTGTCGCGGCCTACAAGTCCGGCAAAATTGACGAGGCAAGACTGTATGAGCTTGAATGCGCCGCCTGCCCCTCGCAGGGAAGCTGCTCAGGAATGTACACTGCCAACAGTATGAACTGCCTTTGCGAAGCTATCGGTATGGCCCTGCCGGGCAACGGTACTATCCTCGCAATCGACCCCAAAAGAAATAGATTATATACCGCCGCAGGCAAACAGATAATCAACCTTATCGAAAAGGATTTAAAACCGCTCGACATTATAACCGCAGAATCGCTCGACAATGCTTTTATGCTCGATATGGCGATGGGCGGCTCGACAAACACCGTCCTGCACGCCCTGGCAATTGCCAACGAGGCGGAAATTAAATACGACCTTGAAAGAATAAATAAAATAAGCGAAAAATGCCCCAATATCTGCAAGGTCTCGCCATCGAGCGCCTGGCACGTTCAAGACGTTGACGAAGCCGGTGGTATAAGTGCAATCCTCAAGGAGATTAGCAGAATGAAAGGCCTGCTCAATCTCAACTGCCCGACTGTCACGGGAAAAACGCTGGGTAAAAACATCGCAAGGGCAAAAATCAAAAATACCGATTGCATCCATACGATTGAAAACGCCTATTCCAAAACCGGCGGCCTTTCAATCCTCAGGGGCAATCTCGCCCCGAACGGCTGCGTAGTAAAAACCGCAGGCGTTGCCGAAAAGATGCTGCGCCATAGCGGCCCTGCCGTGATTTTTGAAAGTCAGGAAGACGCCTGCGATGGCATCCTTGCAGGCAAGGTAAAGCCAGGCGACGTCGTCGTTATCAGAAACGAAGGCCCAAAAGGCGGCCCCGGTATGCAGGAAATGCTTATGCCGACAAGTTATATTATCGGCGCAGGCCTTGGCGAGTCAGTCGCTCTTATTACCGATGGCAGATTCAGCGGCGGAACTCGCGGAGCCTGCATCGGCCACGTAAGTCCCGAAGCCGCTGTTGGCGGCCCGATTGGCCTGCTTAATAATGGCGATACAATCGAAATCGACATTCCCGCTAAAAAAATCAGCGTCAAACTCTCAGATGATGAACTTGCGAAAAGAAAGACGCAATTTGTGCCGCCGAAGCCGAGAATTACCAAAGGCTGCCTCGCAAAATACGCCTCAATGGCAACTTCCGCAGATACCGGCGCGGTGCTAAAATGGAATTGATATTCTCTGTCTGAAAAGGTATAATCAAACAAAAAAGAAGGGATGAACATTGCAGACAATCGAGCCGATAATCCATGAATTTCATCGGGAAGTCGAAAACCTATACCAAAAAAGGCTTAAGAGTATTATTCTATACGGTTCTTGGGCAAGGGGAAAAGCTACCGAAGATTCGGATATTGATCTGGCGGTTGTACTTGAAGGGGATTGTTCTGCAGGCCGCGAAATAGACCGGATGATTGATATAATTACAGAAATAAATCTCAAATATGGTGTTCTGCTTTCTGTGTATCCGGTCTCAGAAAAAGATTACACATCCGTCAACAGCCCATTGCTTCTGAATCTGCGAAAAGAAGGAGTCGCAGCGTGAATGAAATTAAAGCACTGATTGACAAGGCAAATCGTTATATCAAAAGCGCAAAATTGCTTCTTGACGATGGCGACTATGAATCTGCAGTCTCAAGGATATACTACGCTATGTTCTTTTGTACCGAGGCTGCGCTTCTTACAAAAAATTTGTCATTCTCATCTCACAAAGGTGTAATATCCGCTTTCGGCGAGCATTTCATTAAAACGGGTATTTTTGATAAAAAACTGGGGAAAGAACTCCACAGAGCATTTGAAAAAAGACAGCTTGGCGATTACGGATGCACCTCTGTGATTGAACATAACGAAGCGGAACTGATGCTTCAAAGCGGGGCCAATTTTGTCAATTCAGTGGCAAACTGGTTAAAAGAACAAGCATAACGCGTGAATAAAAAATGGTATATCGGTGGCCTGCATTTTGCCTGCCAGCAGTGCGGAAAATGCTGCTCCGGCCCGCAGGAAGGCGTTATTTGGATATCAAGGCCGGAAATTCAATTGCTCGCCGACCGCCTCGATTTAAGCATATCAGAGCTTCGCAAAAAACTCCTTAAAAGAATAGGGTTCCGTTTCTCAATAAGGGAAAATTCCTGCTCAAAGGACTGCGCCTTTTTGGCAAACCTGAATGGCTTTAAAGGCTGTACGATTTATGATGTCAGGCCGATGCAGTGTCGAAACTGGCCTTTCTGGCCGGCCAATCTAACAAGCCCTGATGACTGGAATACCGCAGCAGTCAAATGCCCCGGCATAAATAAAGGCAGACTTTATACTTTTGATGAAATTCAAAAGATTAAAAATCAAAAACAATGGTGGAATAGTGGAAATAATTTAGCGGCCGCCGTTCACGGCGGCCTGTATCCCCCGCCACTTGTGGCGGGGGATAAATCTCTTGCTTTAATCTGCGACCAGGTCGCCAAAATTTACGACTGGCTCGATTCTAATTTAAAACCATCAACTAATCGCTGCTCAGCCTGCGGAAAATGCTGCAATTTCGAGTCCTTCGGCCACAAATTATTTGTAACGACACCCGAATTGCTATATTTTTCCAAAAACGTCAAAAATTTAAGGTCGACATCAACACAAACCCCGTTAGAGGCAAGGTGTCAAAGACGCCTGACGGCCACCAAGGGTGGCCCGCCTCTAACGGGGCAAACTTGCCCGTATCTTGAAAATGATAAATGCGGTGCAAGAAATTATCGTTTCGCAGGCTGCCGGATTTTCTTCTGCAAGACTGACACGGAGTTGCAGACCAAGCTCAGTGAAGAAACCGTTAAAAAATTCAGGTTGCTCTGTGATAAATTCAATTTCCCCTATCGCTACATCGATTTGATGACAGCATTGAATTCCGAACGTAACCAATAAAAAAACTTTGTGCCTTTGTGCCTTAGTGGCTATACTTAGTAACAGGAAAGGAAAGAAAATGGACATTGAAGCCTTTTTGTTATGTGATGCCGCGACCGACCAGGCCGGCAAATTGAATGTCTTGGGCGCTTTCGACGCCATTTTTGCAGGCCAGGTTCCTGCCACGCATCCTGCCTGTGCCGTTGCGCTCAGGATAAGGTTCTCCGGAATTGAGGAAGGTCCGCATCCATTTAGAATTTGCATCATTGATGAAGATGGCGCAGAGGTTTTTCCCAAGTTAGAGGGAGCAATTTCCGTAAAGGTTCCGCCCAAATCTGATTCAACGGTCGTTAATGTCGTTGCCAATCTTCAAAGGCTCAAGTTGCCCAGGTTTGGAAAATACAGGATTGATTTGGCGATTGACGGCCGGCAAACAGCCTCTTTGCCTTTTATCCTGTCCCAGGCCCTTCCCCGTCCATAGTTCTTATTTTTTATCCGCCATGGCGGAATTCGGCTCAAGTAGGATATCTTCTACAAGTTCGGCAAGCGGTTTTGTCAAGTTTTTCGTCTTATATTCGGGTATCTGGTAAATCCAGCCTTCGCACGCATCACCAAATTTATTTACTTTTTCTCTCGCAAGAAATTTTGCCTCTTTCTTTTTAAGTTCTTCCTGTGACTCTACGGCTTCTTCCTTCCTCACAGGCGTTTTATCTGTAAACTCAGCGCTGCATTTTACAAAGGTCTTGGAATCTTTTTGTGCAATTTCGATGGTGTATAATGTCGAATCTTTCAGCAGGCAGGTATATTTTCGGCCGAAATTCAAATTCGGATTTTCCGCTGCGGCGTTTACATCATCGAATCTCAGATTAGTAAGTGCATCCAGAACCGCAAGGCACTCTTTTTCCTTCTCCTTTTTGCCGGCAGGTATTTCTTTCAATACTGCGCTGGTGCCGTTGGCTTCGCCAATCAGGGTATAAGTCTCGTTTGGCGAAGTTACGGTTACCCAGCTGATATCCGCCTTATTTACCGATATAAGTTCTGTCTCGATATAATCGAGCGGCGAACTCTTTATCCATGGCGGATTATAAATAATATAGACCTTATCATCGTTAATGAGTCTTCCGTAAGCCATTCTGCCGTCTTCGCGCGTATTGCCGATGATAACGCCCGTGATGATTTTCCCGTTTGAATCGAGGAATTTAACGATATCTTTCGCGTTTTCATCGCTAACGCCCAGGTCCTTATAATTGGCCTTATCTTCGGTATAAAGTTCGACTGTCCTGATATCAAGGCAGGCAGCCAGCAGGTCGTTAATCGCTCTGTTTGAGGCGGGATAAAAATCCTTGTTCGCAACGACAAAGCCGCCGCCTCTGCGTTTTAAACGAATCTGTTCATTACCTTCACCTGTTACAATTTCACCGATTGTTGCAGGGTTGAGTCCCTGAATAAGATTGCCGCCCTGCGCCGTCGAGGCCTGTTTGCTCCTGCCGGCAAACTGCCAGACAAAAACTGCAAGCACTACACAAGCCGCCGCCGCAATACCTAAAAGTGAAAGTTTCTTATCGCTCATTTGGTAACTCCAAAATTCAGCAAAATCACCTGCTCATCTGTTCCACTGCTCACCTGTTCTATCACGCGTCACTTGCGTGACTGATATATCGTCTTTTCCTTGCGTTCCTGCTGACCCCGAGAACTATGGTTATAACAAGGATAATCGCCGGTGCCGTCAGCATATTGAAGTTTCTCATCCTGTTGCCCAGGCTTTCAATTTGTTGCAGTCTTACCTTCTTTATCTGCTGGAGCTCCTTTTTAGCCTCGCGTATTTTCAGCTCAAGTTCGTTCTTCTTTTGCAGTATAGAGCTGCCGATAATCTCTTCCTCACCCCTTTTTGCCGAGGAAAGCATTGACTGCAGTTCATTTTCAAATCCCGCGATTTCAGCGTTGATTTTCGCTTCCTGGTCTGCGGTTTGTGTTTCTGCCTGAGCCTCTATTTTGTTCACAACTTCAAAAGGTCGTCTGAAATTGCCGCGCGACCTTATTGAAATCAGCTCGCTTGACCCGCCTAAATCATCGACAGCATTCATTGCAAGTGCGCTGTTGTCGCCCACAATAAGTATGCCGAAGAATACATTTCTATTGTAGGCCATCGCATCGCCTATAAAGTCAACATCGGCAAAAACAACCACGGCGCTAGTTTCCTTCGCCTCTGTCAGGCCTGCGATATGTTCCTTGATTTTTCTCGGCGGCGCATTTGGCTCATTGGCATCAGGCGGCGCTTCAACCTCGATGTCGATACCTTTTGGAAAAGCGCTTTTAAACCTTCCGGTAACTAAATAAGCCATCTTGACCGGCTCGGTCCCGTCAGCGAACTTTTTCATAAGATTGTCGGCATCGAACATCATCAGTTCAAACTGATTCTCGACCGTCCAGCTGTTCCCTTTTGCCGTGGTCTTAATGAGAGGTATTCTTTGAATACTTCTCTCCTTGATTTCCTGTTCATTCATCGCGACTTCACGCAGCACGCCGCTGAACAGAAAGCTCACCTGGTTCAGCTCAGCCGTTATGACGTTATCGTGATTGAAGCACTCCGGCGTCAATTCCAGAAAGCCGATTATCTTTTGTGGTCTCTGGTCGGCCTTCAGTATCCTTTCTGCCGCCAGTTTTCTGTCGCCTGCGAATGTATCTTTTGGCATTTCAAGTCCCCAGTTGACCGTCAATTTGTTCAGTTCGGAGCTTGGATTATGTTCTGTTCGTAACTGCATCGCAGGCTGTTGTGGCACATCGGAGACACAGTACGGGTCCACAAATACGATTGTTCTGCCGCCGCCGATGACAAACTGGTCGATTGCAAACAGCGTCTGCTCTGAAAAATCCTTTGGATGAACAACCAGCAGGATATCCACATCTTCTATTTTACTCACGTCTGTCGGAATTTCTTTTACGTCGTATTGCTGCCTGAGCTGCTCGATAAACGCCCACGAAGGCCGGGGCTGCTGTCCCTGCATTTGCATCAGCCTCATCATATAAGGGCTCGCCTCGTCGCCCATTATCGGCAGTGCGCTCAATACCCCTATCCTTTTTTTCTGTCGCGTTATCGCAGTATCAATCAGGTAGCTTATATCGTATTCAACAAAGTTCTGCCTGCTTGGCGAAAAAATCGGAATCGTCTTTTCTACGCCGAACTGTGTCTGCACTACCAGTCCGAAGAAAAAGTTTTCCTCTTCTGTAATTGGAAAGCGTTTTATGCCATATCTTAATGCTGCAACCTCATCGTCCGAATATGGCCGCGGGTCGATATCTTCCAGCTTAATCATCCCGCCTGACGCCGCAACGTATTCTTCAAGCAGCGATTTAACAAACTCATAATAATTATTAAAATAGCGAATCTGGTCGGGCCCTTTTAGCGCAGCCGTCCTGGCGTAATAAAGCTTCATCGTTATCGGCTGGTTAAGCTTGGCGAGGATTGCCTTTGTTCCGCTGCTTAGCGTATAAAGCTTCTGCTTGGTTGCGTCGATTTTCAAACCTTTGCCGACATTCTGGCTTATGCTGATAAGGCTGAAAGTGATAATCAAAACGAATATTACGCCCGCGATTATCCTGAATGTCCGGTTCATCCCGCCTTCCTTTCATCGAGAACTATGCCGCATGCCGCGAGCCATCCTGCTATGAGAATGACAAAATAGCTCACATCTTTAAGCTCAAGCACGCCCCTTTGCATCGAATCGAAATGTTCCTGAAAGCTCATCGTGCTTATACTCTCAACAAGTCCTGCAGGCAGGAACGTTGCCAGATAATTCATTGTTGTCGGCATCCCTGCAAAAACGAGCACCGCGCACGCGACTACCGACAGCACAAAGCTGATGACCTGATTATTGCTTATCGCTGAAAAGAAGCATCCGATTGCAAGAAATCCACCTGCCATAAGAACGCTTGCCAGGTACCCTGCCAGTATCAGCCCCATATCAGGCTTACCGAGGAAGCAGACCGTTATTGCCATTGGGAACGTCAGCGCCATCGCGACAATAAGGAACAGCCAGGCAGCGAAAAATTTCCCTAATACGGCCTGCGTAACCGTAATCGGCAGCGTAAATAATAGTTCAATTGACCCTGTCTTTCGTTCTTCAGCCCACAGCCTCATCGCCGCCGCAGGCACAAGAAACACAAACAGCAAAGGCATACTCACAAAAAACGCCGTCATATCCGCCTGCCTCGCCTCGAAAAACCCCTCTTTAAAGGTCAAGTATCCTGAGAA
>Ga0315294_10006497_pt1 | contig 12821 bp, 10 predicted proteins | sample YL17G13_40_MG_FD_203626 | JGI IMG/M metagenome (GOLD analysis project Ga0315294, IMG submission 203626) | Sediment microbial communities from Yellowstone Lake, YNP, Wyoming, USA - YL17G13_40 | ecosystem: Environmental > Aquatic > Freshwater > Lake > Sediment | place: USA: Wyoming | collected... | reverse complement strand
ACAGGGCAAAAAGAAAGTTAATTATGGCAGGTCCTATTCCTCCTTTTCATAAAAAATATGTAAAAAGGTTTCTATCAGAAGTAAAAAAATCAAGATATGTAAAATATATAGGGGCAATTTCTAGTTTCAAAAAGAAGATTAATTACTTTAAAAATGCCTATGCGCTTATTTTTCCCATTAAATGGGAGGAACCTTTTGGTTTGGTGATGGTTGAAGCAATGGCTTGTGGAACCCCAGTTCTTGCTTTCAATAGGGGATCTATTCCTGAAATAATTAAAGAAGGGAAAACTGGCTTTATTGTTGAAAATATTTACCAGATGGCAAAGGCAATTGAGAAAATTCCCGAAATCTCGAGAAAGGAATGCCGAAAATGGGTAGAAAAAAAATTCACTGTTCAAAAAATGGCTGAAGGTTATGAAAAAATTTACAGGAGTATTCTCAAAAATGAAAAGAGATAATCTAAAAATTTTATTCGTGGCTTCTGAATGTACTCCGATAGCCAAAGTTGGCGGACTTGGAGACGTTATCGGGGCTTTGCCAAAAGCTCTTACAGAATTAGGCCTTGATGTCAGGATAGTTATTCCAAAATATCGAATAATTGACGAAAATAAATATAATTTTAAATTGATAGCTTCCAAGATTAAGAAAAAAGAAGAATTTATAAATATTTACCAGGGTTTTTTACCTGATAGTAAAGTTCCAGTTTATCTTTTGGAAAATGAGAAATATTTTGGCGAGAACGGAGTTTATAGTCACATTTCTTCCTTTGACGGGATAGAACGATTTTTATTTTTTTCTGAAACAATTTTAGATATTTTTTCTTACATAAAATGGTTTCCTCAAATAATTCATTGTCATGATTGGGAGACGGCAATAATTCCTTTGTTACTGAAATTAAAGGGAGAAAAAAAAATAAGAACCTTGTTAACAATTCATAATCTAGCCATTCAAGGAAAGTGGAACTCACAGGATGTTTTTCGCTTTTTAAACTTAAAAAGAAGTGGAATCGAGACTTTGCAATTCCGAGACAAAGATAAGGATTTCAATATTTTACAGCAAGGAATCCTAAATGCCGATTTGCTGAATACTGTTAGCTCAACCTATCGTAAAGAAATAATAACCAAAAAATATGGAAAGGGATTAGAAATTTTTCTTAGGCAAAGAAAAAATAGCTTACTTGGTATTTTAAATGGCATTGATTTTGTTCGTTTCAATCCTGAAACCGATCTGGATATTAAAGAAAATTATTCTTTAATAAATTTTGAGAAAAAAAATAGAAATAAAATCGAGCTTCAGAAAATATTTAAATTACCCGAGAAAAAAAATGCTCTTTTATTTAGTTTTATAGGTCGCTTGGATCCTCAGAAGGGAATAGATCTAGTCATAAAGATAATGCCAAATTTAGTGAAATCTGATTGTCAGTTGGTAATTTTAGGAAAAGGAGGGGAAGAATACGAGAAAGAACTTCAGGAACTAGCCAAGAAATATCCGAAGAATATCTCTGTTTATATTAAATTTGATCCGGTATTGGCTCAAAAAATTTATGCCGGTTCCGATATTTTTTTAATGCCCTCTAAGTTTGAACCTTGCGGGTTGGGGCAGATGATTGCAATGAGATACGGAGCGATTCCAATCGTCAGAGAAACTGGTGGATTAGCTGATACTGTCATCCAAAGAAAAACTGGATTTCTTTTTAAACAATATAACTCCAGGGCTTTATTGAAAATTATAAACGAGGCTTTGAAGGTCTATAAAAATAAAAAAGAATGGCTAAAGATAATAAAAAGAGCAATGAAAGAAAATTTCTCTTGGAAAATGTCCGCAAAAGAGTACTTGAGTTTGTATAAAAAACTTTTAAATGTATAAATTTTTACTCAGAACGCCTCTTAAAGAGACCTGGAAAAAAATTGATCTAAAAAAAAGAGCAGGGGTAATTGTCCCATTATTTTCAGTTTTTTCCAAAAAAAGTCTTGGAATCGGAGAAATTCCTGATTTAAAATTGTTGATTGACTGGTGCAATATTACTGGAAACAGTATTTTGCAAATTTTACCTCTGAATGATACTGGCTTTGATTTTTCTCCATATAATCCTCAAAGTTCTTTTGCCCTAGATCCAGTTTATCTTTCTTTGAGAGAACTGATTTGGATAAAAAAAGAAAATTTAGAAAAAGAATTAGAAAACTTGATTGTTAAATTTCCCCTGAATACTAAATATGTCAATTATCGTATTAAAGAAGAGAAGCTTAAAAAATTATTTTCTATTTTTCTGAAACGAGCTAGTTTTCCAAAAGAATTTAAAGAATTCATTAATCAAAACAATTATTGGCTTAAAGGACATTGTCTTTTTAAAGTTTTAAAAGAAGTCTATAAAGAAAAAGCCTGGGAAGAATGGCCGGAAGCGTTTAAAAACCAAGATAAAAAATCTTTAAGAAAATTTAGTAAAAAAAATAAAAATAAAATAAAGTTTTACCAATGGTTACAATGGCAATTATTTGAACAATTAAGAAAGATAAAAAAATATGCTGGGGAAAACAATATTTTTTTGAAAGGAGATCTACCTTTTTCGATCTCCAGAGACAGTTCTGACGTATGGTTAAAGCACCAGTATTTTAAATTAGATTTAGCTAGCGGTGCTCCTCCTGATCTTTTTTCCATAAAAGGTCAGCGGTGGGGATACCCTCCTTATAATTGGGATAAGATTTTGAAAGACAATTTCGTTTATGTCAGAGAGAGATTGAAATACGCTCAAAATTTCTATGATTTGTTTCGGATTGATCATCTGGTAGGTATTTTTAGGATTTGGTCGATTCCAATTAAAATTCCTTTTGATAAACAGGGAATGGTAGGATTTTTTTATCCTCGAGATAAACGAGCTTGGGAGAAAAGGGGAAAGGAAATATTAAAATTAATAATTAAAAATACAAGAATGTTGCCTTGTGCAGAAGATTTAGGAACAGTTCCCGGATTTTGCTCAAAAACCTTAAAAGAACTTGGAATTCCTGGTCTTGATCTTCAGAGATGGAAGAAAAATTGGCAGAACTTTGAATTTCTAAGGCCAAAAGAGTATCGTCCAGTTGCTGTGGCCACTATTTCTACCCACGATATTAATAATTTTCCCGCCTGGTGGGAAGAAGCAGGAAAAATCCCTGAAGAACTTTTCAGAAGAAAATGCCAGATAAAGGAAATCAAATTTGAAAAGATAAAAAACAAACTATTTTTATCAAACAAGTCTAAAAAAGGAAAATTATTTTGGAAAAAAGGAATTAATAAAAAGAAATTATCCGACATTTTAAATCGTCCTAGAAAAGAAATTATGGATATATTTCAAATCTATAAAGAAAGTTTTAGAGAAAAAGAAAAATTTTGGAAATTAATTTCAAAAAAAAGAAAGCCCATAGAAAAAGCTGAAAAAGGGATAATTGAAACTAATTTAAAATTGATAAGTTCAACGAGCTCAATTTTTGTAATTTTACCGATTTTTGAATGGCTATTTTTGGAAGATATTTTAAAGGGTAATTTTTCTCAATATAGGATAAATATGCCATCCAAGGTCTCTAAGAAAAATTGGTCCTTAAGAGTTCCTATTTTTTTGGAGGATTTAATCAGCCACCCAATAAATATCAAAATTAAAGAAATCATTCAAAATATGGGCAGGATATAGCCTTGTTTAAATAAGAAAATTTTTGTACAATTAAGGCAGATTTTATTATGATTTCTTCTCCTATTGATGAAATAAAAAGTCGGCTTGATATTATTGAAGTTATCGGCAGTTATATTAAACTTCAAAAAGCTGGGGCAAATTATAGAGCAATTTGCCCTTTTCACTCTGAAAAAAAGCCTTCTTTTTTTGTTTCTCCGGCCCGGCAAATTTGGCACTGTTTTGGATGCAATTCCGGAGGGGATATGTTCCGTTTTGTTATGAAAATCGAAGGGGTGGAATTCAGCGACTCCCTGAGGATTTTAGCCCAGAAAGCCGGAGTGGAATTAAGGCCGGTTAAACCGGAACTTCTTACGGAAAGACAGAGACTTCATGAAATTTGCGAAATATCTGCTCAGTTTTTTGAAAAGCAGTTGGAGTCAAAAATCGGCCAGGAAGTTAAGGAATATCTTTTAAACAGGAGGATAAAGGAAGAAAGCATTAAAAAATGGAGATTAGGCTATGCTCCTGAGACCTGGCAGGGGTTATCTGATTTTCTCCTTTCAAAAAAATACCAAAAAGAAGAGATTGGAAAGGCAGGCTTGGCAATAAAAAATGAAGAAGGCAGGTTTTATGACCGTTTCCGCGGCAGGATAATGTTTCCAGTGTTTGATTTGAATTCCCAGATCGTCGGTTTCGGGGGGAGAGTTTTTGGAAAAAACAAAAGCCAGGAATCAGAGGAGATGAAGTATATTAACACTCCCAATACTCTTCTTTACGACAAAAGCCGGATTTTATATGGTTTGGATAAGGCAAAAATAGCTATCCGCCAAAAAGACTTTTGTATTTTAGTTGAAGGATACACTGACGTAATTCTTTCCAGTCAATCGGGTTTTGAAAATGTGGTTTCCACTTCCGGAACCGCCTTGACTCCCTATCAATTAAAAATTTTAAAGAGATATTCAGAAAATTTATTCACATGTTTTGATATGGACATTGCCGGAGACAGCGCCACCAAAAGAGGCATAGATTTGGCCCAAATTCAGGGCTTTAATATTAAAGTAGTCACTTTGCCCGAAAACTTGGATCCGGCTGACGTTATTTCAAAAGACCAAAAAGAATTCGGTAATTTGATAGAAAAATCTCTATCAATTTTAGATTTTTATTTTCAAAACGCTTTCTCCCATTTTGATAAAAAAACTCCTGAAGGCAAAAAAGAAATTTCAAAGATTTTATTGCCAGTTATCAAAAGAATTCCAAACAAAATAGAACAGTCTTTTTGGATCCAGAAGTTGGCAAAAGAGCTGGAGGTAAAAGAGGAAAATGTTTCCGAAGAGCTGAAAAAAATAAAATTAGAAGAAAAAACCTATGGCTTGGAGCAAGAAGAAGTAGAAAATATTCTTCCAAAAACCAGGAAAGAACTCTTGGAAGAGAGATTATTGATGCTAATAATAAAAGATCCTAAAAATTTAAGCTTAATTCAGGAAAAAATTTTTTCCGAAGAAAAAAACAATATTCCTTGTTTTTCCAAGAAATCAGTTGAGATTTTAATGAATATGAAAAAAGAATTAAATTTTCCTTTGGAAAACTTATCGCCCGAAACCCTGGACTTTTTTAATTACGTTTCCTTAAAATCAGAAATTGAAGAGATTGAAGAAAAGGAATTGACACAAGAAGCCCAACTTTGTTTTAAAGAAATAAGTTCATTGGAGATTAAAGAAAAATTAAATGAAATTTCAAATGAGATAAAGAAAGCCGAAGAAAATAAAACTCCTGAAACTAAAAAACTTTTGGATGAATTCAATTTTTATTCAAAAGCATTGCGTGACTTAGAAAATTAAATTCACCCTGTTAAATCCCGCCAAGCGGGATCCACGCCCTCGCGTGAGGGCGGGATATTTAACAGGGTAAACAAACAATGAAAAGAAAAAAAATAATTAAGAAAAAAAGAATAATAAAAAGAAAAAGAGTTTTAAGAAAGAAGAAAATGGTGAAAAGAAAAACCTTAAGAAAGAAAAAAGTAATAAAAAGAAAAGTTCAGGGAAAAAGATTAAGAAAAAAGGTAGGAAAGAAAAAAAGGATAAAAAAGGGGAGGAAAAAACAAATAGTCACCAAGGATAAGTTGGAAGCTTTAATTGAAAAGGGAAAGGATCGTGGTTTTGTGACACCAGCTGAAATTTTATCTTTTTTCCCGAAAATAGAAAAAGACATTGAGGGATTAGATTCTGTTTACGAAAAACTGGAAAAAGAAGGAATAGAAGTTAAAGAAGCCAGGGAATTTTTAGAGTTAGGCAAGGCTCCGGAAGAAAAGCGGGTAAAAGAGTTAAAGCTCGACCCTGTCCAAATGTATTTGAGGGAAATCGGTAAGGTTAAATTCCTGACTGCTCAAGAGGAAAAGGATTTGGCTAAAAAAATAGAAAAGGGCGACGAAGAATCAAAGAAAAAATTAGCCAAAGCCAATCTAAGACTGGTAGTTTCGGTTGCTAAAAAATATATTGGCAGGTCGCCTAATTTGACACTTCTTGATTTGATACAAGAAGGAAATTTGGGATTATTCAGGGCGGTTGAGAAATTTGACTGGAGAAGGGGTTACAAATTCTCCACCTATGCCACCTGGTGGATAAGACAAGCAATCACCAGGGCTTTAGCTGATCAATCAAGAACTATCAGAATTCCGGTTCATATGGTAGAAACGATTTCAAAATACACCCAAGCCAGGAGAAGACTTTTGCAAAACTTGGGAAGAGAACCCTTAGCAGAAGAAATTGCGGCTGAAATGGGGATTGAAGTCAATAAAGTATATCATATAATGAAAATTTCCCAGGCAACGGTTTCTTTGGAAACTCCGGTTGGCGAAGAAGATGAAGACAGCGTTTTGGCAGAATTCGTTGAGGATAAAAAAACAACTCCGCCATCTCTGGAAGCAGCCAGAAGTTTGCTGAGAACGAGATTGAAAGAAATCTTAATTGATTTAACTCCAAGGGAACAAAAAATTCTCAAAATGAGGTTTGGTTTAGATGATGGAATAACCCATACTCTTGAAGAGGTAGGGAAGGAGTTTGGAGTTACACGAGAAAGGATCAGGCAGATTGAAGCTAAAGCTTTGGAAAGAATCAGGCAGCACGAAAAACTCAAAAAGTTGAAAGGGTACTAAGTTAGTTTTTAGTTGGTAGTTAATAGTTTTTAGTCTATGAATTTATCAAATTCCTATAAAGATTTAAAAGTTTGGCAAAAATCTATTGAGCTTGTAACAGAAATTTATAGTCTAACAGAAAAATTTCCAAAGTCTGAAATATATGGCCTGGTAGCTCAGATGCAAAGAGCTGCTGTAGCTATTCCTTCAAATATTGCAGAAGGGCAAAAAAGAGGTCATTCAAAGGAATTTTTACAATTTCTTTTCATCAGCTATGGTTCTGGAGCAGAACTGGAAACTCAAATTGAGATATGTAAGAGGCTTAACAAATTAAAAGATTTAGAATATAATAAAGTCGCATTGCTTTTAGAAGAAGTAATGAAAATGTTAAATAGTTTGATAGGTACTTTAAAGCTTAACGAAGCTAAAAACTAAAAACTATTTACTAAAAACTAAATATTTTCCGCGGTGGCGCAATGGTAGCGCGGGTGCCTGTGAACCATTAATTCAGCAGCTTCCAAAAGAAATTTTGGAATGAAAAATCCCGGGATAACGGTAAACCCCTGTTGGGCAATACCGTGGGAACCCCCTCCTTTTTTAAAAAGGAGGGGGGCTCCGTAGAGACTAGATACCGGGGCACCTAAGGTCGTCATGGCTATGGTGAAGATATAGTCCACTCCTTTTGGAAACATTAGGGTTGGTGTAAGCACTAGGTTGCAGGTTCTGTGCCCGAGGCGCACCCGCCTCTGGCGGGGAATCCTTATCATATTTATGGAATTTTAATAAATCCTTTTTGCTCCGGTGTAACTCAATGGTAGAGTGACTCCCTGTTAAGGAGTAAGTTGCAGGTTCGAGTCCTGCCACCGGAGCAAAGAGGATTTTATGATACAGAGATATGTATTTTATTTATGTTCTTCAAAGCTTAATTTATGGTACGCGTTATATTGGTAGCGCAGAGAATATTTTAAAAAGATTAAAGGAACACAATTTAGGAAAATGTCGCTATACGAGTGGGCGTAAACCCTGGAAATTGGTATATGACGAAAAATTTTCTTCGAGAGGTGAAGCGATAAGGAGAGAAAAATTTTTAAAATCTGGGCAAGGAAGAAAATATTTAGATAATTTATTAAAATAAAAAGTTGCAGGTTCTGTGCCCGAGGCGCACCCGCCTCTGGCGGGGAATCTTCGCCAAAGGCGAATCTGCCTCTGGCATATGACTGCCCGCGGACTCGCAACTTTTAACAACATTTGAACTTAAAAATCTCTAAAAAGAGTGGATTTTTCCTTAACCCAGGATAGGACTAGAACTTTAGTCACTAAATTAGCGATTTTTTGGTAGAATAAGAGAATATGAAACAAACATTCGAACAAATAAAACCAGACCATAAAGTAAAAGCCATTGCTTCGTGTTTACTAGGATTTATTAGTATAATTCCTGTATTTAACTATATTTTAAAGCTCAACGAGGTTAAATTTTTTTTCCGTTCTGATTATTTATTATATCCAAGTATACCGTTTTTAAATCTTTTGGGCCCATTCTTATTTCCAATACTAGGAATTATAGGACTTATTTTAGGGATAACAGGACTAAAATCTTCGAAAAGAATTTTCGCTATTTTGGGGATAAGTTTTAGCATACCCGGAATTATTTCTGCTGCTTTCCTGTTTCTTATACTTCATTTTCAATGAATCAAATCCTTTAAACAACGGGTTCTAACATCGTCCATTAGGGGGATAGACTTGTCTCTTATTATACCTTATCGCCAATCAGGCGGTTTTTTGGTAGAATGAAAATGAAAGGCCGAATACTCTATTAATGGATTTTTAAAAACTATGCAAAAAATTAAAAATAACTCATTAATTATAGCTTTTTTAGTCTTGGCAATTACTGTTGGTTTTTCTGTCGTCCTTGCTAAAGCACAGGACGTGAAACAAGTTAATGGTGCAGAACACCGAAGTACTGTAGCAACATTTGTTCAAACTCTTATTAATGTGGCCGATAGAGAACAAGGAGGGATAGGAGAAGAGGTTAGAGTAATCGCCCAGGCACAAAACGATACCAAAGATAAAGTGGCTGATGGAATAGATAAAATTAATAACAGAAGTAAGATAAAAACGTTTTTAATTGGGACAGATTATAAAACCGTCGGCCAGTTGCGTAGCGAGATGGTGAAAACCAGAAATCAAATTGACCAATTAAAAAGACTGTTAGACAAAACGACAAGCGAAGAAAACAAAACAGTTCTTCAGGGACAGATTCAAACATTGGAACGGGAGCAGCAAAAGATTGAAAATTTCCTTAAGGCTAATGAGAGTAAATTCAGCTTATTCGGTTGGTTTGTAAAATTATTTATTAAATAACCGATACAGTTTATACTAAAGTCATTGTGAAACCCTTAGATGATTTTTACGTTCTGTTATAATATATTTTGTTTATAAAAATAAGGTTATTTTAAAAGGTCGATTAAAATTAAAAAATTTTAAATTATTTAAAAATGACTATAAAAAAATTTATCACTATTTTCATTTGTGCGATATTTATGTACGGCTTATTGTCTGCGCCCGTTTTAGCCCAAACTAGCCCTTCCTCTACGGAACTTATTCAAACATTAAAAAAGCAGATTGAGCAACTACAAGCTCAAATACAGGCAATAACGACACAGATGGAATCCCTAAAGAAAGCCCAAGGGGAAATAAAGGGCACGGTAACAGAAATCAAAGGAACCCTAAAATTGCTTGGGCAGTTACGGGAAGGTATGACTAGTGAAGATGTTAAGTTATTACAAGAAATCTTAGCGACCGACCCAGACATTTATCCTGAAGGACTGGTTACGGGGTATTTCGGTAATTTAACAAAAAATGCGGTAAAAAGATTTCAGAAAGTAGCTGGGCTTGAACAAGTTGGAAACGTTGGACCACAGACACTATCTAAAATTAATGAATTACTCACAGTTGGTGCAGGCAATTCAGGTCATGTACCCCCCGGTCTCTTGATTGCTCCAGGAATTAGAAAAAAGGTTAATATCGAAATCCTGAAGCCGCTGCCAGGGCAGATTCTTCCTCCAGGTATCGCTAAAAAATTAAGTGGAGAAATGCCTGGGGAAGACACTACACCTCCTGTGATTTCAGAAGTTACAGTATCCAATAGAACAGAAACCTCAGTCAAGATTACTTGGGTTACAAATGAAAATTCAGACAGCAAGGTTTATTACGATACGGTTACTCCACTTGTTGTATCGACTTCGACTCCTGTGGTTAGTTCTACTGATTTAGTTTTGAATCATGAAATCACGCTCTCGGGTTTGACTCCAAATACAACTTACTATTTTATAGTGAGTTCAACCGATAAAAAGGGTAATAATGAAATTAGTGCTCAAGGAGCATTCTCTACAGACATCACACTTCCTGTCATCACAGAAGTTCAGGCAACTAATATTGCTCAAACATCAGCTAAGATTACTTGGATTACTAACGAAAATGCGGATAGTAAGGTTTGGTATGGCACAGTTACTCCGCTTGTTGTCACGAGTACAACGCCAGTAGCAAGCTCTGCTAATTTAGTGTTAAACCATGAAATTACTTTGTCTGGCTTAACTGCTAATACCGCTTATTACTTCAAAGCGGGTTCTACTGATGCGGCCAGTAATAGCACAACCAGTGCCGAAAATTCATTTACTACACTTCAATAGTTAACGGAAGATTAGATTGTAATAAATTGCACTGTTTGATAGATAAACTTAATTAAACCCGAGGTGCCGTTACACCTCGGGTTTAATTTATAGGTGGTTTATAAAATAAAAAAATGAGACGCTCAAATAGTGTCTCATTTGTCTCATTTTCCGTTCAAAATCCAAAAAATGAGACACGACCCCCGACCGAGACGCATCATTTATAAGTCCCGAAAACGCCCGAAATTCCCCTTAAAACTTGGGTTCCAGACTGAGGTTGCGAGCAGACAATTTCTGTGAAACCGACCCGTCTCCGTCCAGATTTTAAGCACAAAACGGAGACGGGTATAGAACCTAATTCCTGTCTTTGGTGCTCACTGGAGACGGGTATCGAACTCGAAGTTAGAGTTAGATCTTTTTTAAGAGCCCATCGCTGGGCAGTTTTTGTTTATCGCTTCTAAGCACTAACGCGCCAGGCGATTTTTTGATAGAATGGATTATTCTAAGTTTTATATGAAAAATAAAGCAGTATATCAATCAATATATAAATTCGTTATCGCTTTAAGACATCCTGAGGGTGGCTACAGTGACGCCTTATTAGTCCCTCCTGGTCTTGAAGATACTTATTGCGCCTTAAAGACGCTGAAAGGATTGGGAAAACAAGATAAATCTCAGGCGACTATTGATTATATTAAGAATTCTGCCCAAGCAGGATATATTAGGTCATTTAAACTTGCTTACCATCTGGCAATCCTGCTTCAAATGTATTCTATTAAATTAAAGCCCGTTGGAATATATAAACCTTTACTAAAAAGTAGACCTTCTTCGCTGACTGATTGGTATTATTGGTTTATGCTTAAAAAACTTATTGATGGCAATATAGACATTGATAATAGTTTAAAATCGTGGCTCAAAAAACAAACTCCCCAAAAATTGCGCTACATTGACGAAGTGGGTCGGTATGTATTACTTATGCAACGTCTTAAGCTCCCTTTTAATAAAAAATTATTTATTGAGTGGTTGCAACAGATGCAAAACTCTGATGGAGGTTTTGGAGTCCTGCCTTACACTACCACTTTCTTAGAGCATGTCTATATTTCCTTGAGAGCTTTAAAAGCATTAAGAGCAAGGCCTTTGGATGTTGATAAATGCGAAGAATTTGTTTTGAGTTGTATAACCCAAAAAGGAGGATCTGGCAGGCAATGCGTAACTAAACCTACTTTGGAATATACTTATTATGCTTTTATGTCTTTAGAGATTATTTCTTCTTGGCAAACTAATAAGGGTTAGGTTAACTCATTAAAATGAAATATAAATTGCCAGCTCAAATTAATTATTCCTCTTGGTTATTGGTTATGCTATTATTAAATTAGCTAGTTTGCAGGCGATGAAGCTCGCCTTTAAGCGTCCTTTGGAGGACTGATAGCTTCTACTGAATTGGTCGAAGCTATTTTATTTTGCGTTTCTTAATAATATGGACCTCAACAAGATATCATCAGGCAAAAATCTTCCTCGCGAAATCAACGTACTTATTGAAAATAATGAAAATAAAAAACAAGGTTGGCTAACCCGCAATGTAGTTGGAATGGGTCTTACGAGTTTTTTCAGTGACATGAGCCATGAGCTAACCACGGTGGTTCTTCCTGCTTTTATAACCGGTCTAGTGGGTCCAGTGTCTGCCCCTCAAGTACTCGGCATTATAAGCGGATTATCTGACGCTCTCTCCAGTTTCGTAAAAATATTTTCTGGATGGATTAGCGATAAGATGAAACGCCGAAAAAATTTAGTGGTCGCAGGATATACTCTCACGGGTTTATTTGCCGGTCTTACAGGTTTTGCAGCTAACTGGTGGCAAGCACTTGTGTATCGAGCTTCAGCCTGGATGGGGCGTGGATTACGAGAGCCACCTCGGGATGCTTTGATTGCTGATTCAGTTCCTTCAGGAAGTTATGGTAGAGCGTTTGGATTTCATCGGGCAATGGATACGTTGGGCGCAATTGCCGGACCTCTTTTGGCTTTTTTTATGCTTAATTCTCTGGGCATAAAGAATATGTTTGTACTTTCTTTTGTGCCAGGCTTTTTGGCAGTTGCCGCGATAATTCTCTTGGTTAAAGAAAAGCCAAAAATACCCAGCGACCGCAAATTCGCTAATTTGTGGAGCGATATCAAATCGCTCCCTAAAGAATTCCGGTATTTCCTTTTGGTTATGTTTGTTTTTGGCCTAGGTAATTTTAATAGGACGCTTCTTTTACTGCGTACGGAACAGGTGCTTAATCCCATAACTGGTCTTATTGTAGCGGGCAGTCTTTCAATCTTGCTCTATGTATTTCGGAATGTGCTCCAAGCGATTGCTGATTATTTGGTTGGTAGGTTGAGCGACGCA
>Ga0315294_10006496_pt1 | contig 12821 bp, 5 predicted proteins | sample YL17G13_40_MG_FD_203626 | JGI IMG/M metagenome (GOLD analysis project Ga0315294, IMG submission 203626) | Sediment microbial communities from Yellowstone Lake, YNP, Wyoming, USA - YL17G13_40 | ecosystem: Environmental > Aquatic > Freshwater > Lake > Sediment | place: USA: Wyoming | collected... | reverse complement strand
CGAAAACCCTTAAAAACAGCAGACAACAACTATTTTGATACCCTATGTGAGGGCCGGTAGCTCAGTTTGGCTGGAGCGTTCGGCTGATAACCGGAAGGTCGAGAGTTCAAATCTCTCCCGGCCCACTCCTATTTGGGGTCAGGTCTAAGCAACCCTTATATGGTTCCTCCATCAGATCTTCATCCATATCTCCCCCCGCCAAAGGCAAATACCTGAAACTGACTGAAGACGCAGACGTTAGGCGCTGGTACGAAAACGTTTCAAGAGGCTCCCCGATCACTGCCGACGTGTATCTTAGGAGGCTTGGCTCTTTCTGCAAAACCTTCAAATAAAACACCGATCTCGCAAGAGCTTGTCTAGCAGAACCGCGCGCGAGTTTTCGTTGAATCTCCAAATCAAATGAGGTTTGACGGAAGTCATGCATCTCCAATGTGTGAGGACACTTATCTTTGCACGATTTTTGTTACGTTGACCAGATGTTCTGAAAGTTTGCTCCAGTGAAGGCAACTATAAACCCTAGCACAGCAATTACAACAGCTACCTTTTGCATCCCGAACGATTTATGAGCACACAGCTCATTAGTGAGCGGCAGAGGCGTCACGCCTCGTTTTTTGATCTTTCCCACCCACTTCAATTTTCAGTTAATCAGTGACCCTATTGATGTGAATCAGGTTTTCTCCGATCGACCGTCCACAAGTACGGTCCACGCATTGTTTCTGATGGGCGCAGTAAACCAAAGACCTTTTGCAGTGATTGCACAGTCACACAATCCAGGGCAGGCGTTCAATCTGACACTGGCACCACGCAGACATCTCACTCCAAATAGGGGATCGGGTACTTCTCGGGAACCAAGACGCTATCCTCAGCCGGTCCAACAGTATTCCTCCGGCCCAAGAGTATGCGATCCAACGTTTCTCTTGCTCAGCAGTAGAGGTTATATAAACACTTGGAAATGCCAAGGCTTTGACGGGATTAGCTGCGAAATCAACCAGTTTTTTCCATACATCCAAGTTTATGTCATTTGTCTTGTCGTGCCATTTTTCGCCTGCCGCACATTGAACGAGCAGTATCACTTGGCCTGGACGTGAGTCGAGCGGACGCCACGAAATCACGTCCACGCCGGCATCTTTTCGGACAGGTAGCAAGGGGTCCCTAGGCCCCCTGTGTTCCCCTGTGAGTTCGCAGATCTGATCAAGGCACTTGCCGAAAGTTCTAGGTAACCCAAGCTGACGTGGGGCGCCTGTATTCACAGCTGATCCCAAGTATTTCCCCATGGCCTCCGTTACTAGCCTCTCAAACAGTTTTGAGGCGGTTGTGGGGGTCTTGGAGCGCGCTAGCTCCACTTTCTGAGAATCTCGATGCTGGCTGGCGGAGAACTTCGATTCGGAATTATGCCCCAAATTATGAGGAGATCGATGCCACTGTGTGCGAAATACCGTGTCTGGGATTTGGAAACTTGGCTTTGAAGCAGCCGCGTTCCCTGTTTGGACGGCTTCTTGATCGCAAGGACGATCGTCGGCGGAATTTGCTTAGACGTGAGCTTGAGCGCCTATGCAATCTAGTCTCCGAAATGGAAGAGCATCTTCCGCACTCATAGCTGTTCATTCGTGGTTCTTGGTCTAGTTCGCTCTGATTTGTGCGCGCATCCCGTGCAGCACAACAGCCTGCTCGACCCTGGCGCCTTCAGCGAGATCCTCTCTGATCTTGGTTTAGGCGTTCACTGCTCTGCGTTCCGATCATCTTACAGTGTAAGCGCAAACGTAGGTTTTGACCACTTTTGACCCCCTACTACACGTTTTTACATCGTATTTTCCCTGGGAGGGGGAGCTCTTGCACCCCAATAGTAACGACTTTTTGCCCTGTTCGAGAGCAACTTTTGCAAGAAGCCCTGGCTTGGCGAGCGCGATGTGTTGCTTTCCGCACGTGTATCCTGATCGCTAAGTCTTCCACTCTAGGGTCTGTCTTCTTGATCAGTTCGACAGTGTACAGCCTTCTTTCTAAATCAGCCTCAGCATACACATCAATTTTCCCGATTGTTCCCGATTACTATACACTTTTCGATGCACTTTTCGGGGGAAGGGGAGAACGCCTACACCCCAAATATAGAGACTTTTACACCCTGCAAAACCAGCTTCCGCAAAACCCTCGGCTCTAAAGTGCTGACGTTGAGCGACTTTCAATCTTCGCTACGGTGATGCCACAGCGGATTTCGCTGTTCTTCCTTGATGCTTCTTTGCTTTCGCACCAAGTCTGCTGTCCACCTTAGATGAATGAAGCTATTCGACCTAGCTTTCCGCCACCGACGAGCCTTTCTTCTTGTTAGAGAGGAAGACTGGCCAGTGCAGGAAATCAGGATGACGCCCTGTTGGCGAGCTAGCCTGTTTCGCCAAAGTGTAATGCAATGAGCACCAGGTCGAAAATGTCTATTATGCTGTCCTGGTTCAAGTCAATATATGGGTTCCAAATAGGCAATCCACGAACTGCACCAAACGCTAAAGCAATCTTACTGAAGTCGAATACGTCTATTACGCCGTCACCATTCAAGTCGGGCGTAGGCACGTATCCATAGGGAAAGACAAGCGAATACCTGTCTGTGTTGTTTGCGTTAATAACGTAGGGGTTGTCTCCAATCCCATCACTGCCAGTTTCGTTCTGATAAAGCCCATGATAAATGTCTGGTGGGCTGAAGCCACTCCAGTAGTTTCCACCAGAAGGATAACCCTCATCCCAAACGTTCGCATTCCCACTAACACGAGCCTCAGAATAGTTCACAAAATTGTTATGATGAAAAGTATTGTTCTGCGAATTCTCCATGTAAACACACGTCCAATCACTGTCCAGTACATCATTTCCAACGATTGTGTTCTGCGAAGCATTCCAGAGATTGATTCCAAAGTGGTCAGAATTTGTGATCGCATTGTCACTGACAGTATTGTTAATTGCATGTGACAGCGTAACTCCAGAGAAGCAATCAGAAACATTGCATCCCGACACAGTGTTGTTAATTCCCACACCCACCAAAATTCCATATCCCCCAGTGTTGTTCGAAACAGTCACGTTTCTTATCAAAGAATCATTCGTATAAGCAAACATTACACCCATTCCGCTGTGCAACAATGTCAGATTCTCAACGATCACACCGGTCGAGTTGGCAATAGTCAAAGAACCAGCATCAGGAAACGTCGAAGGATTCACAGTCAAACCGGTCTGATTCACCAAGCAATACACAAGTTTCCCATCAATCGTGTTCGAAGCGTCAATGTCATTAAAGAAATGGTCAACCATCGAACCTCCTGTAGCGAAGCCACCAGAGCAATTGATCATATGATTATTTCTCAACAGACACCCAGTCGAACGTGACACCCCCAATCCGATGCCTGCGGTGTCCGATATTTCATTGTCACGAAAGACAATCTGACTCGAATCGATCGCAACCAACCCCGTGCCTGAGCCTTCAACCGTCACATTCGCAACCGTACATTCGTAACTTCCCCAAAGGATAATACCATAATAACCATAATGAACGGAGCAATCAGTCAGGCTGTCACCAATGCCACCGTTGAACATCACAGACGAATTACCGATCCACCGAGACCTCTGAATCCCGAAACCACTAATATTAACGTAATTCGCAGTCACCTCAACAGTATGCTCACCACCTTCCCAATCGATCGTTGTGTTTTCTCTGCTCTCACCCTTCAAATTCAAAGGCTTATTCACGACTACATTTTCGTAGTACGTTCCATTTCTGACAAAGATTGTGTCTCCAATGTTTGCATTGCTTATGGCCTCTTGGATTGTTGGATAATCATCCGGAACTGTTATTGTCCCAGCTTTGACTTGGTGAAAGGTGAACGACAAAACCGATGCACTAACCAATAAGATTAACATCAAACCAAAAGATGCCCTCTTCATAGAAGTGTTCCCCCAGCTAAGTGTCTAATGGTTGCACCAGTTATATCAGGCTTTCCGAATCAACATATAGAAGAAAGTTCTAGCCACAAAAGGGGATAACACTGGTTACGTCTCCGCTAACACGTCTTTTCTCAGTCGGTCTTATATCCAAACCCTGCGGATATTCACGAACGATAAGGTGGGCTGCAAAAAACTTTGAAGATTCTAAAATCCTCAGGGAAGCATCTGGAGAGGCAAGCCCAAAAAAACCTACTGCTGACCATTATCTGCATTGTTGCTGTTTGCATCATGCTTCTAGTCTCCTTGCCAAAACTTCCAACTCGAATCAACCTTGGAGATTATGAAGTAGCATTCGCGCTCGCCATGGTTTTTCCAATAATAGGTTTCTGGAATTATTGGAGAAGGTATCGCAGCAGCAGAATGGGGAGTACAGGAGAGAAGATGGTAGCTCAAGCTCTTGAGTTCGGACTCAACGACGAATACTACCTGATAAACGATATCCTCTACAATAATGATAGAGGCAACAAAGAGAACATTGACCACGTTGTTCTGGGGCCAAACGGAATATTCGCCATAGAAACAAAACACTATAGCGGCAAAGTGACCTGCAACCGCAGTTACTGGCAAGTCCCTTTTCCTTTTGGACGTAGCCCAAGCACTCAAGCAAAGGGTAACGCTTACTGGGTCAACAAGGCCATCAAAGTCTCTAAGGTTTTTGAACCTCTGAAAACCTGGGTTGAGCCTATTGTTGTATTTTCAAATCCTGATGTGGAATTGGAAGTAATCGACCCAGAAGTTGAGGTTGTAAAACTCGATAGGCTCGTCAACTCCATAATGTCATATAATAACGGCTACAGCTTTTCTCCTGAACAGCTGAAACTCATAGGAGACGGAATTCTGAAGCAAGCATCTCATGCAGTGAAACAATCTGAATAGAAGAACGGCTTTCACACACGTGCAGAATAGGAAAAAGAGGGGATTGTGCGCGGCGAGTGGTGACATCACCACGGAAAACGGTTGCGAAATCATCCCGTAATTCGGGCATGGTCTTTTGGAATTATCCGTCATATGGCTTCTTCTTTCGGAACAGCTTGTGACCTTCGACTTCAACGTGGTATTCAAATCCAACCTCATGCAGAAAACTGGCAAATAACCCGCTGATTATCAATGGGTTCAAATCCCACACCCCGCGCCACAAATTCTGATAAGAAAAATACCTCTATTCTGAACCCTTTTTGACAAAGGACTTATCCACATAGTTACAGCATTTTATCAAAACTGCAGTATGCAGAATTCCGTTCTTAACCCCAAAAGTGGGCAGGATAGGTTTAGACTTACGCTAGCTTAACCCACAAGCAACGGGCTTGCGTATTACGTAATCTCATCAAGGAAGAGCAGTACCCCAACTAAATCTCTCTCTTTCGAGCGTTGGACTTGACCCCGTTTGGGGTCTAACCCCTCCGGACCCGCCATCCAAGGAGCGAATTTATACCGCTCTAACCAGCAAGTTTCCCTTTTTTCTGTTTTCTGAGCCTCTTCTTGGTATGTACTCTGTAGTCTAGCCCTGGGCTCAGGATCTCTACTGAGTGCCTGGCATGTACGCGGTTTCTTTTCTCGGGTCTCTGGGGTGTATTGTGTGCAAAGTTGGCCAGATGCAGCGGAGCCTGGTCTTGCGGTCCTGGTGTCTCATTTGATTCAGTCTGTTGTCATCATCTTTTGCTATGTACATTCCAAGGTGTACGTGGGGGCTTTTCTCGAAAAAAGAGACTAGCTGAGCCTTCTGATGTTTTTGCTGTGAAAGTCCATTGTCCCTTCAACGAGGGTTCTGGCTGGAGGACAAAATAAGCCTAAATCTTCCGGTTTTTGCCCTTCAATGGGGAACCCTAGTTTTAATAGTTAGCATGCAAAAGCTCGCGTAGTTTTGTTCCTTCAAGTCTCTCTGCGCCTCTTCTGTGGGTTATCAAACTGCCAGAAATGTTGTATTTGATACTTTGCATGTTACATCTGGTTTGTGTCCAATGCTTATAGAAGTTGCTTCCATAAATCTTTTATTCGACTACAATAGAAACACAATTGAGGAAGGAAGAGAGTGAGGAGCATTCAATCAATCGTGATGACAATTCTGCTGTTACTGTCATTCTGTTCGGTTTTGGAAGCGTTTGGAGGTGTACCCCCTAGCCTCACGCTGTTTACTCCGCAAATCGATGGCTTGACTGTGACCATTAATGGAGTGACTATGCCCGGTATGTCTGGAACTAGCATAACAAGAATTCATTGGGATTGGGGTGATGGATATTCCGAGGACCACTGGTTCGCGAACTCTCACCTGTATCCTAATAACGGAACCTACATAATTACCGTGACATCTTATCAGAGTGATGGTCTGACCACAACAAAAGCAAGAGTCGTCTCATTGGGGGTGCCTCCAAAAAACCCCATCTTGCTACTTGTCAATGAGACAATATATCCTTCTATTGCTAATCGCATATCAGTTTTTAGACAAGATCTGTCATTTGACGGATATGATGCTATTGTTTCTTTGCTTAGCAACGGCCTTGACGCCCGCCAGATTAAAGACATAATCAAATCGTATTACACTGAAAATAACGTCACAGGCTGCATCTTAATAGGAGACATAAAAGCAGCCTATACTGAATTCCGCACAGAAGACAGTTCGTCGGTTTGTATATCTCTCGATGCTGCTGATATGTATTACATGGACTTGGATGGCTACTGGGAGAATGTGACACATCCAGATTTCTATGAACATAGACCGCCTGGTGACACCAGACAGGTTGTCCTTTATGATAGTTGCCAGACTTTCTACGATGAATACATTGTCTACCTAAACGAATCAAAGAAGTGGGATTACAGTACGATCGAGAACAAGGTGCAGTATAAAGCTGAGATCTGGGTCTCAAGGATAATGGGACACAATCTTGCTGTTTCCGGAAAGAATGAAACAGACATAATCAACGAATTCTTGTATTGGAATCATGCATTTAGAACGGAACGGAAGCGCATTGAGGATAGAGTCTATTTGCTAAATGCGATAGGTTCAGGTTACAATGACCAGAACATGAACTATTCGTCTATTTTCGATTCAGTTGTCAAGAAAGAATATGTGACGAAAAATGATTATCTGAATTGTTTGAGAAACCCGAACGGAAGCAAGCTCACTTACCTTACTGCACATTCAGGGCCACAAATACATTGCCTATATGATGCAAATCTGATGGTTGATGAACTGGCCGGCTCTAACAAAACGTCTGTGTTCTATATCCTGAATGCTTGTTCTTCTTGCCGGTGGGATCAATACGTTTCGTCGCCAGCGAATCCAGATTATCTCGGAGGGACATATGTATTTGACAAGAGCGAATCAGACTATGGCCTTGGTGCGATTGGCTTTACTGGTGTCGGTGGTTTCAATTGGTTAGAATTCTTTACTGATTATCTAAACACAAATCCTTATGGTAGTTATGGTGAAGCTTACAAGTATTGGTTCAACGAAAATCTAATGCGCATCTTCACAGCATGGAATTATGTTTACTTGGGAGACCCGATTATTGGTCCAAGTAGCCCAAGATTGGTCCGTAACGTTGATACGGGCTTGAGGTATGAAAAGATTCAGGAAGCAATAAATGCTCCTGAAACTCAAAATGGACACACGATAGTTATTGGTGCTGGGACTTATTATGAAAACGTGGTCGTGAACAAGACGATATCACTTTTTGGAGAAAACAGAGAGAAAACGGTCATTGATGGAAAAGGTGCTGGAAATTCGATATCTGTGATTGCTAATGGCGTTTTGATAAGTGAATTGACTGCTACTAATTGTGGCGATTCCTATCCCAATTCAGGGATCTTTCTGAACATGGTAGAAGATGCAATTGTCACTTGTTGCAACGTTTCTTACAACAGAGGACATGGGATATTTATCATGTGGGGTACCAACAATTCCTTGCTCAACAACGTGATTGAATACAACGTACAACCCGGGATCAGAGTTGATGGCACTGCAGCACACGCTTTGATTGCGAATAACACAATAGAAAATAATCAACCTGATGGCATCTTCCTTTACTCTGCTTATCATGTCCTTATCGAAAAAAACACGATACTAAACAACAAGCAATGCGGCATAACGCCACAAGGAGGAAGCACCAACATCACAATAAGGCATAATTTTGTTTTGAATAATGGGTGGCATGGCATTTTTTTCGTTGGCAGCACCGCTAGTCTCATAGAAGCAAATATTCTAGCCAAAAACGGTCTCTCCGGTTTGGGCTTCGTCGGTTCATCGGATCATAATAGTATAAGCGGGAACACTGTAGAAGGCAATAGTCGTGGAATTAGCTTCTACGAGTCTTCAAACAACTCTATCATTCATAACAACTTCTGGAATAACGCTAGCCAAGTGGACACTTACAATTCGGTAAATTCTTGGGATAGTGGTTATCCTTCTGGTGGCAACTACTGGAGTGATTATACTGGCATTGACGTAAATGGTGATGGCATAGGAGATTCTCCCTACGTTATTGACGGCGATAATCAAGACAATTATCCATTCATGAATCGTATTCCATATGAGTGCGGAACTATACATATTCGTGGCGATGGAAACGTTGACCCCCCAGAAGCTCCAATTTGGCGAGAAGGAGATTTGTACACACTAATGGTTAACATCATTAGCGATGCTGATGGGATCGTGATTGAGAGAAATAATATGATGTTGGACGGGGCAGGCTACACGCTTCAAGGCCCTGAAAACGGGACCGGAATAAACTTGTCTGGCACAAATAACGTGACAATAAAAAACACACACATCAAAGATTTTGTCACTGGCATCGAGGTTTCATTTTCAAACTATAACAGCATTTCTGGAAACAACATAACAGCAAACAACGAGTATGGCATCGTGCTTGTCTTTTCTTCAAGCAACAGCATTTCTGGAAACAACATAACAAACAGCGGGTATGGCATCTTGCTTGGCTCTTCTTCAAGCAACAGCATTTTCCACAACAATTTCATCAACAACGCTCAGCAAGCGTATTCCATCGACTCAGTGAACGTTTGGGATGACGGTTATCCTTCTGGCGGAAACTACTGGAGCGACTACACTAGCACGGATGCCGATCATGACGGTATCGGCGACACTCCTTACGTCATAGACGGTCTTAATCAGGACAATTATCCCCTTATGCAGCCTTTCACTAAGATACAGATACCAGGCGACATCAACCACGATGGCATTGTAGACATCTTTGACATTGTAATAGTTGCCCTCGAGTTCGGTCACCCGCCGCCACCAATAGTTGATCTACGAGCGGACGTTAACAAAGACGGGTTAGTGGACATCTTCGACATCGTAGTCGTAGCTCTGCACTTTGGAGAAACAGGCTAGAAGCATACGCTCTCCATGTCTCTCCCGATGCGGGACTTGACCCCGTTTTTGGGTTTATCCCAGCGCATGCGACTGACGTTCAAAGACATGGCCATGGATAGAGCTTTGTTCTATAGTTTGGTTTGGCAAGTTTGAAATACAAGGTGAAACCACACTAAGGATGTACTGCGCTGAGGAGATAGGAGAATGAAGAGAACAGTTTCTACAATTTTATTGGTAATTCTGTTGACAAGTATGCTGTATTTAGCTTTCAGGATTGTGCCAGTTAAAGCAATTGGAACTATTTACATTAGGGCTGATGGAAGCATAGACCCGCCAACAGCACCTATCTCAACAACTGACTATATCACTTACACCCTAACTAGTAACATCACGAGCGATGCTGATGGCATAGTTGTTGAAAGGGACAACATTGCAATTGATGGGGCAGGCTATACGGTTCAAGGGACAGGAGGCGGAGTGGGAATGAGGCTCAGCGAAAGAAGCAACGTAACGATCTGCAATTCGTATATAGTGTATTTCCTTAGTGGCATCGAGCTGTACTCATCCAATAATATCACTGTTACCAAAAGCAGCATAACAGACAACGAGCAAGGCATCTGGCTCGACTACTCTTCAAATAATAGTATATCTGGAAACAACATAACAGCAAACAGCTGGTGTGGCATCTTTCTCGGCGGTTCTTCAGACAACATCATAGCCGGGAACATCTTTTTTGATAGTGGTCTGGTGGTGGGTAATTCTTATGGAAACACTGTGGAAAACAATCTCGTAAACGACAAACCATTGGTGTATCTTGAGGGCGCTTCTCATCGGAATGTGACAGAGGCAGGACAGGTGATACTCGTCAGCTGCGAATACATACGGGTTGAGAACCTAAACCTATCCCATACAACTACTGGCTTATACTTGTTGAACACAAACAACACAATCATCTTTGGAAATAGTATAACAGCAAACAACCGTTATGGTATCGAGCTCAGCCTCTCTTCAAACAACACACTGTTTGGAAACAACGTCACGGCAAACAACGCAGACGGGATATATATCTCTGAGTCTTCCAGCAACACTTTGTCCGGTAACAAAATAGCAAATAACTATGGTGGTATGCGTCTCATTGGGTCTTCAAACAACAGCATAGTTGGAAACACTATGCCAGCAAACGGCGCAGATGGTATTAGCCTCGAATACTCTTCTAACTTCAACAGCATATTTGGAAATAACGTATCCAACAGCCGATTTGGCATTTTGCTTGCAGACTCAAGCAATTGTAACATCGTCTCTGAAAACAATGCAACATCAAACAACTGGTACGGAATCGGACTTTACGGTTCGTCTAGCAACAACACAGTTTCTAAGAACGTTATGGTAGCAAATGGCGACGCGTGCCTTGCACTCTCTGAATCTTCAGAAAACAAGATCTACCATAACAACTTCATCAGCAATGCTGATAAAGTACAGGTTTCACCTGGCTACGCGAATGTGTGGGATGATGGTTATCCTTCAGGCGGCAATTACTGGAGTGACTATGGTGGAACTGACTCGTACAGAGGTCCCAACCAGAACGAGACTGGAAGTGACAACATCGGAGATTTGCCTTGCATCATAGACCCTAGCAACACTGACAACTTTCCACTCATGAAACCTTACGTTCCGTTTGAGAATCAGACTATCTACATAAGAGCGGATGGGAGTGTAGACCCAACAGGAGCGCCAATACGGCGAGAAGGCGACAGCTACACTTTGAGTGGCAACATCACTAGCAATGCTGATGGAATAGTGATTGAAAGGGACAACATTGTTCTCGATGGTGCAGGCTTCACGATTCGAGGAAGCGGAAGCGGGAAATGCACAAGCCTGACAAACAGAAACAACGTGACAATCAAGAACACAAATGTCGAAACCTTCCATCTTTGTATCTATCTCTATTTCTCTTCCGCCAACAATGTTTCTGGAAACAACATGGCAAACAACCCCTTTGGCATCTATCTACATTCTTCTTCCAACAATAGCATAGGCGGAAACAGCATGGCAAACGGCTGGTATGGTATCTTGCTCTATTTCTCTTCAGACTATAACAGCATAAGCGGAAACAACATAACAGACCACAGCAGCGTTGCCATAGGAATCGGGTCCTCTTCAGGTTCCTCCTCAAACAACAGCATAACAGGAAACACGGTAACAGACAGCGTCTTCGCTATCGGGCTCAACAACGGTTTCAACAACAGCATCAGCGGCAACACGATAACCAACAACTGGTATGGCATCTCGCTGGGTTGGTCTTCAAACAACCGCATACAAGAAAACACCGTAGCAAACAGCGACTACTATGGCATCAATCTCTATTATTCTTCTGACAACAGATTCTACCATAACAACTTCATAAGCAACGGTGCCCATTACAGCGAAAACTCGGCGAATACTTTGGACAACGGTTGCGAAGGCAACTATTGGAGCGACTATACGGGCGTAGATGAAGATGGTGACGGTATAGGTGATACCTCATACGTTATTGATGCTGATAATCAAGACAGGTATCCGTTAATGAACCCGTGGAGTCCAATTAGAGTAATAAAAGTCGGTTTCAGCCGCGCCGATACATTTCATTTCAATATTACCGTCAGAAACTTCGGGAGAACCGCTGTTGACATTTCGAAAGTAACCGTGGTTCTCCCAAACGGAACCGTGTTAGAAATACCGTTCTATGAGATAATTCCGACTTTGCCATATAGACTTTCTCTCAACCAGACTATTACGCTAAATTGTCCATGGGACTGGACTAACTACCAAGGCAAAAACACAACGATTGAAGTGTTCACACCAGAAGGTTATCTAGCAGAGGCGAGCGCGCTAATACCGCTCGCGGGAATGCTTGGCGACTGTAACGATGATGGAGTGGTGGACATTTCCGACTTGGCAATGTTAGGTGGAGCTTTTGGCTCGGTTTCTGGGCAGCAAAGATGGAATACGGCGGCAGACGTGCACAGAGATGGCATTATCGACGTGTTTGACCTGGTAGCAGTTGCTTTGCACTTCGGCGAAACAAGCTAAACCCCTCTTTCTTCTCTTTTATGGGTTGGACTTGACCCCGTTTGAGGTCTAATCTCTCCCGGCCCACTTCTGGATTCTCTTGGTCACTTCTTTTTGTGGAAGGCTATTAGAACCATTACTGCAAACTCGATAATCTCAGTTACAAGTAAGGCTGTTGCTGCGAGCTTTGGAGCCACAAAAAACATGGTGAAGGATACAGCCAGAGGCACTCCAGCAATTACGTAGGCCGGAATGAGAATAAGAATAAATGTTGAGAGTCTTGCATAGATGTTGCCCATGGCGAAGCCTTCTTTCCAGAACTTGTTCACAAGAATCTTGAGTTCCAGCAGAATGGCAGCAGTAATTGACAGCATGTGAATCAATCCATAGACTAGCACATTAGTGAAATCTCTCCCTAGACACAATGTCACAGTGGAGAGGGCCACCAAGGAACTCAGGTATATAATCACCG
>Ga0315294_10006495_pt1 | contig 12822 bp, 12 predicted proteins | sample YL17G13_40_MG_FD_203626 | JGI IMG/M metagenome (GOLD analysis project Ga0315294, IMG submission 203626) | Sediment microbial communities from Yellowstone Lake, YNP, Wyoming, USA - YL17G13_40 | ecosystem: Environmental > Aquatic > Freshwater > Lake > Sediment | place: USA: Wyoming | collected... | reverse complement strand
CCAGAATAGAGATTGGCAAACCCGCATCAGATCCAGGGGTGTATATGCGGAAATCTGCACTGCCCTTGAGTAAGCGAATCCGATCGGGACCTTGCCCCCAATCAGCAAGTCCCTTGCTCCAAGTGTCAGCAATGTAACGAGCATACTCGCTGGCATTCATACCTTTGCGCCTCGCGTCATCAACATTGACCCACGGTTCGAAATCCTCCGGTCGCAGATCCTGGAAAGTAAGCAGAAGATTGGTGATGTCCCCTTTCGGATCGATAATTATCGCGGGGACATTATCTATGGCGGCCTCTTCCAAGAGATCAATACACAACCCAGTCTTGCCAGAGCCCGTCATTCCTACACAGACAGCATGAGTGGTGAGATCACGGGCATCATACATGACCAAGCTATCCAATCTCTTGGCCGCCGCCAAATCGTACTCTTGGCCCAGATAGAAGGGGTCCTAACTTCTCGAGGACTTGCAAACAGATCCCCATTTACAGTCTTTTCGCTGCCTAACTTAATGGTTGACTCGACGCGGTGACATGACATAATAGGATGTTGCTGGCTTCTTGCAACCCCTCTCCTTTTCTTTCAATACTAAAGCATTCTACCTGACTGCATAGTACTCTTGCCCGAGCCGCAGTCTAGCGCGCGCTAGTCTCCATCCTAATTATCAATTGTGTCGCCGACAATCACAAGAGATTTCACTTTCATCTATTTCTCTTGTCTAACGTAAAGCTAGAATGTGGTTGTAGATGAACCTGGAAAGCCTAGTTCTCGATATTCCTGTTACGGATTTACTCTACTTGACTGATTCCTATCTCAAAGAGAGTGCGGCTACCGTTCTGAGGTTTGAACCTGACGGTCGGAACGGTGCATACCTAGTAATGGATCGAACCATTTTCCATCCCAAGTCTGGCGGGCAACCCTCAGATACAGGGAGAATACTGGGTGAAGAGTTCACTTTTCATGTAAATAAGGTAATGTTTGCCAAGGGCGTAGTAGTCCATTGGGGAAGAAACATCAAAGGCACCGCCCAGAGTGGCGATTTCAGCCTCACGTTGGATTGGGCGCAAAGATACGGATGTATGCGGAAACACACTGCGGCTCATCTGCTTGATAGTTGCCTGCCCAGAGTCTTGGGAAGACAACTTGAGACAACTGATTCATGGGTCGGTGATGACAGTTACGTTGCATACCATGGAGAACCTCCGACAAAGAAGCAACTCAGATCTGTTGAGGAGACAGTGAACAGCACGATTTCAATGGGAGCCAATGTCGTAGCCAGAACACTGAGCAGGCAGGAAGCAATGCTCCTTTTAGACCCCAGCAGTCTGGACCGCTTACCCAAGAGCCGAGATCTCAGGATTGTGACGATAGAGGGATTTCGGGGGATACCGTGCGGGGGAACTCATGTCAGGAACATACAGGAGATCGGCCAGTTCAAGTTGAAACCCTGTCAGACTCTCGGTAAAGAATTCAGAGTCAATTTCGCCCTGAACCCGTGAGCCAGCTTCTGAATTTGGCTAGCGCGCGCTAGCTTCATCCTCAAATGATATGCAGTGGGGGTCTTCAGCCCAGAGGTCACCAGACTCGAAGTAGGCTCTGATTCTACACCCGCCACTGCAGATCCTTTTGTGGACGCATTTTCCACATTTACCTTTCAGCCTGTCAACTTTGCTTCTTAGATCTAAAAGAACAGGATTAGCCGGATCATTCCACAACTCATCAATTGGTCGATCTTTCAGATTTCCGACTCTTAGTTCTTGAAGCTGGGCAAACTGGCAAGGATATATGTTGCCTTGAGGATCAATGTTGAGTATTCTATCACCGGCACTGCAGGAATCGCCTACGAGTTCCAAGATCTCATGTGCCTTCTCGTATTTGCTAGGCAGTTCTTTCTTCAGTCGATTGAGAATGTATACGCCATCTTGAGGAGCATCAACACTGAGGATCTCAATAGTCTCTGGATCAAAAGTCAACGCGGACTGGTATAACCGATCGAGCACCCAAGCGATGTCGTCTTTGTCAAGTCTTCTTTTTTGATACAGATTTTTTCCTCTGCCACTTGGTACAAGCCAGTATAGGCAGAACCTTGGGATGCCCAGACTTTTTGTAAGAGACAGTAGCTCTGGGATCTCTTTGAAGTTGTCTTTGGTGGCTGTTAATCTGACCCCGCATTTGATGCCTGATTCTGTACAGTTCTTCAGAGCTCTTATAGAACTCTCGAAACTACCCTTTTGGCCTCTTAAATTGTCATGTGTAGAGGAATTGGCTCCATCAATAGAGATCCCAACGTAATCCACCTGTTCCTCTTTCAGTCTCAGCGCAATGTCCTTGGTTATCAGGATTCCGTTGCTGCTGACGGCGACTCGCAGATCCCTTGAGCGAGCGTGCTCTAGAATATCCCAGAAGTCAGGCCTGACGAGCGGTTCGCCGCCGCTCAGCATCAGAAGTGGTGTCCGGCAAGCAGCTGCCTCATCAACAAGCTTCCTTGAATCATTCGATGAAAGCTCATTACTCAGTTGCTGGCCTCCCGCACTTATGTAGCATTGCGAACATGATAGGTTGCATCTGTTCGTCAGATTCCAGAATATTAGGGGCCTCTTCTGTTCAGAGAAGGCTAGGTATCTACTTGGAATGCCTGAGGGATCCTTTCCTCGATGTTTAATAATCTTGGCGACGGTGCCTTCTCCGTGAAGCAGTTCAGTGAATCTGATCATCGTTAATCACTTTCCTGCTGAAGAGGTATGCTTGTCTTCTTCAGTTCCTTGACGCTGAAGAGGATCTCATACTTGGTTATGCTCAGTTTTTTCATAAGGGCGGCAACGACTTCCTCAGCTGATCTCCTTGTAGAGCTGTGAATCATGAAGAAGAGATTATAGCTCCAAATCTTTGGAACTGTTTTTCTCTCATAGCAATGAGTCACATCGTTCAAGCGTGAGAGAGTTTTTCCAACGTAAGGAACTCTACTTCGGGGAACTTTGCAGACGACCATCCCATTGGCCTTGAATCCCATTTTTGACGGACTTACAGCGGCGCCATATCTTCTGATAATTCCATTGGTCTGAAGTGTTCTGATTCTGTAGAGGATCTCTTCCTGACTTAAACTGAGCTGTTCAGCAATTTCACTGTAAGGCCGATCAATGATCTTTATTCCACGTTGCAGACTCGCCATTATGGCCATGTCCAAGTCATCCAAGACATACGTCGAGCGCTTCATTTCGTACTGAACCTCACATCAGTCTTGAACATCCTCACTACAGGAAGGTTCAGGATCTCTTCGTCCATAAGACCGGCGCTCGTCTTCACAAGAGCAACTATTCTTCGGATCTCTTGAGCATCTTTGGCTGTTACAGTGAACCACAGATTATACTGATGCTCTCTCAGATAGCTGTGCGAGACGCTGCTGAGTCGGTTAAGTATCTCTGTGATCAGGCCAATTTTCTCTTGCGGTGCCTTGATTCCAACCAATGTTGATGCTTTGAAACCAATCTTTTTCAGGTCTGGAAATGGGCCAATCTTTCGAATGATTCCCAGATCGATCAGTCGCTTAACCTTGGAGATCAGGGTTTGGGAGTCTATCCCTATTTCTTCAGCTATGAAGTCCCAAGGATTTGGGACTAGCGGATAACTATACTGTAAGACATGGAGTATCTTGTGATCTAACTCGTCAAGTTCGTTGAATCCTGATTGGTCAGTCCTCTTCTGGAAGTAATCAGCAATCTCCTTGGCTAGTGCCGGAACGGTGTACCGTGAAGGGACAATCTGCGCGCTGAAACCAGAATCCTCCAAGGCTTTCTTTGTTATCGGTCCGATGGATGCGATAACGATGCGGCGCAGTCTATCCTCAACTTTATCCATCAGTGATAAGTTCTCAGCGTTCTTCAGAAGGCTCCTCACAGTGGAAGGGCTTGTGAAGGCTACAACATCTATCTTTCCATCTACGAGGTCTTCTAGGAACCTCTTAACCAGAGATTTATCTTTGGTTTCAGAGACCTCGTAGGCCGCGGCCTCGATGACTCTAGCGCCCAGTTTTTCAAGTGCAAGACGTAAGGTCTTGTCGACCCCTTGAGCTCTTGGAATCGCTATTGTCTTGTTTCTCAAATCTACCTTTTCGAGAATTTTGACTACGCCTTGAGAGCTGTACTCGTCCGGCATTACCAGTCTGCCTAGGCCAAGAGCCTCGAGTTCTCCTCGGGTCTTTGGTCCGACCGCCACCACCATGATTCTCTCAAGAGCTGCTTTGAAGAATCTTGCAAGGCCGATAGTTCTTGTAGCTTCAAAGGTCAGCCGAACTCCATTCCGACTCATGAAGATGATTATGTTCGCTTTTCCAGAGACAACATTTCTGATAAGCTCGTAAAGGCCTTCAGGTTTGCTGGAAGGTTTAACCTCTATGAGTGGGGCAACATATGGAGTCCCACCTAGGGCCTTGATCTCTTCAGCGAATTCTTCAGCTTGATCTTGAGGCCTGACTACAGCCACTACTTTGCCCTGCAGACTCACAGTCTGGACCTCTTTAGCCAAGATATTTCATTTCTGAGTTGGACTACTTCTCCGATGACTATTACTGCTGGAGGCTTCACGTTGAACTGCTTCGCTTTCTTTACAATATCACATAATCTTCCGACAGTCACGCGTTGCTTCCGAGTGGTTCCATTTTCGATTATGGCAACCGGGGTCTCTCCGCTTCGGCCGCCTCTGATTAACCCTTCAATAATCAAGGGCAGTGATAAGACGCCCATCAGAACTACTATTGTATCAGCGGCGGCTGCAATCTTCTCCCAGTCAACTGGTTTTCCCTCTTTTCCGTATCCTTCATGCCCCGTCACGATCAATGCAGATGAGGAATAATTTCGATGAGTCAGCGGAATGCCGGCGTATGCTGGAACCGCAGAAGCTGAAGATATGCCAGGCACGATCTCACAGTGAATTGATGCTCGGCGAAGTGTTTGGGCTTCCTCGCCGCCACGTCCAAAGATGAAGGGGTCTCCACCCTTTAGTCTGACGACAACGTTCCCTTTTGATGCTTCCCTAATCATGAGTCTGTTTATATGCTCTTGAGGAACCTCATGTTTGTCAGATGATTTTCCAACGTAGAATGTTCTTTTTCGAGATGGGATCTGTCTTAGGATCGCCTTTGATACGAGCCTATCGTAGATTATAACGTCTGCCTTCTTGAGTAGTTCCAATCCTCTCAAGGTGAGAAGTCCCAAGTCTCCTGGGCCAGCTCCTACCAGATACACCTTACCGGTCTTTGACTTCTTGGTGGTTCTTGTTCTTGCGCTCAAACTTCATCTACCCGTTTTCATAATGGAAGCTTTAGTCCTCAAGACTTCCAAGACTTGAGTATCTCTCCCGCGCCCATCCTTAGTATCCGTTGAGCCGCAGCCCTACCGACTGTTTCTGGAAATTTCGAATCACCCTGTTCCCTGACGTTAATGCGCTTGGAACCTTCAGGTGATATTACTGAGCCTAGAAGCTTAATGGTCTGACCATTAGCTTGAGCATATGTTCCCAGTGGGATCTTGCAGCCTCCGCCAACCTCATTCATGAAGGCCCGTTCTGCAACCGACTCAGCTTGGGATACTGGATCATTAGCAGATTGCAGTATTCGCAGGACATCCTCTCTGTCACTTCGCGACACAACAGCGAGGAAGCCTTGTCCCGGTGCAGGTGTGAAGTCCTCAATTGGAAGACGCTCAACTAACCTGCTCTCTAATCCTAGCCTTGTTATGCCTGCTTCTGCTAGAATCACAGCATCATAGTTGCCTGAGTCCAGTTTACGTAATCTAGTGTCGATGTTTCCTCGTATAGGTTGAACCTTCAAGTCAGGCCTTACACTGAGTATTTCAGCTGTCCTCCTCGGACTGCTAGTCCCAACAGTAGCACCTTGAGGCAGATCAGCGAACTTCGAGACTATTCTTGAGATCAACACGTCATTGGGCGATGCTCGCTTAGGAACTGCAGCGATAACCAATTCTTTAGGCTGATCTGCTGGAACATCCTTCATGCTGTGAACTGCAAAATCTACTTCACCATTGACTATTGCTTCGTCAATCTCCTTCTCAAAAACGCCTTTCCCAGAAATCTGTTCTAGAGGCGCAGACTCCAGTCTGTCTCCGGTCGTCTGAATAGTTTTCGTATCCACCTCAATACCGCTGTGACGTTCCTTGAGAGATTCAACAACTGAAGCGGTCTGAACCAGGGACAGTCTACTCCCTCTTGTCCCAACAGTCAGTTTCAGTTCTTCTCAACCTCAGAGTTCATTAAGCGCAGAGGCAACCGCTTCCACAGTATGCTCCAGATCCTCCTCAGTGTGAGCTGATGAGACAAAACAGGTCTCGAACTGAGACGGAGGGAAGAATACTCCCTTCCTCAGCAGGGACTGGTGGAAACTGTTGAATTTCGTCTTGTCAGATGTGAGGGCTTTCTTTGAATCAGTTACATAAGTATTCGTGAAAAATATCGTGAACATTGAGGCGACTTGGTTGATTTGAACCTGCAAGTTCTTGTCTGTAAACAGCTCTCTGAGATTCTTGACCAGCTTACTTGTGGACCCTTCGAGGTTATTATAGAGTCTGGAGCGTTGCTTCTCAAGTTCACTTAATGTTGCTATCGCAGCGCTGACAGAGATCGGGTTCCCACTGAAAGTTCCAGCCTCGTAGACTCCGCCTATTGGTGAGAAGCTTTCCATGACTTTTTTTTTGCCGACGACCGCTGATATGGGGAAACCTCCTCCTAGAACCTTGCCCAGTGTGACGATGTCCGGCCTGACTCCGTAGTATTCCTCAGCCCCTCCAAGGGCGAGTCTAAATCCTGTTATGACCTCGTCAAAAATCAGTAGAGCTCTGCACTTCTCCGCAGTTCTTTTGAGTTCAGTCAAGAAAGCTTCCGACGGAAGAATTACCCCCATGTTACCAATAGCCGGCTCGACGATAATTGCGGCCAAGTCGTCTCCTAGATCCTCGGCTGTCTGCTTCAGAGTCTCGATGTCATTGTATGGCAGGACTACCGTGTTCTTGGCAGTATTCTCAGGAATCCCCAGCGAATTGGGCACTCCGAATGTTGTAGCTCCTGAGCCTGCCTTGACAAGGACGCTATCGTGTGCGCCATGGTAGCAGCCCTCGAACTTGAGCAGTTTCGGCTTTCCAGTGAATCCTCGTGCCAGTCTGATAGCATGCATGGTGGCCTCGGCACCAGTGTTTGCCAGTCTCACCATATCGGCACAAGGCACATGATCGGTTATGAGCTGGGCCAGATCAACCTCAGCTTCTGTTGGTGTTCCATAAACCGTTCCAGATTCAAGCTGTTTCTTTACCGCTTCTAGGACTGGTGGGTGGCTGTGGCCGAAGATTATGGCTCCGTAAGCCATGCAATAGTCTACGTACTTGTTTCCGTCAACATCATGGAGTTTTGAGCCTTTAGCATACTCCGTAAAGAATGGGTAAGGCTTGAAGCTTCTTACTGGACTGTTGACGCCTCCAGGTATTAACCCTGAAGCTTTCTTGAACAAAGCTGATGAACTCAGCTTCGAAGCCATTCAGCAGCCTCCTTGGTAAAATAGGTAAGTATTATATCGGCTCCTGCACGTTTGATCGCAGTAAGCACTTCAAGTGCGGCTGACTTCTCATCAAGCCAACCCATCTTGGCAGCAGCTTTTATCATTGAATATTCTCCGCTGACATTGTAGGCTGCTGTCGGCATCTTGAAAGTCAATTTGACTTGATGAATAAGGTCAAGGTAGGCGAGTGCAGGTTTGACCATCACAATGTCGGCTCCCTCCTTGATGTCGAGTTCGACCTCGCGCAAAGCCTCGAAGGGGTTTGCGTAGTCCATCTGGTAGCTCCTCCTGTCGCCGAATGATGGCTTGGAATAAGCTGCATCTCGGAAAGGCCCGTAGAAACATGAGGCGTGCTTTGCAGAGTAAGCCATTATCGCAACATCGAAATATCCAGCCTCGTCAAGGCCACACCTGATGGCTTGGACCTGCCCATCCATCATAGCTGAAGGAGCTACTATGTCGGCTCCAGCCTCCGCATGGCTCAAAGCCGTTTTCGTCAGAAACCTAAGTGTCTGATCATTGATTATCGACCCGCCCTCCGCGACACCGCAGTGACCATGATCCGTGTATTGACAGAGACATACATCAGTCATCACTATTATTCGATCTCCATAGACTGCCCTAATCTCTCTGACGGCCTGCTGCACCACACCATTACTCTGGTAAGCAGCAGAACCGAAAGGATCCTTCTTCTGAGGAATACCGAAAAGTATCACTGCGGGGACTCCCAAGGAGACAAGGATCTGTATTTCTTTGAGTGCATCCTTAGGAGTATGTCTATGCTGACCTGGCATCGAGTCTATAGGTTCAGACTTGGAAATTCCTTCTTTGATAAACATTGGATAAACAAAATCGTTCACCGTTAGCTTAGTCTCTCTGATGAGATCTCTTATCATTGTGTTTTTTCTCAGCCGGCGCATTCTCACATGTGGATATGTCAATTCAATTCTCGCCTCCCTCAGCCTTACTGAAGAGGATGCAGGCAACCCTAGGCAGCTCTGCATCTCCGTTTTCAGAGGCTTTCCTTAGGTTGGATAATGGATTATGTAGTATCCTATCAACGATGACTCTTGTCAGTTTTTCCACGACCAGGCGCTGGCTTTCATCGATGTCTCTGAGGTATCTGCAGGCTTTCCGGAATTCCCGTTCTCTAATATCCTCTGCTCTGCTACAGATGTCAGATATGAATGGGTCAAGTCTTCTACGTTTGAGATCAGTCTGCAGATTCTTGAGCTCTTCATCAACCTGACACTCAGCATTCTCCATCTCTTTGAGCCTTGCTTTCATATTCTCAGATGCGATGTTCTGGAGAACATCGATATCAAGCAGCCTCACACCTTTGAGGGAAGATACTCTAGATTCAACGTTCCTCGGTTGTGAGAGATCGAATATGAGGAGCTTCTTACTCTTCCTTTTTCTCGTCATTGCACGAGCAACCTGATCTCTCTTCAAAGTCATATGTGGAGCAGATGTTGCAACGAAGACCACGTCAACCTTTGGCAGGACCTCGTCTATCTCGTCATAGTGAACAGTCGTACCGCCCAAGATCTTGGCGAGTCTTACCGCACTATTGAACGTCCTGTTGGCAACGTAGATGGCTGAGTGCCTTCTTGCAGCCAGAGCCTTACCCACGAGGGTTCCCGTTTCTCCTGCACCGATTATCATCAGTTCTTTTCCTTCCAGGCCAGAAAGGATTCTCTCAGTCATCTTCACAGCCGCAGAACCAAGAGAGACCGCCCCCTTGTTTATTCCGGTCTTCGCTCTGATCCTTCCTCCGGCCCTGATGGCTTTGTTTAAAGCCTTCTCAAGGAAAGGCCCCACTACACCCCAGTTCTTGGATTCATTGAAGGTGTCTCTAATTTGACCCAGAATCTGGTCTTCGCCAATGAGCATCGATTCGAGGCCTGTAGCCATTCTGAATAAGTGTCTGAGCGCCTCAGCGTCCATTGATTCCTCGATGTGATTCTGGAATTCCTGCTTGGGTACTCCTGTTTCGTGGAGCCAATACTCAATCATAGCTCGCTTGGTAACTTCAGGATCATTTTCGGTGACTGCGAAGAATTCTGTTCGATTGCATGTTTGAAGTAGTACACATTCACTCAGGCTAGCTCTCTTCCGGATTTCGAGAGCTGCCTTTCTCGGATTCTTGAGGGTTATGGCATCGAGTACCGTCACTGGAGTTTTCTTGTGAGTGAAACGCAGATTGATAAGGGTCTGCTTCAGCCCTATTTCTTTGTCAAGCTGACTCAATGATCTCTCCTACAATCCTCTCTGCTTCCTCTAGTCTGCCTCTTCGAAGCAGTGAAGAGACCTTTCGATTCTTGATAATACCGTATAGGATCTTCTTTCGAAGTTGAATGTTCATGTCTTCTGATCTCATCAAGTTCCTTGCGTAGTTCTGAAGCTCAACTTGAAGGATATCTTCATTAGTAATCGCCTTCTCAAGCCTTCTTCTGAGAGTGCTGGCCATTGCAGGGCTTCTTCCGCCTGTTGAGACGGCGATCTTGAGATTACCAAAGTCCGTAGTTGCGGGAAAATAGAAATCACATATCTCCGGGTTATCGACAACGCAGATTGGAATTTTGGCCAGCCTGGCTTTCTCAGCCACCCTCTGATTCATCTGCTCATCGTCTGTGGCTGCAATCACGAGGTCAGACTCGGGAAGTGACTTGAGGACCTGTGAAGAGGCATTCTTACCCAGTTTCTTGAGGATCAGCGTGTCGGTTCTTCCCAGCTTCACTAGCTGTTCTGTGAAAGTCTTGCTAGCCACGGTCACGTACGCGCCTTCTCGTATGAGGGCCAGAACCTTGCGCTCACCGACCTCGCCTCCTCCCACGACAAGCACCTTTTTGCCAGTAACCTTTATGTCGATGAGCATTGTGATCGACCGAGAAGGAATGCTTCAAGTCACCACATTCTACATATAAGGATTTACGGAAAGGTTAGAGAACAAACACTTTCTTTACGAATATCGTAAAACATTGGAATCCTCCCATCTATAACTTCAGTGTCGGCTCAACACGTACTAGACGCGTTATCACTGATACCGAGGCACTTTGGACTCCACTGAACGATTTGATCCTATTTATCAATTCACCAAGATGATTCAAATCAACTGTATGCACGATAGCCACGATATCATATTCCCCAGTGCTCTGAAAAACATGTTGTGATTCGTGCAAGGAGACGAGTTTTTGGAAGAGAATATCTAGAGACGCTGCATCTACCTTGAGCACTGCAATCGCTGTGACTGGCAGCCCGATCTTCCTCGGATCGATGAGGGCCAGGAACCTAGTTATCACACCTTCCTTCAGGAGTCTCTTTATCCTAAACCTGACGGTTCCTTCGGTAACCTTGAGCTGACAGGCAATCCTCACATAGGATTTCCTGGCATCCTCTTGTAGAATCTTCAGAATCTGCCTATCAATATCATCCAGATCTACTGACAAGATGCTACTACCGGCTGAACATACTTACTACCGTATCTCCGAAGAAAAATCCTTCGGGCGCAAACGTCAGTACCTCCAAAGTCCAAGTAGTATACAAGACTTAAAATCAGACTGCTAGAGAAAGTCTACTCCTCGGACTCTCGTGAAACACAATGAGCGACAAGCAGTCGTTCAATATAGATCTGGAAAAAGCGAAAGAGATAGCTACAGACCTGCACCTCCAGGACAAAACAAACAGCGATCTCTTCAAGAACTTCAAACCCGCAGATTACGAGCCGCCTCAAGGAATGATTAGAGGCTCAAAGGAGCACGCTATATACCTAACCTACCTCTTCGCGCTAGAACAGGATAAGCCAGATGTGCTTTGGAGCCGAGCCAAGCAACTCTACAGCGAGTCACCCTGGTTCTTCGATGCAGAACAAATACTATCCAGAAGCGACGAGGGACTATCAAAAGCACTTACAGGACTAGCAGTGACAGATCTCGAGGACTCCTTGAAGAGATGGAGAATGCTCTCAAAGATACTTACTGAGAATTACTCAGGAGATCCTAGAAGGCTTGCAGACAAGCCCCCTGATCTATCCAAAATCCAGCAGAAGATTGAAGAAATCTTGGGAACCAGTGAGAAAAGACTCGTTAACAGATACCTGCAACTTATGACTGCCAACAAGCTACTGAAACTCAAAGACGTAAAGAACCTTGGAATCCTTAACGACAAAAATGTCACAGTCTTCACATTTTACACGGGAGTACTGAAATTTGAAGGCGAATTCTTTGAAGGAAAACTTGACGACGAACCCATAAGATCACTTACAAGAAAGGTTTGGTACGAAGCTGCACAAAGCAAGGGCATCCCTATTTGGGAGATGGAAGAATCTATCCAGATTCTGAGTAGCAAGTTATGTCCTGAGAAGAAATGTATCATATGCCCAGTTCGTGAGAAATGCGACAAACGCTTCAAGATTGAGATCGATGGCAGAAGAGTCCGCATAACCAGCATGAAAACTGAGCAACTTCAACCTCCAAACTTCTGCATATACTGCGGTCGAGAATTACTGAAAGAATCAAGATTCTGCGACGGCTGCGGAAGTGAAGTTACTGAGAAGTGGATATTTGACACTTCCACGGCTTTAGCCGTGGGATTCTAGCTTCTGGAGTGTTCATTGGTCGGTGGGTCACTGCCCTTCTAGGCTGTCACTTCATTCCATCCCATTTTAGAAGTTTAGGGTGTGTCATCACCCTGATGGCTGTTCCTTCATACTGAAGGTTAGCCATATTCAAGACGCCAATAGCATCTCTATGAGCCTCCAATCCACATTCTAGACACTTGAAGAGTCTGCCTTTTCTCTCAATGTTTTCTGAGCTGCATCTTATGCATCTGCTGGAGGTCTTGTATTCGCTGACTTCTTTCACTCTTATGCCGTATTCCTGTGCTGTACACTTTAATTGTTGAATAATACAGTTGAAGCTCCAGAAGTTATGGATCATAGCGTTGCTCTTCTTTCCATTATCATTGTTCTCTCTGATGCCTGTTAGGTTGCCAATAACCATCTTTGAGACTCCCAACTCGTAGAGGTCTTTCACAATGATTCTTACCATAGTGTTGATGGCTTGTCTGAATCTCCGTTGCTTTATCCTGTAGAGTTTGCTGAGTTGCTTCGAACTTTTCTTGCCGTTGATTGTTTCAAGTCTGCTCTGGCATTCCGCTATTCTTCCATTCCAGTACCACCAATCAGAGAGTAGATTTCTCCCGCTGAATGCTATTGGTTGTCTCCATCCTTCAAGCCAGATGGTGAACAGGTTGATTATGCCAAG
>Ga0315294_10006494_pt1 | contig 12823 bp, 10 predicted proteins | sample YL17G13_40_MG_FD_203626 | JGI IMG/M metagenome (GOLD analysis project Ga0315294, IMG submission 203626) | Sediment microbial communities from Yellowstone Lake, YNP, Wyoming, USA - YL17G13_40 | ecosystem: Environmental > Aquatic > Freshwater > Lake > Sediment | place: USA: Wyoming | collected... | reverse complement strand
CGAACGAGGGATTCCAGAAAAAACGGCCGGTAAAATCTTCGATTTGCTGGCGGAATTCGCCCATTACGGATTCAACAAGTCGCATGCGGCAGCCTATGCCGTTCTGGCTTACCGGACGGCATACCTCAAGGCCCATTATCCCCAGGAGTTCATGGCGGCCTTGCTAACTTCGGTGCGGGCGGATGAAAACAAGGTCCGTCAATATGTGGAGGAATGCCGGCGCTTCACCATCAAGGTCCTGCCACCCCATATCAACCAGGGCGGGTTGAGGTTCTTGCCGGGAGAAGGTAACACGATCTATTTCGGCCTGGCCGCGATTAAGAACGTGGGCGAGGGAGCGGTGGAATTGATCATCAACGAGCGGGAGAGGGGTGGTTCCTATAAATCCCTGGCGGATCTCACCGGTCGCATTTCCTCCCATTTGGTCAACCGCAAGACCCTGGAAAGTCTGATCAAGGCAGGGGCGTTCGATTTTACCGGCAAAGGCCGGGCCCAACTGCTTTTCGGCTTGGATGTCGTCCTTGGAAACAGCAAGCGAAACGGTTCCCGCGGTCAATATGGGTTATTTGGCGAGGAAACGGTATCCGATTCAGGGGCGATTCCCTGGGAAGGCGGCGCTCACTCCGAAGCGGAGGTGTTGGCCATGGAGAAAGAAGTCCTCGGTTTCTACATCTCCGACCATCCCCTGGCACGCTATCAAGAGGTGTTGTCCTCCTACAACTTGATCCCCATCCAGGACCTGGCAGAAGGTGAGGAGGGCCGAGAGGTCACTGTCGGCGGGATCATTGCCAAGAGCAAGGTGTTTACCACCAAGAATGGGGGGCAAATGCTGTTCGTGACCCTGGAGGACCTGACGGGTTCGGTGGAGGTGACCGCCTTCCCCCGTCTGTTCCGTGAGATCAGCCCTCATCTGGAGAAAGAGGGCGTCTTGATCTTGAAGGGCAAGGTCAACCAAGGTGACGAGCAGGTGAAAGTGCTGGCCGAGAAGTTTGTGGCTTTCCTGGAGCGCGAATCCCTGGAAACCAAGAAGCGGGCTGAAAGCAAGAAAGAGGTGTTCTTGGACTTGACGATTCCCAAGGATGCCGATTATGACTTACTGATGAAGGTGAAACGCGAGTTGGAGACGTACCCCGGACGCAGTCCGGTCACAATCTACTTGGCCCTGAATGGGAAACGAGTGGTGATGGCGCCTTCCCGCAAATATTGGGTGCGCAACGACGCCCGTCTGCTGACCCGGTTGAAAGAACTCCTGGGCAAAGGAAACGTCCGCATCACCGAGGGATGAACCTCTCCTTCGTTTTAGCAGAGCTGCGCAAGAATCTGGCCACCCAGGGGCAGATCGCTCACTTGGAAATCCGCTCTGCCCATGAGGCGGAATACGGTGAATTGGATCAGCCCCTTCCGCCAACCTTAGCCGATGTTTTAGCCCGCCGGGGCTTGCGTTTGTACCGCCACCAGGTGGAAGCAATCAATGCCATTCGCTCTGGCCGTGACACCATCCTCGCCACCCCCACGGCATCGGGGAAAAGCCTCGCTTTCAGCCTGCCGGTGCTGGAATCCCTGTTGTTAAATCGCTTTGGCACGGCCTTATACCTGTATCCGCTGAAAGCCTTGGCCAACGATCAACTTGGGACGCTCCTTTCTTGGGACCGAGACCTTCACGGGACGATGCGGCCGGCCATCTACGATGGCGACACTCCCACCTCCGCCAAGCGTCGCATCCTGGAACGCTCTCGCCTGATTCTGACCAATCCCTACGCGCTTCATGAGTATCTACCCTGGCATCATCTTTGGCGGCGTTTCTTCATGAACCTGAAATTCGTCGTGATCGATGAATCCCACGTCTATCGGGGGATTTTTGGATCGCACGTATCCGCTTTGCTGCGCCGGTTAAACCGGATTCTTACGTATTATCGCGCCCAACCCACCTATATCCTGGCTTCCGCTACCATCAACAACGCCGAGGAATTCGCCGGAAAGCTCCTGGGAAGAGATGTCCTAGCCGTCCAGCAGGACAGCTCTCCCCACGGGCAGAGGTGCTTCGTTTTGTGGAATCCTCCCATGGGTGAAACCGGCCAGCGGCGTTCCTCGCATCTTGATGCGCGCGACCTGGTGATCGCTTTGGCCCAGATGGACCTGCAAACCCTCTGTTTTTCCGGCTCTCGCGCGATCACCGAGCTACTCACCCGTTGGACACGGGAAGAGCTGCGGGAAAAAAATCCGAACCTTGTTTCTCGCGTTGCCAGCTATCGGGCAGGGTATCTGCCGGAAGAACGGAGGGATTTGGAGCACAAGCTACGGGAGCGCGAGTTGCAGGTGCTCTTTTCCACCAACGCCCTGGAGCTGGGCATCGATATCGGCTCGCTCGATGCGGTGGTGATGGTCGGCTATCCAGGCACCATGATTTCCACATGGCAACAGGCCGGGCGAGCCGGACGGGGGCAAGAAGATGCCTTCGCTGCACTTGTTGCCTACCCCAATCCCCTGGACCAGTATTTCATCAGCCACCCCGACCGATTTTTCGGTAATCCACTGGAAAATGCCTTGCTGAACCCGGAGAATCCCCAAGTGCTGAAAGGCCATTTGCTCTGCGCGGCCAGCGAGTTGCCTTTGGAAAAAACGGAAGCCGCCGCCACCTTTGGGCCACCTGCCGTTTCTCTTTATGAAGATCTGGAAAACGAGGGCAAACTGGCCGGTGGGCAGTACCGGGGAGATCCTGGGCGAGCCTCACAGATCGTCTCATTGAACCATCTGGGCGAACGGTCGATTCAACTGATCGCCCAGGGTGCGCTGCTGGAAACATTGGATTTCGGCCAGGCTTTGCGTGAAACCTATCCCGGCGCCATTTACCTACATCAGGGGGAAACCTACCGGATCGAGAGCCTGGATTGGGAAAGGGGTTATGCACAGGCAATCCCCCTCCAGGTGGATCTGCATACCCAATCGAAAAAGGATACGGATGTCCGGATTCTACAAGAAACCGCTCGTCGCTTGACGCCGGAAGGGATCGAAGCGTTCCTGGGCGAAGTGGTAGTCCGAGAACAAATCTACGGATATTACGTCAAGAAATTCGACCGCATTCTGGAATATCACGAGCTGGAATTGCCCGAGTTGACGTTTCCGACGATGGCTTGTTGGTGGAAGATCCCCGTTCCATTGAGGCTGGAGGCCGCACATCTAGATTTCGATGGCGGCATACATGCTCTGGAACATGCTACCATCGCCCTGACGCCCCTCTTTGCCCTCTGCGACCGCTGGGACCTTGGTGGTGTCTCCTATCCCGACCATCCTACCCTGGGAACACCGGCCGTGTTTCTATACGATGGCGCCCCGGGGGGTGTGGGCATCGGGGAGAAGGTCTTTGATGTTCTCCCGCAACTGTTGCGGATGACTCTGGAGATGGTGCGGGATTGCAGCTGCGAGGATGGTTGTCCCTCCTGTATTCTCTCCCCCAAGTGCGGAAACAACAATCAACCCATGAGCAAGGCCGGCGCCATATTCCTGCTCGAACGGCTCCTGTCCGGCCCATCCTGACTCGGACGATTGTCAGCCCGTGACGTTGGATAGAGGTGGTGCCAGATTGGGCCGATTCCGGTAATATGGAGCCAGGGAACGAAAGGAGTACCCGATGAAAGCACTGATTGTTTGCCAATCCGCCAGTCATGGCAACACATCGAAAGTCGCCCAGGCAATGGCAGGAGTTTGGGCAGCTGGAGTGGTCAGTCCGAGCCAAGTCGATGCTGCGACGTTGGGGGAATTCGACCTGATCGCTTTCGGTTCGGGCATATTCTTCGGCAAGCACCACTTGAATCTGCTGAAGCTGGTGGACGCATTGGCACCTGCAAAGGGCCAGAAAGCGGTGATTTTTTCCACGGGTGGAAATCCCGGTGTAGCCAACCACAACTTGCTGCGGGGAAAGCTTGGGGCCAAGGGATTCCTCGTGGCGGCTGAGTTTGCCACCCCCGGATTTGATACTTATGGACCTCTTAAATTGTTGGGTGGCATTCGTAAGGGTCGGCCGAACGAACGTGATCTGAAGAATGCCCGTCAGTTCGCTGCAAGATTCGTCTAACGGATGATGAACAAAGTACCGCCGCCACAGGAGCCAAGCCGTACCCGCAAGAGTGCGACCGCCGATTGGCTGATGCTGGTGGTGATTCCGTTGGTGGTGGTGCTCACCTTTTTCTTCTATCGGCGTTGGCAGGATCTGGCGAGCGCTGGGGCCGGTGCGTTCCTAGGAATGGTCCTTGGGTATTTCCTGCGAAACCATGCCGGCAAGCGCATCCTGGCCTGGGAAGCCGCCCTGGAAACGATGGCGATTGGCTCGTTTCTATTTCTTTTCTTCTCGTACTGGAGTGGCTTGCAAGCTTCCTGGCAAACGATTTTTTCTGGAATCGCGCTCCTGTTGCTGGGAATCTTCTGGGGATATCTGCTCACTACGATCCTGCGAAAAACGCGCCGGTGGGGGAGCGGACTTGATCTCGAAAAACGACGGTCCAGACTGTGAGGATTCCATGGATCAAGCAGAGCTGAAGAAGCAAAAAGAACGTTGGTCCCAGACAACCCTGAAGGCATTTGTTTCCAAATCGCCCGAACGACAAGCCAAGTTCCTGACTGCTTCCTCCGAGGCAGTTGAACCTCTTTATACTCCACTGGACGCAGGATCCGACGAGTACTGCCTGAACCAAGGGTTTCCGGGCCAATACCCGTTTACTCGCGGAATTTACCCCAACATGTACCGCGGACGGCTATGGACCATGCGGCAGTATGCAGGGTTTGGCACGGCCCAGCAGTCCAACGAGCGGTACAAATACCTTCTGGCCAACGGCCAAACCGGGCTGTCCGTAGCGTTCGACCTGCCAACACAAATCGGGTACGACTCTTCCCATTCCCTCGCCGAAGGCGAGGTAGGGAAGGTGGGAGTCGCCATCGACAGCCTATTCGATATGGAAATCCTCTTTGGAGGAATCCCCCTGGATCAGGTTTCCACCTCCATGACAATCAATGCGCCCGCCGGAGTGTTGCTGGCCATGTATCTTGCTGTCGCCTTAAAACAGAGCGTACCCTGCACCGAGCTGCGCGGAACCATCCAAAACGACATTTTGAAGGAGTACGTGGCCCGTGGCACCTATATTTTCCCGCCAAAACCATCGATGCGACTGATCGTGGATACGTTGGCGTTCTGCACCCGGGAGATGCCAAAGTGGAACCCAATTTCCATCAGCGGCTACCACATCCGTGAAGCCGGCTCCACCGCGGTGCAGGAAGTAGCATTCACCTTGGCAGACGGAATCGCTTATTGCCATGCAGCGGAAAAAGCAGGCATGGACATCGATGCTTTCGCCCCTCAGCTTTCCTTTTTCTTCAATGCGCACAACGATCTTCTGGAGGAAGTCGCCAAGTTTCGCGCCGCCCGCCGATTGTGGGCTCGGATCATGAAGGAAAAGTTCCGGGCGAAAGATCCGCGGTCGATGATGCTTCGTTTCCATACGCAAACCGCAGGTTCCACTCTGACGGCCCAACAGGCGGACAACAACATCGTCCGAGTGGCCATCCAAGCTCTGGCCGCGGTCCTGGGAGGGACCCAGAGCTTGCATACCAACTCTCGCGATGAAGCTTTGGCTCTGCCGACCGAGAAATCGGTACAGATCGCTTTACGCACCCAGCAGCTGATCGCCCACGAATCGGGCGTGACTAACACCTGTGATCCGCTGGCCGGTTCTTACTATGTCGAGACGATGACCGACCGGATCGAGCAGGAAGCGCAAGCGTACCTCGATCGAATCGAGGACATGGGCGGCATGGTGGAAGCGATCGAGGCAGGATTCGTGCAAAAGGAAATCCAGGGCTCAGCCTACCGCTACCAAAAATCCATTGAGGACGGTTCCCGCATCATTGTGGGTGTCAACAAGTTCCAGCTGAAAGAGGAGGCACCCAGGGATCTGCTGAAGGTAGATCCCGCCTTACGCCAAATCCAGATCAACAAGATCCAGCAGATAAAAACCACAAGGGACAATGCCAGGGTCGGAGCTGCCCTGGATCGACTCGAACAAACCGCCAAGGGAGTAGAGAATGTAATGCCTTCAATCGTCGATGCGGTGAAGGAATATGCCACCCTGGGTGAGATCTGTGACGTGTTGCGCCGGGTATTCGGCGAGTATCGGCAACAAGTGATTTTCTAAGGGAGAGGCCATGGAAAAACAGGAAATCCGCATTTTGATTGCCAAGGTAGGTCTGGACGGACACGACCGCGGCGCCAAATTCATCGCGCAAGCCTTGCGTGACCGAGGCTACGAGGTGATCTATACCGGCATCCGCCAAACCCCGGAAGATGTTGCCAAAATTGCGATTCAAGAGGATGTGGCTTTCGTTGGCCTCAGCCTGCTCTCCGGAGCTCACAATCAGTTGTTTCCCCGCGTGGTGGCGGAGTTGAAAAAGGCCGGGGCAGAGGACATCGTCGTGTTTGGTGGTGGCGTGATTCCGGCGGATGATATTCCATTCCTCCAATCGCAAGGCATTCGGGAGATCTTCACGCCCGGCACCACCACCGATCAAATGGAGGAATTCATTCAGCGGATTCTGGCAGAACGTGCCTAACCTAATCGAAGAGCTTCAGGCGAAACAACCACGGGCTCTGGCTCGGGCCATCTCATTGGCGGAGAACGACCCGATCGGCTCGGCGGAACTCTTCAGCCAGCTTCACCCGCTGCAAAAAAGCTTTAAGATCGGCTTTACCGGACCGCCCGGCTCCGGTAAGAGCACCTTGATCCGGGACTTGCTGGTTTATGCTTGCCAGCAAGATCTGCGGGTGGGAGTGATCGCGGTGGACCCCAGCAGTCCTTTCTCTGGCGGCGCATTATTGGGAGATCGCTTGCGGATGAACCTGGCGGGCTTCGACCCGGAGCGGGTCTTTATCCGCTCCCTTTCCGCCCGAGGGCACCTGGGTGGTCTCTCGCCCGGCACGATCCTTTCTCTCCATTTGCTGGAGTATTATGGATTCGATTGGATCCTGCTGGAGACTGTCGGAGTAGGCCAGGCAGAAGTCGAAATCATGTACCTGGCCGATTTGGTGAGCGTGATATTGGTGCCGGGGATGGGTGACGAGATTCAGGCAATGAAATCCGGCCTGATGGAAATCGCCGATTTGTTCATCGTGAACAAATGCCATCGGCCAGGTACCGACAACCTGGTCAGTGAGCTGGAAGCTTTATTGGCCATGGCTCCAAGATACAAAGAGGAGGGCGTTTGGCATCCCCAAATTCTGAAAACCGATGCCCTGGAAGGGGATGGCGTCGAAGATCTGTGGCAATTGTTGCTTGGATATCCATCCAATGCGGACTTCCAGCGCAACCGAAAGATGAAACGGCGGCGTCAGATCTATTACCAAACCTTTCAATCCGTGATCAATCATTTCCGGGTTCGTACGGCGGACTTGCTCAAGTTATATGCTCTGGAAGAGGGAGCGGACGCCGCCGACGTGCATGCATTGGCCCGAAGAGTGATTTGGGAAATATGCCGGACTGAGCGCCGCAGCTCGAGTGACAAGCCGCCGGATTCCAGTTCCTGATTGAAACCGATGAACCCTTCACACTGCAGGCTTAGCGCCAAAGGGTGTCCGAATCGGAGGAATAGGCTGCGACCGCCAAAGGTAAAGCTGCGCGAACCAAGAGAGGAGAGACGATGCTGAAAAAAATCGATCACATCGGGATTGCCGTTGATTCCATTGCTCTGGCCGGAGCCGTCCTTGAAGAGCTAGGGCTGACCAAGCAAGGGGAGGAGGAGGTCCCTAGCCAGAAGCTGCGGGTGGCGCACTATCATATCGGTGAAGTTCAAATCGAACTGCTGGAACCCTTGTCCCCCGAGGCCACGGTCGCCAAGTTTTTGGAGTCCCGCGGGCAAGGCATTCACCACATAGCGTACGAAACCGATGATGTCGACGCAGAGCAACAACGCCTGGTCGACCGGGGGTTTGAGTTTATTGACAAAGTCCCTCGCGCGGGTGCACACCAGACTCGCATCGCTTTCCTCCACCCGAAAAACACAGGAAGGGTGCTGACCGAATTGGTCGAGCATCTTCAGAAATAAGGGGGGATCGCTGTGGTCTTTGCCATAATTATCTGGGTGGGCGTGGGAGTCTTTGTCGCGTTTTTGCGAGGAAAGTTCACTCCGCTGGGGATTTGTTGGCACATCCTGCTGGGACCGTTTGGCATCCTGTTGTTCGTTTTGACTCCTTTGCCCTCAAAGCAAAGCAGCACAGCGAAGGCAGAATCGCCGCCCGATGATGCCGACAGACCCTCTGACTAGCCGTTTGATGCATCGATCGTGACCAAGAACCGCGTGTTGTCCAGCACGCTGCTACCCGCGCTTCTCCTCAGTTTTCTTTGTGGTTGCTCCATCGCACTGCCTCCTGCAAACAACTCTCCCATTCTTTCGCCCGGCACTTCCTCCACCGCTTGGCTTCTGCCTTCCACCTCCATGTCACCGGAGTTGCCGGCACCTTCACTGACCCCTACAACACCTACAGCCTCTCTTTCACCATCGATCTCATCTTCGGTCCTGTTGGAAGGGGCCAGCCGGTGGGAATGGGGTGGGTGGACTGTGGTTCAGATCCGCGGCACTCCTTACGCGCGCGGTTTCCAACATGGATATCTTTTAGCGCAAGAAATCGAAGAAACCATTTCCGTCCATGATTTCCTGATCCAGAGCGACACCGGCCGTGATTTTGATTTTTTTGCCCAAAAGGCGGAAGAGATGTTCCTGGAACAGATCGACCCGGAATTCGTGACGGAAATGGAGGGCATCGCTGCCGGTGCCGAAGCCGCAGGGGTGCAGCTATCCTTCAGGGACATCCTTGGCTGGAATGCCTACGTCGAGATGGTCGGGTATTGGTGGCCATCCGTCTCCGACGCATCGCCCACGATCGGCACCGATCACTGTAGTGCGCTCATTGCCACGGGGTCTTTCACCGCAGATGGTGGCATTGTGATGGCGCACAACACTTGGGCAGACCTGATGGACTTTTCTTCTTTTGATGTCATCTTGGATATTTGGCCGGACCGAGGTCATCGGATCGTGATGCAAAGCGCTCCCGGCTATATCTGGAGTGGTACCGATTTCTTCATCAATGACGCCGGTCTGGTCGGTTGCGAGACCACCTTCTACGGCTTCCAGGGCTTTGACGAAACCAAGCGGCCGACCTTTGTGCGCGCACGAGAGGCGATGCAATATGGAGAGACGATCGACCAATGGGTGACGCTGATGGATCGGCAAAATAATGGCGGTTATGCCAACGCCTGGCTCTTGGGAGATATTAAGAGCGGGGAAATCGCGCGATTCGAACAGGGGCTGTTGCACACCAAGTTGGATCGCACCCGCGATGGATATTTCGCCGGGTTCAATGCCGCAACCGATCCTGGCATCCAGGCAGAATGCAACGGTTGGAGCGCGGAAGACCCCTCCAATTTCAGTGGAGCTCGTCGCGTACGTTGGGACCAGTTGTTGCAGGAAACCAAGGGGCAGCTCGGTGCACAGCAAGCGATGGAAATGCTGGCGGACCATTACGACACCTGGCGGGAGGCCGATGAACCATCGATCCGGACGCTTTGCGCACATGCCGAAGGTGAATCCGCTCCGCACGGTGCGTTGGACGGCAAAGTCACCACCAGCGAGCTGGCGCGGGAAATGTCTTTCTGGGGGCGTTGGGGCAGACCTTGCGGCTGGCCTTTCGTGGCAGAGGAATCGATCGCCGCCAATCCTGCCTATGAATGGCTGCGAGGGTATTTGACGGATTTTCCAACCCAGCCCTGGACCCGATTGGGTGGCTTCGGGGGTGAGTAGCCGTACCGGTTATTTTGCCAAGGCACAGATCGTGCTGGCGAACAGTTTGGCGTTTCGCATGAGATTCTCAATCGTGATGTACTCATCGACTTAATGCTCTGTTTCCGGCTCTCCCAGAAACACCGGACCAAAGGCAACCGTATTCGGCATCTCCTTGGCATAGGTCCCGCCACCGACGGCCAGGGGTGGTTCGTTACGGCCGGTCTGCTCCCGGTATATGGAAAGCAGGGTCGTCACCAACGGATAGTCCGTGGGGTAATAGAGGGGCTCCTGGTGTTGAAGTTCTTCCAGAACAAAACCGGATCCGGAGAGTCCGTTTTCCAACAGTGAAAGCACCTGGGAATAGGTATAGGTTACCGGCCAACGCAAATTGATGGTAAGTTGAAGGCGATGATCCACCAGCTGGGCCGTACCAAGGTTAAACGACAATTTACCGGAGATGGGGTCCTCCAGGGCAATACCCAGTGAGCGCCCGTCCGTCTCCAGACCGATCTTTTTCTCAAGGAAAGTAACGGTCCGCCGCCAATCGTCCGGCAGGGCGGGACATGCCGCCAGAAATGCGATCATGGCTCTGATCGCATTGCGGCCTTGTTCCGGTTTGCTGCCATGAGCCGCCGCCCCAACGGCATGCACACGAACATGGTCGCCTTCTTGCTTGGCGGATAACTCAAATCCTCGCTGGTGGGCAAATCGATGGCAGCATTCGATCAAGCGGCTCGGGTCGGGACTCCTGACCTGAACTTGGGCCCAATCCGGCACGATATTGGAAACCTGCCCTCCGGAAAGGGAGAGCACCGCGGTTTCCCCCTCCACGCTTGCGTTCAGATCTCTGACAAGCTTACCGATCAGTATTCCTTTTTCCGCGAACACGAGCGGATACCACCCGTCAGGCGTGAAACCGGCTACGGGCGGCGGTTCGTGTTGCAGGTAATAGGGGATTTCTTCACTCCCCGTTTCCTCACCCGTGCCGAACAGGATGCGCACCCTTCGGGTGAGGGGTACGCCTGCATCTCGGATTGCTTTCAGAGCGAACAGTGATGCCATGGCAGGACCCTTGTTGTCCATCGCCCCGCGACCGTAGATCTTGCCATCGCTGCATTCGCCGCCATAAGGGGGATGGGTCCATCTATCGCCTTCCGGCACGACATCCAAATGGCTGAGCACAGCTACATACTCCGGACCTTGCCCCCATTCCGCATAGCCGATATAGCCGTCCAAATTGCGCGTGGCAAATCCCAGCTGGTTGGCGATGCGGAGGGCACAGAGCAACGCTCCGGTTGGCCCTTCACCGTGCGGCGCACCAGGCAGGGGCATTCCCCGAACACTGTGGGGATAGCCAACAGCTGTTGCAAGGCATGAATCAAAGCGTCCTGATCCTTTTCCAGCTGCTGATTGAGTGAAGAATCCGTGTTTTCCATCGTCATCGTTGTAGCGGATTGGTAGGATTTAGAGAGGTGGCCATTCAGACGATCTGGATAGACGATATTGATTCCACCATGCTCCATGCCCGCCGCTTGGCGAGTGAGGTGTCTCCTCCGTTTGCCGTAGTCGCCAAGAGGCAGACCGCAGGGACTGGGCGCAAGGGTCGGGCATGGTCCAGTCCACCGGGCGGCCTTTGGCTGACCTTAACAGTGGAGCTGCCAAGGGTTGAGGGGCTCTCCATCTTCGCTGCGATTCCTGTCTTGCGCGCCCTGGAGCCTTATCTTCCTTCGATCAAAACGAAATGGCCCAATGACATCGTCACACCAGACGGGAGAAAAATCGGGGGCATTCTCACGGAAGTGGCGAGCCTGGCCTATATCGGCATCGGCCTAAATGTCAATAATGCGATCCCCCTGGATTTGGTCGGACAGGCAGTCTCGCTTGCGGATCTGACGGGTTCGCCACTTTCTCTTGACAGCCTTCTGGAAGAGATTCTGGTTTGGTGGGAACGCTCTGCGCCGCTTTTTTCGCAGGAGGGTCTGACCCCCTTTCAGGTGGAATACGAGCGACATCTGGTGTTCCAGAATCGTACGATCGAGATCGAGGAGGAAGGAATCCCTCGTTTGGTTTTTGTCAGTGGAATCGCCCCCAATGGGGCCTTGCTCGTTGGCTGTGGCGGGGAGCTGCAGGCCATAGTCGATGCGACAGTGATCCGCTACTGATCTTTGATTCCGCCTGATCAGATTTCCCGATATAATAAGCCGGTTTCACTCGATTCCTTGATGCAGATTCGGGGTCGAAACACAGAGAGGGATATTGGCATATGGCTGAACAAAATATTGAGGGGCAACTCAAAAACCTGAATCAAAAAAAGGAACGTATCATCGATATCGATGGCAGCCGGGCAAAACGGCAGCATGAAAAAGGCAAGCTATCGGCCCGGGAACGGATTGCTTTCCTTCTGGATCCAGATACATTCATCGAATACGACGCCTTTGTGGAACACCGCACGACCCATTTCGGCATGGATAAGGTTGAAATTCCAGCAGATGCCGTCGTAACGGGTTATGGCAATATCTTCGGGCGCCCGGTCTGTGTCTTTTCGCAGGACTTCACTATTTCCGGCGGGTCTCTCGGCGAGATGCACGCTGCCAAAATCACCAAGATGCAGGATATGGCGGTTAAAATGGGGGTACCGATCGTTGGGATCAATGATTCTGGCGGCGCCCGGATCCAGGAAGGGGTCGATTCCCTCCATGGCTACGGTCAGATTTTCTTCCGCAATACAAGGTCGTCCGGTGTGATCCCGCAAATATCGATCATCCTCGGTCCTTGCGCAGGGGGTGCAGTATATTCGCCTGCCATCACTGATTTTGTTTTTATGGTGGACAAAATCTCTAACATGTACATCACCGGGCCGCAAGTCATCAAAGCAGTAACCGGCGAAGACATCGGGGTGGAAGAGCTTGGCGGAGCCATGGTGCATAACAGTATCTCCGGCAACGGCCACTTCATCTATCCCTCGGAGAATGAATGTCTGGAGGGCGTTCGTCGCCTGATTTCG
>Ga0315294_10006493_pt1 | contig 12825 bp, 19 predicted proteins | sample YL17G13_40_MG_FD_203626 | JGI IMG/M metagenome (GOLD analysis project Ga0315294, IMG submission 203626) | Sediment microbial communities from Yellowstone Lake, YNP, Wyoming, USA - YL17G13_40 | ecosystem: Environmental > Aquatic > Freshwater > Lake > Sediment | place: USA: Wyoming | collected... | reverse complement strand
ACCGAATATCGACTTATGACAACCTAAATTGTATCAAAGAATACATGACCGGCGTTGTCGCCTAATATGACCGATAGAAGTCTAGCGCCAAGCTGGAGTAACGCCGCCAGATAGCTCAAATCGGCAGGGGTTGTATCTGAGCAGCTGTAGGTTTCTGCATGACCCTCCGTTGATCTAGGGCAGGTCGTGGACCTCGTAGCAGAGCGTGACAGGCTCCCCGGTCTCAAGGGGTGGGGGTAGAGCATAGGTCAAGCGTTTGTCAAGCTTCTGTATTTGGGTACTTGACAGCTATGCGCATTTGTCATACAATATGCGTGTAGCCGTTCGCCGGTTCGTATCCTGCTTGTGGCCGGTCCATGAGAGGCGACCGGCAACTATAAGGAAAGGGGTAGAAACAATGTCGAAGCTAACACCGCAAGAAGCTGCTGAGAAGTGGGGCCGTCGCTTGAAGGGCGCAACCCAGGATATCACGCTCGGCGTTCAGCGTGTGAAAGAAGCACCGGGCGCTAAGGCAGCGGCCAAGTCTGATAAAATGCTACAGAACGTGCAAGAGGCGGTACAGTCTGGCAAGTGGGCGGATCGTGTCGGCGCTGTCACTCTCGAAGAGTGGCGGGCTAAGATGCTGAACAAGGGTGTTGGCCGTATCAGCGCCGGGGTCGATGCAGCGGCGTCAAAGCAGGGGGAGTTCTTCGGCCAACTGTTTGACCATCAGGAGCGGCTTACGTCTGAGATTAATCGTATGCCGGACCTAACCCTTGAGGATAGTATCAACCGCATGACCACGTTCACCCGAGGCATGGCAAAGTTTCGCAGGAAGTAGACGACGTAGGCTATCGGTCTAGGTCGTCTGTCTATTCGTGAATTGTTCAATGGAGGGATAGCAATGAGACTAGCGCCTGTCTACTTGGTCAAGAACAAGTCGCTAGCTGCTGATAGTGGTACGATCTATGTTGACCTCCCGGTCAACGAGCAGATTGAGCGCCTTGTCTTTGAGTTCAACGCTAATAAGACTTCGACTGTTGACCATACTAACCCGATCTTTGACCAGCTAGGCAAGATTGAAGTCCTGCTTGATGGGTCAAAGACGGCGTTCTCTGCCGAGGTCGAAGTCGGGTCTATCATGGCGTTTCTTGCATCTGGCAATGTTCCGCCGCATGAGCCTCGAGAGCGGGGCACGGCTGAGGTTTGTCTGCCGATCTTCTTTGGCCGTTACCCGGAAGACGAGGACTACGGGCTTGACACGGCGGGGTACAAATCCGCTCAATTGCAGGTGAGCTACTCAGTCGATACGACCGACTGGGCGACCGGGTCAGTCGAGTATTCTGTTTGGTACATGCGCCCGATTGAGCGTGCGTCATGGCGAGGCTTTGTTCGGCAGCGCACCATTCATTTGCTTACGTCCTCGGGGTCTGCCGGGACAGAGTATGTCGAGCTACCCCACGGCTTGCCGTGGCTGCGGGTCGGTGTGCGCAACTTTGATATCGACCAGTACATTTACAATGACCTGACTGCGGTAAAGTTCACGGTAGATGATGGCCGTATCGACCTGCTCTCGCAGGACACCGACGATCTAATCAACCTCAACCGTCAATGGTATGGCTCGGTTGTCAAGAGCTATCCGGTTGACAGCGTGGCAGCGGATAGCGAGACGCTGCAAACCTATCTCGCGCTGATGCGTGACCTTGAGATTTGCGGTTTCAGCGCAAGTCCTCGCATGTACGGCTTCTCGTCATGGCTTGGTCATCGGTTTGAGCTTCGGATGCACTCGGCGGTTGGCGTTCCTGTGACGGTTGCAGAGACGGTCAACTATCGAGCAGGCGGGTACTGCTTGCATGGGGCGCTTGTTCTGTTCGATAACATCTTTGAGCCGTTCCCGGCACCGTCGCATGCTAACGGAAAGATCGAGCTAACGCTCGGGGCGTATACGAGCGTTACTGAGACCTTCTTGCAGGAGCTTGTAGAAGGCAAGCTCTAAGCGGGGTCCTCTCTTAGGCAGTCGGAGGCGGCTTGTCGGGGGACATTCCGCCTTCGCTGCTTCTTATCGAAAGGTTGAGCGATGGAGCACTCAGGATTTGTTGGAACGCTTTGCAAGGTCGATGCGCTTGTGACCGGAAAGCCTGCGGTTATCGTTCGGATTGTCCCCCAGGCATCGGTAGATGACGGTGACGTGACGATCTATGACGGTCGAGGCACGGACGGTCGAAGCCTCGGTATCTACTACGGTCTCAAGAAGCAGACACTAGGTATCGAATTGGGTATCGAATGCGAGCAGGGTATCTACGTCGATATCGGGACTAGCATGACATCCTGTCTAGTCGTTTGGTATCCGCTCTCCGAGGTCTAAGTCATGCCTGTTCCGAGCGGTAAGATTGTAGTCCCTTGCGGTTTCCTTGCGTCTGGCGTGCTGCGTGCGCTTGCGTTAGATGCTAACGACTATCTAAAGGTTGCGTTTCCGGCCGCATCTGCCGGGCTTGTCGGCGAGCATGGGTACATAGCCGGAGCATGGCAGAAGTCCCCCCTGTCCTTTGGAGCATCAGGGAGTGTTAGTAGAGCCTTTGAGAATACCGGTATTCCGACTGCGATATATAACCTTGACGACACCGCCGTACCAGCGGGGGAGATGTGGATTATCACGAACATGGCCATTCAGTATGCTGGTACGCCGCCGACCTTGATAGCAGCGCAGATAGTTTCGGGTGCTGTTGTTGCGTCTCTTTACATGCTGCGACCACCCATACCCTTACAATTCTATGATCGTCAAGGCTGGTGGGTCATGTTTCCCGGCGACTTTCTTCGATGTGTTGTCTATGGTGCCACTGTTGGGGATGATCTCTACATGCAAGCGTGGGGTTTCAGACTAGATACTGACCTGTGAATGAGGGTTGAGCTATGCTCTTTGCCTATGATCTAGTCGTACCCGCCAACACTACCGAAGCCGATTTGACTTCGGCGTATGCGCAACTTGTGACGGGGGATGTTACCCGCATCGGTATCGAGTTCAAGGCGGGTTGTGCGTGGCTCGTGCGTGCTACGGTCGATGATGTACTGCATCAGTTAGTACCTGCCAACCCGGATGAAACTATACATGCTGACGGCGCTATCATTTGGTCAACTCTAAGGTACCCATTGACTTGCATACCTGCTAGACTTATAATGAAAGCATGGTCGAATGATGACCGATACGAGCATACCCTGACCTTCTACTTCGACATCGAGCCTGCGGGCGGGCAGTCATGGGAAAGCATGTTCTTATCGCTCTTTGCGCAACCCTTGTCATCCTCGGAGGACTGATGCCACACGGAGCGCCAGACGGCTATCAATATCAATTGCAGGGCGGCAAGGACATCCTAGCTGACCTTGGCGAGTTGGCCGCACGCATCGATGCGCATGACGTGTGGGACAGGCGGGGTCAGGTTGTTTGGCACGACCGTTTCGAGAGTGGCTTGTCTGCATGGCGTGTGGGCGGAGGCGGAACCGGGAATACAATCTATGTCACGGCAGTCGATACCGAGTTTGGTCCATACGCATTGGTACTTGTGGCGGGGAGCGATGCGGGCAAGAATGCGCAAGTATTCAAGTACTTTCCGGTTCCTGAGATAAACAAATGGGGTCTAGAACTTGGCCTAGCTTTGACAACGACTTTCAACTACTTTAGTATCTCTCTTTCTCGCACGCATGACGAGGTAAAGCAGCAAGCATATGTCATTATTGATCATGATCTAGGTGCTATACGGATTATTGAAGCGGGCGGCGGATATATCACGCTTGGTACAATTGGCGATCCGGTAGGTAGCTATAAGCTCTATCAACAAATCAAGGTTGTGGCTGACTTCGATACCAAGAAGTATGTACGGGTCCTCTACAATGATACCGAATATGACGTATCAGCGTATGATCTATACGAAAGCCCGGACCTTGATATTGACAATCAGAAAACCGTGTTGAATATCGCCGGACGGACTGGCAGCAATGACACGGCCACACTTGGTCACGTCATAATCACCGTGGGCGAACCTTAGAAGGGAGAAAGACAATGACTGGATGGGACAGCTTTGCTAAGTATGTGGGGGTACAAGGAATACTGGCGATCATGTTCGCCGGGGCAATCATCTACATGATGATTGTGCAGATACCGATTACCGATGCAATCATCGGCGTGTTCGGTATCATGGTAGGTTTCTTCTTTGGCAGCAATGGCCGGGCCTACGTCAATGCGGTAAAGAGCGCCGTAGGTCAACCCTCGGGGGATAGCTAATGGCAGAGTACAAAGTAGAGCGCATGCAGACAACCGTATACATCGACAAGAGCGGGCAGGCTATCAACGGGTTCCTTGCTACCGTGTCCTTTCCTGAGTTTGACGAGGTACACGATCTCAAGGTACCTAACGACAAGCCGGAAACAGTCAAGAAAGCCGCCGAAGCATTCCTTGACAACCGGCGAAAGATTGCCGAGTTAGGCGGCTGACCCGCCGACAAGGGTAGCTAATGTTTGCTCTCTTGTCATGGCTTTGGGACCGTGCGTCTCGGGTCTACGAGTTCTTTGGTACGTTGTACGCACGCATTCGAGACGCTGCCCTAAGCGCCTATTCGTGGGCACGACAGGCGGCGTCCGATGCGTACAACTGGGCCAAAGACTATCTACTCCCGAAGATTGCCGAAGCTGCGACCGTTGTCCGGTCGTATGCTATCGGATTGTTTGGGATCGCATCGGACCTTATCGACTATCTGCGAGAGAATACGCTTGCGTGGGTCAACGCCGCTAAAGTGTGGGCCGAAGGTAAGGCACGCTCGCTCGTACAAGGCGCAATCGACTACATACAGGCGGTCAAATCGGATGTTATTCACACGCTGTATGATGTCCGAGGGCAGCTTGAGACGTGGGTACGGGGTCTCTTAGGTCCGCTCGAAACTGAGATAGGTTCGCTATCAACGCTTGACCAGCGGGCGAGGCCGGTTCTTGCCGTCCTTGAGGGTAGCAACCTCGGAAAGATTGCCGACTTCTTAGACAGGGGGTACGCATTCGTATCGACCTTCATAGCCAACCCGATTGCGACACTTTGGGCGATGGTCGAACCGTACCTTTCCGACCTTGCGAGCTACTATCTAGGCTATGCTTTGGGCGCAGTCAATCGGACACTTGCCCCGCCCCCTACCTTGATTGGTAACGCATATATCGGTGACGGTGGGGGCGGGATAGGTCCGCCACCTGGAGCGGGTCGGCTTGCCCGCCCGGTTGACCCGCTCTATATCTCGGGGTACACGTTCGGAAACCCGTCCGGCCATGAGGGAGTAGACTTCGGACTTGACCGGGGGCAGGCGGTGTACGCTGCGCATGACGGCGTGGTAGAAACCGCACGAGACCTCGGTGACGGTTACGCTTTGTGCGTGACCATCCGGGGAGGCGATTGGTGGTCAAGGTACGCTCACCTGATGGCGTTCTATGTCCATGAGGGAGACCAAGTCCGGGCGCAGGAGCCGATAGCGGCGGGCAACAGCACCGGCAATTCGACCGGCGATCATCTACACTTCGCCGTCAAGTACAAGGGGCAGTATATCGACCCCATGAGGGTACTCTAAGGATGTAAACATGCCTGCAAGAGGTAAGGGTTGGCTTAGGAATGCAATAGAGGACTTCCTTGAGACCTACGGTATCGGGGATAAGCTCTCTGCGTTCACGACCAAGAAGGTTGAGAGCTTCGAGGGGCAAATCTTCGAGCGTTATCACGAATTGTTTGACGTTCTCAAGGACCTCCCCGGCGTGCCTGATGTCCTAAAGACACCGGACAAGCGTACCGGCGAGGGGTCGTTTCAATCGGGTATTCTCAGTTTGGGGGGGATGGCGTTAGGGGTCGGACAACAAGCGGCGGGCGGTCTGATGCAACCTATCGTCAAGCTGATGAACTATGCGATTGACGATATGGTACATTCGTCTCTGCCCGGTGTGCCTGAGCTACTTTCCATCATGCGCCGTCATCCCGAGGAAACAGCCGATGGAATGGCGGCGTTCTCGAAGCTAGGATGGTCAGCTGAGGCGGTCAACGGACTGTTTGATATCACAAAGCCCCGAGTTACAGGCGCCGATCTGGTCAGGCTTTGGTATCGGTTCCCTAACGACCGGCGAGACATCGAGGGGGAGCTACAACGTCAGGGTTGGGATGACGTAGAGCTTGAGAAGCTCAAGAGCGCAATCAAGGTCTATCCGTCCTTGCAGGACCTTATCCAACTTGCAGTCCGTGAAGCGTGGGCCGATGATGTCGCCGCACGCTTCGAGTATGACGCTGACTATCCGGCGATTGTCGAGACCGAAGCGCAGAAAGCAGGTATCGACCCGGACTGGACCAAGCGGTACTGGCGTGCGCATTGGCAGCTACCCGGCGTCTCTCAAGCCTATGAAATGCTACACCGTCTGCGTCCGGGCGAGAGCGATACACCGTTCACAATGGATGATATGTCCTCGCTCCTGCGAACCGCAGATATTCCCCGGTTCTTTAGGGAGCGGTTGATTGCGATTAGCTACTCTCCGTACACGAGGGTTGACGTTCGCAGGCTCTACAAAGAGCATATCCTGACCCGTGAGCAGGTCAAGTCAAACTACCTTGACATCGGGTACGACGAAGAGCATGCAGAGAACCTTACAAAGTACACCGTCCTTGACGTAAACATAGAGGAGCGGGCGCTCACAAAGGACAACATCATTGCCGGGTATAAGCGGTCAATTATTGCCAGGAGCGAGGCAACCGATCAGATACAAAGCCTGGGGTATGACGACAAGGACGCTGAGTTCTTTCTATCGATTGCCGACTACGATATCGCCGTAGAGAAGTCAAACGACGAGATTGAGCGGGCACACTTCCTGTACGTCGAAGGGCAGATAGCACAATCCGATGTGTACGGTATCCTCGGACCCCTCAACCTACCGTCAACGCAGGTGGCCGATCTCCTGGTACGGTGGGATGTTGAGATACGAAAGAAGCAGCGCATACCGTCTGAGACTGACCTCAAGGACTTCTACCGGCGTGCAATCATCGACAATGCAGCGGTACAATCAGGTCTCAAGCGGTTGCGGTACTCGGCGGCGGATATCGAATTGCTCATGCTGCAACTCGACCAGTCGATAGCCGAGGACAAACAGGCGGATATTGAGCGAGCGCAGAAAGAGCAAGAGCGCCTAGTTATGGCGGGCAAGGCCACTACCTATCAACAGAGAAAGGCGGACCTTGACGTACAGATAGCCGAGCTACAGCTACAAATAGCCGATATCAAGGTTGCGCTGCATTCCATCACGGATGCTAATGAGAAAGCCGAGGCGAATGCGGCTATACTTGAGACCAAGTCTATGATTGCAGGTCTACAAGTCGAGAAAGCACAAATCCGAGTAGAGGCGGTGGGATAAATGAGCAGAGATACGGAGAAACTCAAAGGAGCAGTCGGCGCAATGGCGGCGATCATCGGGGCTGCAAAGAGCGAGACGAAACCGAAACCGGAACCTGCGCCGGGAGCGGTTCAAGGTGGAACGGTTCAACCCACCCCTCCGGCGAAACCGTCCCCGAGTGGATAGCTCGGGTCAAATGCTTGACAACCGGGGATGTTGTATAGCCTTTGTCTAACCCTTGTCGAATAAGACCGTTGAGACGGGTCCATTGCGTTTGAGAGTACCCGCCGTCCGGGGTTAGCGTGGCTTTGCTGGATACTCCCTTCATTCGAGAACGACCGTCCATAGCGTAGTCCTTCGGGCAATTGACCTCAAGCCAAGGGCTAGTCCGCTCTACCTTGAGACATCCAAGGCGAACGGGGTCAAGGTGGGATGCAAGAGACTTGTACCCGATCTCATCCACAATCAGACTATCGGTATCGGCGTAAAATGCGTGACCTGCGGGAACCTGCTTTAGAAGTTTCCAAAGCTCAAGCCGTGCATAAGCGGTGACGTGTGCTGCAATCGCAGGAAAGGAATTGTAGCTCTCCCCCTCATTCCATTCCTTGTAGACCCTACCGGCGAGATAGACCTGATCGTAGTACATACCGGACGGTTCATCATAGATAGTCTCTCGCCCGGTCATGTGCGGGTCGCACTTTCCGATTAGCTCCTGCTTGAGACCACGTTGACCAAACTTGCCGTACAGACTGTTATTGAGCAGCTTACATATCTTCGCAAAGCCTACGTTACCCTCAGCTTGGTATCGATGACGCAATCTATGAAAGAAGCTAATGTAGTCAGCGAATAGTGCCTCTTGTCGGTACCATGCGAGCGATAGAACGTCTACAAGCCACGATCTGTCAATCGCATACTTTAGTTCAGGAGTAGTCAGGGTTGCCTCGAACATACCCAAGGGATAGGCCGTGAAACCGCCGACCTCGTAGGGTAGCAGCGGTTCATCTACGTTGACGATGACACGGGCGATAACGGAGTATTTGGAAAGCTTGTACGCCAGTCGGTACGGGTCTCCGTGGTCACTCTGTCCGTAGAGAACAGATGGATACGGGTTGGATGATAGGACATGACCGTACATATTATTGACATCGAGATAGTAGAAGGGGCCGTCATCCCGGCGACCAGTCCAGAATGCTTCCGTTCGACCGCCATGATATGCCTCCCGCTCTAAGCCTAGCGCCGCTTCATTCGAGTGGATGAACATACGGTTGTGCAAGAACCGATACCTCCATGTGTTGAATGCGGTCGAGCCAACCGTAGGCTTGAATGCCCCGCAGTCGTTATCATCTAAGAACGTGAGCCACAACCGCCATAATCGTACCATGATCCCCACATCACGGCGGCAACGCTCCCATAGGTCAACATCTGAAACGGTCCTGAAGTCAACCTGCAACTTCGGCAGTCCTACTACATCGCCCCACTTCTCTAGCGTGCCCTCAAAGAAGTTTGTATCGTCAATCCCTACGATCTTCTTTCCATCCTTGCGCCATCGAAAGAGCGATACCATGCCCTTTGAGTAGAACGTTGTTAGCTCCCAACCTAGCAGTTGCAACCGCTCGAATGCGCCGGATACGGCGAGGTCATAGACCATGTTATGAGCTACGAGATACACCGTTGTCTTAGATGAAACCCAACGGTCTACTTGCTCCCACAGGTCGTCAGGTGATGTAAACTCGAAGCTGCGATAGGGGTTCTCAAGCCAGCCACGATCTTTACGGCAGAACGTAGCCACACCGAGGTACAAGTCATGCCGGTCCCGGCCGTCGGGCAGCGTGACTTGCTTGGTCTCTGTATCAAAGAAGATGATACGGCAAGGCCGGGCTATGCTAGCCGTGGGGTCAAGCCAATGCGGGGTTCTCATCGGGTCAGGTAAGCGTCAGGACGGGTCCATACAGCCTTCAAATCGAAGGTCATAAGCGTTAGTCCGTATTCGTTCATTCCCTCCCCAAAGAGCGATGTAAACTGGTCATACAATTCCGTCTTTGTGTACTGACGGTCGGATGATATAGCCCTAACCGTTTCGACAATCTCGCCGGTATCTTCATCCTGGTAGGTCACGTCAAACCGATACTGAGCCTGCGAGCTAAAGTCAATCTCCTTACGCTCGACCATGTAGGCACGAGGGATAAGGGTATCATTCCTAAGAGCTTTGATTGCGTCCTGCCATTTATTGAGACCTAAGACTTCACGGCGCAGGTCGTAGAAGTCCTGCGTTCGGATACCTGCACCCATATCTCGAAGGTCAGAGAGGATTTGTTCGCCGGTAAAGGACGACCAAAGCGAGGCCAGCGAGGGGCCTCGCAGCATGCCCATAATGGTATCCCTACCCAACCCGGCAAGGCTGGATAGGGTACCGCCTGTACCCGTAGGTAAGGTCATTGGATGATTGACCGGCTACGGACTACATGCGATCAGACTTGAAATGGCCCCAGGCTTCAATCCATATCAATAGGTTCTGCGCATACAATCCTATCTCCGCTGCCCTATCTGGAGCGCCAGCCGAGTACATATCTACCATCTTATCCATATCGACTAGCGCACGGCTGACGTTGTTACGGGCTTGCATGTGAAGCTCAAGTAGACGCTCTCTACGACCTTTCGCCATAGTATCTCGCTCTCTGCCTGTTGCAGCACAAAGCAACTTGAAACCGATTAGTATAGCTTTCGCAATGTAGAGCGTGGCGAATATCATACCTACATTGCCGGTACGAGGGTTGTCACCCCATTGTTTGTCGAGAGCCAGTTCTAAATTGGTCTCAAAGTCACCGTTCATTGCACCCTTCATTATTCAACCCGCTGGACCGGGATACTCAGGTACAAGGGACCGTCACACTCAGCCTACACTTTCTTTCCTTGCCTTACCGCTGAGATAGACCCAAAGTATCCCGGCCAGCGGATAGGGACTTGCCGGGTCGTCATACCCCGGCAAGTCAGGCAACAATGCTGCTACTCAAGGTCGAAGTATTGCAACCCTTCTTTCGACTTCTTCTTTAGCAGCTTGAACTTGAGTGGCAAGTATTCCTTGCTCACGTCGATCTTATGACGGACGGCGTTACCGCCGAACGTGCCCCGGACCATCTGACCATCCTCAGTCACAAGGCGACAGACATACGCCGGATCGCCGTCCATCCCGATACGCTCCTCGAAGTCAACAATCACGATCTCAGTATCTACCAGCGTAGTCAGCTTGACCCACGGGATTTGCGGGTCGAGCTTCGCCAACACTTCGGAACCGTCACCAGCCTTACCCATGACTTCGGCGACCAACGCCGCCAATACGGGGTTCTCTTCCTCGGTCATTGCCCTATCCTTTGATAAGCCCAAGAGTGGGCATAACGTACCGCTTCGGTTCCGTAAGAATGGACAACTTGCCTAGCATAGCGCCATGACATCGATCCTTTCTCCATCCTAGGAAGTGGCATCCCCCGCCAAACGTCTGACAGGATAGCTCTACAATCTCGTCAGTCTCTTTATTCCAGATACGCCAGCGGTTCATAGTAGACCGGCGAGAGAGACTAAGCATAGGTCGCTTGGTCAGGGTCATCCTCTACCTCATCCTCATCAGGTTCGCTTGTGTCCACTAGGAATACGCTGCTTAGGTTTCGCATTCTTGAACACTCGCTTGATTGGTCCGTACTTCTTGTCTACCTTGGCATTGTCAACGCAGTACCAATACAGCCGGCCGTTGATATCCGACCAACACCCTTGAATAAGCCATCGAAAGGTAGCTTGCTCCCTCGTAAGTATCGTGTCCTGCGCATCCTTACATTGCCGCCAGTAGAAGTCTACCCCCCGGCGAATAATCCGGATAGCGCAAACCCGAAGCCACGATCTACAATTCGTCACGAAACACGATATTGACATCGCACGCTCCGAGGACGCCGGGTACTTTCTCTTTCCAAGTGTACTGATGTGCAATCGGTTTGGGTAGGCCGCCGGGGTATACTTTCATCCCGGTAGGGGTTGGGTTGGAATACCAAACATCGCAGATGGAGAGAACACGATTAGCGTACCTAAGCCGATGTAGCAAGTAGTCAAGGTTCAAGTACAGCCACGGCTTGATATGCTCACGGTCTTTGAGAATGAGCAGACCTACAATCAAGGCGAGCGATGCGTGATAGGCAGTCTCGCCTTTCCTTAGCTCCCAGTCGACCGCAGACACTACCGAACGGCCGTCAACGATTGAGCAATAGGCGGCGAACTGATCTAGTATCGGTTCCCATGCGTGTATGACCATCATAGAGCCAAACCGGATGGACTGCGCTACACAACCGTTGACGTTGTTCACATAATCCGGGTCGATGAAGTCTAGAGCATTCGTACAGCGAAGGATAGCGCCATTGCAACCCCACGCTTTGACCTTCGCCCAGTCGATAAAGCCATCCTCAGATGATACGTCAATCACCCTGCCTATCATGAGCGCTCTACCCCCGGAGCTTGTCGAAGTTCGGCTGCTAGCTCACAGTCTGAGCAATGAGGAAGTAGGATAACCTTTGCCAGTTTATATATGCTTACCAATTGACCACATGATGATATGGCCGATCTACCGCTATGGGTAGAATACCAATGATGGGCCATATTAGAATAATGCGTTGAACGCCATCCAAGGTCATTACCCTTGCGAACGTGGGTCGGGTCAACCTTAGTCGGCATGACGTTTACGCAATTCTGGCACTAACTCATCGAGCAGAGGTAGCACCCAGGTCGATGACCATATACGATAAATACGTTGCGCATCTGCTTCGGCAACCGGATTGAGTAAGCCACTCACAAACGTACGGCCGATTACCAATCGCTGTCGAAGCTCTAGTGCCCGCTGCGCTCTTGTATCGTGAACCTTTGTCATGACTTGGCCTCCTAGCGTGGCTTTGAGAATACTTCTTTGAGCAGGTCCCTAAAGGGCTTCGCTCTAGAAGCATGCACAAGTGCTAGACGATACACGTCCTGCTTTGCAATGGAAAGACCCGCCGCAATCAGAGAGAGACGGCGGTGAGTGTCAGCGTCAACTTTCACCATGAGGGTTAGGTCGTCAGACATCGAAGATGATACCTTTCCTCGCTATCGAGAGCGAACGATAACCGGTATATCTGAAACTCGAAGGCGAATAGGTGTCATATCGGTCGGCCGATGCCACGACTTTGTAGGCCCATGATAGCGACCCGTACATTGCTCGCTCGCATTGTACGAGAATGTCTGCCTGCGACAGATGCGACACTCGAAGCCGGGAACTGATTGCCTATTCATATCTAATCTCCTACAAATCTAGCGGCCGATAGAAGCATAGCACATCCGGTACCCGATGTCAACATTGTCAGACAGCAATCGGATTGAACATATCCTATTGTTGTCTGACAACTATAGCTAGACATAACAATTCGATTGTGAATATATACACAG
>Ga0315294_10006492_pt1 | contig 12826 bp, 18 predicted proteins | sample YL17G13_40_MG_FD_203626 | JGI IMG/M metagenome (GOLD analysis project Ga0315294, IMG submission 203626) | Sediment microbial communities from Yellowstone Lake, YNP, Wyoming, USA - YL17G13_40 | ecosystem: Environmental > Aquatic > Freshwater > Lake > Sediment | place: USA: Wyoming | collected... | reverse complement strand
AATGCTCCCATTGGGAAATTTCTTTGAATTAAAGCAGATATAGGTTGGCTTGAAACCATTGCTTGATTATCTGTTGCTATTTCATTCAAGAATTCAAAAAATGATTTCATAATACTAATATATATTACTTATGAAACATAAAAATAATTGGAATGGCATATTAATTATTGATGAAATTATTATTCAAAGAAATAATAAAATAATTTACAAAGAATATAATGTACAAAATATTTTTCATGCATCTGGACAATATTTCTTTTTATATATATTATTTAAAAACTTTAAAAACCCAAGCACATATTATCTTGGTTTAGACAATAGAAATTCATTAACTTTAAATAACACCTTACTTTCTTTGGAAGGAGAGCCTGTTGGCAAAGGATACGCAAGGCAAGGAGTATCTTTAAATAATTTTTCTGTTAGTGTCGGGCAGAATGGTAATTACAAAGCAGCAGGTCCAACAGTAACTTTTAATGCTACTACAGATACTTGGGGGCCAGTACAGAATATATTTCTAACAAATGTTTCTTCTGGTACAGATGGATATTTAATATCTTCAGCAAGATTACTTGATCAAGTTACTGTTACGCCAGCAGATAGTATTACTTTAAAATTTTCTTTTGCTTTTTCTAATTAAATTTTAAATAAAAAGAATCAATTAATTCTTTTTCATTGATAAATTTCACATAATGAATAAATCTTACTTCTTCGCTATTTTTAAATTTATATGTATTCAAAGCTTCAATTTTATTTTTAACTATTGATCTTTTTGATTTTAAATTAATTTTATAGATATTATTTTCACAAGTTATTTTCTTTTCAGCTTTAACATCAAAAGTAATTAAATATTTAGTAAAAACTTCTTCTATGTTAGTTTTGTGTTTTTTGTCAACATATTCTGATTCTATAAAATGACCATGGGAAATAAAATCTTCTTTATTTTTAAATGAAACATTGTTTTCTTCATTCAGTATTACTGTATGACAAATTATATAAAATGAACTATTTCTTTTTATCAATCTTTCCTTTTTTATAAAATGGACAAATATCACTATAATCACATCTAGCACAGTGAGAGCCAGTATTTCCAGTGACCGTGTCTGGATCTTTATTTTTAATTTTATTATAAGTTTGAATTAATAATTTTTTACAATTTTCCAAGGTATTTTCATCAAAGCTAGCAGAAACCAACTCTGATCCTTCGAGATAAAAAAGTGCTAATTTAATATTAGAAGCATCTACTTTAAATATTTCCTTTATAATTAAAGCATAAGTCTGCATTTGCAAATCACTTTTAATTGTAAATTTATTTTTTCTGTACATACCTTTTTTAGTTGTTTTGTAATCAAGAATAAAATAAGTATCTTTCTTTTTTATTAATCTATCTATAAATCCAAGTATCTTTACATTATTAGGTGGATCTAAATCATGATCAAATTTAAATTCTAATTCACCGTCAAATCCAATCATCTCAGTTATTTTCTTGACTGCTCTAACATGATCGCTTAATTTATTCTGATATTCTCTTGGCAAGGAAATTTTTTCATTTTTGTTTTCTTGTTTATCATTGTAAGCGATATTTCCTTCAATAATATTTTTAATATAATATTCTAAAGTATTAGTGCCTTTAGATTCTACAAATAATTCTGCTCCTTTGTGAATTATTTGCCCGTACGCAAAATAAATTGGTTGCGGTTTATTGGAAACTACATTAAGATGATATCGGTATTTATATTGCTGTTCGCATAAATCCCAACATTGCTTCCTGCTTACACTTAGGTGTGAAATATTCATACTTTATTTTAGGCTAGGTAAAAAAATTATGCAAATTGAATTTGATGCTTTTCTTGATTGGGCTAACAAAAGATTTTCAAATGTTTTGATAAAAGGCACTGAAATAAGGCTTAATTCTATCTTTACAGAAGATAAAGGCCATCATCTATGGTGCAACCCAAGTGGTGGTAAGAAAAGCGTTAAATTTGGCGTTTATCATTGTTTTAAAACAGATAAAAAAGGAACTTTAGTTAATTTAGTGATGGATGTTGAAAAATGTGATTTTTATACAGCATTGAGAGTATTGAGAGGGTCAGCCAGAGTAACAAATAAAGATTTGATTGAAATATTAGATTTATCAGAAAAAAATATTAATAAAAAAAATGAAATAAAACTACCAGATTATTGCGAAAAGATTAATAAACTTTCAAATCATAAAATTCATTTAAATGCAATTGATTATTTAAACAAAAGGAAGATTGACTTCAATGATTTCTATGTTTGTCATGATGGAAATTATAAAAATAGAATCATAATACCGTATTTTGATTTTCAAAAGAGGTTGATTTATTTTAATTCAAGGGCTTTGTACGAAACAAGATTAAGATATTTGGGACCACCAAAAACAATAGGAGTCGGAAAAGAAGATGTATTGTATTTCCCAGAGATACCTAGAAGTAAAAAAATATATTTGACTGAAGGTGAGTTCGATGCATATAGTTTGTTTTCAGCTGGGTTTAACAGTGCAGCTTGTGGAGGTAAAAATTTATCTGACATACAAGCTTCTGTTATTTCTAAATTTAACATATGTTTATGCTTAGATTTAGATAAAGCTGGAACTGCTGCTTTGAAAAGCATGAAAACAAAGCTTGATTCTTTTAATTCATCTCTTGATGAAAACAGAATTACAATAATAAGGCCAGCAGAAGGATATAAAGACTGGAATGAAATGTTAATAAAGTTTAACAAAGATGTAATTAAATCTTATGTTGAAAAGTTTGAAAGACCTTTTGATTTAAATAGCTTGGGAGATTTAAATGAATTCTGAAATTGTTAACTTTTTTTTAAACAAGGTTTGTACTATTTTTTTAAATAAGATTAATAGAAAATTCAATGAAGAGCAAAATATTAATTATTTTGTTGGAAAAGTTTTAGAAATTAATAAAGATGGTATATTGATTGAGCATATTGGAAATAAATGTAAAAGTTTTTTTTACACACATTCAATAATAGGAATAGCTGAAGAAAGCTTTGTTTATTCTGATGAAAAAGAAAATCTGAAAACTATTGAGATAAAAAAAGAAACAGTTAAAAATAATTTATATGATAATATTGATAATTTAACAGATGTTTTAGATAAGTAATTATTTTTTATTTAAATTAAGCAATTCTAAAATATCTCTTATATGGTAATTATTAAAAGATTCGTCATAATCTTTAATATGATCAGAAATGACATCTTTAGTTCTTTTATCATTTCCATCATAATTAATTTTTTTCAATAAATCCATCAATTTATCTTTATTTTCATCAATTTTATCTTGAAAATATTTTTTCAAAGGTTCAGTAACTTTAGTTGAAGAATTAAAAATTACTTTTATTTCTTCCAATAGTTTAGTTGCTTGTTCTTCTTGTATTTTTTCAATTTCTTCTGGTGTTGGTGCTAGAGGTATTGATTTTTGTTTTTTAGGTTTTCTTTTAGGTGGGATTTCTTTATCTTCTTCTCCTAAATCTGCATCTTTATATTCAGGAGATCCAGAATTTATTTCTTGGTTATTCTTTGGATTAACCTCTATATTAACTCTATTTTTTCCCGATTCCCAAGATTTTTTTTGTTGTTTTAAGTCATCGCAATTTTGTGATTCTTCATAAAGAGAACTAACATTTAATTCAATGGCACTAAGTTTTTCTACAAACATTCTTATTATTTTAAATTTTTCATCACTTATTGTTTTTTTGTTACTGGAATTCCACTCTTCCATAGCTGAAGTTATTTTATTAAATAAATCTGGTGTTACATAATTAACATTAAGTGATTTAATTTCAGGTCTTTTTTTAAATATTTTTTCAAATACACTTCTTTTATCTGGAAATTCTATTGTTTCAGATGGCTTTAATTTTAATTTTAAAAAGTCAATAAAATCTTTATCAGAAGAAGAGTTTATTATTTTATTTATAAATTTAGATCCTTCAAATATTATAAAGCTTTTTAAAGCTCGTATATCATTTACGATTTTATCTATTTCATTATATAAAGTATCCATAATTTATATATTATTATTTTTGAAAAAGCTGCCTATTTTTTTTAAAGACATTATTTTTGAATCAAAATCATGGAATTCACTATTTGTATATTGTAGATTTAATTCATTAAATTGATTTTCTTCTTCTTGAGATGTAATATCAAAATAATAATTTTTGCCTAATTTACTTGTGAGTTTAAATTTGTGCATTAAAAGATAAGCAGCTACGCCTAAATCACTAACATAGTTTTTAGAAGAATTTGAATGATTTAAGTTAAAATCTTGTAATTTTTTTAATCCCATTAAGCAATGATCGAAATAATGAAATTCACTAAATAGGTAATTAACAATTAATTCATCAAATTTAGTTTCATTTTGTTTTTCTATTTCAAAATAAAAAGTTTTTTCTTTTTTACCTAAGAGGCTGAATTTATTCATTAATAAATAAGCAGACACTCCTAAATCAGCTTGTTGTTTTACTATTTTATTGCTCATGTAAGTGAAGCCTCTGCTGCTATGTAACAACCCCTTGCTACGCTAAATAAAGGATCTGGCGGTCTAATGACATTTCCAATTGGAATGCTTAAATCTGCACTTTTAATTGTTTGCTCAAATATTTCTGCGAATCCATCAATGCTTGAAGTGCCACCAGCAACAATAAAGTCAATAGGTTCGGCAATACGCACTGATTTACCAGCATTTGCAAGGCCATTTTTAATACCAACTACGGTTTTTTCAATCATTAATTTATATTGAGTTTGAATTGCTCTTTCAATCAAATTTACTGGTTCTTTATTTAAACTTACTTTCATTTTTTCTCTATTAATAAAAGTAGGATTTTCTCCAGTTGCTTTTGCTGCTTGTTTGTCAATCCAATCGCCTGAATTTACAATTGCAAATTGAAAAATTGGATTTCCATACATTGCAAAACAAACATTTACCATGCCACCTCCGCACGAACATGAAATTCCCGTATAATTTTTATCTCCTAATTCAGCGTATACTAATGCTAATGCTTCATTAATTGGTCTGGCTTCTAGTTTTGAGCCATTATTAGATTCATAAGCATTAAAAATGGCTTGCAAAACCTTGCTGTGGTAATCAGCATCTGTTTCTAAATTAATTGCATTTGCTGGAACGCAATAGTAAAGTAACGCATTATCAGTAAGTTCGCCAATTAAACTATGAATCATAATAGAAAGAATTTGAAAAGCATCTTTTTCCTTGGGATTAACACAACCATCACACATGGGCCTTTTAAGCTCTAAACTAGGAAGAGTATAAGCCATATTTACAGCAGATTCTCCTAATGCATAAGCAACTTTTCCTTTTTCAATCAAAGGAACGCCTGCATTCTTCATCATGTTGAAAACAAACCTATTATCTAAAGGAAGTTCTAGAAATGCATTAATTTCTTTCTTATAAGAAAATTCATCTTTTTCTTTTTTGCTACAAACTAATGTATAAGTTCCGACATCAAACCCAAGTATTGATTTTGCCATTTTAATTCTTCCTTTTATTTTCCAAAATTTATATTACTTGCCTTTGTAGATTTAAAATCAGGTATTTCCCACATAGTTTTTTCTTCACTATTTTTATTATCTGAATTTATAATAGTATTTTGTGGCGAATTTTGATTTATAAAATTGCCAATACCTCCTGTAAAATTAATATTTACATCTAAAGTAATGTGAAGTGTGCATTCACCATCTTTGGTTAAAATCTTAACTTTGTTATTATCAATTTTGTATACCATATCAAAGATATTTATGTATCAGCAAGTCAATTTTTTCTTTTATTTCTTGATCTGATAACTCAGAAACACAAGGTTTGTTATTTATTACATTAGTTTTAGTACAAGCACCATAATTCCAACAAGGTCCACAATCCCAATTTCCGTCCTTGCGATGTTTTTGAAGAATTATTGTATTTTTATAATATTTACAATAAACATATCCATCTACATAGCTGAATATTGCTAAATTAGGCTTGTTTAACCCACCAGAACAATGCAAGTGTCCTGTATCAACAGTAATAGTCGCATCAGATAAATAATGTGCTGCAATGACATCATCAAATGAATTTATGCACATAAAAGGATAACCTTTTCCCATTAAATTTAAATTTATTTGATGGTGAAGCAATATACAGTTTAAGTTTTTACCATATAAATAATTTAATATAAATTCAATTTGAGAAACTAATAAATCTTTTGCTGGTTGAGCAGAAAAAGGACAAAGCAATATAACGGGAGATTTTGGAAATATTTTATACTTCTGCATTATATTTTTAACTTTAATTAAACTTTCTTCTTTTACAGACAAGTGCATATTGTGATTTTCTAATTTCATTCCACAATGCTCTGCCCATATATCACTCCGATGAGTTACGCATTCTGTTAGATATTTCCATTCATGTCTAATACAAGCATTTTTAAGATCAAATAGTTTAATAAAATTATTTTTATTTATCAATGCAGAATCTGATATTTCATCTATGTATGGATGTGTACCAATAGAGTGATATCCTTTTGGAATTGACCAATTAATGTAAAAATGAGGATATTTTTTCTTAATATCTTCAAACATCATTCTCATCATAAGGATGTCGCCAAATCCGCCCATTTCTCTTAAAAATAGAATATTCTTACGCTTAGCATAATATTCATCTATGCTGTTTACATGAACTTTATTATTTGGCTTTTTAATTAAGCATTTAAGCATAACTTATTATACTTATTTAATATTTATAAGTAAAATAAGCCACTTGAAAAAGTGGCTTATTTATTAAATTTTATTTGAAATTAAGAATATGAAAGGCTTTTTACACCAGCAATTATTTGCACAGAGGTACTACCACTACTAGCAGCAGAAAACCCAAGACTAGTAATTTGTAAATCACCATTGTTAAAAGTTTGAGTATTTCCATTTGGAATGGTAAGTTGTGCAGAAGATAATCCATTAAGTTCGCATACTACATCATCTCCACCATTGTTGCTAATTTGAATAAATGAAGCAAATGAATTGTAAAGAGTTAAATAATTAATTGCTTCAACTATTGAAGTTGTTACAGTAGTAACATTGGTTACTACTGGAAAAGTATTTTCACTAGGATCATTGCTAAATATAGAGCCATCATCAGAAAGTACTTCAACTATAGCATTTTCATAAGAAGTTTGAGGATATGCAAATCTTTTCCAATAATTACAATCAGTGAAAGTAGAACCATCAATCAATTCACGATAAACACCATTTGGACCAGAAACAAACATTCCTCTTTGAACCGAAGGAATTAATTGTAATCCATTGGCTGGATTAGTATCTAATTTTCCTTGATCAACATTATTAAGTGCAACTCTAAATTCGCTCATGATTTCTCCTTTGAAATTTATATTATATAATTTTTAAAATTATCTAAGTTATATATTAACTTAAGGATTAAAAATGATATTTTTAGGAAAAATTTTATTATATATATCTTTTGAATATCCTTCATCTACTAAAAAAGTTTCTAATCCTTTGTAAGCTGCGAGAAATATTTCAGCAGATGCTAATCCAGCTACGCAACTAATATTATTGTAATTTATTAATTCGTTGTCTTTTATGACTTCATATCCTTTGATTGAAATATATTGTTTTAATTTATTTATTTTGTCTTCTGATAAAGACATGTTAGTATTTTTACTGATTAATAAACATTTTTTTGAATTATTTTTAGGTAGATGATCTTTATCTATTTCAAAGTTTATTTTTAAATTATTAAAAAGTGGTAGCAAAGGATGAATTTTTAGGTTTTCCTTGCATTCAAATATGCATCCAAATTTATTTTTATTTTCAACTAAGCAATCATAATTTATTACATTTTTCTGTTTAGAGAAAAATTCTGCTGTTCTGTTATTAAAAGCGTAAAATATTTTTAATTCTGGGAAGCTTTTTTCAAGGTTTTTTCTTATTAAACATAGTATTGTTGGTATTTCATTGTTGTGACTTAAATATGAAATACAGTAATTATTATATATCATATTATAATTTTCAATAATCATATATAATTATATGGAAGAAAAAGAAAATGATATTGATATTTTAAACCAAAGTTTAGAAGCTTTAAATATTATTAAAGAAGAACTTCAAGATAATGATGAGATTTTTTCTAAGTTAATAGAAGTTATTCAATCAAAAGGCAAAATTAATGAAGCATTTTTTATACCTGTGCAAGAGAGATAAAAAAGGAGTCATGCTATTATTGACTCTAAATGGGAGTAAGATACCTAAAACATTTCTTTCTGATTTTGAAATTTTAGATTTACCAGAAAATATTAAAACAAAATGTGAAAATTATTATAATTCTTTAAGATTAACTTGGCAAATTATAATAGAATCTTCTAATAGTTTTGATGAAATTAAAAAAAGACTTCATAAAAATGGTTATAAAAACATTCAAATTGATAATTCTCCTTTGTTTCTAAATTTAGAAACATCAAATCAAAAGATTTTTGAAAAAATACCTAGAATTATGTTGCAAAAAAAAACATAGCTATTAAGATGATTAAAGTGTTGATTTAAGATTGAATTTGTAAAAGGACATGGAGGTATTTAAATGTCTAGTTCAGCAAAAAGTATTTTTGGATTTGTTTTCTTTATCGCAGTGGCTTCTTACGCTGGATATGCCCATTATCAATTAGGCAAGCTTCAGATGATTAATAAAATTGGCTCTGAAGTTCGTTATCTTACAGAAGATAGTTTTAAAGAGCTATTTATGATAACAATGAATAACATTCGTGACAATCAACTTGAAAATATTAGAAGCACTGGCAAGGTAGAAGGTATGTTAGCTGTAATTTCAAACCAAAAGCCACAAGATAGTGAAACATCAGCATTATGGCATGCTGGTTATTACAGAGGAATTGACCAAAGTCAGGATATGGCTGCAATTTCTTATGAAACTGGATACCATGCTGCTTTAGATGATATTGATTGTCCTGTAAATAAAAGACCTAATTCTGGTGCTATAAAAGCTAAGAGTCCTTACAATAAGGATTCATTAGAATCAGAAGAAATTAAGAAAATTCAGCCTGTTTCTAATAACGATGGAAATACCAAACCAAAAATTACTCCTGTAACTGATACACCAAAGAAGTAATTTTAATTTTTAAAAATTAAAGCACTAAGGTTTAACCTTGGTGCTTTTTTACATTTATTTCTTCTATTAAAAATTTGCCTTTTTTATTTTCTAATGTCAATGTTCCCTGACTTGAATATTCAACAATTTTAGATCCATGTTTTCTAAAATATTTTGCAATTTCAAATTCATCTCCATCAATTATTTCAATTGATTCTAATAAATCTGAAAATTTTAATTTTGAATATACTTTCTTTCCAATAATGTCAATTAAACTTTCATTGTATTGGTCTTTGTTTAACCAACTTTGAAAACCATCAGGTGATAAATAATTATTTTTCATATTTTGCAATTCTTTATTAAATCTTCCTTTTGTATATATGATCCAAACTTAAAACTCTTATCTAATCCATGATAAAAAATATTAGAATTTTTTTTATTTTTTCTATACCAAAATATCATTCCGTTAATAATTTTATCGGATAATTTATTTTGATAATATTGATAATGAATTCCATCGTTGTGTAAAAGAGAAGCTGATTTTTCTTTAACCATGCCTTCAGAACAGTAAAGTAAATGAATGTTTTCAACATTGCAAAGAAAGCAATAATTAATGGCTGCACAAATTGGATTTCTGTAATCATCTAGATAATTACTTATTTCATTTTCAGATGTAGAATTAAACTTTGAAGATGGAGTTGGATTATAAAAATTAATATTTTTGTATTTGTACATTTTAACAAATTCTGGATATATTCTATTGCTCAATAAGCAATTTGGAAATATTTTAGAATTAATATTATTTAAAGCATTTTTATATGGATTATTTTCAACAAATAAATCTGGTAAAACATTAAAATTATTCCATTTTTTCAAAGAGTTATTTGTTAAAATAATAAATTTATTTTTAATATTAATATTTTGCAAAATATCATTAATATCATCAAATCCAAAGCCATCTGAAACTATAAAAACATTTTTATTACTTAAGTCTTTAGTTTCAAATTTTGGAAACTTAAGTGTATTATTAATAAGTTCGTTACTAATAAATGTTTTTATTTCTTCTTCTTGAATTAAATTATTTATATCAATTGGCAATACATGATTTAGAGTAAAATCTCTAACCCATGTATTTTTTTCAACATTTAAATATTGATTTCCTTGGTTTAAATTTTTTACTGTAACATTAAATTTTTCATTTTCTAGGTGGACAGGGTATAATTGCAAAACAGGGGAAGTCTTCGGCATTTTGATCTCCAAGTAATTTTTTGTAATCTAATTCAACTTTAACTTCAATTGGTGAGCCTTTGTAAACCATTTCAATTTCTGGATTTTCAGGCATTTTTAATTTTATTTCACTAGGTATGGTTCCAATAAGTTCAATATGATCTGGAATTCCTGTTACGCTAATGCTGCTTGGGAATGAATCAAATTCAATCTTTATATTATTTGGAATTTCAATATCACTTTGCAGTTTAATTAAAGATGGTATAGACCCAGCATCAATTTTAATGAATTCTGGTATTGACTCTGAATTAATATTAATATTTTCTGGTATGTTATGATTTAATCTTATTTCGCTTGGTATTGGCTCGCTAAATTCAATTTTAATACTACTTATTTCTGGTAAAACCAAAGAAATAAATTCTGGAATATCATGCAATACAGTAATATCATTTATTTCTGGGACTATTAATTTTATTTCATCTGGAATACCAACAAAATCATATTCCATTTGCATGCCAAGTTCATCATAGTAACCTTTTCCACCATCACTAGGAGAAATATTTGTTTTCCCAGAGTTTAAAGCTGCTGACACAGCATTCGAAGGACATACAACTCTTACTACACAAGATACTACTGGAGGAGTTCCCCAATCTACGGAAATTCTTGGTGGTTTACCATAATCTAAACTTATATTTGGAGGATTATCAAATTTTACAATTAATGATGGTGCTTTACCAAAAGGTATTGGTTCAAATGAAGGAATATTTTCAAATCCAATTTTCTGAAAAGATGGAGGAGCACAAAATTTTATACAATCTAAAGATGGTGGTGTTCCAAATTCAACTTTAATTGATGGTGTCTTACCAAAAGGTATTGGTTCAAATGAAGGTGTTTTATCAAACAGAATTTTTTGAATTGATGGTGGTGTTCCAAAGCTAACAATTAAGTTTGGTGGAGTGCAAAAACTAATGCATGGCAATTTAGCACAAATACTAATGCATGGCAAATCTGATGGAACAATTATTCTAATATCTGGCATCGAAGGTACATTACAGAAGCTTATACATGCAAATGATGGTGGATTAACAAAGGTTATAGGTGCAATAGATGTTGGATGAATACTAATTACTGGCGGTGTCCAATAAATAGTTATAGAAGGCGGTTTATCAAAACTAATTTTTGTAAAACTTGGTGCATCACAAAAACTTATGCATGGAAACGATGGTGTCTTAGCAAATATTATAGGTGCAAATGATGGTGCTTGACCTATGCTTATTACAGTTGGGAATGATGGTGGGTTGCAGAAGCTTATACATGGGAAACTTGGTGGTTTAGCAAAGCTTATAGGTACAAACGATGGAATTATAAAACTAATTGGTGCCAAAGAAGGTGTCTTGCAGAAGCTTATACATGGGAACGATGGTGGTTTGCAGAAACTTATACATGCAAACGATGGAATTATAAAGCTAATTGGTGGCAAAGAAGGTATCTTGCAGAAGCTTACACATGGAAAACTTGGTAATTTACCAAAGCTAATTTCAGGTAATGATGGTGGCTTGGAGAAACTTATGCATGGGAACGATGGTGGTCTGCAAAAACTTATACATGGGAAGCTTGGTGGCTTGGAGAAGCTTATAGATGCAAATGATGGTGGCTTGCAGAAGCTTATGCATCCAAATGATGGTGGTTTGCAGAAGCTTATAAATGGGAAACTTGGTGCTTTGCAGAAGCTTATACATGCAAATGATGGTGGTTTACAGAAGCTTATGCATGGCAACGATGGTGGCTTACAGAAACTTATACATGGGAAGCTTGGTGCTTTGCAGAAGCTTATACATGCAAATGATGGTGGTTTGCAGAAACTAATACATGGAAAACTTGGTGGTTTGCAGAAACTAATACATGGAAAACTTGGTGGTTTGCAGAAGCTTATACATGGGAAACTTGGTGGCTTGCAGAAGCTTATACAATTAAAACTTGGAACCTTGCAAAAACTAAGACATGGGAATGATGGTATTTTACAAAAACTAATACATGGAAATTTAATCTTACAAAAACTCACGCAAACACTTGGAACAATTACTTTAATCTCAGATGGAAGAAAATCATTTGGTATTATTGAAGGTATAATTAAGCTAATAATTATGCTAATTGGAGGTATAGGAGGAGGAGGAAGTATCTTAATATCACTTATTTTAATAAAGCTTGGTATATTACTATCAATTTTTATAATACTTGGTATTATTTCAGTTGGAACAATTAAAATTACTGAAGGAATTGAAATTGGTCCAAATTCAATTAAAGATGGAATTGAATCTATTGGTCCAAATTCAATTAAACTAGGAATAGGTGGATCAACAGTAATTACAGATGGAATATTTATATTTGGAATTCCAATGTCAAAAACTGGAAATATAATAGGCGGAATATTAATTACTGGCTGTGGTATAGATGGAATATTAATA
>Ga0315294_10006491_pt1 | contig 12826 bp, 5 predicted proteins | sample YL17G13_40_MG_FD_203626 | JGI IMG/M metagenome (GOLD analysis project Ga0315294, IMG submission 203626) | Sediment microbial communities from Yellowstone Lake, YNP, Wyoming, USA - YL17G13_40 | ecosystem: Environmental > Aquatic > Freshwater > Lake > Sediment | place: USA: Wyoming | collected... | reverse complement strand
CTCTCGGTAGATTTATTTTAGATGGCGTCCCGCCTGCTCCTCGGGGGATTCCTCAGATTGAGGTAAGCTTTGATGTTGATGCCAATGGAATTTTGACAGTAACGGCCAAAGATAAAGCCACTCAACGCTCTCAGTCGATTAAGATTGAAGGTTCCATTGGTCTCTCAAAAGAAGAGGTGGAGAAAATGAAAAGAGAAGCTGAATTACATACTGAAGAAGATAAAAGAAAGCGGGAGATGAGTGAAGCTAAGAATTCAGCCGATAGTTTAATTTACACTACTGAGAAAACCTTGAGAGAGGTTGGAGATAAGGTTTCGGCCGAAACTAAAAAAGAGATTACTGATAGAATCGAAGCTTTGAAAAAAGTTAAAGATGGTGATAACATAGAGGAAATAAAAAATAAAACTCAAGAATTATCTTCGGCAATTCAAAAAGTTGGCGCGGAAATGTATCAAGCAGCAAAAGAGCAGAAACCTGAAGGAGAAGAACCAAAAGCCGAAGAAGGGGAATACAAAGAAAAATAATCGTTCTGCAGGCTGTTCAGGGAGCCCGCCGTCGGCTTAATGTAGTCAGAAAAAGTTTCTTTTCAGCCGCGGCTTTTCTCGCCGAGCTTGATAAACTCTAAACTAAAATCAAATCTAATTCTCGGCTCGGCTGCGAAGTGCTCCCCTCACAGCCTGCCTCGCTTTAAACTCATTTGTTAATTATGGCAAAAGATTATTATCAAATTTTAGGCGTTTCTCGGGATGCCTCCCCGGATGAGATTAAAAAGGCCTATTATAAACTGGCTCACAAGCATCATCCGGATAAGGGTGGCGAGGAGAAAAAATTCAAAGAAATAAATGAGGCCTATCAGACTCTTTCTGATAAAGAAAAGAGAACTCAGTATGATAGATTTGGTAGGAGCTTCGAAGGAGGAGAGCCGGGTTTTGATTTTCAGTGGAGTTGGGGGAGGCCGGATATTGATTTTGATTCCGAATTCGGAGATTTGGGAGAGATGATGGAAGAAATGTTTGGTTTCGGAACGCCTAAGAGAAAAAAGGATTTTAAAAAAGGAAGGGATATCGAAGTTGACGTTGAGATATCTTTGGAAGATACTTTGAAGAGCGAGGCCAAGGAAATCTCTTTATTTAAATACGTCCAATGTTCTCGTTGTCAGGGCTTAGGCTCCGAACCTGGTACAAAAATTAAAGAGTGTTTTTCTTGTCGAGGAACGGGCGAAGTTCAACAAATTAAAAAAACGTTTTTCGGTTCATTTACCAGGTATGCTGTCTGTCCCGAATGCGGGGGAGAAGGTTATCGGCCGGAAAAACCCTGCAATGTTTGTCGAGGAGAAGGAAGAGTAAAAGCAGAAGAAAAAATTAAAATCTGGATACCGGCCGGAGTAGACGCTAATCAGGTGATAAAAGTTGAGCAAAAAGGTGAAGCTGGGAGAAGAGGAGGTAAGCCCGGAGATTTATATTGTCGGATTTCCGTTAAACGCCACCCGATTTTCAAAAGAAAAGGTGACGATTTGTATGTTTCCTTAGCTATTTCCTTTTCTCGGGCAGCTTTGGGCGATGAGGTAGAAGTGCCAACTTTGGATGGTTCGGCAGGTTCACCACAAGGAGAAAAAAAGATTTTATTGAAAGTTTCAGCTGGCACCGAATCGGGAAAGATTTTAAGAATTTCTGACAAAGGCATACCTCACTTTGCAGGTTTAGGAAGAGGAAATTTATATGTAGAGTTCATTATTAAGACACCGAAGAAATTAACCAGGAGACAGAAAGAATTATTAGAAGAATTAAAAAAAGAAGGCCTGTAAATGATGCCTGCCCCCATAGCTCAACGGAAGAGCAGTAGCCTTTTAAGCTATTGGTGGAGGTTCGATTCCTCCTGGGGGCACAAACAAAAACCGCTTTAAAGCGGTTTTTAAATTCAAAGCTCAAAAACCGAGCTTCCATTACCGAGTTCCCATTTATGGGAACGAGGGGGAAGAAGAGGGCGGAGCCTTCTTCTTCCTATGGAAGCGAATCGAAGAACATTCGTTCTTCTCTGCCCTTCGTTGAGACTCGGGAAGGTGAAGAAGAGAACGAAGTTCTCTTCGCCTATCAAAATTCGAAACCGGCTCAGTTTTTGTTTTTAAAATGGTAAAATAATAATATGGAAAGAATAATTTTACATATCGATATGGATGCCTTCTTTCCCGCAGTAGAAGAAAGGGAGAATCCGCAGTTTAGATGAATGCCAATAGTTGTAGGAGCCGATCCTAAGGGAGGAGGGGGCAGGGGAGTAGTTAGTAGTGCTTCTTATTCCGCGAGAAAGTTCGGTATCAGATCTGCCCTGCCAATTTCAAAGGCCTATGAGCTTTGTCCCAAAGCTATATTTTTACCAGTCAATATGGAACTTTACCAAGAAGTTTCAGAAGAAATTATGGAAATTATCAAGAAATACTCCCCACAATGGGAAACCGTTTCTTTAGATGAGGCCTATTTAGATTTAAGTTTCTTAAAGAGTTACAAAGGACTCCAACCCTCCCACCACCCTCCCGCCAAAGGCGGGCCCCTCGCTAAGCTCCTTGCTGAAAAATTGAAAGAAGAAATTTTGGAAAAAGAAAAATTAACTTGCACCGTTGACATTGGACCGAAAAATTAATTGCTAAAATAGCGGCCCAAATCGTCAAGCCCGATGGATTATTAATTATTAAACCAAATCAAGTAAAATCATTTTTAGAACCCTTAGATATTGAAGATTTACCAGGGATTGGGCCAAAAACCGCTGAAAGATTAAGAGTTATAGGAATTAATAAAATCAAAGAGTTAAAAAAACTATCAAAAATAAAACTGAAAAATATGTTTGGGGTAGTAGGAGTACGAATCTCCCCGACCATTTATGAAAGAGCCAGAGGGGTCGATGAACGTCCGTTCATCTCCACCTTTCGCTTCGCTCGGGTAATTGATGAAGAAGAAGTTTCTTCTGAAGAAGTTATTAAATCAATTTCCGAGTTCGCCTATAGGCGAACGAAGGGGGAGAAGAGATTTATCTCTTCGACTGGCAAAGAACACACTTTTGAAAGAGATACTCGGGACCCAGAAATTATTTTTAATACTTTCGAAAAATTAATTAAGAAAGTTTATGATGGATTAAGAGAAAACAATTTTTATTTCAAAACAATAACTGTTATTTGTCGTTTTCAAGGTTTTGAAACTCATACTAAATCAAAAACTCTGGAAAATCCAACTAATAATTTAGAAATTTTGGAAAGGGAAACCAAAAGATTGCTTTTAAAATTTTTACTTGAAAACCCAAAACTGGTTCGTTTAATTGGTCTACGAGTTAAAATCTTTTAACCCAATTGAATTTTTCCTTGAGATTCAATTTTTCGTATAAAAAGTTCAATGCCTTCAGGTTTATAGATTCGGTAGTTATTTATTGGGTTGCGGTAAGCTTTTAATTTTCCTGATTTATCCCAGTTACGAAGGGTAAGAGGGGTAACTCCCAACAAATCAGCCACTTCTTTAACTGTGAGATATCTTTTTTTAATCTGAGGTATTTCGATATGGTGAAGTCTTATTGGGATTTTCTTCATATTTATTAATGTTTATTAATCTTTTTCCTATAAAAACCTTAATAAAGTTATTATCTTATTTTAGAGTTGTCAAAACCCCTTGTCAATGGGGAAAACTTCAAACGGCCAAAACTGTCTAGCGAAGACCCGCCCGAGGTGCCACGCCCTTTCGCGGAAAGGGCGGGGGGGGGTGGCGGGAGGGTTGTAGTCTGTTGGTTTGAGTTTTCCACAGCTTGACAGGGTGCTTTTTATGTTAAAATACGGTAACCTCGACCATCGAGATTTTAGGAGGAGATTGATGGTCCCATAGTTCTTTCTTCATAGCTCTTTCTTCATAGATCTTTATGAATCAAAAATATATTTCTCTCAAAGAGGCAGCCAAGATTTTTGGCTATGCCCCCGATTATATTGGTTGGCTAATTAGAAATGGGAAAATTGAAGGAAAAAAAGTTTTTTCTGGGGTTTCTTTACAAACTACTAAAGAAGCAGTTTTGGCATACAAAAATCGAACTAGAAAAACCTCACAGTTCAATGTAAAACCGGTAGGACAAATAGGGCATCAAAAATACATTTCTCTCAAAGAGGCAGCCAAAATTTCTGGCTATGCCCCCGATTATATTGGCTGGTTAATTAGGACAAGCAGGATCCCGGGAAAGAAAGTTTATACTAGAATATCTTGGCAAACCACTGAGAAAGCCCTAAGAATTTATCAAAAAGAAAAAACTAAAAGCCAAAGAAAAGTACTTTCTAACTTCCTAAGTTATCTAAAATTAATTCACCTTATTCCTCAAGGAGGCAATAAGGTTTTTAATTTTAGTTGGCGGTTGGCTGCAACTGCTTTTATTGTTTTCTTTTTAGTTTCTGGCTTCGCTCCAATCAGATTTTTACAAGGTTCTTTAATTAACGCCATAACTGGTGGAGAGACAAAAACAATTAATTTTTATCCTACACTTTCCACCGGTGACTGGCAGAATCCTCAAAATGCCCAAGGAGAACCTGAAGTTTGCAAAACCTGCGATATAAACTCATTTTCAGAAGCGGATTCAGCAATTTATAAAACAGGATCAAAAAATATAGTTTGTGATAACTTTCAAATTATAAATGTAGAAGAGAAAATTTTCCAGTCGGCGAAAATTAAATTTTCCTTTGCCATCGGAGAAAAAGAACCAGATATTCTACAAATCGAGCAGCCAACAACTAGCAGTGAACCAGAAATCAATAGTACTTCTTCAGAAGAGTCAACCAGCTTCTGGGGTGAAATTAAAAATTTCTTTATTACTTTAGCTAATAAAATAAACCAAATTACCGATAGGTGGGTTGCCTCAATAGTAAGAGCTCAAGAGATAGCAACCACAACCAAAACCGCAATCGAAACCACAACCGAAATAACTACTGAAGAAACAACGACTACTGCGGCAACTTCTACCGAAACTACATCCACCCAAGAGATTTTAGAAGAACAAGAAGAAGCAACTTCAACTTCTCAGGAGGCAACCACCACCGAGGCAACCACCACCGAGGCAACCACCACCGAGGCAACTACTACCGAAACAACCACTACTGAAACTTTGCCAAATCTCGATGCCAAAATTATTATCTGGTGGTCTTTGAATGGAATAAATTGGCAGATATTAGATACAATTTCAGATTATCCTTTATCTAATGCGTTGAATGGCGGATATTTTAGTTACGATGCTTCATTTTTAAAAAATTTCGACGATGTCAAGAATCTAAAAATAAAATTTGAAGGAGTTGTCGGAGGTGAAACAAAATTTGTTGCATATCTTGATAGCATCTGGATTGAAGTAGAATATCAGGAGAAAGAAAAAGAGGAAGAATTTGAATTACAAGCTCTTAAGAAAGATTGGAGGGCAGATGAAACGCCTACTTTCGAAGTCGTAGAAAAAGGCAAAAAAGCAGAAGAAAACTTTGTCGGGAAAATAGCTGACCAGATTTCATCAATTTTTGAAGAGGAACCAAAAATCGAAGCAAAACTTGATAATCCCCAAAATCAAGAATTAGAGCTTCAAGAAGGCGAAGATTTTAAGGCCGAAACTCACTCGCCAACTAAAATTACAATTTCCAAACCAGAAGATTTTCGGCCCGGGCGATATAATTTAAAAATTGACTTTGAGAAAAATGGAAAAATTCATAACCTTGAACAAGATTTCACCTGGGGAGTTCTGGCAATTAATGTTAACAAATCAATTTATTTGTCAAATGAACAGACCTTTTTGCAGATGGCGGTACTAAATGAAGAAGGTCACACCATTTGCGATGCCAATTTAACATTAGAAATTACAGCGCCAGATGGAACAAAAACAATATTAGCAACAACTTACCAGCAACAAGAGACAAGCACGCAACAAGAAACTACCACTACTGAAACTACAACTACACAAGAGATTTTGGAAGAACAGCCAGAAGCAACTTCAACTCTTCAAGAGACAACCACTACTGAAGCAACCACTACTGAAGCAACCACTACTGAAGCAACCACTACTGAAGCCACAACTACTGAAGAAACAACTACTGAAGAAACAACTACTGAGACCCCAGTACCAGACGCCGAAGGCGTCGGTGCGGGGCAGGCAACTACCACAGAAATTGAAACAACAACTATCGAAGCAACTTCGACATCTGAGGGATCAGAAGCTTCTCCAACTAGTTTTTGGAATAAAATTAAAAATCCCTTTTCAATTTCCACCGCCAAGGCAGCAGAGGACGGGCCTCTGTCAACTTCTTCAGTCGGAGTAATAGAGCGAAGTTCGGAGTGTGGGCCAAATTCGGTAACTTATACGCCTGATTACTATGCATATTACGATGTAAACGCCTCCGGTATTTACCAAATAAAACTTACCGCCGTCACTCAAAATGGCACCCGGGAAATTACTGATTCCTTTGAAGTCAGGGAGTCGGTGCCTTTTGATGTGGAAAGAATCGGGCCGACGAGGATTTGGCCACCAGCCACTTATGAGATGGTTTTAAGAATCAAAGCAAATCAAGATTTTATAGGGCAAGTTATAGAAACAGTTCCAGAATCTTTTGAAATTCCAATACAAGATAGAATATACAAGATACAAAATACCGATAGCGGGACAAAACAAATTACTTGGGATGTGGCATGGCAAACAGGCAATACATACGAAATTAGATATCAATTTGATGCGCCCGATGTCAGTCCTTACATATATCTACTTGGGCCTTTAACTTTTGAAACCAGAAATAAAGATTTATTGGAACGATTCAAGGAAGTTATAAACGAAACCAGCACCGACATAATATTTAGCGAAGCGAGGCGGTGGCAGATTGCGGCTGATAGTCCGGCCTTTCCTGTTGTAGAAGGATATACATCAAATACAATTGTTCCTGGCTCATCATTGACGCTGACAAAACCAAGTGGTGTGGCAACCGGCGATTTGTTACTTATTTTAGTCGGCAATGATAATGATACTGTCACGGCCCAGTGGGATAACGCGACCTACAAACCTACGGGTTTCACGCTTATCAATGAGAGCGGTAACGCTACTTGTGATACCCACACCGGCGCATTTTATCGGATTGCAAATGGAATAGAAGGTGCGACAACGAGTGTCCCAGCACAATCTTCTAATGACTATTGGGGCTTTTATATTCGTGTCAGCGGGGTTAACACCACCAACCCAATAAATGTTATTGGTGTTGATGTAAATACTGCGGCTAGTGTAGCCAGCATTGCTATTACCGGTGTTAATACTAGCGTCAATGAGTGTTTGGCTTTTTATGCCCACTCCTTTGATGGTGGCGATGGCGACCCCTTCACTGTTTCTGGTACGGGTTGGTCAAAGACGGCTGAGATTGAAGCTGGCACTGCCGGTACCAACTCTGGCGGCTCTTGGGGTACGAAACAACAGGCGTCAGCTGGCGGTACTGGTACAACCACTGTTTCATCAGCTGCAAGTGACGGCTGGTCAGGATTTCAGTTTGCCATTGCTCCTGGTCCTACCCTCACCCAAAATTATTATCGTTGGTATGTTAATGTTGATTCTGCCACGACCACCGACCCCTGGCCTTCAGGGGCGACTAATTTGGCTGAGAATGCATCAATTACATCCACCTCTAGCCCGCCGGGATCAGGCGATATTTTGCGGATAAGAATATCTGCTCAAGTTACTACTCTTGCTTTACCAACCAGCAGCTATGCCTTCAAGCTTCAGTATGCTTCTACCGCCAATATTTGTACCTCAACTCTCAATTGGTCTGATGTCGGAGCGACAGGTTCAAGTGCAATTTGGCGAGGTTACGACAACCCGACTCCAACCGATGGCATGACCTTAACCACCACCACCCTTTCAGTTTCCGATGTTAAAGAAACTTATGAAGAGGCAAATCCTTCGGCTGATAACCCCAATGCCATTGCCATTGGCCAGGACGGCGAGTGGGACTGGGTAATTCAGAATTACAACGCACCAATTGGTGCAACTTATTGCTTTCGAATGGTAAAGTCGGACGGTTCGGCACTTAATGGCGGCTATAATAATTATCCAAAACTTACCACTCTAAATCCCATTACCCAGCGGGCTTATATTTTTCAAAATGATGACGGGGCTGATGTCAATTCCAATTCTACAACTTCACCGGCTAATACAACGACCACCGAAGTTAAAAAGGGTCAGCGATTGATTTCCAGATTTCAGATCGATAATACTACCAATGCTACTTTCACCAGTGCCTACAAAGTTCAATACGATAAAGATAATGACGGCAAGTGGACCGACGTCGCTTGGGGCGGCGCGCCGAGCTCCAATGAGGGAGCGAATTTTGGTGACTGGAATACAAAACAGATTTCCTATGGCACTAATGAGTTCGGCGATTTTAGTTCAATTGCCATCGGTACTGATGGTTATCCGGTGATTTCTTCTTATGGCAGTACAACAAATCGTCTCCTCGTCACCAAATGTTTCGATGCTAGTTGTTCTAACAGCACTACTACTCAGGTTTCCTACGGAAGCGATAGTGTTGGCGTCTACACCTCCATTGCCATTGGCACCGATGGTTATCCAGTAATTGCTCATCGGGATAGCACCGGGACCTCCACTCTCCTCGTCACCAAATGTTTCGATGCTAGTTGTTCTATCAGCACTACTACTCAGGTCTCCTACGGAGGCGATAGTGTGGGTCATTTCACTTCCGTTGCCATAGGAACTGACGACAACCCAGTAATTGCTCATTATGATGACACTGCAAATCGTCTCCTCGTCACTAAATGCTTAAATACTAATTGTTCTAACAATACCACTACCCAAATCTCCTACGGTTCAGATGATGTCGGCTACTATGCCTCAATTGCCATTGGAACTGACGGCTACCCAGTGATTGCATGTCGAGACATTACCAATTCTCCTTATAAGACTCTTGTGGTTACAAAATGCTTCAACGATAGTTGTTCTGATGCGACCACCACCCAGATTTCCTACCCAAATGAACATATAGCTTGGCGCCCCTCCATCGCTATCAGCACTGACGGTTATCCAGTAATTGCTCATGGAGTGGTCACCGGCTCTGACAACCACCTCATGGTTACCAAATGCTTCAACGCTAATTGTTCCGACAGTACTTCCACCCTTATCATTGCTGGCACTGAACACATCGCTGAGCCCGACCTTGCTGTAGCCACTGATGGCTATCCGGTGATTGCTCATTATAACAACGACACCAAGCATCTCCGTGTTATGAAATGCCTCGATGTGAAATGCTCTACCTACAACACCATCGAGATATCTTACGGAAACGATGATATTGGCTACCCAGCTTCCATTGTCATTGGAACTGATGGCTATCCAGTAATTTCCCATCAGAATTACACCACAAAACGCCTCGTCGTTACCAAGATGCTGCCGATTGCCGAAATCCAGCCGAGTTGGGGGCTTTCAGGAGAAAATAACGCCACTTTAACTGCTTCTGTCATTACTCCCGGAGGTTGTGCTACCAGTACTTGCAGTTGGACAAATGGCAAATGGTTCGAAGCAACGCCTACTGGTACTTCAATAACTCTTGCCACCTCAACCTGCACTGAGCTCGCTTTTATGATTGATACTTCTGAAGCCGTGGCTTCAACTACATACAGATTAAGATTAGTTTACTCCGACGGCACAACTTTAAATACTTACGAAAAATATCCCGCCTTAACCATTGTTCCCGAATCCCAAAATACCAAAAGATATTCAAAGGATGCGATAAAAACATCCGATTCAACTTGTGGAGGTGATGCCACGTCGAGTTACAGTTGTTCAAAAATTTCTTACGGCAATGAAGATATCGGCGATTCACAAATCTCAATCGCTATCGGTCCAGATGGTTATCCGGTCATTTCTCATCTGAACGGCACCACTTCCGACTTAATGGTTACAAAATGCAAAAATTCTGATTGTTCTTATAGTTCTTCTACTAAAATTGTTTTTGAAACCGATCCCACTGGTTATTATAGTTCTCTCGCAATCGGCACAGATGGTTATCCGGTAATTTCTCATTACGATGCTAAAACTGCGGCTTATGGACTTGTAGTTACCAAGTGTTTAAATTCAGATTGTTCAAGTAGTACGGCTAACAAAATTACATACGGTTCCAACCAGTTCGGCCAAGATACCTCAATCGCTATCGGTCCAGATGGTTATCCGGTGATTTCTGTCAAAGATTCAAATGCTGGTCTTCTTTCAGTGGTTAAATGTTCGGATGTTCAATGTTCGACTAGCACAACCGTTCAAATTCCTTCACCTGGTCCTACCTATACTGGTAGTTATACTTCCGTTGCCATCGGTACTGACGGCTACCCGGTGATTTCTCATCTGGGTTTTTATCCTCCTTGCGTTCTTTTAGTTACAAAATGCTTAAATTCCAATTGTTCAAATAATACAACTACTGAAATTACTGGGGGATATAGTGACACTGGTTATAATACTTCAATTGCTATCGGAACCGATGGATATCCTATTATTTCTCATCAAGGGGCATTCAACACTTTACTTATCACAAAATGTTTAAACAATACGTGTTCTACCAATACAACTACCCAAATTAGCTATACCAATCCTATTGTTGCTTACACTTCTATCGCTATCGGAACCAATGGGTATCCAATAATAACTACTCAAGCTTCCAGTACAACCCAAAAAAGTCCTTTAATAATTAATTGCTTGGACTATAAGTGTTCAACTAGTACTGTTACTAGAATCAATTATGGGTCAGACAATACCGGTTATTCTGCTTCTGTTGCTGTTGGAAATGATGGTTATCCGGTAATTGCTCACGCCGATGGGACAGGTATAGACACTCTTATAGTCACCAAACAGCTCGGTCTTCCCAAAACTGCTATCAGTTATTTCAATCGCTATATTAAAACCGATGCCCAAATAAAATACACCCGAAACCTCTGGCAAGATGCCACCACTGGCGCTCTCTGGCTTGACGCCAATCCGGCAATGGAAGACGGCTTAACCTACTGGTTTGACAAAGTTGGTTATTCAAACGTTTCTTCTTCCGATGGAACTCGCGATTCAATAACCAGCACTTCTACTGCTTCTGCCACCACCACTCCTGTATTTACCTTTGCCGATAACTTCTCAGCAACAACAACCTTCAGAGCAACCTGGACGGGCCAGTCAACTGTAAATGCTTCAACTAATCCAATCTATCTTCAAATCTTCAGATTCGGAAGCTCGTCATCAACAACTGGCTGGTTCACCATTGCCTCATCAACAAGTTGCGGCGCAGGCAGTGACTGTACGATACAAAGCAGCATCATTAGCACAAATGTATCTGATTATTTCTATCCATACTATAACTTCAACGATTCAACAGGAACTACATCTCCTGAATTCTGGACATTCTGCCGCGTTTATCAGGATGGCGGTAACCAAACCTTGAAAACAGATTATTTTTCAATTAGTGTTCCTCCTCCTAATGTTGATGAAACTCATTACCGCTGGAGGAATGATGATAGTTGGGAAACAATTTTTGGTGTCGGTGGGGCAACTACTAGTGATTACTCTACTGGCGCAGATGAAATTCGTGGTACTGCCATTGACTCAAACTATATATATTTAGGTGGATATGATTATGGAGGCAGTGGCCCCAATTATCAGTGGAGAGTGGAAAAAAGATATAAATCAGATGGCTCTTTGGTTTGGGCTACCACCACCGATTATAGTGCTAGTGCCGCCGATGCAATTTATGACTTGACTATAGATTCAGATTATATTTATTCAGTTGGTTATGACGCTGGAGGAGGTATTGAATGGCGAATTGAAAAAAGAAACAAAAATAATGGTTCTCTGGAATGGTCTACTACTTCTGATCCTAGCACAGGTGATGATCGGGCCTGGGGAGTTATTACAGATTCAAGTTCAAATTACATTTATATAACCGGGAATCGATACGTTGCTGCTGGCAATAACCAGTGGCAAATTGAAAAAAGAAACAAAAATAATGGTTCTCTGGAATGGTCTACTACTTCTAATCCTACCAGTTTACTTGATCAGTCTTACTCAATTGCTTTGGATTCTAGTAATACCTACATAGGGGGTTTTCAGGGTAGCGATGGGTTGGGAGGTTATGCCTGGCGTCTTGAAAAAAGAGATATCTCTAATGGTTCTTTGACTTGGGCTACTAGCTCCGATTGTTCCACTGGCGACGATAGAATTTATGATATTGATATAGACTCAAACTCTATTTATGCCGGCGGTTTCCAAAATACCGTATGGCGGGTTGAAAAAAGAAGTAAAAATAATGGATCTTTGAGTTGGTTTGCTACCTCTAGCCCCACCGCCAACACAGATCAGGTTTTATATAATGGTATTGAAGTAAATTCAAATTATGTTTATGCATTTGGCGTGCAAAATTTTACTACAGCTGATACCGGGAATCAGGCTTGGCGTTTTGAAAAAAGAGATATCTCTAATGGTTCTTTGATTTGGGCAACTACTTCTGATCCCACTACTGGTGACGATACTGGAGCAGGAGGTATTGCTATTGAATCAAGTTATATATACGCTGCTGGCCGCCAATATATTTCAGGGGCTAGCGATAGAATGTGGCGAGTTGAGAAAAGAGATATTGATAGCGGACATTTGATTGATAGCAGCGCCACCTGGAATGCAGCTGAAGATACAGCCACCACCACTGCCAAAAATGTCAATGTTAGGGTGAGATTTTTGGTGAAAAACGCTGGTGGTACAGCTGATAATTATAAATATCGTTTGCAATATGCCGACCTGGGAGCAGCAACTTCTTGCGAAGTAGTTA